>Ga0123338_10005539_pt1 | contig 10790 bp, 9 predicted proteins | sample grotaG_FD_89793 | JGI IMG/M metagenome (GOLD analysis project Ga0123338, IMG submission 89793) | Glacier valley bacterial and archeal communities from Borup Fiord, Nunavut, Canada, to study Microbial Dark Matter (Phase II) -... | ecosystem: Environmental > Aquatic > Freshwater > Ice > Glacier ...
GCTGCGCTGGCCGCTATCCTGATTGCGGTGTCGGACACGCCACTGGTGCGCTCCAACATCTCTCACTCCTTATTTGCGCCAGGATACGACGATTCGTCCCTGGTCACAATCGACCGGGATACCGTCCATCACAACAGCGGCCGCGGAACCGTCCAACCTTATGTGATGGAACTCTGGCAGAAGAAAACGCAGAGTTGTTCGGCCTTTTACCCTCTCGAAAGATGGACCTCACCTGAAGGCGTGCATACCGAACGCGTCTCCGCGGGGTTAATCGAAAACACCGGCGTTGCCCCCTGGAGGGGAACGCTGCCAGACTTCCACCCGGTGCCGGGGAATTTTGAACGCGAGGCGATTGCCAGCTTCGAATGGGCAAAGGGAGACCCGGCCTGGGTGGGACGCAGCGTGCGATTGGGATACCTTCGTTACCGGATTGCAGCTATTATGCCCCCCCGGTTTCACCTAGTATCGATGGAGAGCGGGCTGTGGGTCGCCCTTCCTCAGGACGCTAGAAATCTTGAATTTGTAGCGCGTCTTAAGCCCGGGTTGAGCCCCGCCGATGCCCAACGCGAGTTGCGTGGGATCTCAGCGGGCGCCAGGCATTGGGGTACGCGGAAACTGGAAGTGGTGACGTTGCGCCACAATCGCCAGAATGATTTCTGGTTTGCAATTTCCGTTCTGCGCTGGAACCTTTTATTTATCCTTGTGCTGGCATGCCGGGGCTGGTATCTGTTCGTCAGGTCTGGCAAGTCTGAAATTTCCAAGTGGCACCAAGTGCGGTTCTTAGGTTTTCTGCTGTTGAAAACCACGGTCCTTCTCACGCCAATGGTGCTGGTTTGGATGTTATTCCTCGATCCGGGCGTCCAGCAGTATCTTACCGGGCTTGCGGGCTGGAGCGTGCCCGTCTTTTTTTGGATTTACTTGCTCTCGGCCTGGGGTTTGACTATCTGGAGCCTGAACGATCAGCAGTATCGCTGCCGCACTTGCCTGCACCATTTACGAATGCCAGTAGGCCGGGGTTCGTGGAGCAGTCTGGTGCTCGACAGGCCGGCTACGGAATCGATCTGCATTTTTGGCCATGGCACATTGTATGTTCCGGGCACCCGGCTGCTGAATCTGGACTCTGTAAACTGGACGGCCAATCGCGAAATGTGGCATCAACTGGCCGTTTAAAGACCTCTGTACATACGAGTACAATCAGCAAATTCGTTTTCGCGTTCTGGCACGGTGTGTGCATTTCCACATTGCGTTGGAGGACAATAATGCATCAAGGTAACAAGTTAGGCATCACCGTTTTCGCCGCAGCGCTGTCCGTGTTCACGGCTGCCCTTCCTGCGGCTGCCCAGACCGATAGTCCGGCAAAGACGGATAACTCGAAAGTAAACAAGAAGAACGGTAACAACACAATACCCAGGTCAGCCGACGGCCAGAAGAATAATAAGTCGGACATACGAATTTCCGCCGATATCCGAAAGGCAATTTATGGGGATAAGGCACTTTCCACCTACGCCCACAACGTCAAAATTGTGACGCGAGGCGGAATGGTTACCTTGAAGGGACCCGTGCGTACGGATGAAGAGAAATCATCCGTGGAAGCAAAGGCCAAGCAAGTTGCGGGTGACGATAAGGTTACTAGCCACGTAACGGTAGTCCCAAAAAAGGGCTAGCCCCGAAATAAGCGTCCTAAGTAAGTTATTCATCAGACAAGGAGATTAATCAAATGGCAGGCAAAAACACATCGGTATTCGGTATCTATCCTTCGCGCGCTAATGCGGAGGAAGCAGTTGACGCGCTTCGCACGGCAGGCTTTCGTGCGGAAGACATCTCGGCGCTTTTTCCGGACAACCAGGGTTCGAAAGATTTCGCTCACGAGAAGAACACCAAGGCTCCAGAAGGCGCGACCACTGGCGGGACCACCGGCGCGTTGACAGGCGGCGTGCTCGGCTGGCTGGCCGGCATCGGCGCTCTCGCGATTCCGGGTGTAGGTCCTCTGATTGCGGCCGGCCCGATTATGGCGGCGTTGGCTGGTGCTGGAATCGGTGGGATTACGGGTGGCCTGATTGGCGCACTTGTCGGCATGGGCATTCCGGAATACGAAGCCAAGCGCTATGAAGGCCGCGTGAAGAATGGGGGCATCCTGCTTTCCGTCCATTGCGACAGTTCCGATTGGGTTGGGCGCGCGAAAGAGATTCTGCATCGTACCGGTGCGGAAGATGTCGCTTCGACCGGTGAATCCCATGCCGATTTCGCAAAACACGATCACCCCGTTTCGCGTACTGCTTCAGCGATCGACAACGAAGTTTCGAGGGATTCTCACGAAGTCTCTAGGAGTGTCGAGCGGGATGTCGACGATGTTGCTGGCACCCGCACCCCCCACACGACGGGCAATTACTAAACAAACTGGTTGTTTTTTACTCAGCACTGGGCAGGCCTTAACCGGCTTGCTCTTTTTTTTGCGACCATACGCTGATGAAGCGCTACTTGGCTCTCGCGATTTTAATTACAGCACTTACGGGTTGTTCAAAAGCTCCTGAGGTGGCGGCTGGTCGTCCGAAGGATGAGAAATCTCCGGATTCCTACCGGGTGACCTTCGATACTGCCAAGGGGCCCTTTGTAATCGAGGTGCATCGGGAATGGGCACCGCTCGGCTCCGACCGTTTCTATACTCTGGTAAAGAACAACTACTTCACAGGAGCAAAGTTCTTTCGGGTGATTCCGAACTTCATGGTTCAGTTCGGGCTGGCGGCAGACGCGGCGGTTACTGCACGATACGAGGGGACAGAATTCCCCGATGATCCCGTCCGCCAGAGCAACACGCGGGGCATGGTGAGTTTCGCAACGCGAGGCGCGAATTCCCGAACCACCCAGATGTTTATCAATTTCGGGAACAACACGCGGCTGGATCAATCGGGCTTCACTCCTTTTGGCCAGGTAGTGAGTGGTATGGAAACGGTGGATCGCTTATACAGTCAATACGGGGAGGCTCCCAACCAAATGCTGATCAAGGCAGAAGGCAACAAATACCTTGAGGTAAATTTTCCCCAACTCGATTCCATCAAGACCGCGAAAATTGGCGGATAGTGGCCGCAGGTCTTCCGTGATTGATACTCTTGAATTATCTATGCACGGATCTGCCGCAAACCCGAAGTTTGACATTGTCGATACAGCCAGAAGCGAAGCTTCTTTCACTATTTTTTTGGGAACATTGCGGACTGTCTCGTACATGGTGGACTACCTGAAGGGTGCAGGCCCGTTCACGGTGTTCATGCCCACTGACCAGGCTTTTGAAGCGCTTGCTCCGGGCACTATACAGGAGCTACAGAAGCCGGAAAACCACGAGCGGCTGAAAAATATTTTGAAGGGCCACATCGCGAAGGGGTTGCATTCCTCCAGTGAGTTGAAATCCATGCAGGCACTTGAGACAGAATCAGGCAGAAAACTGATGATTGAAAGCAGTGGCTCCGGCCTGAAGATCAACAACGCCATGTTGCTGGGCCGCGATATCGTTTGCACCAACGGTTTGATTCATGCAATCGAAGCCGTGCAGTTGGATTATTAGCAAACAACCGCAAGCGAATCAGTGTTGCCTGGCTTTAGCCCGCTCCACCATCGCCGCTGTATCCGCAAGAAGTTTCTTTGCATCGTAAACGATTCCGTCTTTGATGGTAAATTTGACGCCGCCCACGCGCTCCATATTGCCGCTCGAGTCGTTTAGCTTACTGAAGCCCGTTCCGTAGAGAACCTTCAAGTTCTCAAGCGGGTTCTGATCCACAATCACCAGGTCCGCCAGAAGCCCAGGCCGGATAATCCCGAACTCGATCGGTTTACCTTTCGGCTCATGCAGTGCTTGCGCGCCGTATAGGGTAGCGGAACGAATTATCTCCAGGGGATGCAGACCGGCTTCCCGCAGGAGTTCCAGCTCTTCCACGTACGAGAAGCCGTACAACTTGTAAATGAATCCAGAATCCGTTCCGGTGGTGACGCGCCCTCCTTTGTTTTTATAATCTTCAATCAGGCCCATCCAAACTTGATAGAACTTCTTCCACGCGTACTCGTCTTCGCTGGTCCAGTTGTACCAGTACGATCCGTGATTGCTGCGGCTAGGCTCAAAATAGGCCCACAGCGAGGGAAGCGTATAAGTCCGATGCCATTCCGCAGTGCGTGCGCGCATCAAATCGCGTCCGGCAGCGTAGATGGTCATTGTGGGATCCATAATGGTGCGGCGCGCAACCAGTTCGTCCAGAAAACCGTTCCATTCCTTGCTGCCGCGCGGGTAAATCTTGTCCCACAGGCGGGCCACCTGGCCGAAGCGATTCTCCTCGTCGTTGTAGTTGTAATTCAGGGGATACGGTTGCACGGTGGTATCGCGTAGCAGCGATTCGAACAGCCCATAGTAGTGAGTTACGGTGCCAAGACCCAAGCGTACGGCGTCGCGGGCATTCATCCTGCCCACTCCCATTTGATCCAGGTGCGCGACTGACCCAAGCTGAAATTTCTTGCCTTCATCCAGCAGCGCCGCCATGATTTCCGGGTCTTCCGCCCCAAGTTTAATTCCGTCAATCCCCTTGTTCGCCGCGAACCGGACCCACTCTCTGGCTAGTTGCGGCGTGTGTACCGGTTGATCCTTCCAGCCTTCACCGGTAAAAGGCCGGTGATAGGCGTAGATTCGTGGCGCGACGATCTGATTTTTGGCGGAGCGATCGCGTTCCTTCAACGTCCAATCCATAGGCCCTGCGGGCACACCGCGAACAGTCGTGACGCCATGTGCCATCCATAGCTTGTGCATGTATTCGGCTTCGGGGGCTTTCGGATCACCACCTGTGTGCACGTGAAGATCGATAAACCCAGGCAGGATGAACATGCCGGTTCCATCGATTTCCTTCACTCCTTTGGGGGGCCGGTTTTGATCGGGAATGGGCACATGCGGAAACCCCACACTTCGTATTTCCGCAATCCGGTTGTTTTCGACCACGATATCTACCGGTCCGCGAGCGGGCGCACCGGTACCGTCGATCATGGTGATGCCGCGAATCACCATGCGGGGGTAGGGTCCCTGTCCTTCGCCGGCGCGGCGGTCTGGAGAATGCGCGATCGGCGCGGGCTGGAATTGAGCGTGAGCGGCCGACGTGAAGAACACCAGGGCGGCGGCCGAAACAAGTCGTATCAAAACGCAAGTATAAACAGTTCTACACGCGGCGGGTGGATTCGCGGATGACCAGTGCCGGTTTCAGAATGACTCTTGTCTGCTTTGGCTTCGTTTTCGATTCAATCAGCTTCAACGCCAAATGCGCCGCGCGTATCCCGATGGTGGCGCTGTCCTGATCCACGGTAGAAAGCGGCACGCGCAGCAATTCGGAATGGCGCGTGTTGCCCACTCCTATCAGCGCGATGTCGCAAGGGATGCGGACGCCCGCGTCCAGCAGGGCTTTCATTGCGCCGATCGCGGCCGGATCATTAAAGCAGAAGACCGCGTCGGGACGCGGAGCCAGTTTAAGGAGTTCGTTCATTGCATTGAAGCCGCTCACATCGCCGCAATCGTCCATTGCATTTTCCGCAACCACGTATTTCGGGTCCACTTTGCGCCCATGGGCATTTAACGCTTTCACGTATCCCGTGTAGCGGCCTACTCCGTTGCTCGATTCTGGGCCTCGAATATGAGCGATACGCTGATATCCCTCCGCAATGAGGTGCTCGGTTGCGAGGTATCCGGCAAGTTCATCATCCATCCCGACGAAGTTCGCGTGAACTCCTGCCAACTGCCGATCGATCAGAACATAGGGTACATTGCGCGATTCGATGTCGAGAAAGCTCTCCGCCGTAGCTTGTGCGGAGGCGATGATCAAAACATCCACCTGACGCGCCAGCAGAAGATCGATCTCCTGCCGCTCCAGTGCCGGATCTTCCTCTGAGGACGCAATTACCAGACTGTAGCCATGCGGCCGGATCTCTTTCGAGATCTCCTTGGCAATCGCGGCAAAAAATGGGTGCACCAGCCCGGGCACTACCAGGCCTACCATGTAGGTGCGGCCCGTCACCAGCGTTCGCGCCGCAAGATTGGGGCGATAGTTCAGCTCCTTCATGCGCTGGAGCACGCGCTCCCGGGTAGCCTGGCCTATATCGGTGTGATTGCGCAGCACCTTCGAGACGGTCACAACGGACACGTTCAAATCCTGCGCGATGTCTTTTAATCGTATTGACACGGGCTAGAGGCTACCCTCGATTATGCGGCCTTGCCGCGTTCCGCTGCGTTAAGCCAGGGCCGGTGCGTCAGAACTTTTTGCGCAGCTCCGTGATGTGGGCCACGTGATGCCTCCCGTGCCAGGAATACAGATTCGCTGTCTTGACCAGGTTCATGAGGCCTAAATCCGGGTGCCGGAAGCTTCGCTGCCAATCAGCTTCCGTTAGCGAACGGAGCAGCATGGTCCACCTGGTGTGGAGCGCGTCCAGCAGTACGAGCGATGTTTCAGGCGGAGTGAGCCGCGTATCCGCCAGTTCTGCCCACCGGTCTTCGGCATAGGGCTTGATTACCGGCTCGTCTTCGGTCAATGCAAGCTTGAAGCGGGCATAACTCTGCATGTGGCTATCGGCCATATGATGGACAACCTGCCGAACCGTCCAGCCCCCTTCCCGATAAGGCGTCTCCCATTGCTCAGCCGTCAGGCCACGCACAGCTTCCCGCAAGTGAGCCGGTGTGACTGCGATATCCTCCACCCACTCATCCCGCTTAGCCTGCGTGGGGTTTACTACCGCTTCAAATTTCCCGATCGGGTGGCGTGCGTCCGGCATATCTCCCATGGTGGTTCTCAGCGAATGATAGCCTAAAATATTCCATGCAACTCGACATCACCCTGCCGGATGGCTCAGTCAAACAGGTTTCTACCGGCACCACGCCGCTCGACATCGCCCGCGGCATCAGTCCACGCCTGGCCGATGCCGCCCTGGTCGCCAAAGTTGACGGGGAGCTATACGATCTTTCCCGGCCCCTGGAAGCGAACGCGCAATTGCAGATTTTAACTGCCAAAGACCCTGAAACGCTCTATGTGTACCGGCACTCGACAGCCCACCTACTGGCAGCGGCGGTGCTCGATCTGTTCCCGGGAACACAGCTTGGCATCGGTCCGCCGATTGAAAACGGCTTTTACTACGACTTTTTGCGGGACGAATCATTCACGCCAGACGACCTGGAAAAGCTGGAGAAGCGCATGCACGAACTGCAGGCGCAAGATTTGAAGTTCGGTCGCGTCCTGACTGGCAAAGCCGAAGGTTTGGCCAAGTACCGCGCCGCAGGCGAAGGCATGAAAGTGGAATTGATTGAAGACCGCGCGGGCGATATTTTCACCGAGTATACGCTTGGCCCGAAGTTCATCGATTTCTGCCGCGGTCCGCATGTTCCCTCCAGTGCGAAGCTGAAAGTTTTCAAGCTTTTGTCAATCGCCGGCGCTTACTGGAAAGGCGACGAAAAGAACAAGCAGCTTCAGCGCATTTACGGCACCGCGTGGTTCACACAGAAAGAGCTGGACGAACATCTGGCCAAACTCGAAGAAGCAAAAAAGCGCGACCACCGTAAGCTTGGCAAAGAACTGGACCTGTTCAGTATTCAGGAGCTTGCCGGCCCAGGTTTGATTTTCTTCCATCCCAAAGGCGGCATCATCCGTAAGCAGATTGAAGATTGGATGCGAGACCAGTATTTGAAGCGCGGCTATTCGCTGGTCTATACTCCGCACGTAGCCAAGCATGACCTTTGGAAGACTTCCGGCCACGCGAATTTCTACAACGAGAACATGTTCACCCGGATGGAGCTGGATGACGCCGAATACCAGCTCAAGCCCATGAACTGCCCGTTCCATATTCTGATTTACGCCGATAAACCACACTCTTACCGCGACCTGCCGGTTCGGCTGGGGGAATTGGGAACTGTGTATCGTTATGAGCGGTCAGGCACCATGCACGGACTTCTTCGCGTGCGTGGCTTCTGCCAGGACGATGCCCATATTTTCTGTACGCCGGAGCAGGCCGAAGACGAGGTGGTGAATTGCCTGCAGTTTGCAATCGACACACTCAGCACCTACGGGTTTACGCAGTATGAAGCTGAGCTCTCTACATGGGATAACGGGGCCAGCGGGAAATATGACGGCACGCCGGAGCAATGGGAGCACGCCGAAAATTCGCTTCGCAAAGCGACGGACCGCCTTGGCCTGAAGGTGAAGCTGATGCCCGATGAGGCCGCTTTTTACGGGCCGAAAATCGATATGAAGCTGGTGGATGCTATCGGTCGCTTGTGGCAGCTTTCCACCGTGCAATTCGATTTCACGTTACCGCATCGCTTCAATCTGGAGTATATCGGCGAAGATGGCCGAAAGCATCAGCCGCTTATGGTGCACCGGGCGCTTTACGGTTCAGTGGAGCGCTTCTTTGGAATTCTGGTGGAACACTATGCTGGAGCATTTCCGGTCTGGCTGGCTCCCGTTCAGGCTATCGTTCTGCCAATTACAGACCGGCAGACAGAATATGCGCAGCAGGTGAAGCAGCAGCTGGATGCCGCTGGCATCCGGACGACGGTTGACGACCGCAAGGAAAAAGTAAACCTCAAAATTCGCGACGCGCAGCTCCAAAAGATTCCTTACATGCTGGTGGTAGGCGATCGCGAGTCGGTTTCCGGCGAAGTTTCGGTGCGGAACAGAAAGCACGGCGACCAGGGAGTTCGTTCCGTGGCCGATTTTCTTACAACCATCAAGCAACAGATTGACGAAAAAATTCCCTTCGAGTAAAAACGACAGGAACTTTCTGGGCATTCCTTCGTCATAATAGATACGGACAACCCCCCTTGTCCCGACACGTGAGGCGACCGGCAATAACCACCCCCGGTTACCGGCCGCCCGCGTGTCATGAACCGTTTGTTCTTTCCTGCTCCTAAACTAATCCCCGGTTCCGCCGATAAGGTCTGTATGAAGGTGGATTTGTGGTAACCGAAGCCAAGCTGGTGCGGGAGTGCCTGGAACGCGCCGTCGCGGAATTTCAATCGAACCCACTGAGCGCCCAAACGATGCGCCGCTTCGCTTCGGATGCGCCGGTTATTTTCGCCCCAGTCGCCCTCTCCATGCTTCTAACCGCGAACGAAACCGCTGGTTTCCGTTATCTAGCAATGCTGTTAGTCAAACAGCCGCTCTTATTCAAAAAGCTCGCCGACCCGCAACTTTTCACCCGGGCACAAGCAGTGACGCTCACCAGACGGCTAATGAGCGTGGACCCTTCTCTTGACGTCCGGTTTGCACGTCAACTACCCGCCCGCAACGGAAGCACTCCCGATACAATCGATGGCCCAGCGGCGGAACGCGCGCTGGACGTGTTGGATGAAATTTCGCCCGGCAAACGGGTTGTGCCGATTGTCAGCCATCTGACGCGGCATCCGGACGGGAAGATCTTCGCGAAAGCTACGCTTCTGGTGGGTAAGCGCGTACAAAATGCGGCGTTCGCCAAACGCCTGATCGTGGAGGGAACCGACCCGCGGATTCGCGCGAATGCGATTGAAGCAGTGTGGGGCAATGATACTCCTCCAGTGCAGAAACTGTTTTGGGAATGCCTGGAGGACAGGCACAATCGCGTTGTGGGGAATGCGATGGTGGGTCTTTATCTTGCCGGCGAAGAAAAAATCAATGGAGTGGTTACCCGCTTCGCCAACGATTACAAGCCCGAGTTTCGCATGACCTCCGCATGGACAATGGGCCGGATTGGCAACGCCGATTTCGTATCCACGTTATTACCTCTCATCAAGGATCAACATCCGGGGGTTCGTTCCGCTGCTTTGCGAGCGCTTCAGAATATCCGGCAGGTGGAAAAAATGCGGCGTCCTGGTGAAACAGATCTAGCCAAGGAGTTGCCGACCGATGAAGGCTAAAGCGCTGCGATGTTAGATCTACCCGACGTAAGTGTCGATGTCGGGCTTGACGGCTCACTTCATACAAATCGTTCAAAGCGGTTTCGCCGGTATGCAGAGTGGTGACATGCTGGAAAGTGTCGGCAGAGGTTTTTTTAAACGAAGAGGCTATTGAGTCAGTCCCGAATAAACCCGGCGTCTTTCTCCTGCGCATGAAAGACGGGGCGCGCGAACCTTATTTGTCGCGTACACGGGTTTTGAAACGCAGGCTGCTGCGTCTATCACGTATGCCCAATCTGCTGGGCGCGGTGGATCATGCCGAATATTGGCTTACCGGTTCCACCCTGGAAGCGCAGATGTTGATGTACGGGATGGCACGCACGTGTTTTCCGGACCGATATCTGAAGCTGCTGAACTTGCGGATGCCGTACTATGTCCGAATCTCATTCGCGAACCGCTTCCCGCGCAGTCAGATTGTGTCGCAACTCCCTCGAACGCCCGGCATCAACTTCGGCCCGTTTCCGAGCCGCGTGGCAGCGGAGCGCTTCGATGCTCAGTTCCTCGATCTGTTCCAATTGCGGCGTTGTCCGGAAGACCTGCGGCCTTCGCCCGATCACCCCGGCTGTGTGTATGGCGAGATGGGAATGTGCCTGAGGCCCTGCCAGGAGCAGGTGGGTGAAGAAGAATATGGGAACGAAGTACAGCGCGCTACCGAATTTCTGGCAACGTCGGGTTTGGCATTACTGAAGTCCGCTCTCAAGGTGCGTGACGGGTTCAGTGACAACATGGATTTTGAAGAAGCAGCGCGGCAGCATAAGCGCGTCGAAAAAATTGAAGAAGTACGTAAACTGCGCGATGAAATGGCGTTCCCGGTAGACGGGCTTCACGCTATTGCAGTCACGCCCAGCGCGGAACCTGA
>Ga0123338_10005544_pt1 | contig 10784 bp, 9 predicted proteins | sample grotaG_FD_89793 | JGI IMG/M metagenome (GOLD analysis project Ga0123338, IMG submission 89793) | Glacier valley bacterial and archeal communities from Borup Fiord, Nunavut, Canada, to study Microbial Dark Matter (Phase II) -... | ecosystem: Environmental > Aquatic > Freshwater > Ice > Glacier ...
CCGCGGGACCTGGCCGCCACGACGCCACGCGCCGCCGCCATCCTGCAACGCGATGTTTACGGCTGGTTCACCCGGGTATCACGCGGCCTCTATGCCCTTCGCTCCGCAGGCAGCAACGCCCTTGTGGCGTTCGAAATCACTAGGGACGACGCGGCATCTCGTGCCTGAGCCAGACACGTCGCCTAAGCAGGCTTGCGCGGCCTGTCACACAGATGGCCTTGGGCCGTGACAGGCCGCGCAAGCCTGCTTATGTCCTCATCTGTGCGCAAACCTATAGAGGTTTGCTTAGGGTATCCTCGAACCGAACGTGTATGCGTTCCGAGAAGTAATTTTGCCAAACAAGGTTTTGAGCACGTTTGGCAAATCTATTCGGGCCGAACGTGCTTCAGCTCCGCCGTCGGCGCGTCGGCGACGCCGCTCCCAGCGTGGCCGACGCCGCCACCCCCGCGCATACCAAGCCCAGCACCGTCGGCAACAGCCAGATCGGGCGTGACAGCATAGGAACCTCCACCCAAACCTGCAGCCAAACCGGGCTGTGCGCCCGCAGCCACGGCTCGACCGACCCGTTCAGCGTGCTTATCCCGCGCGACAGCGTCATGCTCCGTGGCATCAGCGCCGCCAGCGCAACCGCACCGACCAGGAATGCCGCAGACAGTAAGGTGAAGGTGCGCCCCAGCATTAGATGAACAGCCTTTCCGACCCCAGCCCAGCATACAGCCCGGCCACGTGCTCGCCATAGCCGTTATAGATCACAGTCGGCACGCGCTGGTCGTTGCCCAGCAGCCGCTCGGTCGCCTGGCTCCAGCGCGGATGCGGCACCGCCGGGTTCACGTTGGCCCAGAACCCGTACTCGCTGGGCTGGATGCCCTCCCAGAACGTCACTGGCTTCTTGTCCGTGAAGGTCAGCTTGACGATGGACTTCACCGACTTGAATCCGTACTTCCACGGCAGCACCAGCCGGATCGGCGCGCCGTTCTGCTTCGGCAAGGTCTTGCCGTACATCCCCGTCGCCAGGAACGCCAGGTCGTTCGTGGCCTCCGCCATCGTGATGCCCTCGACATACGGCCACTCGAACTGGCTCAGCCGCAGGCCCGGCATCGTCTTGGGATCGGCGAGCGTCGTCATCACCGCATACTTCGCCGCCGACGTCGGCGCGGCAATCCGCACCAGGTCCTTCATCGGGAAGCCCGTCCAGGGCACCGTCATCGCCCAGCCCTCGACGCAGCGGTGCCGCAGGATGCGCTCCTCCAGGTTCACCTGACGCAGCAGGTCGTCCAGCCCAACCGTCTTCGGCGCATCCACCAGCCCGTCAATGGCGATGGCCCAGGGCTGCACCGGCAGGCGCTGCGCCGCCCGGGAAATGGACTTGTCCGTGCCGAACTCATAGTAGTTGTTGTAAGTCGTCGCGTCCCGCTCGGCCGACACCTCGCGCCCGGCCTCGTACTTTGGGTTGCGCGGCGCGCCCTGCGCGCGGGCCGCGACCGGCAGCAGCCCGGCCAGCCCCGCCCCAGCCAGCCCAACCCCGGCCACCAAGGCGCGCCGGCCCAGCACAAGATGCTCCGGCGTGGCGTCACAGTCCCGCAACTCCCAGCCGCGCCGTTTCACTATATGCATCGCCGTGTTCCCCGTTTTCCCGCCGTCCGTATCCGCGCAAGATGTAGCGCAGACTGTGGCGAAGTCACGTTCAACCTTGCGGGGGCGCACGCCGCGTTGATTTCTACCCCACGCGCTGCAAGGGTGAGTCCATCCCTGCCCACCGGAGGCCACCCTTGGATCTCGCCCGCTTTCCCCGCGTCAAGCTCTGCCAGGCGCCCACCCCGTTGGAGCGCCTGCCGCGCCTGACTGCCGAGCTGGGCGGCCCCGACATCTGGATGAAGCGCGACGACCTGACCGGCATGGGCGGCGGTGGCAACAAGGTCCGCAAGCTGGAGTTCCTGGCAGGCGCCGCCCTGGCCGAAGGCGCCGACCACCTCGTCACCCAAGGCGCGGTCCAGTCCAACCACGTCCGCCAGACCGCCGCCGTCGCCGCCAAGCTCGGCCTTGCCTGCACCGCCGTGCTGGAGCACCGGATCGAGACCAACGACAGCGCCTACCTCAACAGCGGCAACGTCCTGCTCGACCGCCTGATGGGCACCCACCTCGAATACCGGCCCGGTGGAACCGACATGCAAGCCGCCATCGAGGACGTCGGCACCCGCCTGCGAGCCGAGGGCGCCAAACCATACCTTATTCCCGGCGGTGGCTCCAACGCGGTCGGCGCGCTCGGCTACGCCGCCGTCGCGTTGGAGCTGCTGGCCCAAGCGAACGACATGGGTCTGCAGATAGACCGCCTGGTCCACGCCACCGGCAGCGCCGGCACCCAAGCCGGGCTGGTCGCCGGCCTGCATGCCATGAGCAGCCCGGTCCACGTTCTGGGCATCGGCGTCCGTGCCCCTAAGGATCGTCAAGAGGCCAACGTCCTGCGCCTGGCCCAAGCCACGGCCGCCCAAATGGGCCTGGACCGCCCGGTTCCATCCAGCGCCGTCGAGGCCAACTGCGACTATGTCGGCGGCGGCTACGGCATCCCGACTCCCGGCATGATCGAGGCCGTCAGGATGCTCGCCCGGCTAGAGGGCATCATGCTCGACCCCGTTTACTCCGGCAAAGGCATGGCCGGCTTGGTGGACCTGATCCGCCGCGGCACGTTCACCAAGGGGCAAACCGTCGTCTTCCTGCACACCGGCGGCGCGGCCGGGCTGTTCGGCTATGCCGACACATTCAACGAGGCCGCGTGAACCCGGGCCGCACCGGCTGCGTTCGGACTTTCTAAGCCGTTGCTAAACCGGGGCAGTTGTCGCTGTCCCCTGAAACAGGAGATGCGTCATGCGCTGGATCGGTTGTGCCCTCGCTGCCCTGCTCACCGCCGCCGTGCCGTTGCCGGGCCATGCCGAACGCTGGGCGGCGCCAGAAGGCGGCTTCACGCTCGAACTTCCCGAGGGCACCGGTTGGTCCCCGATGGAGATGCCGCCCGAGGCCGTGAAAAGCCTCCCTCCGAAGGCAACCCTGGTCGCACGGCGCACAGAGGCTGGACGGGCCGCAATCCTCACCGTCGTGCCTGGCGTGCCGATGACCGAACTGCAGGACGAAGTCATCATCGGGTTTGAGAAGGGCCTCTATGCCCAGAACCCCTCAGCAAAAGTATCGGGTGCCCGCGCGACCGTCCAAGGCGAGCCGGCCTACCGCTACCTCGGCCGCCTGCCGAACGGCGCATGGACCGGCGGCTACGTGGCGATCAAGGACCATGTGATGTACAACATTCAAGCCGTGAAGGCAGATGGCGATCCGTTCCTCGACAAGGACCTGAACGCCTATCTAGAGAGCTTCCACTGGCAATAGCGGTTCTGGTGGGCCCCGTGGGGCTCGAACCCACGACCACAGGATTAAAAGTCCCGTGCTCTACCAACTGAGCTAGAGGCCCGCAGGACGCCGCGGCGGGGAAAAATGCCTCGCCGCGGCTCCATATATTACCCCTTGGCGTCCGCGGCTACCTGCACGCGCACAATCTTGTCCGGCCCGGACACGCTGCCGCTGCTGCCGCTGCCGCGCTTGATCTTGTCCACGAATTCCATCCCCTGCACGACCTGGCCCCAGATCGTATATTGGCCGTCCAGGTTCGGTGCCGGCGCGAAGCAAATGTAGAACTGGCTATTGGCGCTGTTCGGGTCTCCCGTCCGCGCCGCACCCACGGTGCCGCGCAGGAAATGCACGTTTTTCGTGAACTCTGCCGGCAAGGTTCCCATGTCGCTGCCGCCGGTCCCAGTGCCCGTAGGGTCGCCGCCCTGGGCCATGAACCCCTCGATTACCCGGTGGAACGGCGTCCCGTTGTAGAAGCCGCGCCGGGCCAGCGCCTTCACACGCTCCACGTGCTTCGGCGCCAGGTCCGGGCGCAGCCGGATGACGACCCGGCCGTCCTTTAGATCCATGTAAAGCGTGTTCTCGAGGTCCATCGCCGCTTGGGCGCCGGCTTGGTCTGACATCAAGGTTCCTATCAAGGCTGTGGCAAAAGGGGCTGCAAGCAGCAGCATTCGGCGTCGCATCGGCGTTCCTCCGTTGTGGCCTGGGCCTTAACGAACCCGGGCCAGCGTCCGTTCCAGCGTCAGGGCCGGCACGAATGTCGAGACATCCCCGCCCAGCCGCGCGATCTCCTTCACGAAGCGGGACCCAATGAACTGGTGCCGCTCGCTTGCCATCAGGAACACCGTTTCCACGCCCTGGTCCATCCGGTGGTTCATGCCCGCCATCTGGAACTCATAATCGAAATCCGATACCGCCCGCAGGCCCCGCACGATGGCCCCGGCCCCCTCCGCCCGCGCAAAATGTACCAGCAAGCCCGAGAACGGCCGCACCAGGATCTCCGTACCCGTGCGCGCGGCAATCACGTCGGTCTCGGCCCGCACCAATTCCACCCGCTCCTCCAACGGGAACAGCGGCCCCTTCCCTGCATTCTCCGCCACGCCCACCACCAGCCGGTGCAGCACCCGCGCCGCCCGGCCAATGATGTCCACATGGCCGTTGTGGATGGGATCGAAGGTGCCGGGGTAGATGCCGATATGGCGCGCCGCGTCAGGCATCCGGCGTCGCCAGGTCTATGCCGCCAACCCCGTTCACGTCGTCCTCGCCCAACCCGGCCCCGCTGCCTCCACCGCCGTCCGCGGCGGCCCCTTTTGCGTTGATGCCGCCTGCGTCGGTTCCGCCTATGTCAATCGCGCCCCTGTCCGTCCCGCCTGCATCAGGCCCGCCTATGCCGGAACCATTCACGTCGGTCCCGCCAGCGTCGGAGCCATTCGCATCAGGCGTCTCCACGATGGGGAACACCGCCGTCACCTTCTCTGTATCGCCCAAGCGGAACAAGGTGACACCCATGCTGGTGCGCCCAGTGATGCGGACCTGGTCGGCAGGCACGCGGATCAGCCGCCCCTCGTCTGTCACCAGCATCACGCCGTCGCCGGGCCGCACGGGGAAGCTGGCCACCACCGCAGTGCCACTGCGGGCCGACAGGGTGACGTTGGCGAAGCCCTGCCCGCCCCGCCCAGTGGTCCGATAGTAGTACGCCGAAGACCGCTTGCCGAACCCGGCATCCGTCACCGTCAGCAATATCTCCTCCGCCTCCTCCAACTCCGCCACCCGCTCAGCCGTCAGCGCGGCGGCGTCAACCGGCTCCTCCGCCTCCTCCAAATCCGCCGCGGCCTCCTCCTCCTCACCGCCACGCCGCCGGCCGGCCGCGACTTTCAGGTACGCCGCCCGCTCGTCCGGCCCCGCCTTCATGTGCCGCAGCACCGACAGGCTGATGACCTCGTCCCCATCCGCCAGCCGGATGCCCCGTACCCCGCTGCTGTCGCGCCCCGAGAACACCCGCAGGTTGTCGTCGCTGATCTGGAACCGGATGCACCGCCCGCCCCGCGTCGCCAGGAACACGTCGTCCCCATCCCGGCACGTCGCCACCCCGATCAGGTGGTCGCCCTCATCCAGCTTCATCGCGATCAGCCCGCTGGACCGCACGTTCCGGAAGTCGCTCAGCCGGTTCCGCCGCACGCCGCCGCTGGCCGTCGCGAACACCAGGTGCAGGTTCTCCCACATGCCTTCGTCCTGCGGCAGCGGCAGCACCGTCGTAATCTTGTCGCCCCCCAACTCCGGCAGCAGGTTCACCAGCGCCCGCCCCTTCGCCGTGGGGCTGGCCTCCGGCAGGCGCCACACCTTCTCCCGGAACGCCTTGCCGCCGCTGCTGAAGAACAGCACCCACTGGTGCGTGTGCGCGTTGAAGCTGCGCGTCACCACGTCGTCCCCGCGCGTCCCCGCGCCGGTGCGCCCGCGCCCGCCGCGGTTCTGCTGCCGGAAGATGTCCAGCGCCGTCCGCTTGATAAACCCGTCCCGAGTGATGGTCACGACCATCTGCCCCGGCTCGATCAGGCTCTCGTCGTCCTGGTCCGCTGCCGCGTCCACGATGCTGGTCATCCGCGGGCTGCCGATCTCCGCCCGGGCAATCAGCAACTCGTCCCGCATCACCTCCATCCGGCGCGGCCGGCTGTCCAGGATCAACAGCAACTCTCCAATCCGGTTCGCGACCTCCTGCAACTCCGCCTGGATCTTGTCCCGCTCCAGCCCCGTCAGCCGGGCCAGCCGCAACTCCAGGATGCCGCGCGCCTGCGCCTCTGTCAGCCGCACCTGCCCGTCCACGATCAGGTTGCCGCTGTCGTCAATCAGCGCCAGCAGCCCGGCAACATCACCCGACGGCCACGCCCGCTCCATCAACCCGGCCCGGGCCGTCGCACTGTCCGGGCTGGTCCGGATCACCCGGATCACCTCGTCAATGTTGGCCACCGCAATCGCCAGCCCGACCAGCAGGTGCGCCCGCTCCCGCGCCTTGTTCAACTCGAACCGGCTGCGGCGCAGGATCACCTCTTCCCGGAACGCCAGGAACACCTGCAACGCGTCCTTCAGCCCCATCAGCCGCGGACGCCCGCTGTCCAGCGCCAGCATGTTGACGCCGAAGCTCGTCTGCAACTGCGTGAACCGGTACAGGTGGTTCAGCACCACCTCCGGCGTCGCCTCCCGCCGCAGCTCGATGACGATCCGCATCCCGTCGCGGTCGCTCTCGTCCCGCAGGTCGGTGATGCCCTCCACCTGCTTGCTCCGCACCAGCTCGGCGATGCGCTCCAGCAGCGTCGTCTTGTTCACCTGGTAGGGGATCTCGGTGACGACGATGCATTGGCGGTTGCCGCGCATGTCCTCGATGGCGGCCTTGGCGCGCACGACGACGCTGCCCCGCCCACCCTCGAACGCGCTGCGTATCCCGGCCCGGCCCAGGATGATCCCCCCGGTCGGGAAGTCCGGCCCCGGCACGATCTTCATCAGGTCATCGAGGCTGGTGGCCGGGTCGGCGATCAACGCCAGCGCCGCGTCAATGATCTCGGTCGGGTTGTGCGGCGGGATGTTGGTCGCCATCCCTACCGCAATGCCGTTGGCGCCGTTGATGAGCAGCACCGGATACGACGCCGGCAGCACCCGCGGCTCCTCGTTGCTCTCGTCATACGAGGGCGAGAAGTCCACCGTGTCCTTGTCAATGTCCGTCAGCAGCAGCGCCGCCGCCCGGGACATACGGCTTTCGGTGTAGCATCGCCGCCGGCGGATCGCCGTCAATGCTGCCGAAGTTGCCCTGCCCGTCAATCAGCGGCACCCGCATGGAGAACCCCTGCGCCATCCGCACCAGCGCGTCGTAGATGCTGGCGTCGCCGTGCGGGTGGTACTTGCCCATCACGTCGCCGACGATGCGGGCGGACTTCCGGTAGGGCTTGTCGGCAGTGTACCCGCTCTCGTTCATGGCAAACAGGATGCGGCGATGCACCGGCTTCAGCCCGTCCCGCGCATCCGGCAGCGCGCGGCTGACGATGACGGACATGGCGTAGTCGAGGTACGACCGCCGCATCTCGTCTTCCAGCATCACCGGAGGCGACGCTGGCGGCAGGCCGGCGGGTGTGGGCAGGGTCGGCGGGTCTAGGTCGGACAATGCTTGGCTTCTTGTTCAAAAGGGCAACGGATCGCTTACACGATATAGTGCGTGCGGGCGTTGGTTGCGATGTTCCAGGGGGGGGTGCGCATATCATACCCGTGGTGCAGCCATGGTGGAAACAGCGGCTGTGCCTGTGCAGGCAGGCCTGAGGTGGCATCCATCGAGAGAGGCAGCGACACATGATCTGCAGCCGCCGCTGGCGAGAGCCAGGCGGTTGAGACAGGTCGGTTGTCAGCCCGGCGCGAGGCCACCTCGTTTTGATGCAGTTTCGGCCCATGCCGGCCGCGGCGGCGCAACGGGCCTTCCAGCATCAATTCTGTCTCGACCTCGCCAGACTCAAATCCGATGCAGCCTTCGCGCACAACAGATGCTGCAACAAAATTGGTTGCGAGCATAAACAGGTTGAACTCCGCTGCTTGGAATACGCCACAGGGCGGCGCCAACACTACTCTGCCAGGATCAAAGCGAATTCGCTGGATCGGCAAGAGGTTGACCGGGTGATGAGCATTTCGAGCCACCCAGCAACGCCTTGATGTCTGAACGCTTCTCGGAACATGATGGGGTAGTGTTGGGGCGCCTGTCACAACCTCTATAGGTCTCATGACCTCAGCAGCTTAGTAGGGTTGTGATAGGCACTTCCAGCCGTCCAAACAGGTTGCAAGCCGCCGCACGTTTGGTCCGATGATGCCATCACGTGCGCGCGCCTGCCGTGGCGGTGGAGGGTGTATGCCCTCCGCCGGCGTTGCGCCGACCCGCCTTGCGTCGTTCAGAACGCCTCCGCCGCCAACAGCCCCAGCGTCCCGCCGCCGGCCATCACGCCCTGGAAGTGGACGGAGTGCCGGGGCAGCACGCGGGCCATGTAGAAGCGGCCCACGTCCAGCTTGGTCTGGTAGAACCCGGCATCTCCGTTGGCGCCGGCACGCAGCTTGTCCTGCGACACTTGCGCCATGCGGCACCACATGAAGGCCATGGCGACGAAGTTGAACAGGCGGAGGTAGTCGGTCGCCGCGGCAGCCGCCTCCTCCGGGCGGGCCAGGCCGCGCTGCGCCACCGTCAACGTCGCCTGCTGCAAACGGCCGAAGGCCTTGGCGGTGGGGCCGGCGAACTCGGCCAGGGCTTCTTCCTGCCCATGCGTCTCCAGCCAGTTGGCGACGGGGTGGAAGAAGCGGCGCAGCAGGCGGCCGGCGTCCTGGCCCAGCTTGCGGCCGACCAGGTCCAGCGCCTGGATGCCATTGGTGCCTTCGTAGATTTGCGCGATGCGGGCGTCGCGGACGAGCTGCTCCACGCCCCACTCGTGGACGTAGCCGTGGCCGCCGAGGACCTGCACGGCGAGGTTCGCCGCCTCGGTCCCCAGGTCGGACAAGCCGGCCTTTACGATGGGGGTTAGCAGGGCGACGAGGTCGTCGGACTCCTGGCGGACTGCCGGGTCGGGGTGGTGCTCGGCGCGGTCGAGTTCGAGGCCGACCCAATAGGATAGGGCACGGCCGGCCTCGGTCTGGCTGCGGGCCTCCAGCAGCATCCGGCGCACGTCGGGGTGGACGATAATAGGGTCGGCGGCGGCCAGGGCGTCGGGGGTGCTGTCGCTGCTCTTGGTTTCCTTGGCGTCGCTGCGGCGGACGGATTTGCCCTGGCGGCGATCTTTGGCGTAGGCGGCGGCGGACTGGTAGGCGGTCTCGGCGATGCCCAGGCCCTGCATCCCCACGGCCAGGCGGGCGGCGTTCATCATGGTGAACATGCACTTCATGCCGGCGTTGGGCGGGCCGACGAGCCAGCCGGTGGCACCGTCGAAGTTCATGACGGCGGTCGCGTTGGCGTGGATGCCCATCTTGTCCTCGATCCGGGCGCACATCAGGCCGTTGCGCGCGCCGGCCTTGCCGTCCGGGGTGGGCAGGAACTTGGGGACCAGGAACAGGCTGATGCCCTTGGTGCCGGCGGGGGCGCCGGGCAGCTTGGCCAGGACCAGGTGGATGATGTTCTCGGTCAGGTCATGCTCGCCGGCACTAATGAAAATCTTGGTACCGGTGATGCGGTAGGCGCCGTCCTCGCCGGGTTCGGCCTTGGTGCGGATGAGGCCGAGGTCGGTGCCGCACTGCGGCTCGGTCAGGCACATGGTGCCGGACCAGGTGCCGTCCACGAGGTGGGGGAGGTACTCGGACTTCAGGGCGTCGCTGGCATGGGCGTGGATGGCGCGGTAGGCGCCGTGGCTGAGGCCGGGATACATGCCGAAGGCGAGGTTGGCGCTGCTGACCATCTCCTCGAAGACGGTGCTGACGAGCATGGGCATGCCTTGGCCGCCGTAGGCCGGGTCGCAGGCGAGGCTGGTCCAGCCGCCTTCGATGAGGTGCTTGTAGGCGTCCTTGAAGCCGGCGGGGGTGCGGACGACGCCGTTCTCGTAGGTGCATCCCTCCTTGTCGCCGGACAGGTTCAGGGGGAACAGGACTTCTTGGGACAGCTTGGCCGCTTCCTCGATGATGGCGTCCACGAGGTCGGGGGTGGCTTGCTCCAGGCCGGGTAGGTGGGACAGGGCGCTGCTGTCGTGCAGTTCGTGCAGGCAGAAGCGGATGTCGCGGAGGGGGGCGGTGTAGGTGGCCATGATGCTGTGTCCCTTCTGATGAGCAGTCTTGGCGGAATAGCTCCCTCTCCCTTCGAAAGAGGGAGCAGAGACTTTCCCCCTTCGGCTAATTCCGCAACGGCTTGCCTGTTGCCAGCATGTGCTCGGTGCGGGCCAGGGACGCGGGGTTGCGGACCAGCGTCATGAAGCCCTGGCGTTCAAGTGCCGTCATGTCGTCTTCGGTCAAGGTGTCCAGCGGGTCGGTGTCGCCGCCGGTCAGCACGCGGGCGACGGCCTTGGAGACGACGACATCGTGCGGGGTCGCCTTGCCCTGGGCGGCGAAGCCGTCCACGGCGAGGTCGAGGGCCACGCGTCCGCCGGGGCCGGGCAGGCGGTACTCGGATGGCTCGGGCGGCTGGTAGCCGTCCGCCAGCGCCAGCACGCGCGCCTTGGCGTCGCCCAGAAGGCGGTCCCGGTTCATGGTCACGGCGTCCGTGCGCCGCAGGAAGCCCAAGCCCTGGGCTTGTGCGGCGGACTTGCTGACCTGGGCTGTGGAAATGATCTCGAATGCCTTGGCCACCGCGGGCAACGGGCCGCGCGGCAGCTTGGGGTCGGCTTGCCAGCGGGCCAGCAACTCCTTGCAGCCGCCCCAGCCCGGTAGCAGGCCGACGCCGACCTCGACCAGGC
>Ga0123338_10005549_pt1 | contig 10778 bp, 8 predicted proteins | sample grotaG_FD_89793 | JGI IMG/M metagenome (GOLD analysis project Ga0123338, IMG submission 89793) | Glacier valley bacterial and archeal communities from Borup Fiord, Nunavut, Canada, to study Microbial Dark Matter (Phase II) -... | ecosystem: Environmental > Aquatic > Freshwater > Ice > Glacier ...
ATCACAATTAGTAGTTGGTGGGATTCCAGTCCAAGTGCTGGATACAGCCGGAATTCGCGAAACTGAAGATCGGGTAGAAAAGATTGGCGTTGAGCGATCGCGTCAGGTTGCAACTTCCGCCGATTTAGTTCTTCTCACCATTGACGCCTCATCTGGTTGGACAGCAGCCGACCAAGAAATCTACGCTCAAGTCCAACACCGCCCCTTAATTCTCGTCATCAACAAAATCGATCTTGTCGAGGCGGAACATCACGTCACTTATCCTCCCACCATTAATCATACTGTCACTACAGCCGCCGCCCAAAATCAAGGTATTACCGCCTTAGAAACAGCGATTTTAGAGACAGTGCGTTCTGGTATCCAAGTAAGTGACATGGATTTAGCGATTAACCAACGCCAAGCCGCCGCCTTAACCCAAGCACAAATATCTCTACAGCAGACGCAAGCAACAATCGCCCAACAGTTACCCTTAGATTTCTGGACAATCGACTTGCGCGGAGCAATTCAAGCGCTAGATGAAATTACTGGGGAAGAAGTAACAGAATCAGTCTTGGAGCGAATTTTTGCTAGATTCTGTATTGGTAAGTAGCTTGAGAAAAAATATGTCTTTGATTGATGGTGCCAATGCCTTGATTGTGGGAGCTAGCCGAGGTATTGGGTTAGGTTTTGTGCAGCAATTGCTTATAGATTCCCGGATTGCCAAGATTTATGCTACCTATCGTCAGCCAGAGTCAGCCGCTGAGTTATTGATACTGTCAACTAAATATCCTGACCGTTTGGTTTGTTTGAGGATGGATATCACAGAGGAATCGCAAATTGCTGAATGCAGCCAACAGATGCGGACGGAAGTTGGTAAACTGCACTTGGTTGTGAATTGTGTGGGTTTGCTGCATGAAGGTGATTTTCAACCAGAGAAAAGCTTAAAGCACCTGAACTCAGAGAATTTACTGCGCTACTTTCAAATTAATAGTATTGGTTCTGTGCTACTTGCTAAACACCTGTTGCCATTATTTAAGCATAGCGACAAAAGCGTTTTCGCCAGTATTTCTGCTAAGGTCGGCAGTATTACTGATAACCAAATTGGTGGCTGGTATGGCTACCGGGCTTCTAAGGCGGCGCTAAATATGTTTATGCGAACAGTGGCGATTGAATATGGTAGAAGCAGTCCGAAGACTTTTGTCGTTGTGTTACATCCAGGGACAACGGACACGGAACTTTCTCAGCCTTTCCAAAAAAATGTTCCTCCAGGAAAGTTATTTTCTGTGGAACGCACGGTGACGCAATTGCTAACTGTGATTGACCAGCTTCAAGAAGGTGACAGCGGACAGTTCTTTTCCTGGGACGGCTCTCATTTGCCTTGGTAGTTATCTTTAGGTTTCAGGTATTATCCGCTGCAACGCCTCACTGATAGCCTCCCGTTGCTCGATATCATATCCCCAACGGTCGAGAAATTCTTGATACTTGCCTTCTCCCGTGACGGTACTCTCCGATAGCTGGGAGGATAATTCCTGGACTTGGGGAAGTTTTAACTCTTTGATTAATTTAACTGTGCGATCGCTCACTCTTGCTGATTGTTGAGCCATTACTAAATCTTGATTTCGACGATGGGTAATCGCCATCCCTGTAGACATTGCCAGATTTTTTACCAGTAAGTCGGCTACTAGATCGGGGTTGGCTTGCAAACCTTGCACAACTGACGGGGAAGGATTGTCTGCTTCTGGCTGGTCTGATGTGAGGTAAGTAACGAAAAAACCGCGTGCGCCGTTGGCACTTTTGACTAAGGAAGCGATCGCTGTCTCGATGACTTCCGGTAAAAGATGTTTTGCTTCCATCTCTAATAGCAATGACTGAGTTAGCTCTATAGCTTCCGGAAATGATACTTTAGGCGGAACTGTAAAAGTAGGTTGCATAATCTTGCCCGGTGTACATACAAATCCTATCGCCCACACCCTAAAAAGTGGGGCTACACGAACGAAGCCTGCCTTGGTCTAGAAATAATCATCTTCGTATATTTAGCCCACGCAGGTGGGCTTGGTTCGTATAGCCCTACCCTTTAGGGTATGGGTTTTGCAAGGAAGGTTCCTACCTCGGCTTGCCCAAAGTAGTTATATACAACACAGCTTCATCAGTAGGAATGCCCAAAACATCATTAACGCGATCATCAAAGAAACCGGCGATACCGCTGACGCCTAAATTTAGTCCAATCGCTGCTAGGTTAAGCTTTTGACCTAAATGTCCGGCATCCATATGCAAATAACGATAAACGCGATCGCCATACTGAGAAACCGCAGCATTTAAATCGGCTGTATGAAATATCACAGCGCTTGCATCTCGTCCTAATTCCTGTCCTAAGCAGAGAAAGTGTAATTCTTGTCGAAACTTTTTAAACCTGATTTGTCGCAGTTCTTGGGCTTTGGGTGCGTAATAATAACAACCAGCTTCCAAACCTTGCACTCCAGACACAGCAATAAATGTCTCGATTAACTTCAAATTAAAGTAATCAGGCTTTTGATCGAAATCTTGCTCAATGTAATTTTGCGGTTGGTAAGTAAAATCCAGTAAAGCTTTCAATTCATCAAAGCTTAAATTTTCCCCACTATAAGCGCGAGTACTCCGGCGCTTCAGAATGGTAGTTTCTAAACGCTGGTGGTTTTCCCCCCAATCAATTGGGATTGTCTGCGTGGGAATTTTCAGACAAAAGGGGAAATTATATTTATCCTCTTGGAATCTTTCTGGCTTGATTACAGGTAAATCCTTACCTGTCGTAGCTGATTGGATTTGGGTTGCTTGATGGAAGTATCCTAACAATTGCCCATCGGGAATTTGCGGATAGGTGGTTTGGGTCTGTGAGGGTAAAGCCGTGATTCCCAGAGGCAAATTTTGTTTAATATCGAGTAAATCCGCTAACCCTAATACAGCGATCGCTCCTTCTTGCTGCGGATCGACATACAATAACTCGTTGACTCCAGCATCGACAAAACCCCCAATTAGATGTGGGCGATAATCAGTTAAAACACCCCCCAACTCAATATTGCCAAGCAAGTGTCCAGTATCCAAACAAATGCGGCGGTAAGCGCGGTCTTGATATCGCCATGCGGAACGATAGAATACAGATGTGAGGGCAATTGCTAGCTGGGTACTTTCTAACACCGGATGCCAAAAACAAGCTTTTTGTAAAGTTTGCCAAACGTCACTGTCCCAAAAATGTATCAAGGAGTGAGTTAAAGGCTGGTAGTTATACAGTCCGGGTGGTAACAAAGGTGTCCCCCGCGAAATTAAATAGACTTCGGCTGGATATAAGCCACCTGCACTTGGAGCTGCCCGGAGATAGACACCACTCCCCATCGAAGGCATACTCGCAGTAATACCATAACTGCAAAATAGCAGCCTGGATAAGCGTTGCCACCAGATCGCATCGGGATTGTTGGCTTCCTCAGGCTCGGCTTGAATGTAGGGTTTGAGATCGTAGGTGGTGCCAATTTTATACTCTTTAAATGGCACTGGCTGAGTAGCCCAATCTATCCCCTGACTTTTGGACGAGATCGTCTCAGGGTCATATTTGGTGCGTTCGTGGTAGTGATAAGCAATTGATTGGCGTAGTTCTGGCATGGAGATTGCAACGCTTCTATTAACGATCTTGGCATTGCCGAGGAGCGAAGAAAATTATCTGAAACTAGGACGCATATAATCTAACACGCTTTGGCTATGATCTCTACCCTCAGCGGGTTTCATAGAAGTTAGAGGATAAGGTTAACTGAGATAAATAGACATGTTATAAGGATGATAAACTAATGATTGTAAATCAAAGTGAAACCGGCTGGGAAATAATTTATCATCGCGCTCATGCCTTATTAGCTGCTGACATTGGCGGAGAATGGCACCAAGAAGATCTTCCTCAACGCTTAATTGAAACAGTTGCGGCGATCTCCCATCATGACGATTTAGAAAGTGAATGGGAAGGAAACCACCTAACTCCCGCTGGCACACCTTTAAATTTTACTCTTGATAAAACAACTGACCTGAAAAAGCTGATCGAATTTACCAAAAATGCTCGCTATCGCGGCAGATGGGTAGCATTGCTGATCTCGATGCACATGAGTTTTCTCAATGAAGCGAAGCGCGGTCAGTCACCTCAGATGGACAGCTACTTGGACGAACAACTGGTGAATCAAGAGAAATGGCGCGAAGAATTGCAAATTAGTAAAGATGAAGCCGCCTCCGCTTATGCGTTTTTTGAATGGTGCGATCGCTTTTCGCTGATTTTGTGCTGTCAAGAATTACCCGAGGGTGAACGCGATCTAGAAATTGGCACTGGACCAGACGGTAAGCATTATAATGTAAAGCTGCGCGGCGACAGAACTCTCAGCGTTACACCTTGGCCTTTTAAAAAGGATAAGTTCACAGTTAGCATTGAAGCCTGTGACCTCCACCAAGTGCAGTTTCAGACTAATGATGAACTCACTCAAGCTTTACAAGCTGCGCCGATTAAAACTTTAAAATGGACTCTTGTCAAGTAGTTGCGGGCGTGACCATGTCTTCTGGCTAACTTAAACTTGGTTGCCCCATCGGTGACTGTGTTTCCGATATTACACATAATTGCCCTTCAACTAGATAAGCTGGGTTTTCAGTTGTTGAAGATGGCAATTATATCTTTTATGCCATTTTCGCGGGCGATCGCTACCTATTATCGCAAAATGTAGTTACATATACTTAAAGCTAAAAATAATCATACAGATACATAATCAAGGGGAGACATTCTGTAATAAACAATATGTCTCAACACCTACTATTCGGAGAGATGAATATGAAGATCAACTTGAAACTGGTTTCTCTAGTTGCTGTGGCTTTAACCACTGGTCTAGCAGCCTGCTCTAATACTACTCCTGAAAGCAACAATCAAGTTGCTCCCAATGCGACTCCCGCAAGTGACATCACTCCTGGTGGCACTCCCGCAACCAGCACCACTCCAGGTGGCGCGATGAAGGAAACTCCAGGTGGCGCGATGAACAAAGGCGGCGCGATGAAGGAAACTCCAGGCGACGCGATGAACAAAGGCGGCGCGATGAAGGAAACTCCAGGCGACGCGATGAACAAAGGCGGCGCGATGAAGGATACTAAAGGCGACGCGATGAAGAAGACTAATCCATAATCACACATCTAAACGGGGCTGAGGCTGATTGAAGCACTGCCCCATTAAACTTCCACTCCTCACACGCTCACTCTTAGACGTGATGCACTCCATGCTGGCATTGAAAGTCGATGGTTTGCGCTTAATCAAATCCATGTTTTTATTTAAGTTATTACCTAATTCCTCTAAAGCTTCAAAAAATGACTTTTCAGAACCATCAAATCTCCCGCCGCCAGTTGATACAGTTGTCAGCCTTATCGGGAATCGGCTTACTCCTCAACGGTTGTAATGTGATATCGGCTCAAGTCGGTGAAACCTTTGAACCCCTAAACCAGAAGCTGCAAGAATTAATCCTGACTCAAAAACCTGTAGCCGAATTTCCTATCAGTGCGATTGAACCAAAACAGCTAATTATTAATACTTATGACCGAACCCCCGAAATTGATGCGAACATATTCCGGCTGATTGTCGATGGTAATGTCAACAATCCAATACAATTGAGCCTGACAGATATCCAGAAATTACCTTTAACCTCAATGGTAATTCGCCATGTTTGTGTTGAAGGTTGGGCAGCGATCGTCCAATGGGGGGGAGTACGAATGCAGGACTTAATTTCGCTAGTGCAACCCAAGTCTAATGTCCGCTACGTGTATTTTGAATCGGCTGATGGATATTATGAAAGTTGGGATCTCGCCTCAGTGATGCATCCTCAAACCCTGATGGCTTATCAACACAACGGCAAACCACTCTCAATTGACAACGGTGCGCCGCTTCGCCTCGCCTCGCCGGTGAAACTCGGCTACAAACTGAGTAAATGGGTGACTAAGATTACTTTTGTCGATCAACTGCGACCAAAACAGGGGTACTGGGAGGATCAGGGTTATGAATGGTTTGCCGGATTGTAATTAAGATTTCCTGATACCGGAACTTTAAGTGAGAAAATCTATCATCTATGCTCGTGCCGGAATTTTATATATGTTGACTGTAAGAAGCTATATAGCAGTAGCCAGAAATAATTATGCAAAATACTTGGTGGCTGAGATATGTGTCGATAATTTTAGTATTTACTCCTGTATTAAGTTTGAGCACTCAGGTTAAAGCCGTACCTCTGATCCTGGCGCAAGCGGATTCAGCTTACGACCAGTACATGGATCTCGGCTATACAGCAGCCAGACAAAGACAATATTCCCGTGCTTTAAGATATTTTCAGCAAGCACTTTGGGAACGTCCCGGAGATTGGTATGCGAATATAGCCGTAAACAACGTTCGCAGCTATGTAAATAGTGGTAGCTGGTTTGCATCGCCTTTTGGGAGACCAAATCGGCGATCTTCGGCTGGGTCGCGAAATAACAGTTGTTTACAAACCGAACAAGATGCCATTGCCTTAATCCCGAAAAAAGGAACTCAACTCACAACATCTGGATATCCGACATTTTATTTCTATGTCCCGCCAAACTCAGCCCAAGGTTACGAGTTTAGTTTGCAGGATAGCAGCAGTGATGAGCCGTTTTACAAAAAAAATTTCCCGGCGGTGACACAATCAGAAGGCATTGTCAGCGTTAGTATTCCCCATCATGCCATGCCAGCACTCGCCACCAACAAAATATATAGTTGGAGTCTCTCTATCATTTGTGATGCTGACCATCGCGAGCAAGATTTGTTGATCGAAGGCTCAATTCAACGCCTGCAACCTAATCCTCATTTTAGTATGGAGTTATTCAAAGCAACATTGCGCGATCGCGCCCGTCTTTACGCCACAGCAGGATTTTGGCAAGATACAATTGCTACTCTCGCCGAATTACGCCGCTACCACCCTGAGGATTTAGCAGTTCAGAAGGATTGGGAAAATTTGTTGAAATCAATCGATTTAACAGAGATTGCCGCAGTCCCATTAGTGCCTAATACTACTCCTTACTCTAGAAGATAGTCGCTCATAACCCTTGCCAAGACTCCCCCACTCCCGCAAAATACCTGCTTATAACAGTTCCAGAGACTGTAGTACCTCTTGTACTGACTGATACCTCATATTGGAGTTGTAAGCTACCATGCGGTCGAGAATGGTCGCTAATGGTACTGAAGTTTGAGCCAAGTGCCGCCAAACTAGCACATTATGATTGTTAGTACTCGGCATGACTGACTCACCACCAGCATCCAAATCCTTGATAGTTTGAGATAAATGATCTCGCGCGGGGGAATTCGGATCTAATTTGGTAGGGATTAACAATCCGCCGGTATTTAAATTTATAGTTGTTTCGTCAAGATAATGCCAAATCTGAGTATCTTGCTCTGATACATTCGGAACCACCAATCCACCTGTATTTGGATCTCTGACAAATCTTTTCGCCTGTATCCCAGTCAAAGCCTGAATGGCGATCATTCCCAAAGCATAAAGGTCGCTGTTGAGATGGGGATGACCCATCATTTGTTCGGGAGGAGAATAACCAGCAGTCCCAATTGCAATTGTCTGATTTTCTGCTTCTGGCATATTTTGCATCAGCTTCACCGCCCCAAAGTCAATTAAAACTAGATGCTGGTCGTTACTGCGGCGAATTAAATTACTTGGTTTGATATCTCGATGGATTGCTTGATGACTGTGTACAAAAACTAATATATGTAAAATATCTTTAAGCAAATCGATTACTTGGGCTTCCGAAAGGCACGATCCTGTAAGTTCATCTTGCAGCGAATGACCAGCAATAAATTCTTGAACGAGATAAAATTGCTTGTCCACTTCAAAATTAGCCAATAATTGCGGAATTTGGTCATGTTTGCCCAAAACCTCTAAAATTTCGGCTTCAGTTTGAAAAAGTCTTCTCGCCACCTCTAAAAACTGCGAATCTTGAAAAGCTGGTCGTAAATGCTTCACCACGCACAAAGGATTACCAGGACGTTGTGTATCCTCCGCTAAATAAGTTCGACTAAATCCACCACCACCTAACGTTTTTGTTACCTTATAACGTTGATTTAGCACAGAGCCTATTTGGATACGCTCTTCGGCATTAACGGTAGCAACTTCGCCCTGTAGCATTTGTAACCGGGCGATCGTTTGTTCTTGTGTCTGCAGTAGCGAAGCAAATTTAGCACTTTCTTGTTTAAGTTGAATTTCTCGATGAGCAATAATACTAGAACCTGATAACACTAATCCTAATACAGGCGGCACCAATGGTAGCCATCCAGAATACGTAAAAATTACGAAGTTAGTTCCAAAAAGAACACCCAAGCTAACAGCACTAGCTAACCCTAAATAGCGAAAACGTTGGATTCGCCATGCCAAAAACCCACCTACCGAAGTCCAGACCGCAATCCACACAACCTCTCCCCATTGTGGTAAAAACCAAAACAACGGTTGATGATCGAGTACAGCACTGAGAATCTGACTTACCATCTGCGCCTGCACCACAACTCCAGGCATTTTGGGATTGTTTGGGTTGCTGTTATAAGGCGTATAAAAAACATCTTTAATTGTGGTAGCAGTCGAGCCAATGAGGATGACATGATCTTTAAATACAGCTGGATCAATCCGATCTTCAAGAACTTGACTAACTGTGACAATTCTGGCAACTGAAGAGCGGTAGCGTAGTAAAATTTGGTAGCCATTAGCATTCACATGCTGATAACCACCAGAATCACTTTGCAAGCGTTTAAATACGGTATTTCCAAGTTGTAACTCCTTGTTTGGCGTAGATTGCATGGCAATCCCTTTTTTTGCCAGGTAGGGGAGTGAAACTTGCAAAGCTAAAGAAAAAGGAGTTGCACAAGCAGATGCAGATTCTGGATTAATTGACAGGAGGTTGCGCCGAATTACACCATCATCATCCAGGGCAACATCGCTAAAACCAACTTGTTCTGTTGCAACTCCTGACGGTGGCGGTGTAGCAGGATTATCAACATCAGCATAGCGGCAAATACTAATAATATTTTCACTTCGGCGCAGATGCTGTAATAATTGAGCATGACCAGGCTCTTGAGGAAAATCTCGAAAGATATCGAGACCCATCACGCGCGGTTGATAACTCTCTAGTTTCAACAGCAAGCGATCTAAAACCTCACCAGTTAGCGGCCAATGCTGCAACTTTTGGAGATCAGCCTCCGTCACAGCAACTACCACAATACGCGGATCGGTACCGGGATCAGGACGAATAGTAGTTAAAGAGTCAAAAATATTTAATTCTACCGGCTCAAAAACTCCTAATCGCTGCAACCCCAACAACAAAACCGTCACAATTGCACTCTTAACAATAACTGGCTGTATGTGTATTTTCAAGCTGGCAAACATAGAATTGCAGTTTTTGGCTCAATATGTAGAAGACTTAGCGCAGAATAATACTAATAAACAGCCTAATAGTTTTTCCGCCAACTGTGTGGCAAGCTAGTTTCTCCCTCCGCGCCTCTTAGCGCTCTTAAATTCGGCTTTTTCTAAAATTATGTAACTCAGCTACTAGCAAAACTCTAATATATTCAGTGATAATACAGACGTGACAACATCTAAAAACTCCTTTAGTGCTGTGAGATACACCTGCCTAGCTACTACTCTGACTCTAGTCCTGACTGCAGGGCTAGCCCAAGCGCAACAGATTGTTCCGGCTAAAGACAATACAGGCACAGTTGTCACTCCTAGCGGCAACAAGATTGACATTACTGGTGGCACAACTTCCCGTGACGGTAGCAATCTTTTCCACAGCTTCACAGAATTTGGCGTTCAATCAGGACAAACAGCTAACTTCCTCGCCACCCCCGCCATCCAAAATATTCTGGGTCGGGTAACAGGAGGTAACGCCTCACTGATCAATGGCTTAATTCAAGTAACAGGTAGTAACGCTAACCTGTTTTTAATGAATCCATCAGGATTTGTGTTTGGTGCCAACGCCAGTTTAAATGTGCCAGGGGCTTTCACTGCTACCACTGCTAATGGTATTGGTTTTGGCAACAGTTGGTTTAACGCGATCGGCACCAACGACTACCTAGCATTAATCGGTAATCCGAACAGTTTTGCCTTTACCATGAGCCAACCTGGGGCGATCGTCAATAATGGCAATCTGACGGTAAGTAAAGGGCAAAATTTAGCTTTATTAGGCAGCACAGTTGTTAACAATGGACAACTGACAGCCCCATCGGGACAAGTTATCGTCACACCTATACCTGGACAAAATCTTGTCCGCCTCAGCCAACCAGGTCAGGTGTTAAGTCTAGAAATTCAGCCGCTAACAGCCAACAGCAATCAACCCAACAACTGGACGCTGCCCATTTCTTCTTTGCCGGAATTGTTGACTCTAGGTAACATCACCTCACAAAATCCAATTAATTCTGTCCAACCCACCGACCCACCAAAAACCACCACTCCGATTACAGTTCAAACCCCCACCGACCCACCAAAAACCACCACTCCGATTACAGTTCAAACCCCCACGGACCCGCCAAAAACCAATACCACCCCGATTACAGTTCAAACCCCTACTGACCCGCCGAAAACCACCACTCCGATTACAGTTCAAACCCCCACGGACCCACCAAAAACCAATACCACCCCGATTACAGTTCAAACCCCCACTGACCCACCAAAAACCAATACCACTCCGATTACAGTTCAAACCCCCACTGACCCACCAAAAACCAATACCACCCCGATTACAGTTCAAACCCCTACTGACCC
>Ga0123338_10005552_pt1 | contig 10775 bp, 13 predicted proteins | sample grotaG_FD_89793 | JGI IMG/M metagenome (GOLD analysis project Ga0123338, IMG submission 89793) | Glacier valley bacterial and archeal communities from Borup Fiord, Nunavut, Canada, to study Microbial Dark Matter (Phase II) -... | ecosystem: Environmental > Aquatic > Freshwater > Ice > Glacier ...
AAGAAACGTATTTGTGTACTTCTGAGGATCAATAGTTTCAGAAAAGACAATATTTTCCCGATAATTGATGTCCCAGCCACCCATACTGCCAACAGTTATAGATGTGACGACAGACGTGTTTGGCACAGAGGACAAATCGGGCAACAACACGACTTTATCAACAATAGGTTGACCACTAACCATATCGATTTTGTAGGAGTTGGCTTGTTTTATCTCAGAAAGGAAATTGGCTTTAGCTTCAATCCTGAACTTTTCAAGGATGAAGTCCCATGTATCCCTGGCTTGAACCAAGTATCCGATGCTGCCTACGGTGATTGTGATGTCGCTCATGTTGCCCTCAATTGGGTGCTGACTTGTAGCCAGCACCCGTATTAACGATTGGTTTGTTTTCTGCGCTTACGCCATCAGACCCCAGGCCGGTCCCGCACCCGTCGCGGGCTTGAGGCTGGCCTCAAAGGTGACGGCCTTGCCCGTGTCGAGCATCAGTTTGTAGGTCTCGACGATGAAGCTGCCGGAGAACTCCTGGGAAGTACCGGGGACGGGCGTGGCGTTGTTGCCAATCGCGACGCGCAGCGTGACGGTCTTGCCCTGCGCGAAGACGGGTTGCATGATGGTGTGCGTGCCGACCAGCAGGTCGGTGGTCATGAAGCCCTTGACGGTGATTGGAGCCTTGAGTTGGCCGTTGATGAACTTGTGTGCCAGGTCGCCGAACCCGGCCACATCGAACTGGTCGAAGGTCGTGCCGAGGTCCACGCTGGTCACATCGCCATTGTTGAACTGGCGCTGCGTGCCGCCTGCATCGGTCATCCGAACCACTACGTATTCGCCTGCGACTGCCATGGATGTTTTCCTTTTTTCTCTTGAACCGGATTAGTAGCGAACCAGACTGACGGCCAGCCGGAAGGTATTCCCGGCGGAGCCACTGCGGACGGCCTTGTAGCGGGTGTACTGCGGGACCGTCCCGGCGATGAACTGCACCTGCGAGCCGAGCGCCGTGCCGTTCAGGGTGAAGGTGGCGAGGGTGGTTTGCTCGCCGCCGAACGCGCCTGTTGTGGAGCCTTCGACGGTGACGAGGTAGGTATCGCTCGCGGTCGCGCCGAGGATGTGGACGAAGGCTGCCCCGCCGCGCGTGGTGGCCGCGCCGTTGTTGATAGCGCCGCCGTTCGCGGCGTTGGTGATGCTCGTCGGGACGACCAGCGCGACACCCCACCCGCCGAGACCGCTGGAAGTCGCGAATGCCGCGCTGAACGGGACGACCTTCGCGATTTCGGGCAGCGTCGTGTACTTGCCCTGCTGCGCGAGCAGGCTGTAGACCGGGTTGCCCGCGGCGGGCGCGGCGTTGCTGCCGAGCAGCAGCGAGACGATCCCCTTCACCGTCGCGCCCTTGAGGACCGGGTGCGACTGCGCGGCGTTGGCGTTCAGGTAGCCCGCATGGTCCAGCGCGAGGGTCCGCACGCCGGGTAGAAAGTTGTGCGCGAGGTCGCCGAACGCCGTGACGTCGTAGGTGTCGCGCTTGTCGTCGATGGTCACGCGGTTGCTGTCGCCCGTCAGCTCGTAGCCATCGACCAGCACCTGGATGAAATTGCCTGCGAGTGCCATAGGGTCTCCTTTCTACTGCACGTTCTCGTAGCGGTTGACGAAGCCGTGCAGGATGACGACGTTCGCGGTGGCGGCAAAGGCGCGCACGGCTGCGCCATTTTGCAGCAGGTGGCCGGGAACCACCTCGGTGAAGCCGCCTTCGGGTGGGAGCGTGACTTCGATCTGGTCGTCCGGGTTGGCCGTGCCACCCCACTCGATAGTCAACTTGACCGCAGAGGCCGAGCTATTCACCGCGCGCAGCCAGACCTCATCCCATTCGTTGCCCGCCACGTTCGATAGCGCGCTATGAATGAGCGTCCCCGGTGTGGCGGTCGCCGCGACCTTGATGCCGCGTCCGTCGCTGCTGGCACTCAGTTTGCGCTTCTTGTAGTTGGGGCTGTGGTCGTAATCCATCCTGCGCCTACCTTCCACGCAGCGCGCGGACTTCCGCTTCCAGCCACGCGATCTTCTGCGCAAGCTGCTTGAGGACGGGCGTTTGTGCATCGAACGACGCCAGCGCGAGGTCGCCGCTGCCGTAATCCTTGCGCATCTGGTCGAGCTTTTGCGCCTGCGCTTGCTCCGCGACCTGCGCGGGCGTCTTATCGGTCGCTTTGTGGTTCTTCACCAGCGCTTCGGCCTGCGCCTGCTCTGCCTTCGATGCAGCCGGGTCGAGGTGGACGCGCACCCTCCCATTGGTGACGCTGATGCCGTAAACTTTCTCCTTGAGCGCGGCGCGCAGGTCGGCATCGAGCAAAGCGCTATTCACGTCATCGCGGATGACTTCTATCTCCATCAGTTTTCTCCTTGGTGGTACGGTCAGGGGGTCAGTATTCGAGGCTGGTCATGATCACGGGCTGGTGGCTGTCTATTTCGCGACACAGCAAGGATAAGCGGAGCCTTGTTGCGCCATCGTTGATCATCTTCCATTCAACCTGGCGGAAGCGTACATTGTCGCTGCCACTTATTCGGTGATCTACAATTCAACCACGTTGAAGTTGACCGGTGCAGTGGCGTCCGCGACCAGGTAGGCCGTCCCATTGGCGATGGACCACTGGATTTTGAAAGTGTGGCTGCCGACAGATAAGCCGGTCACCACCGTCGCAATCGAGATGCAGCGTACAAAGCCATTGCCATCCAGCGCCTCTCTCATCATGTTCACGCCGCCCACCAGTACGCCGTCCACCAGGAAAGCCAGAATGAGCAGGCGACCCGCGTTGCTATCTGCGTAGAAGGAACCAGTCAGGGTCAGTAGCACGCGCCCGGTGCTGAGTGTTCCGGTCGCCACCAGGTTCGTGGTGTCGATGTCGACCAGCGTGGTACTCGTCGTGGAGTATGCCGACCCAATGCGCTTGATGGGCGTGATTGCTTTGCCGCTGTGCACAAACAGCATGTTGTCGTAGATCTGCTTGTTGAGATTGTCTGCGGTGACGAGTTGATTGGTCACCCATGAAACAGGTGTGTTCCAGGCCATGTTTTCTTATTCCTTTGCTGTGTTTGGTTTGTGACTACAGAAATGGGTATCGATGCTTCTGCGCTCCTTTCGTGTTTACGCTATACTCTGCTTGCGGTATGTTACTTCTGCCATCCGGCTTGCTGTTGAACACATGAGCTATTATATGTTTGTAGTTACATATTGTCAAGGACTTTGTGCGCTCGAGTTTACAAACGTTCTGGAATTGATAAAATGACCGTCGGGCAACGCCTAAAACAGCGCAGAAAAGCAATGGGGTTGACCCAAACCACGCTCGCCAAAACGATTAGTGTGGGTCAGGACCAGATTGCGCGTTGGGAAGGTGGCGTGTATACGCCGTCGCGAGGGCAAATTGTGGCGCTCGCGCGTGCCCTGGGATGCACCACCGATTGGCTGCTCGGAGTGGCCGGGGAGGGCGAGACGCGGCTGACTGGAAGTGCGCTCTCACCCGACGAGCGGCGGCTCATCGAACTCTACCGGGCCGGACAACTGCCGACCAGCATCCAGCAACTTCTGCTCAGACTCAACAGGCAGAATGCCAAGGAAACACTGATCGAAGATGTACCCGACGAGTCGAATATCTCCTGAAAACAAGTAGCAGCGGATCGCCAGCCGTGTCACCCTATCGATACAACGGTAGCTTTCGACAAGTCGTTGTTCGTGCCTGGTCAGGGAGTCAACCCAATCTTCCGGGCAGGACAAGTGCGGCACTCGAATGATATGGTATGGCGTTGTGGTTGACGAGTCGCGCTGCGGCATAGTTCACCTATAATCTATAAATTACAATTATGGAACACAAGTGCTATGCAAGTCAAGCAACCTGAGACAAACCTTTCAGAACCGGTGGGGTGGCGTCGATGGTGCGTAGTGTGGCAGTTGAAGTGGCGGTGAGTCAAGCATCGGTGGTGTACACAAGAACCTCTATTTGTGCTGATTTTGCAAGTTGGTCATTGAAGCACAGATTTGTCCCGGTACATCTAGCCAGTAGTAGAGGTGCAGCACGCGGTCTGCAATGCGGTCACCGAAGGTAGTGCGGAACTGCGCGGCGGTGAGGTTGGTCGTGATAAGCGTCAGACGGAGTTCGTTGTAGCGTTCGGAAATCACATCGTAGACGTTGCGGCGCAGGTCGTCGAAAATGGTCTTCGCCGCATCTATGTCGCCCATGTCGTCGATGAGCAGGAATGGCACGCTGGCGGCTGCACCAACCACCTCTTCATAGCTCAGGATGCTGTCTTCGCGATAGGTGCTGCGTATCCGGCGAATGAACTTCGAAAAGTCCACCCACAGCACATTCTCACCACGTCTGGCACGTTCCATCAGGACACAGGATGCAAGCCCGGTCTTGCCACGCCCCATGCCCCCGGATAGCACCAGCTTGTAACGCTCCACACCATCGATGACGAGCTGCCCACTTGCGAATTGCTCACAAACGTGCCAAGCCGCTTCTTTCCCCGCTCGGTCGGCTTTGGGCTGTGCATCCCGTGTTGCGACTGAGGCTGATGGGGGCGCGGCGCTCGTGGATACGGTCATGCCAGCCGAGGATGTGCCGGGTCGCAAACGAGAGGACCAGCCACTCCTGCGGTGTCAGCAGCGGCATGATCTCATCGACCAACACGTTCGGCGTCTGAAAGCTATTGGGGATGTAGTTCGAGGCCATGCTGTTGTACCGCCCGTTCTACTCTGTGCCAACTATTTCTGTTGCTTCGGACCGGGTTCAATCCGGTTAATGTTCGGCTCTCCGGGTTGAAGACGGGTAGCGGGCGATGGCCGCATTCACCTTTGCTAACGGTAGCAGGTGTTCGCGGCACGCAACCTTGAACTCGTCGTTGAGGTGCAGTCGTGCTTGAATGCGGAAGCCTGCATCATGGATCGGGAGGGCGCTGTCCAAGATGCGGTTCTTGAGTTTGCCGCCGTTCTTGTAGCAGCCGATGCGCAGCCGTCCAAGACCCGGCAGCGCGACCCAGCCGCCGAGTGCTGCCTCTTCTGCAACGCTGGCGAGGTGCAACTCGACTGCTCGTCGTGCCTGTTCGCGGGTGAGACCGCGTACCTGCCGCGAGATGTGCGCAATACGCTCCGTGTGGTTCATGGCTTCTCCTTATTGCTGCCGACGAGTCCCTGTTCGAGTGCTACTTCGAGTGCTTTCAGATAGGTTTCTCAGCTCCTGTTCGCGAAGGCGAGTGCTTTGTCATAAAGCTCCTTGAAGGTCGGCTGCTGGTGTGTAGTCGCGGCCAATACCGGGCTTTGCAACTGCCAGAGGAAGCCGAGCATCACCAGCAGCAGGACCCCGCCTACCGCGACTTCGAGGTGCGCAGCGGTTTGAGCAGCTATCTCAAATTGTTGGCGAAAGTGGCTACACAGAAAATGAATGCGACTGCTGAGGCAACACAGCCTGAAGGCAAGGTGGATGAACCTACAGCGTCAGATTTAGCTGCAAAGAAAGCGAAAGCACAAAAGATGAATGCGTCGGCAGGAGGAATACAACCTGAATGCAAGCCGGAAGAACCCACAGTATCAGCGTTAGCCGCAAAGAAAGTGAAAACACAAAAGGGGAATGCTGCCCAAGATTCCAGATCAGGTAAATAACAGAGCGGTTGCTTGTTGCTTGTTGCTTGACAGCACCGCTGAACAGCGGATAATCTTGTGCAGAAGCGAGTAACGGAGTGTTTGCCGCACCCCGCTACTCTGGCCGATGCACTACTTGTCCTAGCGCAGCGACCTTCGACAGACTCTAGCTTGTCGTGGGTGCTTGTGCTACCCCTTCGATAAGAAAGTCTACCGATGGTCAAAAAACTCATCCCCGCTCTGCATGTTCCCCGGAACACCGCCCTCTGTTATGTTCGCCAGTCCATCACCCGCGACGAAAACGACACCGACAGCCCCGAACGCCAGCGCGCGAACATCGAAGAATACTGTGCCGAACGCGGCTGGGTCATGGAATGGTATCAGGATGCCGAAGATCACAAGTCTGGCGCATTAGAGAACAACCGCCCCGGCTGGCTGGCTCTCAAGAAGCGGCTGGACAGTCCCGCTATTGTGGCGGTCGTCGCCAACGACTTCTCCCGCCTGCATCGCAAGATGTACCGCATGGGTGAACTCATGGACTTCTGCCGCGAACACGACATCGAAATGTGCAAGGCGGTCTCCAAAGAAAGCATGAACATCAAGGACTCGACGGTCAGCAGTTGGGTCATGCTGGAGAGCTTGTTCAACGAGATGTACGTCAGCGACTCGTCGCGCCGCAACAAGGATGTGGCGCGGCATCGGCGTAAGCAGGGCAAGACCAGTGGACGACCGCCGTTTGGCACGATGCGGGACGAGGACGGCTATCTCATTCCCTCCAAACGCGGCGCGTGGTACATGCCCGACGGCTCACACGCCGCAGGACTGGATGGCGAACCACCGCCCGACGACGCTGCCGTATGGCACAGCTACTACGCATGTGCCGAACGTATCCTGACGCTGTACGCCACCCGGCAGTACGGCTACCCGAACCTCGCCTTTCAGCTTTCTGTTGAAGGCTGGGCATTCCAGACGGGCAAGAAGCAGCCGCGCTCAATAAATGGGGATGATATTCGCCGCGTGACAAGTAACTGGCGCGAGTACGCGGGACTGGCGCTGGAAGGCCGCGCCAAAGACCAGAACGCCAGTATACTTGACCACCCGGAGCAGGTGCTGGATGACGCTGACCCCAAACGCGCCGTCTTCCCGATGGACCTGCTGCGCGGCGTCGCGCTGGCTCAATCCGCGCGCAGCGTGACTACCCGGCCACCGGGCATCAAGAATGCCGAGTACCACTACCTCATGACAGGCATTCTGTACTGCGCCAAATGTGAAGCGGATGCCGAACGCCGCAAGGACGCCAGGTACCGCAGTCGCATCGTCGGCCACAGTGCCAACAAGAAGAAGTACCGCTACCGCCATGCGGACCATCACTGCACAAGCCAGAGCCGCTCTGTCCCTGTGGAACTGGTCGACGGCGACATCGCTCGCCTGCTGCGGCTGCTCACCGTCAACGATACCATGCTGCCTTACATGACCGAACTCGCCCTGCAAAACAAGCATGGTACATCACTCAACAGCAATGATGAGCAGGAAGCCGACAAGCAAAAGCAACGCGCCATCGCTAAATGCAAGCGCCGTGTCGAGAACAATTTGGAATTGTACCGTGACGGCACTATCAGCCGTGACGAGTACCTGAACGTCAAGCAGAAGGCAGAAGAAGAAATCCAGGCGTGGGAAGCACGTACCACTGACCGACAGAAGGTCGCCATTGAGCTAAGGACCTGCATTACCTTTCTCGAACATGCCACCCAGCTTTGGGATGACGCTTCCGATCAGGACAGGCAAGGCTTGGCGCGGCTGCTCTTTGAATATGTCGTCTATGACCTCGACACGCAGCGCATCATTCACTTCAAACTCAAGCCACGGGTTGACCGTTTTCTGGTCTTGCGTGCCTCTCTCTACAGCAGTATGCAGAGGGTGCGACCATCACGGAACTGGGTCAGCAGTTCGGCCTGTCCGTTCAATGCGTATTCCAACTCGTCAACAATCGTCACCACTGAAAAATTTTAGTTTTGAGATCTGCACCTCAAAACCGACCCGAATTTTGAGCATGGTAGCTCGCACGCAAACCCATAGGCAGCAAATCAAGGTATTTGAGGTGTCATTTGTGACCGACGACATGGCACAAGCCGGGCAACATCGGGTTCAGAACAGTTCAGCAACGCAGCGCACTTTCCAACTTGTCGAAGTCGCACGAAGTTGACCCTTCATGACCCAGAGCATCGCGTTTTGATGGTCGTTTCTGACTGGATACCGCCGCGAAATTTCTTAACTTGCTGCCTATGAGATCGCACCGAGTTCGCTCTTGTCGCGCATCGACTGCACATAGAGGAAACGGTTGGTATACACCGCTGTTTCCATTCCCGTATAGACCTTGCCACTGGCTCGAAATGCCGCGATTACCGTCCGCAAGTCATCAATGCTGTGCGCGTACAACGGCACGAAATCCGAACCGAAGCCCGGACCGACTACCGCCACATGAACCCTCTTTTTTGGATTGATCGAATATTTGGCGCGAAGCCCCCTGACTTCAGGCATGGGGAGGAAGCGCCATGTCTTCTTTCTTCAAGCCACAAGGAGAGAGGGACTTCCAGACGCCTAGCTTCCCTTCCCTCGTTCGGAAATGGGGTCAACTGCGTAACATCTAATACTGCTGAAAGTAGTCACCCGAAATAGCTGCGAACCCTGCGATAGCGTAAATACACGTCTTCATAGATGTACTGCCGAGTGGAGTCCGGCGCGTAGACGTGACCCGGCATCGCGACTTCCAATGACGCTGTGTTCGATAGCCAGCCCGATCCAACCCCCGCCAGCAGCGCCGCGCCCCGCGCCCCGAATTCAGACCCGGCGGGGACCGTCACACGGATGCCGCAGCAATCCGCGATTACCTGACCCCAAAACGGACTCTTCGCTCCGCCACCAATCAGTTGTAAATCAACTACTGGCGCATTCATCGCGGTGTAGCAATCGCGGATCGCGAGCGCGACGCCTTCATACACCGCACGTAGCGTATCGCGCCGCGTGTGGCCGGGGTGCAAGCCGCTGAACTGCGCCCGCGCTCTTGGCGCGACGAACGGCGCGATGATGCCTGCTTCGCTCAGATAGGGCAGGTAAAGCAACCCATTCGCTCCTGGCTGGCTCTGTGCTGCTTCAATTTCGAGCAGCGCGAAGAAAGCAGCCTCATTTTCTGAAGCGGCGCGCTCGTGTGAATAGAACTGCGCCGCGAACCAATCCAGATTCGTCGTCCCGGCGATATTCGCCATCACGCGCGCCCAGCCCGCGCCGGGGAGCGCAAAATTCAACCCTATGTCACGAGGCGTGAAATTCGGTGCATCGAGGCTCAGACAGCTCAGGCAGGTCGTGCCGAGGACCACGCACGCCGTACCGGGTGCGGTAGCTCCCGCACCGAGGATACTGGCCGGGACATCGCCCATGCCGCCAACCACAGGCGTATCCGGCGCGAGTCCGGTTTCGTCGCTGGCTGCGCGCGTTACTTCACCGCAAACCTGTTCCGAAGGCGCAATCTGCGGCCATAGAAATCGCCATTGTTCCACACCCAGCAGCGTAAAAAGTGCTTCGTTGTAATTCCGGATGCGGATGTCCCCTGGCATGACAGAGGCTTCCGTCGGATCGGTGAAAACCGCGCCCGTGAGTTTGTAGCGCAGCCAATCCTTGCAGGTCAGGACATGCGCAGCACGCGCCAGCGCTTCCGGCTCGTAGTCGGCCAGCCAACGGATAATTGGCAGCGTACACCCCTGCTGCATGACGGAGCCGGATGAATCGAAGATGCGCGACAGGAACTGCGGGTCTCGCGCCATCAACTTATCGGTGACGCTCTGTGCGCGACCATCATTCCACAGGATCGCATCGCGGACGGGTGCGCCGTCACGGTCGATCAACCACGCACCGACCATATTCCCGGCGATCCCGACCGACGCGATTTGCGCGCCTGTGACTCCCGCCTGCGTAAGCACACCGCGAACGACCGCGCAAGTCTTCTCCCAGAATTCCAGCGGGTCGGCTTCGGACCAGCCCGGCTGCGGGCTGCGCGTTGCCGTGCGTTGCGAAGTGACCGCGCGCAGCGTCAAAGTACGGTCGAACAGCGCGGCCTTGATTAGCGAGGTTCCGGCGTCAATCCCAAGCAGGAATTGCTCCGGCATATTACTCTCGCATCGCATTCAGCGCCGCATCGACCAGCGCGCGGGCATTGCCGTAAAACAAGCCTTCAACTGAATTGGTATCCCATTGGAGTGAATCACACGCGGCTTTCATCGCGCGGAGTTGTTCGTAGCCCATGAAGGTCGCGCGCAAGTGGCCGGGCGTCGCGCTGCTGATGCTCCATGCAAACGGCTTGCGGGTGAGGGTCACGCGCTGCCCGTTGAGCATGAACATCAGGCCGCGCACAATCGCGACCGGAATATCGGAGCCGTACATCACGCGGTCGCGCGGCATCCGCTCTAAAACTGCTTGTACGACTTCCGCCGATTGCACGTTGGAGAACTCGAAATAAATATTCGGAAGCGCCGCGACCACATTCAGCGCCGGGTCGATGATCGCGCGAGCGTAGGCGCGTCCCCCATGCGCAAGGATGATCTTCGCGTTCGGGAAGCGCGCCGCAATGCTCTCCAGATCGCGCAGGTTGTCGGCGTCGGCGAGCCGCCCCTCGCGTGGGACGTGCAGCATGATCGGCAGGCCGTGCGCGTGTGCGACCTCAAGCTGCGCTTGCGTGACGAAATCGAGAATGCGTATCTCATTGAGTGCTTTCCACGTCACGTAAGCAAGATACGGCTTGAAACCGATGAAGCCGCCCGCCTTCAACGCGCTCTCCAACTGCTCCGCGCTTTCATCCAGACCCGGAATGTACAACCCGAACGTCGCCCGATTATCAACATGAGCCGCGACATAGGCATTGTTCGCGGCGCGGTCTACCGTCGTGAGCGGCATCCCAAACGCGAGGTATTCAATGCTTTTGTCTGGGAACATCAATTGGTAAATCGCGGCCAGTTCCTCGAACGTTACGCTGGTCGCCTCGAAAACCAGCCCGACACGCTCTTCGGCGATAGGGCGTAGGTTGTGTTCCGGCAGCCAGGTATGCGTGTGAATATCGAAAATGCGGTCGGGCAGCCACGCTGCGAACTCGCGTTCATAGATCGGCAGATCGACT
>Ga0123338_10005553_pt1 | contig 10774 bp, 11 predicted proteins | sample grotaG_FD_89793 | JGI IMG/M metagenome (GOLD analysis project Ga0123338, IMG submission 89793) | Glacier valley bacterial and archeal communities from Borup Fiord, Nunavut, Canada, to study Microbial Dark Matter (Phase II) -... | ecosystem: Environmental > Aquatic > Freshwater > Ice > Glacier ...
TACGGGATTCGAACCCGTGATCTCCGCCTTGAAAGGGCGGCGTCCAAGACCGCTAGACGAACGAGGCTTGTACGCGGCTTTTGTGCCAGTGTTGGGATTGTACTCCATCCGTCTAGCTTTGTCAAGCAAAATTTGTTATAGTGGCGCGTGTGATAGTAAAAGACACTGTTTCCAGATAAAAATGATACTATCTGGTTCTTAAGAGAAGTTAGAAAGTATGGTACACTATGGCAAATACAAAAGAGAGTTCCGCCGCGCAGAGGCGCGAACAGATGCGCCAGCAGAGAACGCAGCGTGATGGGCAGATCATGCAAAAACAACAAGCAAAAACCCGCAATATACGAAAAGCTGTTGGCAAGGGCATTAACCCCTGGTGGTATATCGGCGGTGTACTGGTTGTACTTACAGGTGTGGTTGTGTACTTTATTTATCTTGCAAATCAGCAAGCCAAAATCACGACTACCGCGACGACAGACACAGGTGTTCTGCAACAAGTGACCCATGTCAGCCCAACGCTCCTCGCGCAGGTGGGGACAGCCGACGTAAAAAATCCTTTTCAGGCGGTACGCAAGCAGCAACCGCTATTGCTGGGGCCGACAGGAAAACCGGAGTTTCTCTATTATGGTGCTGAATTTTGCCCATACTGTGCCGGTGAACGCTGGGGCGTTGTGGTCGCGCTCAGTCGCTTTGGCACATTTACCAAGTTGCCAGAAGTGGCCTCCGCGCCAAATGATACTCCGCCCAGCGTGGCGACCTTTTCATTTTACAGGAGCAGTTACACCAGTAAGTACGTTGATTTTGTCTCCTATGAAGCGCAGGATGTGCAAGGGAAGGTGCTAGAAACGCCGCCCGCCGCCCAGCAAAAAATCATTGACACCTACGATGCTCCCCCATATACCGCAAACTCCGGCTACCCGTTTATCGACGTAGGGAATCAATACGTAACCGTCGGGCCTACCTACTTGCCCGATGTGCTTGCGGGCATGTCTCAACAAAACATTGCGGCCCAGCTCACAAGCCCAGACAACGACGTTTCGCGCAATATCATGGCGACTGCAAACTACTTGACCGCCTCGCTCTGTTCTGTCACGAACAATCAGCCGACAAGCGTATGTAGTGACGCCTCTATTCAAAAAATTGTGCAGACGATGCCGAAATCTGTCACCACGTCCGCTGGAACCACCCCGCTCGCAACGATAAGCAGCCCGTCCGATATACTTATGCCACTGCGTCGCAGAACGTAATCATCCTTAAAAGCACCATATCAGAATCGAGCATCTATCCCCATGGATAGATGCTCGTTACGTTTGGAGGGATGGTTATACTGTATGTATGGATATGTTGATGTGTGGATATGAGGAGGATTTTTCATGGAATACCTACAGCCGAGTGCCAAGTACGAGACCCCGACCCAGGAGTACGCCCTACCGTTGTTACGTCTCCCCCAGGTGACACCCGCCCAGGTCATTGCGAAGCGGCAACGCTACCAAGCCCTGACGACGCAGGGGCTACCTAACACGCCGTCCTTTTCCCCAACGCCGCTGACTCCCCCGTATGCCGAGCCATCGCAGTCGCCGCGAACGTTCCCCGCTTTCAGCGAGAAGCAAGACGAACAGAAACATGCGGTTGCCGCGGAAGCCATTTTGCCCTTTTCTACCGCTTCTGTAGATTTCTCACAGTCGTTACGCGCGCGCGTCACCTATATTCCACCCTCGATGACCCGCCATAAAGAGCCGACAATGGCGGATGCGTTACTCGCGTGTGGTACGTTACTCTTTATCTGTCTCTTCTTGCTGCTGCTACTCTATTGTATTGGCCTATAATCGGCACATGGCTTACCCGCTAGGTTGCGTCCCCAGCGTCTACCCTGATACAATAAAGAACAATTGATTGTGGTTGAAGCAGACTCCAGAAGCACCGACTCGTGGCGAGAACATGTTTGAGTCGTTTGTGAGTAGCGCAAACCAACTCGCCATCGAGGAACTATCAAACGTCATGTAAGAGGCTTTTTAAACCGTCCACGCAGGTTTGTGGGCGGTTGGCTCCATTTTCTGTTCATCTACCTTGTCGTAGGTGTACGTTTCTTACGCTGGCGCGGACACCTCTGGCGTCGCATGTTTTATGGGGTGGAAAGTACACAAACGTCTATGAAACAAACATTGCTCATTGTGCGTCATGGGCAAACAGCCTGGAATGTTGAACATCGCCTTCCGGGTCAACTTTCCGGTGTCGCGCTAAACGACAATGGACGCCAACAAGCGGCGCGACTGGCGGAGGCACTCACCGTGTTGCCAATCAGCGCGATCATCAGCAGCCCGCTTGAACGCGCCCATCACACCGCCACGATTATCGCGCAGGGCCGCGACATTCCCATTCATATGGAACCAGAGCTGATGGACACCAACATTGGGAGCTGGGCCGGACAGGTGATCGAGGAGATCGCGAAAAACGATCCGGCATGGAAGGCGTATGTGCGCGACCCCACTGTTGCCCCCGAAGGTGTTGAAACCTTTCCTCAGGTGCAACGACGTGTTGTCGCGGCGGTAGAGCGGTGGCGAGCACAGGAGAACATCGGCCAGTATCCGGTGTTTGTGGCCCACGCCGACGTGATAAAGCTGCTGGTCGCGCACTATTCAGGGTTAGAAGCGGGAAAAGCGGGAGCAATCCATATAGATAACGCCTCGGTAAGTCTGGTTGAGCTAGAGCCTGAGCAGTCGCCGCACGTTGTGGCGATTGGCTGGAACCCCAATCCTGGCTGGCTCAAGGCTCCAACACCCGAAATATTGAAACCGTCTACGCCTACCGAAGAACAAGGTGAACAAAAAGCGTAATTTTGACTTGAAGGGAAGAAGAGCATGTTTGACCCACACGACCCTTACGAACGCTATTATTGGCACTACGAGTCGCGGCGACCCCTGTCGATGGCGCAGATCATCGCGCTCCAAAGCGTGGACGCAGAGACGGCAGGGCTTGTCTGGCTACTCCTAGAGTGTGGTGCATCGCTAACCGTCGCGGGGCCGACAGACCCCCAGCCGGGAGTAGGTAAGACCACGACCCTCAATGCGCTACTGCAATTTTTGCCCGAAGGTACGGCGCTTGTCTACATGTCAGGTATGTATGAGAATTTCGCGTTTACCCGTATTCCAGAGATCGACCCGAACACGACCTACGCGCTCTGCAACGAGGTCAGCGATCACCTTCCCATCTACATGTGGGGACGTATCGCACGGCGTTACCTCACTCTCCCAGGCAAGGGCTTTCACGTTGCGACAAGCGTACACGCGGACACCATCAGCGACGTGATGCAGATGTACAGCAATGACCTGCACCTGAACACAGAGGATATACGACGCCTCGGTCTTATCGTCAATATCGGGTTGGTGGGGCGTGCCTATCCGCCGCGCCGCCGTTGGTTTACCACGCATTTTGTGCGTCCACAGGCCGATGTACAAAACCCCGATGCCGTTATTCCCATTCCCATCTCGCTCTGGAACGAGTACGACGACACCTTTGAACATGCCGATCAAGCCACGCTCGACGAGTTGGCCGCCTATTCAGGGGTTGCCCCACAGGAGTTCAGTAAGGCATTGAAGCTACGTGTTGATTGCCTGAAAGACATTGCACAGGGGAATGGCATCGCGGCGCGCGAGATGTTCGAGGCCATCAATGCCTTACGCGCAGGCTCTCCGCAGCCTTAATTGCAAAGAAGAAATAGAAAGCCTTTACGTTGTGTTCTCACTAGTGAACGAAAGAAAGGAGGACCTTATGCTGGGACAAAATACCTCTGTCGGCGCTGGACGCTGGCCCCGCATCTGTGCTGAACGTCGCTAATACTTCGAGAAGAGGAGCCTACCTGACATGTCGCATACCATCGCCATGCTCAGTGTCCACACGTCCCCGCTCGATAGCCCCGGACGCACAAAGGATGCTGGAGGCATGAACATCTATATACGTGAACTTGCAATCGAATTAGGGCATCGCGGTGATGCCGTTGATATCTTTACCCGTCGCACAAACATTTATTCACCTCGTATTGTTCAAATCGCGCCAAATGTGCGCGTTATTCATATTACAGCCGGTCCACAAACGTCCGTCCACAAAAATGCCCTTTTCCCCTTCCTACCAACATTCGCCGCGCAGATAGCCACCTTCGCCGCGACGGAAGGACGGCACTACGATGTTATCCATAGTCACTACTGGCTTTCTGGTGTCGCTGCGATGCAGCTTGCAGAGCGGTGGGACATTCCACATGTTGCGATGTTTCACACATTGGCGCGTCTCAAGCAGCTCGCCAACCCCAATGAGCAAGAGCCACAGCAGCGTCTCGACATGGAACAATGTCTGGTGCAATCTGTTGATCGCGTCATCGCTGCCACAATGGACGAGCGTACACAGTTGATGCGCTATTGTGGGGTAAGCGGAAGCCGTATCGAGGTGATACCCTGCGGCGTCGATCTCGCGCTGTTTGTGCCACACGAGCAACAGGCCGCGCGGAAGCACTTTGGACTGGAGCAGAAACGGCCACTACTGCTTTTCGTGGGACGTCTTGATCCATTCAAGGGGCCAGATATCTTTCTCCGCGCGGCGGCGATGATGGAAGAGCAGGCCCAACTGGTCGTTGTCGGCGGCGGGCTAACGGGCGATCCTGACCTGCAACAGTTACGGGTGCTTGCAAAAGACCTGGGTATTGAACACCGTGTAAAGTTTTTAGGTGCTCAAACTCAGGACGTATTGCCACTATTGTATAGTGCCGCCGATGTAACGGTTGTGCCGTCGTATCATGAGAGCTTTGGTTTAGTTGCTGTCGAGTCGCTTGCGTGTGGAACGCCCGTTGTCGCAACGCGCGCCGGTGGGTTGACGACGATTATTCGCAACGACGAAAACGGTTATCTGGTCCCACGCTGTCCCGGCTTTTTCGCCGAGAGGCTTGACGCCATCCTGCGTACTTCACATGCGCGACTACAGGCGTCGGCGCGGCAATCCGTCTCGCACTTTAGCTGGCAAGGGGTCGCTATCCGTATGCATGAGGTGTACGACGATCTCGTGAGCGAGCCGCGTGTGGCGGAAATGCTTTCGTAGGGATACATACGTCCATTAGGAGCGGAGTTGCTAGCAGACCCCTTACCTTGCTATTGGGCGGATGTCTAGCGCGCTTTCAGGCTTTCCTCTGTGTCATCGCGGTATCTGAACAGGAGGTGAGAGAAAAAGTCACGCCATAGATCGTCACTATGTCATCAAATATTAGTAAAGAACGCGCCAGGATGCCCTATGTATCAAACGCAGGGACATCCTGGCGCGATGTATTGTGTATGCAAACATGAGTAGGGTGTGTACCAAAGAACGCAAAATGAGCAAACATCACGTTTGCATACATCAATACAAGGGACAAGTGGGTAGGGAAGAAATTTCACCATCGAAATTCATTGGCCTATGAAAAGCTTCACGGCCCCCATTTTGTAGGGAAGGTTTCGTTTGAACGAGGTAGAGTAGGAAAGAAACAAGGAGAGGAAGACGTTGGACGCTTCATCCACTAGATCAATACCTCGCTGACCTCGCCGACAAGTTTCTGAATTTGGCGTAAGCGATGCTCGGCCAATTCCACGTTTTCCAGGGCTTGCGCTAAAATACGGGCTTCGAGTGATGGATATGTCTCAGCTATCTCTGGGTCGATAGTTCCACCAATCAGTTCCAGGGCGCGGTTCAGCTTGTTTTCTACGGTTGCTGCTGACATGTGTTTGATACCCCTCAATTACTCTAGGAATTTTTCATCACTTGCGAAAACACAATCTTCATACGTGGTATTCCACCAGAAAACTCCCTGCTCTTTGCTCTTTCTCTCTATTGCTAACTACGTTTATTGACTAAGTTTGGTTACAATAGAAAAACAGGTCTTTTCTCAAGTAGTTTTTTTGATCGCGTCGCAACGTTCTACTAGGTTCATAATACACTAGATGCCCAAAAACACCAAAACGGGGCTACCAACATTCCTACTACGCTTTTCTCAAAAAAATAAAAAGTACTAGTTGTTGTGCTTTTACGTAAAAAGCTCTGCTTATATAACTTGTAGTCCTAAGTCTTGCAAGCTGCGCACTCTCTCACCTTCAGACAGAAAAACACAGCAATCGCGCTGCTTTGTATTGCCTTAGTAATATAAAAAATCGCTTAGAACATCTATGGTTGCGCTTTTTCGCATTGACTTTGTACAAAAACGCATGGTATCGTTAAAGAAGTAAAGCACGTGCAAGCAGTTACGACTCACACATGAAGAATACGTTGTACGCGGCAAATACTTTTGAAAGCGATAACGCAGCACGGACGTGGTACATCATCGTTTTCACATATAGCATATGTTCTCAGAAAACTATCTCGGCAGGAAGAATATGGGGCGTAAAACGTTTCAATATCTCCACTTGTGCAAGAGGTAGTGAGTTGATAAAGAAGGGAAAACAACCATGGCAGAGTATGCATCACACCATGCTTCGATAGCAGTAAACGCTGATGTCAAGCAAGTGTACGCTATGTTTACACACTTCAACGATTTTCCTAAGTTCATGAGCTTTGTTAAGGAAGTTACATACTATGACGACCAGCGCAGCCACTGGGCGGCCGACGTTGTGGGTCGTCAGGAGTGGGACGCGGTAAACGAGAACTGGATTCCGGATCAGCAGATCGGGTGGCGTTCGACCAGTGGTGTCGAGAATTTTGGCAAGGTAACGTTCCGTTCAATCAACTCAAATCAGACGCAAGTTGATGTCTACATCAACTACAACCCACCAGCCGGTGTGCTTGGCGATCTTGGCGAGAGCCTCGGCGTTGGTGGTCACTTTGAGAAGGCATTACAGAACGACCTGAGCCACTTCGCCCGTATGGTGGATGAGGCTCCCGCCGGTGCACTCGATCCAAACTCGTCGAACTACCTGTTTCATGGCAGCAGTGCCGCGGCCAAAGGCACAACCACAGGCCGTCAGAACGAGACAATGTACAGCGACGCTGGCGCGCCACCGTCAACGAACAGCCCTTTGCTAGATAGCGACATCACAGGGACAACAAACCAGGACCTACACGCGAACGAGACTGACCTACCAACCACAGGCGGTATCGCAGGCCCTGCGGGTGGCCCCATTTCCAACCGCGAACTTCCAGGCTACTAGCCCCGCCTGTAGCACAATGCGGAAGTCACAATCTGGCACAGTGAGTAGGTCACTGTGCCAGATTGTGTTTTCTCGCAACATAGCATTACCCACTACACCGTTTGTATCTATCTGTGTAGGTATAAACAGGCAAAGACAAAGAGGAACAATGTGTGAGAGAAGCACCGCAAGCAAACAGTACTGAACTGACCGACATCTTAGACCGCGATATTGAAGCAATCGTCCAGATGCGCATCGTTGCCGAGCGCAAAGTGAGTCGTCACCAACGTGTTATAGAAAAGGCAACCAACAGTATAGGGCGGCCCATCGCGCTCTATCTGTTGCTGTTGTTCGTCTTGTTATGGATACTTATCAACGATCTACACAAATACATCGGTCTGCCATCCTTCGACCCACCGCCCTATTCCTGGTTGCAAGACATTATAAATATGACGGCCTTGCTCACAACTACCGCCGTTCTCATCACCCAAAATCGGCAGATGAAACTCACAGAACAGCGGCGTCATCTCGACCTACAAATCAACTTGCTCACCGAGCGCAAGGTCAGCAAGCTAATAGAGCTGGTAGAAGACCTACGCAATGACTTGCCCTCGGTAGAAAATCATCAAGACGCTGAGGCGCGGGCCATGCGAGAACCTGTTGACCCACACACGGCCATCACAAGCTTGAACAAAACATTCAGAGACGCATCCAAAGAATATGAATTGGAAGTGGATTAGAGGAACAGAAAACCCTTACCTTTTCCTCCCTATAAACCTTAGATTTTGCTTAGAATGCACGGTTTCGCCTACGTAATCCACATAGAGGGTTGACTTTCAGGAATTTGCATGGTAAGCTAATAATGTTCTCCGAACGATGGAGTGCAATCCAGGGAAGCAAAGAGACTCTGGCACTGGGCAACAAGCCTAGCACGGTAATCCGAAGGGAGTCACCTATGTGGTCAAATATGAAGAAACCAATTAGACTACTTGGAGTTGTATTTCAAATTGACCAAGAGTGCCCGTAGATGCGGGTGCTTCAACCCTCTGAACGTCTAACAACATTCGACCTACGACATGCATCAAAAAATGTCCAGACTGGACGATTGCAACGTCTTAAAGCGACATCCGCTACGAATTGTTAGAACTGTGCAGAGGTTCTACTGAACACTATCATTACTTTCTGATCTTTGTTGGTTAGGATACGATACGTGAACAGGAGATGTAAGAAGATGAATGAAACGAGGGCCAGGTGAATACCTGGCCCTCACCGCTTTTTTATAGCACAAAATATGCTTGCTCCTCTAGTACGGTTTTACCAGAAGAGGAACAAGCATATTTTATGTCACATGGTTACCCTTGACAAGAGACAAATTCTAGGGTACTCTATGAAAGAAGAAATGAGAATAATTCTCATTATTAGGGCATGCTAATATGACAAAAGAAACGCTAAATACAAACGCGCAGGCGGTACTCGACGTTGTGCGCTCCATCACTACCCACCCAACGGCCTTAGAGGTGTATCAACTGGTGAAGTTGGTGCGGCCTCGTATGGGTCTTGCCAGCGTGTATCGCATCTTGGGTCATCTAGTAGCGCAAGAGTATATTAGAGAACTTCATCAAGGTGATGAAAGTTCGCGCTATGACGGGCGAACGTTACGGCACGATCACGGGGTATGCACCGTTTGTGGCGCACTGCTCGATCTGCCACTTGATGTGGCATTGTCGCCGCAAACATTAGAGGACGCGGCACTGGCGGCGGGTATCGAACTACACACACACGAGGTACGCATTTACGGGCGTTGTGCGTCATGTCAGGCATAAAGTACGCGGCAGTCACAAGTAAAAGGCGATAGAGAAGCCAATTACTAACAAGGAGAATATTTGTGGAACAGCAGCAAAACGCGATTCAATCGAGCGGTGTAGAAAATCATGCGCTCCAACAAGTGGATACAAAAACACAGAAACAAAAAGAGCTAGAGGCAGCTTCTGGTTCGACAAAAGAGCAACTTGTAGAACTATTCAAGGGAATTACGACAAAAGACACGAGTGATGCCACCGCACACAACTTTCTGCTCCGCGTGGTGCAGCCCGGCCTGGCGGGACTCATGGATGGCTCTGTTTCAACGCTTGCTCCTATCTTCGCAACCGTCTTTGCGACCCATGTTGCATTTACCGCTTTTCTCGTCGGGATGGCGTCGGCCACAGGCGCGGGCATCAGTATGGCATTCTCCGAGGCCCTTTCGGACGATGGTCAGCTAACCGGACGTGGTAGCCCAGTTATCCGTGGAACCATCACTGGCCTCATGACGTTTCTGGGTGGCGCGTTGCACACGCTTCCCTTTCTCATTCCACAGGTGCAGACCGCGCTTTACGTTGCGTATGTTGTGGTCGCGGTTGAACTTATCCTTATCTCAGCGATCCGCCATCGTTACTTTGGTACGAGCTGGTGGTTGTCGATTGTGCAGGTTGTCGGAAGTGGTATTCTTGTCTTCGCCGCCGCCCTCATCTTTGGCAACGCATAAATCTGTTCGATAATTTGGGAGACCGCACGGGTCTCCCCTACATATCAGAATTACCTTACGTGTACAGGGGAGACCCGTGCGGTCTCCCTGGTTATTCGCCGAGCGACAACACGGCCATGAACGCTTCTTGTGGTATCTCCACGTTACCGACCATTTTCATGCGCTTCTTACCTTCTTTTTGCTTTTCCAGCAATTTGCGTTTGCGCGAGATGTCGCCGCCGTAGCACTTTGCAAGCACATCTTTACGCATGGCGCGAACCGTTTCGCGGGCGATAATCTTCGAGCCAATCGCGGCCTGAATCGGCACCTCAAACATTTGACGCGGGATAAGTCCGCGCAGCTTTTCGACGAGCGCACGACCTTGATAATACGCTTTGTCGCGGTGAATAATCAGCGAAAGCGCGTCAACGGGGTGCGCGTTGACAAGGATGTCCAGTTTCACCAGGTCCGCTACCTGGTAACTGCCAAAGTTATAATCAAGTGAGGCGTAGCCCTGTGTGCGCGATTTGAGTTGATCGTAAAAGTCGATGATGAGTTCGGCGAGCGGCATTGTATATGTCATGTGTACGCGTGTCGCCTCAATGTACTTCATCTCTTTGAAAACGCCACGCCGTGTAATCACGAGATCCATAATTGGCCCGATGTAGCTTGAGGGCGCGAACACCGAAATCTCCATCATTGGCTCTTCAATCGCCTCAATCTCGTTTGGGGGCGGCATCTCGGACGGATTATCAACCTCAACCATCTCACCATCTGTTTTCTGGACGTGGTACTCCACGCTGGGCGCAGTCGCCAAAATGTCCAGGTTGTACTCGCGCTCGATGCGCTCCTGGATAATCTCCATGTGTAGCAGTCCCAAAAAGCCGCAACGGAAGCCAAATCCCAGTGCGTTCGATGTTTCCGGCTCATAGAAGAGGGCGGCATCATTGAGCAATAGGCGGTCTAGTGCCTCGCGTAAAAGCGGGTACTCGCTTCCCTCTACCGGATAGATACCCGCGAAGACCATCGGCTTCGCAGGCTTATAGCCGGGGAGCATCTCGACCTCGCCCAATGCGCTGGGAACCGTCACGGTATCGCCAACGCGACAATCTTTCACGTTCTTGAAGCCTGTTGCGATATA
>Ga0123338_10005556_pt1 | contig 10768 bp, 13 predicted proteins | sample grotaG_FD_89793 | JGI IMG/M metagenome (GOLD analysis project Ga0123338, IMG submission 89793) | Glacier valley bacterial and archeal communities from Borup Fiord, Nunavut, Canada, to study Microbial Dark Matter (Phase II) -... | ecosystem: Environmental > Aquatic > Freshwater > Ice > Glacier ...
AAATTGCCATCGCTGCACGCAGCGGGACCGACATTTCGATGAACTCTGCGCTTCAGATGGCTATTGAAAAAGCCAAGCAAGCAAATATGCCGGCCGCCAATATTCAACGCGCGGTTGATCGTGCAGCCGACAAGAACGCAGCGACGCTTGAAGAAACAACCTACGAAGCAATGGGACCAGGTGGCGTTGGTATTATTATCGAAACAGCAACTGATAACAAAAATCGAACATTCCCTGAAGTAAAGAATGCGCTCACAAAAAATGGGGGACGTATCGCTGATGCTGGGAGCGTGATGTTTCAATTTACCCGTAAGGGTGTGATTAATGTCACTGCAACTGGTGAGGACGCACTATTGACGATCCTTGATGCTGGTGCCGAAGACGCTATCGAAGAAGATGGCGACATGATTGTCTATACAGACCAAAAAGAGCTTGCAAAAGTTCGTACTGCTATTATCGAAGCCGGTCTTGTTGTGACGGGTGCCGAGCTGCAATATGTTCCGAATAATACGGTTGAAATTGATGATCCCGAACAGGCTGCAAAAGTCCTGAAGGTGATGGATGCACTCGATGACCTCGATGATGTCACTAGCGTGCATACCAATGCCGATATCACGGCTGACATATAGTCGTTTAGTTTCGACGACAAGCTTATAACTAGTTAATATTTACTTTCTATACTAAGAAACATGCTGAAAGTGTTTCTCGGTTTTCTGGTGAGCGTGGTAGGTCTCCTGCTATCGAGTGCGTATGTTTCCCCAACATACGCCGCTTCAGCGTCTGTCCTTATGACGCACATCCAAGCGGGTGCGGTTGGTGCGGCTACCCAAGAATTTATTGTGCTCTACAACAATTCACCCGACGATGTCGATATTTCAGACTGGTGTCTCACGAACAAGAATAATGCGGTCATCACCTGCTTTAACAGCCCGGCGGGTCAAAAAATGTATATTCCGCCCTATGCACACGCTGTCGCAGCATCTAGTTCACTTTCGATGATACTCCCGATAGGAACGGTTACATCTACGTATACTCCTTTCAGCCAAAGTAGCGGTAGTCTCATAGGGAGCGGCGACACAGTTTCCCTGCTTGATAATATGGGCTATGTTGTTGACCGTCACGCTTGGACAACATCACTCAGTGCCGGTATGCAGTTCGAGCGTCACGGAATAGGTAGTCCAGTGATCTATCAGGATACTGACATGTCAGCCGATTGGTCGGTGACACTTCCTGGAATACTTGCGGTTGATGAGACATATATCGACACGACCATCGTGGACGCTTGTCCAAATATCGAAGGGGTACAACCGTCCGTACCGATAGGGAAAGAACGGGACATAATGGGCGAGTGCGTAGACTCATCGATTCCGCCACTCATGCTTACCGAAATTCTTCCTAATCCTGCCGGTGGTGACGAGGGTCATGAATTTATCGAACTATATAATCCCAACGATGTCGCCATTGATCTCGTTGATTATCGGTTGCTGATTGGTCCAAATGACGAGAACATGTATAGTTTTCCGAGCGAGAGTAGTATGCAGCCTGGAAGTTATATGTCTTTTTCAAATAGCGCTATCCCCTTCACGCTCCTTAACTCATCCAGCCATGTCGTACTGACGTTCTGGACTGGAATTATTGTCAGCGAGGCGCCTCGATATATTGATCCAAAAGATGACCAGAGTTGGGCGGTGATTGACGATGTCTGGCAGTACGTTAGTCACTCAACGCCAGGGGTAGTCAACGTGATAATGAGCGATGACCCGGTAGAGGTGCTAGTTCCGTCGTTAATGATACAGCCATGCGCCGCAAATCAATATCGTAGTCCGGACACGAATCGTTGTCGACTTTTGAGTACGAGTAGCTCCACGGTCACTCCTTGTAAGGATGGTCAGTATCGCAGCGAGGAAACGAACCGATGTCGCAATATTGCCTCCGAGGCAGCAACGATCACGCCGTGTCAGGCAGATCAAGAGCGAAACCTAGGGACGAATCGTTGTCGTAATAGCGTGGCAGCTACAGATCCTGCTGCCTGTAAGGAAGGGCAAGAGCGAAATCCAGACACCAATCGTTGCCGAACGATTACCAAGATGCCAGATGCAGGATATGGTGTATTGGGTGCTGAAACAAAAAATAACGGTAACTGGTACGTATTAGCGGCGGTCGGTGGAGTAACGCTACTCGCACTCGGGTATGCGATATGGGAATGGCACGATGAGCTAGCAAAGTTCTTTAGGAAGCTTGCTTCTCGCGTTGGTCAGTTTGCCCGTATGCGTAAGTGACATATACTAATGACATATGAGAATTATCGGGATTGATCCAGGAACGGGTATTTTAGGATTTGGTGTTATTGATGTGGAGAATAATTCCTTCAAGTTAGTGACTGCCGGCGTCATTCGAACGGCACCACACACACCACATGATGAACGGCTAGAAGAGATCTTTGATGGCTTGACTGAAATTATTGCTGAAACAAAACCGGATGAATTTTCGATCGAGAAGCTTTTTTTCTCTAATAATGTGACGACGGCCATGACGGTCGCTGAAGCGAGAGGGGTTTCAATTCTGGTTGCCCGAAAAGCACACCTCCCAATTGCGGAATACACACCACCTCAGATCAAACAGTCTTTAACTGGATACGGTAAAGCTGATAAAAAGCAGGTACAAGAAATGGTCCGGGTTCAACTGGGGCTGAAAGAAGTGCCGCAACCAGATGATTGCGCCGACGCACTTGCTGCAGCAATCACCCATTCGTTGATGAGTCGCTTTACTCGCTAGGTTTCGAGGAACTCAAAGATTCGATCACTTTCAGTTTCGGGGCTTTTCATGAAGGCGAGGTAATTGCGAGGTTTGTTATCGCACAGCGTCGTCAGTCGGTAGGGATGCATCCAATCTCCGCGTCGGTCGTCGAGGTAAAAGCCGATACTCGAATAGCGATCATATCGCCAGTCATCATGCAGTAAGTGAATTTCTTTTGAAACCTGTAACGCTTCGTGTCGACCGACAAGCTTGTCGAACATAAATATGGTATCAAAAGGAAGTTGTTCCAGGCTGGTTTGTTCTCTGAGGTAGACCTCGTAAGAAAAAAGAAGTTGTTGGCCGAACTCTTCAATCGCACTTTTGCGAGAAGTATACACAAGGAGATGCACGCCAGTTGGGCTGAGCGAATAGGCGAGGAGGTCAATATATGACGCGTAACCATGACGTTGTACGGTGATTGCGCTCAGGTTTTTGCGAGGCGAAAGGCCATCCTGGATGAGACTCATGAAAAATGCTTTGTCAGGGTTTTCGTTAAAAAATGCGCTGCCTTCCACACTGCTGATCCAGACATGGAAGTAGCCACTGTCATGTAATAATGCGCCGTGTAGAAAGCTTTGCATGCTTCAAACTATAGACGTTAGATCTTGCGCTTTAATTAACTTATTGCGGGACGGCACGTACGCACTATAGATGTGTCATAATAGACACATGATTGCGCATGTTTCTGGAGTAGTTGCTGAAAAATTTGCGAACTCGGTAATCGTTGACGTTCACGATATTGGGTATGAAGTGCAAGTTCCAGCCGGTGATTTTGACCGAGCTCTTTTAGGTGAGCCGATAAAGTTCTACACCTATCACCATATTCGCGAACAGTCCCAAGAGTTATTTGGCTTTTTGTCACTGACGGCAAAGAAATTATTTGAAATGCTTATTACCGTACAAGGCGTGGGTCCAAAAGCGGCGCTGGCGATTTTAAGCCTTGGCGAGAGTGAAGCCGTCCGCAATGCAATCGCGAACAGTGATAGTGGCTTTATTACAAAAGCGAGTGGTGTTGGTAAAAAGACAGCCGAACGTGTCGTTGTTGATCTTGCTGATAAGGTTGGATTAGCGGTGAATGTGGCGCATGCCAGTGGCGCTATCTCGACACCAGCCGGTGATGAGGCCCTCGAAGCACTTATGGCACTTGGGTATGCCTTGAACGATGCTATGGCGGCACTTGAGTCAGTTTCGGCTGATCTTCCAACTGCGCAGCGTGTGACACTTGCTTTGAAAGGCCAAAGCTAATGGCGATTGAACGCATTGTCGACACAAGTGACCACGAGGAAGATGCCGAAGAGCAGATTATTGAAGTCAGTCTTCGTCCACGATCTTTTGAAGAATACATTGGCCAAGACCGTTTAAAGAAAAACCTCAAGCTGGCTATTGCAGCAGCCAAAATACGCGACGAGCCACTCGATCACATCCTTTTGAATGGTCCTCCTGGACTCGGCAAGACAACGATGGCGACAGTTATCGCCAACGAAATGGGCAAAGGCATTCGCGTTACCTCTGGTCCAGCGATTGAAAAAGCGGGTGATCTTGCCAGTATTCTGACAAACCTGCAAGACGGCGACATCCTGTTTATTGATGAAATCCACCGACTCGGACGAACTGTTGAAGAGGTCTTGTATTCAGCGATGGAAGATTACAAACTCGATATTATGATCGGAAAAGGTCCGGCAGCACGAAGTGTTCGTCTGGATTTACCAAAGTTCACGATTATTGGCGCGACGACTCGGGCTGGTGCATTGGCTGCGCCGCTGAGGGATCGCTTCGGGCATATCTATCGACTCGAGTTTTATGAAACAGAGGAAATTAGTCGGATTATTATGCGAGCTGCGAATATCTTGGGTAGCACAATCGACGAGGCTTCGGCAATGTCGCTTTCAACGAGGGCCCGGCTCACCCCTCGTATCGCTAACCGTCTTTTGAAACGTGTCCGTGACTATGCCGACGTGAATGGTGATGGCATTATTGATACCGTGATAACTACCAAAGCACTCGAGCTGCTAGAGATTGACGCGCTAGGGCTTGACCCGGGTGATCGTAATCTTTTGACACACATGATTGATAACTATGGCAGTGAGCCTGTCGGTTTAAATACGCTCGCCGCACTGACTGGTGACGAAGCGACGACAATTGAAGATTTCTATGAGCCGTATCTGTTACAGATTGGATTTATCGAGCGAACGCCTCGAGGCCGACGCGCAACGGCAAAGGCCTATAAACATATTGGTAAAATACCAGAAAGTCCGATAGCTTAGTTGCTATAATACCTATATGAAACCTGATGACATGGCCCAAGCACCAGAAGTAACTCCATACGACCAACCGGTCGCTTATGACGCGCAAGGTCGCCCGCTCTATGCCCACCCACCGGTCAAAAGAACATTGACGCAACCAGCTGTACAGCAAGTCGTTCATGTTGCTCGTTCCGTCGCGCCTATCAAGGAAGCGGTGAGTGATGAGATCAAAAAACAACACGACCGATCAGTTCGTCTCTATCCTGGGCTAAACCTTAGCGAACACGAATATGTCATCAGTGCAGTTCGTCGTCACCCAATCGGCCTCATTATGCCGTTTATCGTAGGTGTTCTCTTGATTACCTTTGCGTTGACGATCCTCTTTAATTACTCTGCAATTATTGATTTGGCCGGTTTCAAGGGACAGGCTGTGGATGCATCATTTGTCTCGACACCGATACTCTTGTTCTGCCTTCTTGTCGGGCTTGGTATGTTCGTTGTCTATTACGTCTATGTGAATAATAAATTCTTCTTAACAAATGAAAGTGTCATTCAAGAGATTCAGCTGAGCCTCTTCTCTCGTCATGAACAGGCGGTGAGCCTTGGTAACATCGAAGACGCGAGTTATTATCAGCAAGGCATCCTCCAGCAACTCGTGAACTACGGATCAATCCGATTAAGTACCGAAGGCGACGAGACGACCTACCGGTTTACCTATGTGGCAAATCCGAAACAACACATTGCAACGCTCAATAATGCGGTCGAAGCATTTAAAAACGGTCGACCTGTCGAGTTTTAGTCTTTTAGTTACTACGGTTTTGTTTGATGTAGTCGTCTTCATTCTCTAGAACTGTGCGCAGTGTGTAATTTTTACACAGATCATTGTCGCAATTATACGGTTCATAACGGTAATTGCTGGTTGCTTCGCCAATTGCGACGCCATTCGGGTCCTTGAAAAGTGATGGTTCAACCGACGGTAAGACGGTAGAGCTGATGGTTCGCGGATAGTGGCCGTTAGTTTTAAAATATACTTCTTCAATGCTGTAGTACATCGCATTGATGGCTGTTTTGCGCGTTTCGTCCCTTCCGGCGACCTGTAGATTATTTTTTTGAACGAAGAAGAGCACGCTTGCTGCGGCGAGCAGAGCGATGATAAATATGAGCTCTATGATTGTGAAGCCGCGTGATGTAGTTTTCATTACTTCTGATTATAGCAAATTAAGATTTCGCCGAGTATAATAAGAGTGAATTAAGAGAGGGAATCTATATGCCGAAAAAATCTGACAAAAATACTGAGTTGCCCGAAAAACCTATTGCTAACGAAGGAAAGCTCAAGGCCCTAGGTCTTGCACAGGAACAAATCAATAAGCAATTTGGTGATGGTGCGATTCGTCGTCTTGGCGACACGAAGACTGTTGACGTTGAACTCGTCAGTAGTGGTTCGTTGTCACTTGACCTCGCACTAGGTGGCGGATATCCAAAAGGACGTATCCTCGAAATCTATGGTCCAGAGAGTTCTGGCAAGACAACACTGACGCTTCACGCGATTGCTGAAGTGCAGAAACTAGGTGGAACAGCTGCCTTTATCGATGCAGAGCACGCTCTTGACCCAGCCTACGCACGTAAGCTTGGTGTTGACACCGATAACCTCCTTGTCTCTCAGCCGGACAACGGTGAACAGGCTCTCGAGATTGCTGAAACGCTCGTTCGTTCAAACGCTGTCGACCTTGTTGTGGTTGACTCTGTTGCTGCCCTGGTACCACAGGCTGAAATCGAAGGCGAAATGGGGGATAGCCACATGGGACTCCAAGCTCGCCTCATGAGCCAAGCGCTTCGTAAGTTGACTGGTATTATCAGTAAAAGCCACACTACTGTCATCTTTATTAACCAGATCCGTATGAAGATCGGTGTGATGTTCGGTAACCCCGAAACAACCACTGGTGGTAATGCGCTGAAATTCTACGCCTCTGTTCGTCTTGATATTCGGCGTACGGGCCAAATCAAATCTGGTGAAGAGATTATCGGAAACCGCACAAAGGTAAAGGTCGTCAAGAATAAGATTGCGCCCCCTTTCCGTGTCGCTGAATTCGATATCATGTACAACGAAGGTATTTCAAAGACTGGTGACGTCCTTGACCTTGCAGTACTACACGGTATTGTTGGAAAAAGTGGTGCTTGGTTCGACTACGCTGATGCAAAAATTGGTCAAGGCCGCGAAGCGAGCAAGACGTATCTCTCGAAGAATCCTGAAGTTCTTGCTGAAATTGAAGCCAAGGTACGCGCTAAGGTTGCCGAAGAAATTGCTGCCTAGCGTCAGCGGAGCATAAGCCCTCCATGAAAATTACGTCCATCTCTGTACAAGTACGCGACAAGAATCGCGTCAATGTGTCTGTTGATGGCAAGTATCGTTTGAGTCTCGATCTTTTTCAGCTTGTTGACTTGGGTATAAAGATCGGCAGCGAATACAGTGAAGCTGAGCTTGTCGCACTTGAAGAGGAGAGTCAGTTCGGAAAACTCTATATGAGAGCCTTAGAGTACTGTCTCATGCGTCCGCATAGTCAACGTGAACTAAAAGACTACCTCTATCGCAAGACGCGTGATACGCGAACGAAAGAAGGTGGAGTTCGAAAAGGCGCCTCGGTTGCTTTGACCGAGCGCGTTTTTGATAGGCTTTTAGAAAAAGGCTATACCGATGACGAAAAGTTCGCTGCCTACTGGATCGAGAATCGCAATCTACGCAAGGGTTCGAGTAAGCGTAAATTATCTTCAGAGCTCAGCACCAAAGGCGTTGATCGTGCCATTATTGAACGACTTTTAAATGAAACCGAAAGAGATGACATTTCGGAGCTACAAAAGATCATCGAAAAAAAACGATCTCGTTATGATGATGCCCAAAAATTTATGTCATACCTTGCCAGGCAAGGCTTTAGTTATGATGATATCAAGACGGCTCTACAAAATAACGATGACGCCGAAGAAAGTAGCTAAGCGCTATGCGTCTGCTTGTTCTGACTGAGGCCGTGGCTGCCTGAAAGGATTTACGTATTCACGTTTGGTCGATTCCATAATCGGCTCTGGGACATGTAACTTTTTTGCCGTCGTTTTGACAATAATGACATCGTCATTTATTTCAATAATTTGCGAGCGGTGAATGAGGAGGCTTGTGTCTGTGAGCCCCCGTAAAATACCATGCTTGATATTAAGCTGCTGGATGACAAAGCTGCCGGTCTCTATTGTGTAGTTGTCGACTTTTCCAAGCTTCCTTTTGTGCTCATCGATGACGCGCATACCTATCAACGTAAAACCAAGTTCGTAGAGTGCTTTTATCTTGATGACATCGTCGAGTCCAATAAGCTCATCACTACTGTCTATGATCATACCAACCCCACCGATTTCACGGATGTCGGCAACACGCAAGAATGAAGGCCTTTCTTTCAGTAGTGGACCTTCAAGTTCAAAGGCGAGAATCTTTAGGTTAGAGGGGTCGATGAGGGGGGTGCTGGTCGTCGCTAACCGAGTGCCTGTCTGGAGGCTCATTACAGGGGTTTCATTGAGTCGCGAACCAAGCACTAACATATTACTAGTATACCTCACTCGGCGCCTTACTCAGAGAAGGGATTTATCCGTCCTTGTGGGGTGATAAATGTTGGTGCCGCCGAGTCACTGGTGTGCAGAGACTTGATTCTTTCGAGTGTTGCTTGGTCGATAGAGCCGGCATCGATTGGCGAGGTATAGCTCGCATCGGTTGAGGCCTCGCCCAGGAGTGTCGTGAATGATATCACGGCAAAGCTTAGGCCGGCGACAATAAAAACGATAAATATTGTCATGTGGGAACGCATAAGTAGCGTTCCGACAGGTTTAAATACTGATGATGTACTTGTGTTTTTCATAGTTACCTTGTCGCCACCGTAATGGTTATTATATTCGTGGTAATCTGATCTCCCGATGCGTTGGTGGGTCGACTGATGCTGACGCCGGTGATTTGCATTTTCGGAAGGTTCCCCTCGACGGCATCAAGAAATTGTACGAATTTTGCATACGAAACGGGGCTTTGTAGCGTAATAAGGACTGAATGTCCGGCCGCCGCCGTTGATGGCATAGCGGTGGTTCCGGCTGTTACGGGTGCAGCTTTATCAAATTCTGTATTTGATATAGTTATCCCTGCTTCACTTGCGTACTTCTGAACGTCTTTCAAAGATTGCAACTGATAGGTATCTGGTGTTGCAAAGAGCCGATTAGCTTTTGCGACTAGGGCTTCACGTTCAACAAGCTGTTGTTTGAGAACACTTAGTTGTTCAATGTTCTTTCCACTCGCTTTTGCATCTGAAACAGAGTGTGTTACTTCGAGTGCATACGTTTTGATGACCTGGAGGCCAAAGTAGAAACCAACACAGGCTCCGACAATAATAATAACCATGAGTATGGAAAGTATGTTGCGTGTTCGTGTCGCGTTCACGCTTTGGGTGTTTTTTTCATTTTTCATTGTGTCGCCGCCTTTGTAATAGTGAGGGTCATCGAGACACTAACGGGGTAGCCGGCAATCCCGCCTGATGTATCAGATACAGATTCAAAACTGACGTTCGTAAAGATTGGTGATGACTGGAACTTCTCGCGAAGAGCAACGGCTGCTTCGGTTGTTTTTGCGTATGCCTTGAGGCTCAGTGGGGTGCCCGTAAATGATGCGGCATCAAGTGAGATTTTTTCAATGACAGTGCCTGTCGGCATCTGTTGGCCTATGTTTATGAGAACCTTAGAATAGAGTACCTCTTGGTTGAGGATTGATTTTGTTTCCGACAGGCCGCTACTGAGTGTATCAACCTGGGCTTTGGTGGAGCTGTAGACTTCTGCCTTTGTACCGTTGGCGTCAATCAATCGTTGGGCGCTCTGTTTTGCTTGCGTCAAAACCACGTATGAACCTGCAAGTAACATCGTGAGGAAAGCAAAGGCGAGAACGATAATAATGATATATCGTGTCAGAATGACGTTGGTGCGAGCTGAACGGATCTCTTTCTTGGCGTTATCGGGCATTAAATTTATCATTTCCACATACTCCTAGGTTCAATGCTTGCCAGTCCAGCAACGGTGATATAGCGTGGGCGAAGTTGCTTTGGTGGTTCCTGCATTTTTGCAAAATCTAGTTTTTGCCAAGGGCTCGCGACGCGCGCCGGCATGATAAGTGCGTTTGTGAAATATTCACCGATACCCGGCAGGTTGCTGCCACTTCCTACAACGAGGAGTTGTTCGAGTTTTCGGGTCGTGCTGATTCGTTCATCGTAGTAACGCATGACTTTCTTAACCTCTACGAGAATACGCTGCAGGCTTGGCTCGAGCGCTGCGCTGAGCTTTTGTTGTCGAGGGCCAGCACTGAGGCCATTGAGCACCTTCAGTTGGTGAGCGTTCTCTAGTTCGACGTTGAGCTTTTTTGCGATATCGAGCGTAAAGGTATTACCGCCCACTGCGAGGCCACCGGTGACCCGGATAGTCCCGTGGTCAAGGATGGCGATATCGGTACTAGCTGGTCCAATATCAACGATAACGGTCGGTAGGTCGCCGCGTTCAGTTGCGGTCAGGACTCGACCGACAGAACAGATGCTTGGCTCAATAAGGACGGGCTCTAATCCAGCTGCCTTTACGCTTGCGACGATGTTATCAATAATAACCCTTGCGACGGCACTCATGAGGACGGTTATTTGTTTTTTATTTCGTTCGATGATTTGATAATCGATATA
>Ga0123338_10005558_pt1 | contig 10767 bp, 9 predicted proteins | sample grotaG_FD_89793 | JGI IMG/M metagenome (GOLD analysis project Ga0123338, IMG submission 89793) | Glacier valley bacterial and archeal communities from Borup Fiord, Nunavut, Canada, to study Microbial Dark Matter (Phase II) -... | ecosystem: Environmental > Aquatic > Freshwater > Ice > Glacier ...
CACGCCGAATCGGACGCGACCTATGGCATGCCACGCGTCCGTGCCGAGTTGCTCGATCAGGGCTCGAGGATCAGCGGCAAGCGCGTGGCGCGGCTGATGCGGATCAACGCCATCCGCGGCGTCTGGAGAAGGGCAAGGAGCACGACAAGGTCAGGCGATTGCTGACAGCAGAGGCATTGTTACGAAAGCCCGCCACGTTCATCGAACCATCCTTCGCGATCAGCATGACGATGGGTGGTCAGCTTCTGTCCGGCGAATACGTCGACGCTTCTCTGTCCGAACAGGAAGCAGTAGCAATGTGGGATGCCATCATCAAGTCGATTCGAGTCAGGCCGGGCGCGGTCTGAGCGCGCTCCGCTGGCGGCAACGTTCCGCCCTGGCGTGCGCCAGCCCGGCAAATCGCCGCCAGAAGACCGCCTACCAGAGACGCTCTACGCCATAACGAAGACGGTTATGAAGGCGAAGCGGCCGGACGGCAAATGACGGATTGAACTTGACTCGCGATGTCGGCACCTGTCTAAGGGGAAGGCGATTCGCCAGGCTGCTGGCGCTAGCGCTGACGCCTTGGTTGTGCGCTCTGGACTCCTCCAACAGCAGGAATTTTCACGTGACCGACGCCGTCGTTTCAGCCTCTATTCAAACGCATTGCCTGGCGCGGTTCCTGATCGATCTGCCGGATGACTTCGAGCCGGTCGGTGATGTCGAGTTGATCTATGGCTTGGACAAGGATTACCGCAAGGTAAAGGTCGAGGCACTGATGGAAAAGGAGGCTGCCGCTCGCTTCGAAATTACGACTTCAGCCCTCGGCACCGTCGTTGTAGCCGGTATCACTCGCTGGCACCGCTGGCTTTGGCCACGTACTTGGCAAGGGCAGTGATCTGCTCGTCGCTCAACAGCGCTCGATAAGACGGCATCGCGCCGATACCGCTTTTCAGCGCCTTCGCTACGCGAGACTCCTCTGGTCGCAGATCATCCAGGCTCGGCCCGACGGCACCGGTCGCGCCGGCCTCGTTCAAGGTGTGACACAACGCGCACGAAGGCACGGCCTGCACGGTGAAAAGCGCCCGACCTTGAGCGAGGACTGTACGGTCATCAGCCGCAACTGCGTGGGCAGCCACGGCTGAGAGGCAAACAAGCGTGGCCGCTCTGAACACGCCCTCAGACCACTGTGACGGTGACCGCATGGTCAGCCCAACTGTTGTTCAAGTAGCCGTGCGCGTTTTCGAGGCGACGTTCGGGTTGGGTATTGCCCGCTGCGTCGGTCGCTCGACTGACGAGCACGAAGTTGCCGACGGCCATGCGCAGAGGAATCGCGAACTGCCTCCATGCAAATCGGCCGAGGTCAGGGCCGAAGAACGCGGCTTCGAGCCAGGTCTTGCCGCCGTCGCTGGAGACCTCGACGCGGCGAATCGGAGACCCGGCACCGAATGCGACGCCGGTGACGTAAACGTTGCCGGCTTTCAGCGGGCGTTCGGCGTTCGGCATGTTGACCCAGGACTTGACGTTCAGCTCCTGCACCGAAGGCTCACTGGCTGTCGAGGTACCACCCAGCGGCGTGATGCGATAGCCGGTCTGCTGGATCTTGGCCGGTGATTCGACTGCCGTGAACGCAACCCGCTTGACGTACTTGATGTTGTTGACACCGTTGTAGCCGGGCACGATGAGGCGGAGCGGACCGCCGTGCGCGAAAGGCAGCGGGGCGCCGTTCATTTCCCACGCAAGGATGGCGTCGTTCATCGTCTTGGCGGTCATCGACCGCTCGACCATGACCGACAGCGGGTCAATGCCCTCCGGCAATTTCTCACCGCCTGTACCCGTCAGGTACGCCATGCCGGGAGCAACCCCGCCGAGCAGGTCGACGAGGAAGCGAACCGGCACGCCGCTCCACACCACACATCCGGCCGCACCCACCGACCATGGCGTACCCGTCGGCTTGCTCGGGAAAAATCCGCGACCATTTCCGGAGCATTGCAATACCGTCGCGACGGTTTCGATGCCGATCGTCTTCAGCTCGGCGAGGGTGAACGTGCGCGGCGTGCGCACCCCTTCGATCGATACCTGCCACGCGTCGCGATTGGCGACGATGGACGCGTCCGGCGGAGGCAGGTTGTTGCGGATGAACAGCTGCTCGGCTGGCGTGATGCCACTCGTGCCGAAGGCGCTGCGCTTGGTTTCTATCGTGGTGGCGCTGTGGACGATGAGTGAGCCGGCGTCTTTCCACGCGACGTAAGGCGGCAGCGGTCGCGGGCCCGTGGCGGCGGCCGCAGACGCCGCCTGCGCGCTGGCGCGACCCGCAAACCCGGTCAGGGCGACACCCGCGAGTGCGCCGCCGGCAAGGATCCGGCGCCGGCTGGAGGAAGGAATCGAGTCGGTCATCGATGAAGCTCCTGGACGAAATTCGGGGTCGGAATCGGCGGTGGCGCACTGCCGGACCGGACGATGAAGTATCCCATCTGTTGCCGGGTGTCGCGGGCTGTCGCAGGCCTCCGACGCCTACGACACGACCTGGTAGTACAGATTCTGCGGATGCTTTGCTTCGGCGAAGAACAGCCAGCGATCCGCCATGAGCCCCGTCGCCTGCACGACGACAGCCAGCGGCCAGGCCACGGCAGCGCCGCTGATCCAACCCCACGCGAGCAATGCCGCCGGCACTCCGAAACCCAGAGCCTGGCCCGCCCATCTCACATGCCGCACGGCCGCAGCCGAGGCGTGATGGAAAAACTCCCGGGTGTTGAACGAGCCCGCCGACATGCCCATCGACGTCTGCTTCAGCAGCGGCGCATGGACGCCGATGGCCGTCTGCAGCGTCGAGCGATGACGGATCGCGAAGTTGCGTCGCATCGCGACAACGCGGCTCATCCAGGCGACCAAGGTCGTGAAGAGCGCTGCGGGCGCGACGACCGCCGCCAACACCAGTTCGTTGGCGTTCGACGCCAACGCGCAGCACAGCACCAGGCCGGACGACATTCCAACCAGTATGAAATTGGCAACCGTCAGCGGGTGCGCCCATTCCTCGATGAACCGCAGACAGGCATAGATCATGGCCGTGCAATACCAGAGGAACGCCGAGACGACGATGGCGAGCGCGGGCAACAGCAGCACGGCGAGCCCCGACTCCGGGTTGCTGCGCAAGCTCAGGCACCACACGGAGACCACCGCGATGAAAGCAGGCAACACGATCACTTCCCGCGACAGCCACGACGTTCGCCACATGGTCGCAGCACGCCAGGCGCGCTCGGGCCTCCCGAGGTGCGCGAAAGAAGCGCCGAGGCCGATCACCAGCATCGCCACGGCGATCATCAGTGTTCGGCTTAGAAAACCCGCCGAAGCCGACACGCCGAAGAGGCCGGTCATGGCAAGGGCGACGACCAGACCTTGCGCTGCGCCGGCGACCAACGTGAAGGTGATGACCGAAAAGGCGGGATTCATGTCGGCTCGTGATCGATGCCAGAGCCGGCAACGAGCACGGCCGCGGTGTCGACGACACGGCGCGGCAGATACTGGTTCGCCGGCAACGTGCCCCACTCCGGCATCAGCGAGTAGCCACCCCGCTCGCGGATAGCCTTCGACACATCGGAATCCGGATCCTTGACGTCGCCGAATAGCCGGGCCCCCGTCGGGCAGGCTTTCACGCAGGCGGGCTTGCGATCTTCTTTCGGCAATTGGGGGTCGTAGATGCGATCGACACAGAGCGTGCACTTCGTCATCACTTGCCGCTTTTCGTCGATCTCGCGGGCACCGTAGGGGCAGGCCCATGCGCAGTACTTGCAACCGATGCACTTGTCGTAGTCGACCAGGACGATGCCATCTTCGGCGCGCTTGTAGCTCGCGCCCGTCGGGCAGACGGGAACGCATGGCGGTTCTTCACAGTGAAGACAGCTCTTCGGAAAGTGGATGGTCTCGGTGTTCGGAAATACGCCTGCCTCGTAGGTCTGAACACGATTGAAGAACGTGCCTGTGGGATTCGCGCCATAGGCGTTTTGGTCAGAGAGCGGGCCGGCCGCGCCCGATGTGTTCCATTCCTTGCACGAGGTCACGCAGGCATGGCAGCCGACGCAGACATTGAGGTCGATGACCAGGGCGAGCTGTCTGGCGAGCGTCGCCGAAGGGCCGCGGTCGGTTCCGATCGTTGCCGCGTCGACGATCGACGGCACCGAGGAGGTCGCGCCGATAAGCTCCTTGAGCCAGGCGATCATGTTTCGGCGCGCCTCATGCCGCCGAGCAGGCCGGGCACCGGCGGCGTCGCTGCGACCCGCGGCAGAGTGATCTCGTCTTCTTCCGGACCGGCAGGACGAATGCGAACCCGGACGTCGTACCAGCCAGCTTGGCCCGTGATGGGATCGGAGTTGCTGATGGTTCGGCCGGGACCCTGCGGAAGCTCGTCGCTGATGAGGTGATTCAGCAAGAAGCCTTTGCGAGACTCGTCGGCTCCGGGCGCGAGCTGCCAGGCACCGTCGGCCTTGCCGATCGCATTCCACGTCCATACCGTCCCGGGCTCTACCGCCTCGCTGTATCGCAGCATGCAGCGCACCCTCCCCCACTGACTCTCGACCCAGCACCAGCCGCCGTCGGCTATGCCTGCTCGCCGCGCCGTCAATGCGTTCACGTACAGATAGTTGTGGCTGTGGATCTGCCGGAGCCACGCGTTCTGTGAATCCCAAGAGTGATACATCGCCATCGGCCGCTGCGTAATGGCGTTGAGCGGAAACGCAGTCAGGTCGGTGGCGGCATCTTCGAGTGGTGGGTACCAGAACGGCAAGGGATCGAAGTAGGTGTCGATGCGCTGGCGCAGATGCTCCGGTGGCTGCCGCCCTTTGCTCTTGCCCTGCGCCGCAAGTCGAAAGCTCTGCAGCGTGTCTGAATAGAGCGCGAGCTGGACGACGTCGTTCTTTTGCCGCCATCCCTTGTCTTTCGCAAAGTCGAGGTATTCGCGGTTCCAGTTGCGCATGTAGTGCATCGTCTGCGGCAGGCGATGCTGAAACACGCAGTTGTTGGCCGCATACATCTCCCACTGTTTGGGGTTCGGCGCACCGCGCAAGCTCTCGGTACCGTCCTTGCCGCGCCAGCCCATGAGAAAGCCGACGCCAGGTGCCGATTCGAAGTTGACGACGAAGTCCGGGTAGTCCTTGAACTTCCGGCCGCCGTCGGCGGTCGTGAATGCCGGCAGTTTCAAACGCGATCCCAACTCGACGAGGACTTCCTGAAAAGGCTTGCAGTCGCCTGTCGGTGGCACGACAGGTACGCGGACGGAGTCGCACGGTCCGTCGAACTCCGAAATCGGGCGGTCGAGCATGCTCATGACGTCGTGACGTTCGAGATAGGTGGTGTCGGGCAGCACCAGGTCGGCGAAGGCGACCATTTCGCTTTGGAACGCGTCGCAGACGACGAGGAACGGTATCTGATAGTCCCCGTCCGCGTTCTTCTCGTTCAGCATGTCGCGCACGGCCATCGTGTTCATGGTGGAGTTCCACGCCATGTTCGACATGAAGATCAGCAAGGTGTCGAGTCGGTACGGATCGCCACGGCTGGCGTTGGTGATCACCGTGTGCATCAGGCCGTGCGCCGACAGGGGGTTCTCCCACGAGAAGGCGTGGTCGATGCGAAGCGGCGAACCGTCGTCATGGATGGCGAGCTCTTCGGGGCTGGCTGGAAAGCCGAGCGGCGCGGCATTGAGCGGCGTGTTCGGTTTCAACATCGCAGGCGAATTGAAGGCTCGGAAGTTGGGGACGATGTGGCGCGGATACGGCGCCTTGTGGCGAAACCCACCGGGTGCGTCGATCGTGCCGAGCACGCTCATCAGCACCGCCAGCGCGCGAACGGTCTGAAAGCCGTTGGAGTGCGCCGCCAGACCGCGCATGGCGTGAAACGCCACCGGACGGCCTTGCGTCGTTTCGTGCTTCTTGCCCCAGGCGTCGGTCCAGGGAATCGGAAGCTCGAACGCCTGGTGCAGCGCCGTCTGGCCCATCTCACGGGCGAGCCTGGAAATTCGATCTGCAGGTATGCCCGTGATCACGGATGCCCAGGCCGGCGTGCATGAAGCGACGCGCTCGCGCAGCAGCTGAAACGAGGGCGCTACGCGGGTGCCGTCGGCCAGCTCGTAGTGACCCTCGAGCGCAGGGTCGCGACCGTCGGAGATGCCTTCCGGATACGCCGCCACGATCGTCGCCGAACTGCGGTCGTAGACGAGCTTGTTGTGTGGCTCACGGCCGTCGCCGGGCGGGCCTCGCGACGGGTCGGCATCGTGCGCGAACATGCCTTCGCGGTCGCAGCCTGTTTCGAGTACGACCAGTTGCGGGGCGTTGGTATAGCGCTTGAGGAACGCGCGATCGATCAGGTCATCGGCGATCAGAACGTGAAGAAGCGCCATGAAAAGTGCGCCATCGGTTCCCGGCTTGATCGGAATCCATTCGTCGGCGATCGCCGAATAGCCTGTTCGCACGGGATTGATCGAGATGAATCGGCCGCCGGCGCGCTTGAACTTGCCGAGAGCCATCTTCAGCGGGTTGGAATGATGATCCTCGGCCGTGCCGATCATGACAAAGAGCTTGGCGCGCTCGAGGTCGGGGCCTCCGAACTCCCAGAAGCTGCCGCCAATCGTGTAGATCATGCCGGCGGCCATGTTCACCGAGCAGAAGCCGCCGTGCGCGGCGTAGTTGGGCGTGCCGAAGTTTTTGGCGAACAGGCCGGTCAATGCTTGCATCTGGTCGCGGCCGGTGAAGAATGCGAGCCGCTTCGGATCGGTGGCGCGAATCGTGGTCAGGCGGTCTTCGAGAATCTTGAACGCACGCTCCCACGAGATCGGCTCGAACTCGCCGGCGCCGCGGGCGCTTCCTGGCCTGCGCAACAGCGGCTTGGTCAGCCGCGCGGGCGACACCTGCTTCATGAGCCCCGAGGCACCCTTTGCGCAAATCACGCCCTTGTTCAGTGGATGCTCAGGATTGCCGTCGATGTAGCGAGGCTGGCCGTCACGCAGATGCACGCGAATGCCGCAACGGCATGCGCACATGTAGCACGTGGTGGTCTTGACCTCGCTGGTCGCGCCTGCCGTAGGCGAGGCGATCGGATCGTGAATCGGAGTGCGGGCGAAAAACCGGAAGACGGCGTGCTTCATGGCTGCAATGATCGCAGCCTTATGGATCAGCGCGTCGCGACGGCCCTCGGCGAGGTCGATTTGGCCGATGCGACAAGTTTGGCAACCGCTGCGCCGTTGTTGCCGTCAACGGGCATGCGCTTCTCCCGCCACTCCGGCATCCCGCCGCGAAACCAGTAGACCTGCGTGTAGCCGCCTAGCACTGCAGCGCGCGAGGCCTTGTACGACTTCCAGCATTCCGGCCCATTGCAGAAAAACACCACGGGTTTGGCCTTGTCGAGCTTGAGGTTTGCCAGCGCACTGAAATCATCTTTCGTGGCGTCGTAGTTGGTTTCCTTCAAGCTTTTCTCGACATAGGATGCCAGCAAAGCACCGCGAATGCGTTCGTTGTCGAACTCCTTTTGCGACCGCGTGTCAACGAGCACGGCCTCTTTCCGGGCCAGATCGGCAACACCCTCGGCGCTGACTCGAACGACGCCCTGAATCGTGTCGGGCGTCGTGATGCCGAGCGAGGCGACGTAGGTGAACAGCTTGGCGCCATCGGCGGTAGCGAGGCGCAACCGCCCCAATCCTGCGACTGCGCTGTCGGGCGAGTTGATCCAGTCGGCAATCCGCCCGCACTCTGTGGCGCAAAAGTCTTTGCGCACGACGATGTTGAGTCCACTGGGCACCGGCCGTGTCGTCTTCAGGATGCGCGCCAAGCCCGGATGAAGTTCAATCCACGCCTTGGCCTCGGACTCGCTGGCCACTGTCGCGTCAGCCATCTTGAACATCAGCGCAAACAGACCGGCACCGCTCGTGTTGCCGTACGTGACCTTCGAAAACTGGCTCAAGGTGAGCCCGGACTCTGCGATCAAACCCTTGGCGAGATAGCTGCCAAGGGAGTCCTGCTGAGGCAGATACAGGCGCTGGTTGACGAGCTTGGCGACTTGGTCGATATCGCTGCGGACGACAAGTGCATAGGCCTGCTCTTGGCCGCTCGAACCCATCAATTGATAGGCATGCAGGATCGCCGAAGCCGTGACGTGGGCGGGCGCAATGATGATTTCGTTCTCGACCGTCCGGCTGGCGCGCATCGCGTCTGCCATGGAGGCGGTCTGCAGGATCGATGCCCTCGAGCCCATCATCCGGGTCAACGACTGTGCCGGCGCAAGAGAGGAATTTGCGCCCATGTCGTTCTTGATTTCGGAAGGGTCGATGCCCATGAGCACGTGAATGTCGGCCGATCGGGCCGCCATGCCGGCGGTGCACAGCGCGACTGCCGCCAAGAGCTTGAAGGTGGCATTCAACGGCGATGACGTCTTCATGGACTGCTCCTGCTACCCGGCATGCGGCGGCGGCAAGCTTAAACGTCCCTGCGCAGCGGTGGCCCCTAAATTGCTCGCCGAACGTAAAAATTACCGCTAAGCCGCGACGACGAGCTTGCCCTGCGCGATTCGCAGCGTCCGGTCGCAGCGGCGGGCCAGGCTCTCGTCGTGCGTCACAAGCACGAACGCCATCCGGCGCTGCCGGGTGAGATCGAGCATCAGCGCGAACACCGCGTCGGCGGTGGCGCGGTCGAGGTTGCCGGTCGGCTCGTCGGCAAGCACGCAGTCGGGCGCACCGGCGAGCGAGCGCGCGATCGCGACGCGCTGGCGCTCTCCGCCGGACAGCTGCGACGGCCGGTGCGCCAGCCGCTCGCCCAGGCCCACCTGCTTCAGCGCCGCCGCCGCCCGGTCACGCGCCTCGCTCACGGGCAAGCGGCGGATGCGCAGCGGCATGGCGACGTTGTCGAGCGCGGTGAACTCCGGCAGCAGGTGATGGAACTGGTAGACGAAGCCGAGGTGCCGGTTGCGCCACTCGCCCTGCTCGGTGGCGCCCAGGCTCGTGAAGTCGCGGCCGCAGAGCAGCACGCGGCCTTCGGTCGGTGCCTCGAGGCCGCCGAGCAGGTGCAGCAGCGTGCTCTTGCCCGAGCCCGAGGCGCCGACGACCGCGAGCGTCTCGCCGCGGCGCACCTCGAGGTCGACGCCCTGCAACACCTTCACATCGAGCCGCTCGGCGCCGCTGCCCTCGATGAAGCGCTTGTGCAGGCCGGTCGCGACGATCACGTCGTCGTTCGGCATCGTCACGGCGCCGTCACTCATAGCGCAGGGCTTCGGCCGGCTGCAGGCGGCTGGCACGCCAGCTCGGATACAGCGTGGCGATGAAGGCGAGCACCAGCGAGATCACCACGATCGGCACGACGTCGGCCCGCTGCGGATCGCTCGGCATGCGGCTGATGAGGTAGACGCTGCTCGGCAGGAAGCTCACGTGCAGCGCACTCTCGATCGCCGGCACGATGACGTCGATGTTGAACGCGATCACGAGGCCGAGCAGCACGCCGGCCAGCGTGCCGATCACGCCCGAGGCCGCGCCCTGGACCATGAAGATGCCCATGATCGAGCGTGGCGTCGCTCCGAGCGTGCGCAGGATGGCGATGTCGGCGCGCTTGTCGGTCACCGTCATCACCAGCGTCGACACCAGGTTGAAGGCGGCGACCGCGACGATCAGCGTCAGGATGATGAACATCAGGCGCTTCTCGACCTGCACCGCCGCGAACCAGTTGCGGTTGGTGTTCGTCCAGTCGCGCACGCGCAGGGTCGGGCCGAGGCTGGCAGCGAGCTCTGCGGCGACGAGCGGCGCCGCGTTGAGGTCGCGCAGGCGAAGCTGCACGCCGGTCGGTCCGTCGACGCGAAAGAGCCGCGCCGCGTCGTCGAGGGCGACGAGGGCGAGGCCACTGTCGTACTCGTAGTGGCCGGAGTCGAAGGTGCCGGCCACTGTGAGCGAGCGCAGGCGCGGCACCACGCCGGCCGGCGTGACCTGGCCGCCGGGCAGCACCAGCGTGACCTTGTCGCCGGCGCGAACGCCGAGCGAGCGCGCCAGCTCGATGCCGAGCACCACGTTCCAGGCGCCGGGCACCAGCGCCGCCAGCGTCGTATCCCTGAGCTCGCGGGCGAGGTCGGTGACGGTCGCTTCCTCGGCCGGCACGATGCCGCGCACGACGATGCCGCGCTTGTCGTCGCCGCGCGCGATCAGCGCCTGCGCCGACACGAACGGCGCGGCGCCGATCACGGCCGGGTTGCGGCGCGCGTCGGCGGCGGTCTTCTTCCAGTCGGGCAAGGCGTTGTCGTCTTCGGCGCTCACCTCGACGTGCGAGACGATCGACAGCATGCGGTCGCGCACCTCGCGCTGGAAGCCGTTCATCACCGAGAGCACGATGATCAGCGCCGCGACGCCGAGCGCGATGCCCAGCATCGAGATGCCGGAGATGAATGAGATGAAGCCGTTCTTGCGCCCGGCGCGGCCGGCCCGCGTATAGCGCCAGCCGATCTGGAATTCGTAGGGCCAATTCATGCGAGGGCGATGCTACGGGAGCGCTCGTCACTCATAGCGCAGGGCTTCGGCCGGCTGCAGGCGGCTGGCACGCCAGCTCGGATACAGCGTGGCGATGAAGGCGAGCACCAGCGAGATCACCACGATCGGCACGATGTCGGCCCGCTGCGGATCGCTCGGCATGCGGCTGATGAGGTAGACGCTGCTCGGCAGGAAGCTCACGTGCAGCACGCTCTCGATCGCCGGCACGATGACGTCGATGTTGAACGCGATCACGAGGCCGAGCAGCACGCCGGCCAGCGTGCCGATCACGCCCGAGGCCGCGC
>Ga0123338_10005559_pt1 | contig 10766 bp, 9 predicted proteins | sample grotaG_FD_89793 | JGI IMG/M metagenome (GOLD analysis project Ga0123338, IMG submission 89793) | Glacier valley bacterial and archeal communities from Borup Fiord, Nunavut, Canada, to study Microbial Dark Matter (Phase II) -... | ecosystem: Environmental > Aquatic > Freshwater > Ice > Glacier ...
CCATTAGGCAGTTCAACCAATAGTATCCCATACATTTTGCTTTCACGAGAATAACAGTCATTGTTGGCAAGGTATTGCATTAAACCGTGAGCGATCGCTTCCGACATTGAGGTGCGGGGTAATTTTAAGCGATAGTCACTTTGCAAACAACGCCCTTCGTACCAATAACTAGGAGATGAGTCGCTAAGAGCAAAATCGCTGTCTATGAAATCTGAAAGTGAGTGCAGAACTACCATACAAAGTATGATTGCAAAGCTAAGAGGGTGTTTGAAAAGTCTGATAGGTTGTAAAAAAGCTCTCTGAGTATACGCTGTGAATAGAAAGTAGACAGCACCGAGAGAGCAACATGAGTAAAGCATACCTCAGCAATCTGACCCGCGCACGCCCAATATGAATTTCTCAGTGACATGATTCCAGAACCAAAACCCGGTGGTCACAAGCGCTCTGTCGATATGTGGGAAGTCATCAATGGGATCTTCTATATTCACAGTAGTTGGAGTTAGATGGCGATGCCTACGGCGGGCTACGCCTACGCTACCAGGTGACTTTCCCGCATGGCAAACAGTCTACACATATTTTCGCAACTGGCGCAAAAACAGGACATGGTTGAAAATTCACGATAGTCTGATTATTTAAACCAAGCCGAATATGAGCAAGTCTGGCACGAGTGGGAGTCAGTGCGTGTTCTGGAACATGATACCAAAAGTAGTGTTCCAAAACAAAAAACCCCAGTAGGCAAAGGATCTACCGATGTTCCAGAACACATTAAAGCTGTTCCAGAACATCTTCAGTGGGTGGAAAGGTATTGCCCGTCAAACCGCAAAGATAATCATTATTACCGTTATTGCTGGAAGACTGGTAGGAAGATCAAGCATCGTCACATTGCCGGGGGGAATGTGCGATCGCAGTTGTCCCAAAGGCGGAAGTCAGAGGTGGAAATTGCGATCGCTTCGGGAGTAGCTCCGGTGGAGATTGAAAAGTTAATCCGTTCTTGGCGTAGTTAAGTCAATAATCACAATCGAGTGGAGAGAATAAATGCCTAGACCAAAAAAGAATCTCTTTCGTCTTGGTTTGAATGACAAGAAGAATATTGTGGATCTGAGGATTCATGCAACCAGTGCTGAAGTAGCAGTAAAAATCTACGAACAATTGGAATTATGGCTGATCAAAGCTCATGAGGTTGATTTAGAAAATCAGAAAGGGAGTACCAATCTAGGGAGTAGGGAGTGCCAATCTAGGGAGTCAGCACCCAATGCCCTGTTTGGCCAATACTCCTAGCTCTTCAGTTTTAACTACTACAATTTCCCAATTATAGATTCCCGATTTGACAAAAATTTTATTTCATCGCTCTAGTTGCGTTTAAAATTGCAAGTAAAGCTACTCCGACATCAGCAAAGACAGCTTCCCACATTGTTGCTATACCTAAAATACTCAATCCAATAAATACACCTTTAATTGCTAAAGCAAACCCAATATTTTGCCAAACAATTTGGCGGGTTTTTCTGGCGATTTGGATTGCTTCTGCCACTTTTGATGGTGCATCTGTCATGATCACAATATCCGCAGTTTCTATCGCTGCATCTGAGCCTAACCCACCCATTGCTATGCCCACATCTGCTCTAGCAATCACTGGCGTATCATTAATACCATCCCCAACAAAGGCAACTTTACCATGCTTGCCGGCGGTGCTGAGTAATTTCTCAATGGCATTAACTTTTTCTTCAGGTAATAACTCTGCTTCATAGCTATCTATGCCAAGCTGTTGAGCAATTCGGAAGGCGATCGCTTGATTATCTCCTGTCAACATTACTGTTCTCTCTACACCCATTCGCTTAAGTGCTTGAATAGCTTGTCTAGCATCTTCTTTGAGTTCATCAGCAATGACAATATACCCAGCGTAAATATTATCCACTGCTAGATGAATAACTGTTCCCTCTAATGGGCAATCATCATGAGTAATTTTCTCTCTATGTAATAGGCGATCGCTTCCCGCTATCACTACTCTATTTTCAACCTTGGCTCTAATTCCATAACCTGCGATTTCTTGATAATCTCTCACCTCAAATTCATCGATTTTTCCCCCATAAGCCTTGCGGATAGATTGAGCGATGGGATGATTTGAGTGCGATTCTACCTTGGCAGCTAATTGCAGTAATTCTTGTTCATCCCAGCCATTTAATGGTACTATTTTTACTACTTTAAATACCCCTTTCGTTAACGTTCCAGTTTTATCAAAAACAACTGTATTGACTGCATTTAAAGTATCTAAAAAAGTAGAACCTTTAACCAAAATACCACGTCTAGCGGCACCTCCCACACCTCCAAAGTAACCTAATGGAATACTGATAACCAGTCCACACGGACAGGAAATAACTAACAAAATTAGGGCGCGATAAACCCATTCGGAAGAAGTTGCACCCGAAATGAATAAAGGAGGTAATATTGCAACTGCTAGAGATGTAAAAACTACGATTGGTGTGTAATATCGGGCAAATTTAGTAATAAACTTTTCTGTTTCTGCTTTTTTACTTTTGGCATTTTGTACCAAATCTAAAATCTTAGCAATGGAAGATTCATTAAAAAGTTTTGTCACTTTAATGCTGATCACACCCATTTTATTAATCATCCCAGCTAAAACTGTCTCTCCCAGCCTTACAGTTCGCGGCACAGATTCTCCCGTTAATGCAGATGTATCAACTTGCGAATTACCATCTATAATTTCGCCATCTAAGGGAATCTTTTCTCCGGGTTTTACAATAATAATATCCCCAATATTTACCGTTTCTGGCGATACTTTCTTAAGTTCTCCCTCTATTTGGATATTCGCATAGTCGGGACGGACTTCCAATAAGGCTTTGATGGAACTACGAGAACGACTGACGGCTATATCTTGGAACAATTCCCCAACTTTGTAAAATAACATGACTCCGACAGCTTCGGGTAATTTATGAATTGCGATCGCCCCTAGTGTCGCTACTACCATCAAAAATGTTTCATCAAATACTCTCCCTCTGAGTATATTGCGCCCAGCAGTTTTTAAAACACTCCATCCACTTAATAAATAGGCAGGGATGAAAAGTAGATATTCACCTATCGAGTAAAATGTATTGTGTAATTGATTTTCAAAAATTACACCAGGCGCATATAAACTTAAAATCATTATTAAGGGCAATACTTCATTTTTAAGATTGAATTCTCCACCGTGGTCATGGTTATGATTCTCATCATGATTATGATTCTCGTGTTCGTCATGTTCACAGTTGGAACAACCTGAAGATTCTGAATGTACTTTTTGCTTCATTTTTTATGTTGCTTCTAGTAAGTTACTTAATATATTAGCCTGTTTTCAAATGTAATTTAAAAAAGAAGTTTTTACAAGTTGACAATTTAAGAACGAGAATCTATCTCAATATAAAATTTAGGTTTATTGTTGAATCTTTCTACTAATAGACTTCTTGCATAAATCAAAAAAGAACCCCACCCCGCCTTTGACTTACGTCAAATTCTCCCCTCCCCGCAGGCTGGGGGTGGGGTGTTAGGGAATTTTGCAAGAGGTCTAATATTTAGTGAATCTCAAGATTTATAACCTGATAAAAGTGGCTATTCTGATCAGTTTTTTCAAAAATTATGACAGAATTATGAAAAATTGAGAGTGTAAACAAATGCCATTTCCAGAAAACCCAGACAGGAAGCCTAGCCTACCTGAAGTTCACCGCAGCATTAGGATTCCTAACACTAAAAGCATTTGGCGCAAGATGCTGGCTTATGGAGGGCCAGGATATCTCGTATCTGTAGGGTATATGGACCCTGGTAACTGGGCGACTGACTTAGCTGGCGGGGCTAAATTTGGTTATGCGTTGCTAACGGTGATTATGCTTTCCAACTTGATGGCGATTTTAATGCAATCGTTGTGTGTGCGGTTGGGAGTAGCAACGGGACGAGATTTAGCACAAGCTTGTCGAGATCACTTCAGCCCGCGTGTCAACATTGGGTTATGGGTACTTTGTGAGATAGCGATCGCTGCTTGTGACTTAGCGGAAGTTTTGGGAAGTGCGATCGCGCTGCAACTACTTTTTGGCATTCCCTTGAGTTGGGGCGTGTGTATAACAGCCCTAGATGTATTTGTATTGTTACTGCTACAAAACAAAGGCTTTCGCTATACAGAAGCTTTGGTAATTTTGTTGGTAGCAACTGTAGGCATTTGTTTTGCAGCAGAAATCATCTTTTCGCGTCCTGATTTTGGAGGAGTTTTATTAGGATATGTTCCTAAAATAGAAATTGTGCAGAACCCAGAAATGCTCTACATTTCTATTGGTATTTTGGGGGCAACAGTGATGCCACACAACTTGTATCTGCACTCATCAATCGTGCAAACACGCGATTGGGAATCAACATCTGAAAAAAAATGGGAAGCTATTAAGTTTAGTACAATCGATTCCACAGTTGCTTTATGTTTCGCCTTGTTTATCAACTCAGCAATTTTGATTATTGCTGCTGCCACTTTTCATTTTTCTGGTTATCAGGATGTTGCAGAAATTCAAGATGCTTATAAATTGCTCTCTCCCTTATTGGGTGTGAATGCCGCCAGCGCAATTTTTGGTTTAGCGTTACTTGCTTCCGGGCAAAGTTCAACTCTTACCGCTACCTTAGCAGGGCAAATTGTCATGGAAGGCTTTTTGAATCTGCGTCTGAAACCTTGGTTACGTAGGTTATCAACTAGATTAATTGCGATTATCCCAGCATTAATTTCAATTACGCTTTTGGGAGAAAAGAGTACAAGCGGCTTACTAATTTTCAGCCAAGTTATTTTAAGTTTACAGCTATCATTTGCCGTAGTCCCGTTGGTGATGTTTACAAGTAATAAATCCTTAATGGGTGAATTTGTCAATCCTTGGTGGTTGCAGATTTTATCCTGGTTAGTAGCGATTGTTATCGGGAGTTTAAATGCTTGGCTGTTATTGCAAACTATTTTAAGCTGGCTGTTTTCGAGTCCTAGTTAGAATGTTTATCCACAGCTACCACTCCAACTTCTCTGTGCAGCGCTGCGTCTACGCAGACTTTAACCACGTAAGTAAATCACAATAAACGCTCAGGACATGGTGAAAAGTCGCGGTTCTGGGTATTATGTTTATTTATACCCACCTAATTTACGATCAATCAAACTGTGTAGATATGGAACTTTCTTGGGTAAGCAAGTGTCAAACTAGCTATTCTCAGTAAAAATTCACTTGAAGTTTCAAAGTGAATCGAATACCCTAAGCTAGTAGACAGTTTTATCAAGGAATCTATGAACAAAAAAATTATCCTGAATTTGCTTTCGACTTCCTCAATTTTTGTGTCGCTGATGTCTACGCTGGCAGTATTTCATCCTGCCCATGCTAGTACTACTCAGCGATTACTGCACACACAAGACGGTCGTACCTGTATCGCTAATCCACATGGTGCAAAAGATTTTGTGTGCATTCGAGATTCAGAGACAAAGCACCAGTATACCTCTACACGTTCCTCAACCATTGCCACATCAGTATCAAATCAGAATGTTGCCATGTTGAATTTTACTGAGGAGGAAAGCGACGCTGCAATTAAGTTATTTAATTGTGACTGTCCATTGTGTGTAAATTCTTTGCGTCAGTTGCGCGGTACTGGAAACTTAGTGTACTAAGATTGAACAAGGCTGATAGCGACTAGAACTTCTGTTAGATACACATGATTAATCACGTATAGAAAATATACGAAACCAAAAAAGCATTTTTGACTACGTACCACTACTATTATTTGGTGAAATGTAAATTCATTGTTGGGGCGGTTTGTAGCATTACTCCAAACCCCTCAAATTAATCTTGATGAAGAGGACGCACAGACAGAAAAAGACGCAAAGAAATCATCAATAGAGGATAATTTTCTTTCCTGTCCTGACGCCCCACTCCCCAGTTACGATTTTTCGCCATTGGGCGACATTTGTGGCAATATGGAAAGAAGTTGAAAAGTTCACTGTTGTCATTGGGAACTTCAAAGGGTGTTTTTCCTGGCCACGCCGAACTTTGGGCAAGAGGATCAGAAGTATATTGTGCCTTCGCCCTACAGATTGATAAATTGAAGTCACCAAAGCAGATGGTAATGTTTATCTACCAGCCTCTACTCTCGGAATCTACGCTTCACGGCTTCTATTGTACCATTTCGCTTCACTACCACTAGCTTTATCTGCCCATTAGGAACTAGATCAAGGTCTTCGTAACCGCAGTTTTGGATTTTAAGGAAATATCCTGGCGAAAGAAAGTTATTATCGTCTGAATGTTTAGAATTCACTGCGAAAAGATATACATACTCCCACCTTGACTATTAAATGAATTCAGAAAACCCAGAAACTTACATAAACCATCCAACTTGGGGTTTACTCTACAAAATCTCTATGGTTGATGAGAACCAGGATTTGTTTACCACACTTTATGCCCAGCGCTTATTTTTTTTGGTGGCAAATGACATTAAAGGTGTTAAATTCCAGTCTCTAGGACGTACTGAGGCTAGAATGATGTTGGAAAATCGCTTACGTACCCTGCGGCGCAGTGGACAATCTCAGGAGTACGATCAGCTTCAGAGTGTTTTCCAACGCACCTTCCAATGAATAGTTCGATTTATGAACGTATTGTTTCCATTCGCTCCTCACTGCCAACTTCAGTCCGATTGATTGCTGTTAGCAAGCAAGTTTCTGCCCAGGCCATTCGATCTGCCTATGCCGCAGGAATTCGTGATTTTGGGGAGAGTCGTATCCAAGAAGCCGCCAGTAAACAAGGTGAGTTGCAAGACTTACCGGATATTATCTGGCACTTTATTGGACATTTGCAAAGCAATAAAGCCAAAAAAGCCATCGAACAATTCCCTTGGATTCACTCCGTGGATAATTTGAAGCTGGCACAGCGCTTAGATGAATTGGCGCAACAGCTAGGAGTGAGTCCCCAGGTTTGCCTGCAAGTGAAAATTCTCCCCGATCGCAACAAGTCTGGTTGGAGTGTACCAGAACTGTTGGCTGATTTACCCACGCTCAATCAATACAAAAATTTACAAATTCAAGGTTTGATGACAATTCCGCCTTCAGGATTAAATGATTCCGAAATTTTAAGTGTGTTTAATCTTAATCGTGATCTGGCAAAAGAAATTCAGGAGCAAAACTGGCCGCAGATTAAAATGCAGCACCTGTCTATGGGTATGTCAGGCGACTACGAACTGGCAGTGCAAGCAGGCGCGACGATGGTACGATTAGGAACCATATTGTTTGGCGATCGCTCTTAGAGGATTTCCAACAACTAAATTACTACTACTTGTAGGGTGGGCCGAAAAGCCCGCCTTTTGCTACGGGCGCTCGTGTCTCGTGTCGCCCAACTCCGTGGACGAGAGCTTGCGTAGTAGCAAATTATATTTGCCCAATACTTTTAAAAGATCGCACTTAACCTATTATTCATCAACCTTGCAGGTGAGTATTAATAGAAGCTGAGAATTTGATCACAAGAATTTTGTCAGAGACTGGTGCAATTGGAAACAAAGGATATAGTATTGACAAGAGTAATCGCCAAGGGAAAATGGGGTATAAAGAACTTCCTTCGGACAAACCTTAGGATATAATTTTGACCCCTTATGATGTTTAGGCGATGCACAGACCTTTCTAATAAGTGTCAGTTCATCGCCAAAACCCGTAGTAGAGGCTACAAATAGCAATAGATTTGCTGAAGTATCCACCGATGTAGCGGTCGCTCCTAGCTCAATCAATCTTAAGCCAAGTCAATACAGGCAATTCGCATCAGGAGAGTACACACACAATGAACAATATCTTTTCCAAACTCAGAGACTTTGTGGGTCTAAATGAGCAAGTTGAATACGAGTATTACGAAGAAGAACCAGAAACAGATAAGAATTACCAAAATCTGTATCAGCAAGAAAATCCCCAACCAGCAGCACAAGATAGCACAGCTGCTCAAAATCGACGCTGGCGGGAACCAGTGCCTACAATGGAAGATGATATAACAGCAGGTTCAAAGCCAATGGGGAATGTGATTGGTATGCCAGGAGCAAGTAACGGAATTTCGGAAGTTTTAGTACTCGAACCACGCACCTTTGAAGAAATGCCTCAGGCAATTCAAGCGTTGCGAGAACGGAAGTCAGTAGTATTAAATCTGACAATCATGGACCCAGATCAAGCTCAACGAGCAGTAGATTTTGTTGCAGGTGGTACTTACGCACTAGATGGACATCAAGAGCGCATTGGTGAGAGCATCTTTTTGTTTACGCCAAGCTGTGTGCAAGTTAGCACTCAAGGTGGCGTTCTTTATGAAGTACCACAACCGCCAGCACGTCCCTCTCGTCCTACAGGTTCTTCAAATCAAACCTGGGGCAACGAAACTAACCGAATGGCACAATAACAATTCAAAATTCAAAATTTACGCATTCAAAACTGTACCCTTACAGGGAAGCAAGCTACGTGCAGCGTCTGGTAGCAAAGACAGTTCCAGACGGGGTTTAAATCCCCGTCTGAAACTAAAGCTACGTGTAGCAAGTGGCGTTAGCCTCTCACGCCACTTGATACAACGGGGGAAACCCAACGCAGTGGCTCGCTTTGGGAGAAGGAGTTTTAAAGCCTTTAATTTACATATAAAGTTAAATTAGTTGTTAGTCCTTTGTCATTTGTCCTGGGTTTTGAGAATAATGACAAAGGACAAAGGACAAATGACCAATGACGAATGACTAATGACTATAAAATTTGGTTTAATTGGTGGTGGGGTAATGGGAGAAGCGCTCTTATCCCGGCTGATCGCGCGTGGAATTTATCAATCATCAGAAGTCATAGTTAGCGAACCGCTATCTTCACGCCTAGATTTTTTAAAACAGCAATACGATATTGCGGTGACGACAGATAATAGCCAGGTTTTCACTCAAGCAAAAGAGGTTGTATTTTTGGCAGTGAAACCGCAGGTGTTTAGCGCGATCGCTCAAGAACTAGCAGATATTGATATTATTAATACACAACACTCACCCCTGATCATTTCCATTTTGGCGGGTGTACCTTTAAGTCAGCTAGAAGCTGCATTTGTGCGATTGCCAGTTATTAGAGCAATGCCCAACACCCCAGCAACTGTGGGAGCCGGAATTACCGCGATTTGTTCAGGTGCATACACCAGCCCCAAGCACCACAAAATAGCACAGCAAGTTTTTTCAGCTGTAGGCGAAGTTGTGGAAGTATCAGAATCGCTGATGGATGCAGTCACAGGGCTATCTGGTAGCGGACCGGCTTACGTGGCGCTGTTAGTAGAAGCACTTGCTGATGGCGGAGTCGCCGCAGGTTTACCTAGAGTAATTGCCAATCAACTAGCCTTGCAAACCGTACTGGGAACAGCGAAACTGTTGGAGTCAACTAAAATGCACCCAGCAGAACTGAAAGATCGCGTTACCAGTCCCGGTGGTACAACGATTGCGGGGATTGCCAAGCTAGAACAGGCAGGATTTCGTTCAGCTTTAATTGAAGCAGTAAAAGCTGCTACAGAGCGATCGCAAGAACTGGGAAAATAATCAAGAGTCATTAGTCATTAGTCATTGGTCATTTGCAAATGACCAATGACTAATGACGAAGTTGACAAAAGACTCGTTAATATAGTAAAAAATCTGGTTGCAAATCTAATTGAGTGAATTATCCTGCGCCGTCTCCAGAACTTGACTTAGGATCTATATTTCCCTTTGAACTGGATCAGTTTCAAAAAGAAGCGATCGCGTCCCTAAACGCCGGACGCTCCGTAGTCGTATGTGCCCCCACAGGTTCGGGCAAAACATTAGTCGGGGAATACGCCATTTATCGCGCCTTAGCACGAGGAAAACGTGTATTTTACACTACTCCCCTGAAGGCGCTCTCAAATCAAAAATTACGTGACTTTCGAGAAAAATTCGGTTTTGATCAAGTCGGTCTGTTAACTGGAGATGCTTCCATTCACCGGGATGCACCGATTTTGGTGATGACTACCGAAATTTTCCGAAATATGCTCTATGGCACACCCATTGGGCAAGTCGGCATCTCATTAGTAGACGTGGAAGCCGTGATCCTTGATGAGTGCCACTACATGAACGATCGCCAACGGGGGACAGTTTGGGAAGAATCAATCATCTATTGTCCGCGTGAAGTGCAACTAGCAGCCCTTTCTGCAACCGTTGCCAACAGCGATCAACTCACCGATTGGCTAAATCGCGTTCACGGGCCAACTGACCTGATTTACTCCGATTTTCGTCCAGTCCCCTTGGAATTTCACTTTTGCAATCCCAAAGGGTTATTTCCCCTGCTGAATGATAGCCAAACCAAAATTAATCCCCGCCTTCAGAAGAAAAAGGCGAGAGGGGCAGAAAGGGAGAGGGGGAGAAGTGGTAGACCTGAAGCTCCTGGAATCATTTATACTTTGAGCCAGTTAGAGCAACGGGATATGCTACCAGCGATTTACTTTATCTTCAGCCGCCGGGGATGTGATAAAGCGGTGGCGGAAGTCGGTGATTTATGGCTGGTAAATAGTGAAGAGTCCCAAATTTTACGAGAACAGATTGATGACTTTTTAGCCCGCAATCCCGATGCCGGACGTGCTGGACAAATTGCACCCCTGTACCGGGGAATTGCAGCCCACCACGCCGGGATTTTGCCAGCCTGGAAAGCACTGGTTGAAGAACTATTTCAACAAGGGCTGATTAAAGTAGTATTCGCCACCGAGACACTGGCGGCGGGAATTAATATGCCCGCCCGGACA
>Ga0123338_10005561_pt1 | contig 10764 bp, 11 predicted proteins | sample grotaG_FD_89793 | JGI IMG/M metagenome (GOLD analysis project Ga0123338, IMG submission 89793) | Glacier valley bacterial and archeal communities from Borup Fiord, Nunavut, Canada, to study Microbial Dark Matter (Phase II) -... | ecosystem: Environmental > Aquatic > Freshwater > Ice > Glacier ...
GCCGTGTTCACCTCCGCGAACACGTAGGGGGGCATGCGGCGGATGCGGTGGAATTCCTGGGTCATGGCTCGGCTCGTGATGGGTCGGCTATGGTAGCAGACGCGCGCTGCCGGTGCGACCCAGCCCGGACGCCTCGGTGCGTATGGCCGATGCCGGCACCCCCGCCGCCAGCAGCGCCCCCCGGATCGCCCCCGCCCGCGCCAGCCCGAGCGGCACCGCCGCTGCCTGCTGCGCCGGCCCGGCACCGTCCGCATCGCCCCCCGCCTGCACCACCACGCCCCCACCCGCCCGCAACCCGGCCAAGGCGCGCAGCGCCGGGTCGGCGCTGTCCGGCAGGGCGGCAGACCCGCGGCTGAAGGCGATCACTGCTTGCGGCAGCGCCTTCGGGGTCGGCGGCGCGAAGGTCGTGGCTGGCAACCCCGGCAAGCGTGGGATCGGCGGCGCACCCGCCGGCAACTCCGGCAACGGGCCAGATGCCAGGGCAGCACCGGCAGGCCGCGCCCCTGCATCGCCGGGTGACGCTCCAGAACCGCCAGGCGCTGTACCTGCACCGCCCGCCACCATACCTGGCCCCGCCCCCCGCCCGCGCCGGGCGGGGGGCGGGGGTGGCGCCTCCGCCGCATCCAGGACCGCCTTGGACGGCTCGTCGTCCGGCACGGGCGGTGCCGGGGCCGCCCTGGCCGCGCCGGCCCTGGCCACGGCGGACCCAGCTCCAGCCGGCGAACCTGCCCCCGGAGCAGCCCCCGGAGCGACCGCAGCCCCCGCGGCCGGGCTGGCCGCAGCAGCCGGGGGCGTCCCCGCCGCCTTGGCCGCTGCCAGCGCCGCCGGGGCGCTCGCCGGCATGATCGGGTCGCGCGCCGCAGCCCGCTGCGTCCGGTCGCGCTCCTCCGCCAACTGCGCGCTCAGCGCCCGCCGGGTCACGGCGTCCGTTGGGGTCGGCCGCGCCGGCACGGCGGCCAGGTTGGGATACGGGTCGTCCGCACCCGGCGGCGGCGGACGGTCCTGCGCGATCCGCCCACCCTGCAGGTCGTGCCACCAGTCCACCGGCGATTCCAGCGTCAGCTTGCTGTCGTTTAGGCGCTGCACGGCGCTGCACCCGCACAGCACCAGCCCGGCACACGCGGCGGCGGCTCGCACCATGCCCACCCACGGCCGGTTGCAACACCCCCTGCCATGCCGAAGGCTGCCTTGTTCCTGCCCCGGCATCCGCTTATCACCCAGCCTGTCGAACATCGGCTGCCCCGCCCCACCCCTGTGCCCGCAAACCCGGCGCGCCCTGTGTAGCCTGGCCCCGGCCCCGACGGAAAGGACCGCCCGATGCCTGACCTGCCCGCGCCCACCCTGCCGCCCTACCCCGCCCCGCCCGCCGCCCTCGGCCGCTCCATGACCGACATCGCCAGCCGCTCCGGCCGCCTCGTGCAGGACTGGCTGGCCCGGCAAACGCGCGAGGACCGGCCAGTGGAAGCCCTCCGCGTCGGCAGCGCCTTTCTGGACATGACCGCACAGCTCATGCGCCACCCCGCACGTGCAATGGAGGCCGGCATCGGCTTCTGGCAGGACTACATGACGCTCTGGCAATCCTCCGCCCGCCACCTGTGGGGCATGGACCCCGGCGCATCCCCAGGCGCACCTCCCAATGCACTCCATGTCGTCGGCCCGGCACCCGCCGCCCACCGCTCCGGCGCCGCCCCGAACAGCCCCGCCTGGAACAACCCAGCCTGGAACAACAACGACGTCTTCGGCTTCATCAAGCAATCCTACCTGCTGTCCGCCCGCTACATCCAGGACGTCCTGGCCGCCGACTTGGACCCGCACACCGCCCAGCGCCTGGACCACTCCGCCCGCCAGTTCATCGCCGCCATGAGCCCGGCCAGCTTCCTGCTGACCAACCCCGAGGCCCTGCGCCGCACCGCCAGCACCGGCGGCGAGAACCTGTTGCGTGGCCTGGCCCACCTGCTCGCCGACCTGGAAGGCGGGCGCCGCCGCCTGCTGTCCGGCGCCGGCCCGGCCCGCCTCGGCCGTGACGTGGCGGCCACGCCGGGCAAGGTGGTGCTTCAGAACGCCGTCATGCAGCTCATCCAGTATGCGCCCACGACCCCCGCCGTGCTGCGCCGCCCGCTGCTGGTCGTGCCGCCCTGGACCTCTAAGTTCTACGCCCTGGACTTGCAGCCCCGCAGCAGCCTGGTCCGCTGGGCCGTCGCCCAAGGCCACACCGTCTTCATGATAAGCTGGGCCAACCCGGGTGCAGCCCCGCCGGTGCCAAGCGCACGGCCGGAGGCCAGCGCCGAGGCAGCCTCGCATCCACCCTCCGAAGCCCAGGACACAACTTGCCCCACGGAGGGCAGCCTCGGCTTCGAGGACTACATCCACCACGGTATCCTTGCCGCCCTGGACGCCATCGGCCAGGCCACGGGCGAACACGAGGTCAACGCCGCCGGCTACTCCGTCGGCGGCACCCTCCTGGCCGCGGCGCTGGCCTGGATGGCCGCCACAGGCGACCACCGGGTCCGGTCGGCCTCGTTCTTCGCCACCCTGTTGGACTTCTCCGAAGCCGGCGGCCTCGGCGTCTTGATGGACGAGGAAGCCCTACGCCCAACAAACGGCCATGGCCCCGCCGCCACCGGCATCCTGCGCACCAATGACCTCATGTGGTCCTTCGTGGTCAACACCTACCTGCTGGGCACCGAGCCGTTCCCCACGGACCTGCTGCACTGGAACGCCGATACCGTGCAGGTGCCCACGGCGCTGCAGGAGTTCTACCTGCACCGCCTCTATCGCGACAACCTGCTGCGCCAGCCCGGTGGCATCTCACTGCTGGGCCACAAGCTCGACCTTGGCCGCATCGAGGTGCCCTCTTACACGCTAGCGACGCGGGAGGACCACATCACCCCCTGGGCCAGCGCCTACCGCAGCGCGGCGCTGCTGGGCGGTCCTCGGCGTTTTGTGCTGGCCGGCAGCGGCCATGTCGCCGGCGTTGTCAACCCGCCCGGCACCGGCAGGTACAGCTACCGGCTCGGCCACGACCTCCCGGACGCGCCCGAAGCCTGGTTGGCCGGCGCCACCGAGATGGCCGGTAGCTGGTGGCCCGACTGGCACCGCTGGCTGCTGGCCCAGGACGCCCAGACCGTCCCCACCCGCACCCCCGGCAGCAGCACCCTGCCACCGTTGCAAGACGCCCCCGGCAGCTACGTCCTGGGACCAGGTGCCGGGTAGGCTCGGCACACCCCCAACCGAGGCGTATCCACGGGAACGTTTCTCCCCGTCCTTCCGAAATGTCCATCCCGGTCATTGCGGGCATCGCCGTTCCAACCCTCCGCAGGCAAAGCCCTCCCCATTTGCTGCAAGCAATACAATTGCGGGCAGCCTGAGCCAAGGCCGTCGCAGGCGGCAGCTCCCCACCAAGTACACGGAGCAGCGTTCCCATTATTGCGGGAAAAGGAGCGGTGTGGCAGTCCGGGGGTCACCCGTGGGACGCCGGCCCAAGCCAGCAGCACCAACCCCCCGCTCAAAAAGGGCCGGACATGCAACACCTGATCCCGTTCGATCCCCCTGTTGACGGTTTGCGGATCATAGATGCGGACCCCGTAATTGAGCATTACGAGGACGTCCTCTACATGCCTGTCAGCACCTATGTCGGCTTCGATGGCGACCCAACGTGGGGCCTGTACGACCGCAGCGGCCGCATGATCCAGGCGGCGTCGTACTACCGCTTCCCAAGCCGCCAGCGCGTCGGATCGTGCGACCACTTGGCGGGCATCCCCGCCGACGCCGACTGGGCGCCGGGCGGGCACTACACCTACGCCGGTCAGCTCACCCTGCACTACGGCCACTTCATCGTGACCTCGCTCGCACGGCTCTGGCCGTTTGCAGGCGGACTACCCGCCGGCACCCAGCTCCTGTGGCACACGCCGCATGACCCGGCCTTGTTCCAGACCCATGCCTTCGCCGGGCAGGCCGTCAGCGGCCTCGGCTTCGGGATTGAGCAATTCACCCACTTCACCCGCCCGACCCGCATCAAGCGCGTCACCGTCATCGTCCCGGCGTTCGAGGAGAACCACTTCGCCCACCGCGCCTTCGCGCGCGTATGCCGGGCCATTGGAGACCGGCCGGTCCCTGTATGGGACAGAAGTCCGCGCCCGCCGGCCTACCTCGCACGCAACAAGATGACCTGGGGCGTCAAGGGTCTCGCCAACGAGGCGTTTCTTTGCGAAGCCGTCCGAATGTTGGGCGTCGAACTCGTCCACCCCGAGCAACTTGGATTACTCGACCAGATCGCGTTGTTCAAAAGCGACCGTGTGATCATGGGCCTATCTGGATCAGCCTTCCACACCACCATATTCGCGCCCCCAGTCCCACGGCTACTTGCCATTGAGCCTGTAAACAGCGAAAACCAAACACTGATCAATTTACTTAATGGGAACAAAATGGTTTGTCTGCGGCCAGACCCCCCTTTTCCTCATAATTTGAGCAACCCCGCGTTTTCAACGGTGTTCGAACTACCTGACCCCACAGGCACTGCCCGTGATCTGCTGCGCTACGCCCAAGCCTTCGCCTGAGCGAACCCGCAACAGTATCGCCATCGTAAGGCTACCGCCATCCGCCTCGCCCGTCATTGGGATCCGCCCATGCGGCGCGGCAACCCGGGACTGCCAGCACAGCCCCGCAGTCACCGCTGCAACCGGACCAGGCCCCACCGCCCGGACCGGCCGCCCGCCGCTAGAACCGGTCCGTGGTGCTGCTGTCGAACAATTCGTTCGCTGCCCGCATCGTGGACACGTTCGCCATCCGCAGGTACGGCATGTTGCTCAGCCGGTTCAGTACCTGGTCCGCCGACGTCGTGAACGGTGGCCCCGACAGCAGCGCCAGCGCCGCCGGCTGGTCCCCCGCGGCCAGCGCGTTCCCCGCCGCCGTCAGGTGGTCCACCACCGCCTGCGACGGCGCGTTCAACGGAATGCCCAGCGCCGCCCGGACCTCGACCCGGCCCTGCAGCAACTGCTCCTTCGTCAGCGCCGAAATCCGCGACCACCGCGGCGACGTGTAGAACTGACCCGCCACATACTCCAACGACGCCGCCGCCCGCGCCGCCTCGATCGGCCGCCCATACGTCCGGCCCGAATCCGCAAACGCCCACTGCGCCTGGTTGATCGCCGTCACGTCCGGGTCGAAGCCGGACCCAAGCTGCGCCGTCGTCAGGCGCGCGGTATCGGGGACAACCGGCTCAAACCCGGCGCAAGCAGCCGGCAGCACGGCAATGGTGGCCAACAGCATCATACGGAACACAGCAGGACCTCATCATGAACTGCAACCCCACGTGGTGCTGGTCAGCCCGGCCCGAAAGCGTGCGGCGCGGTCCTGGTAGTGCAAAGCTATGTGATGGTTCCGCTCCACCTCGTCCGCTGGCATGTCGCGGACCTTCCGTGCAGGGACGCCGGCCCAAAGCTCCCCCGGGCCGATCCGCTTGCCCGGCGCAAGCACGCCGCCCGCCGCCAGCATCCCATCAGAGCCGATGACCGCCCCATCCAGCACCGTCGCCCCCATACCTACAAAAGCGCGGTCATGCAGCGTGCACGCATGGACGATGGCCGCATGGCCAATGGTAACATTCGCCCCGATGGTGCAGGCATGCTCCACCGCAGGGTTCACGTGCAGGATCGAGCCGTCCTGCACGTTCGTCCCGGCGCCCACCGTGATGCGGTTGGTGTCCCCGCGCAGCACGCAGTGGAACCAGATGCTGCTGCGTGCGCCCAGCACCACGTTGCCGATCACCGCCGCCGTCGGTGCCACCCAGGCGTCTGGCGCAATATCCGGAACGACACCTTCTAACGCCCAAACCGGCCCTTGACCTGGCTTGTAACCCAGTCCGCTATCCGGCATGGGCCAGTTCACGCGCTGTCGGCTGCTCCAACCCCAGCATCAGCCTGATATTCTGCACCGCGGCCCCGGATGCGCCCTTGCCCAGGTTGTCCAGGCGCGCGACCAGCAGCGCATGGCGGGCCTCCTCGTGACCGAACACGCTCAACTCCATCCGGTCGGTGCCGTTCAGCGCCGTCGCGTCCAGCGCGCCGGTCTCGCCCAACGGCCGCACGTGGACCAGGTCGCTGCTGGCATAATGGTCCGCCAGGACGCGATGCAGGTCTGCCAGGCTTGGACGATCCCAATATTCAAGGTGCAGCGGCACCGACACCACCATGCCCTGCCGCGCATGGATGACGGAAGGGACAAAGATCGGACGCCGTTTCAGGCGCGCGTACTGCTGCAGTTCCGGCACATGCTTGTGCTCCAGCCCTAGGGCATACAGCTCGAAGGCCGGGCCGCCATTCGCCTCGTGCGCCTCGATCATGCTTTTCCCGCCACCCGAGTAGCCGCTGACGGCGTTGACCGACACGGGATGGTCGCGGCGCAGCAACTCGGCGTCCACCAGTGGGCGCAGCAGGGCGATGGCACCAGTCGGGTAGCATCCGGGGTTGGCGACGTTCCGCGCGGCCCTGATGCGCGCCGGCTGATCCGCCGTCAGCTCCGGGAATCCATAGGCCCAGTCAGGGTCGCAGCGGTGCGCAGTGCTGGCGTCGAGCAGCTTCGGCGCATCAATGCCCAGCCCGGCCGCCAGCGCCACGCTCTCCCTCGCGGCGTCGTCCGGCAAGCAGAGCACGACGAGGTCCACCGAAGCCATCATGTCGCGCCGGGCTGAGGGGTCCTTGCGGTGCCTGGAGTCTATGCTGAGGAGCGCCACGCCGGGCACCTCCGCGAGGCGTTCGCGGATGCCGAGGCCAGTGGTCCCGGCCTCCCCGTCAATGAAAACCGTCATGTCTCGCATGGCTCGTCCTTCAACAATGGCCGGCAAGGCGGCTGCACAGCCTCTTCGGGCGTTACATCGTGTCTATCATCAGGTCGAGCACGGTCCCGTCCATGCCCTCGCTGTAGGCCTCCGACTTCCCGACCGCCTTGTCCGCGGCGGCATGCAGCTTGGCGTTGACCACCTGCCGCATCGAGTGCGGCATGTTGTTCAGGATTGCGGTCAGCGCGACCTGCAAGGCGTCAATCCGCCCCACCAGGGTTTCGTGCTCGGCATCGGTCATGCTCGTCATCCTTCCCAACCAGGTCGAACCCCAGGCCGAAACGACAAAGGGGCGGTCCCTGCGGACCGCCCCCATGTAAGCACGAACTGTGCCTGAAGGTTTACCGCTTGCTGAACTGGAAGCTGCGTCGTGCCTTGGCACGGCCATACTTCTTGCGCTCCACCACGCGGCTGTCGCGCGTCAGGAACCCGGCTAGCTTCAGCACGCCGCGCAACTCCGGCTCGTAATACGTCAGCGCCCGGCTGATCCCGTGCCGCACCGCGCCGGCCTGGCCGGACAGCCCGCCGCCGTTGCAGGTGCACATGACGTCGAACTGGTTATACCGGTCCGCGACCAGGAAGGGCTGCGTCAGCAGCATCCGCAGCACCGGCCGCGCAAAGTACTGCGTCACCCGCTTGCCGTTGACCGTGATCTCCCCCTTGCCGGGCTTGATCCAGACGCGGGCGATGGCATTCTTCCGCCGCCCCGTCGCATAGCTGCGCCCCTGCGCGTCGCGCTTCGCCTCCCGTATCGGCTTGTCGCTCGTGACCAGCGCGGAGGCGACGGCGAGGTCCTTGAGGTCGGCGAGGGTGCGCGTCTGCTCGGCCGGCGCGGTGTCGGGCAGGTCGTCCAAGGTGTCGGACATGGTGGGCTAGACCCTCTTGTTCTTGGGGTTCATGGCGGCGACGTCCAGCGGCTTCGGCTGCTGGCCGTCATGCGGGTGGGCGGCGCCGGCATACACATACAGGTGCTTCATCTGCTTGCGCTGCAGCGGACCGCGGGTGATCATCCGCTCCACCGCCTTCTCGATCACGCGCTCGGGGTGCGCGCCCTCCAGGCGGGCGCGGATGGTGCGGCCCTTGATGCCGCCGGGGTAGCCGGTGTGGTAGTAGAACACCGACTGGTCCGCCTTGTTGCCGGTGACGCGCACCTTCTCGGCATTCAGCACGATGACGTTGTCGCCGCAGTCCACATGCGGCGTGAACTGAGGCTTGTGCTTGCCGCGCAGCCGCGTCGCGATGATGGAGGCCAGCCGGCCCAGCACCAGCCCGTCGGCATCAATCACGGTCCAGCCCTTGCTGACCTCGGCCGGCTTGAGGGAAATGGTAGTCTTCTGCATTGTCCCGATCCTAGAAAGTCCGCGCGGTATCCCGCAAAGCCCTGGAAACGTCAAGGCTTTTCCACTGTGGTATCGTTATACCACATCCTGCGCCTGCCCCTCTCCCTCCGGGAGAGAGCTGGGGTGAGGGAAGCCACACAGCGCCATCCCGGCCAAGGTAGGCATCCAACCCGCTCATGTCGGCAAAACCGTCCCCACGGCCTTTCCTCACCCTAAACCTCTCCCGGAGGGAGAGGGGACAAGCGCAGCCCACTCCCGCAAACAAAGGCGCTACTATAGCGGCACGCACCGCCGCCCAAGGACCAACCCCGCCATGACCCCCCACATCATCGGCGCGTCTGGCCGCTCCGGCGCCGCCCTCTGCCGCTCCCTCCAAGCCGACAGCCTCCCCTACATCCCCATCGTCCGCAGCCCCGCGCGCTGGGCCGCCACCGGCCTGCCCGGCGTCCCCGTCACTGCCGACCTCACAAACGCCACCCTCGCCCCGGCCCTCGCCGACGCCCGCCTCGTCGTCTCCTGCGCCCACGCCCGCCACATCCCCGCCATCCTCGCCGCCGCCCCCTACGCCGAGCGCCTCGTCTTCCTCGGCAGCACCCGCCGCTTCACCCGCTGGCCCGACGCCCACGGCCGCGGCGTCCAGGCCGGCGAGGCCGCCCTCCAAGCCTCCACCCACCCCGGCGTCATCCTGCACCCCACCATGATCTACGGCGCCACCGGCGAGGACAACGTGCAGCGCCTTGCCGCCCTGCTCCGCCGCCTGCCCCTCGTCCCCCTGCCCGGCGGCGGACGCGCCTTGGTGCAGCCCATCCACCAGTCCGACGTGACCCGCAGCCTCCGCGCCGCCATGGACCATGCCTGGGACGGCCCGCACGCCCTGGTCATCGCCGGGCCGGACGCCCTGCCCTACGCCGGCTTCGTGCGCGCCGTCGCCCAAGCCGCCGGCCTGCGTCCCCCCCACATCATCCCTGTCCCGGCCCCGCTCCTCCGCGCCCTCGCCCCCCTCACCCGCCTTCCCGGCCTCCCGCGCATCGGCCCCGACGAAATCCGCCGCCTGACCGAGGACAAGGCATTCCCCATCGCCGACATGCGGCGCATCTTGGGGATAGAGCCGATCGCGCTGGCCGCCGGGCTTGCGCTGACATTCAGGACCACGTGACATGCCCATCCTAAACCGCATCGCCGCCTTCCACCCCGAGATGACCGCCTGGCGCCACGACCTGCACCAGCACCCGGAACTCGCCCTCAAGGAGTACCGCACCTCCCAGGTCGTCCAGGACCACCTGCGCAGCTTCGGCGTGGACGAGGTCCATGCCGGCCTGGCCGGCACCGGCGTCGTCGGCGTCATCCGCGGCCACGGCCCCGGCGGCAGCATCGGCCTTCGCGCCGACATGGACGCCCTGCCCATCCTGGAAGAAACCGGCGTCCCCTACGCCAGCCAGACCCCCGGCGTCATGCACGCGTGCGGCCACGACGGCCACACCACCATGCTCCTGGGCGCCGCCAAGTACCTGGCCGAAACCCGCAACTTCGCCGGCACCGTCCATGTCATCTTCCAGCCCGCCGAGGAAAACCTGGGCGGCGGCAAGCTGATGGTGGACGGCGGCCTGTTCACCAAGTTCCCGATGGACCAGGTCTTCGGCATGCACAACTGGCCCGCCCTCCCGGAAGGCGAGTTCTACTGGCGCGACGGCCCCGTCATGGCCGCCGTCGCCGACATCGAGATCACCGTCACCGGCCGCGGCGCCCACGGCGCGCAGCCGCACATGGGCGTGGACCCCGTCGTCGTCAGCGCCGCTATCGTGCAGGCCCTGCAAAGCATCGTGTCCCGCAGCATGCGGCCGACCGAGGCCGGCGTCGTCACCATCGGCAGCATCCAGGGCGGCCACATTTACAACGTCATCCCTGAGACCGTCCGCATGCTCGGCACCGCCCGCTGGTTCACCCCGTCGGTCGGCGACATGCTCGAAGCCGGGGTACACCGCCTAGCCACCCACGTCGCGACGGCCTTCGGCGCCACCGCCGACGTGGTGTTCCGCCGTACCTACCCGGCCACCGTCAACGACCCCGAGGCGATGGCCCTCGCCCGCCGTGCCGCCGCGTCCGTGCAAGGCGAAGCGCGCGTGCAGCACATGGACGCCCCGACCATGGGCGGCGAGGATTTCAGCTTCATGCTGAACGTCAAGCAGGGCGCCTACATCATGCTCGGCGCCCGCCGCTCCCCGGACGACGCCGGGGTCCACCACCCCAAGTACGACTTCAACGACGACATCCTGCCCATTGGCGCCAGCTACTGGGCCACCCTCGCCGAACAACTCCTGCCCCGGAACTGACCGCCCCCATACCCCTTCCACGCCGCCCCACACCTGTCATCGCGAGCCACCCTCCAACACCCGTCATTGCGAGCCGCCCTCCGACACCTGTCATTGCGAACCGCCTTTGCGGCGTGGCAATCCAGGGGCCGCCAGCACGGTCCCTGAACCACCACGGCACTGCGCAACGCCGGCCCGCGCCCTCGCAGTGCGCGGGCAGGGCCACATCCTCGCGCCGTGCAGGGCGGGCCGGCACAGCGCCCTCAGCCGCAAGACGCCC
>Ga0123338_10005562_pt1 | contig 10763 bp, 9 predicted proteins | sample grotaG_FD_89793 | JGI IMG/M metagenome (GOLD analysis project Ga0123338, IMG submission 89793) | Glacier valley bacterial and archeal communities from Borup Fiord, Nunavut, Canada, to study Microbial Dark Matter (Phase II) -... | ecosystem: Environmental > Aquatic > Freshwater > Ice > Glacier ...
AGGGTATGCGCGATGCTGCGCCGACGGCCAGAGGATGAAGGAAAGACTTCCGAAGGAGTAACACAAACCGCATGAATCGTACTCTTGTACTAGCCTCCGCCCTTGGCGCGGGAATGCTCTCCGCCGCCGGTATGGCGCAGCCCGCCGCCGCACCCGCCCCCCAGACCGCAGCCCCGGCTGCCGCACCCGCCCCTCAGGCTATCCCGGCGAAGATCGCGCTGATCGCGTTCGAGCAGGCGGTATTCGCCACGAACGAAGGCCAGAAGACCGTGCAGGACGTGCAGAAGAAGTACGAGCCGAAGAAGGCTCAGATCGATACGCTGGGCCAGGAAGTTGACTCCCTGAAGAAGCAGCTGCAGGCCGCCCCCGCGACGATGCCGGACGAAGAGCGTAATTCGCGTCTGAAGGCGATCGATACCAAAGAGAAGTTGCTGAACCGCGATGCCGAAGATGCCCAGGCAGCCTACCAGGCGGACCTGCAGGAAGCTTATGGCAAGGTGGCGACGAAGGTCTCCGTGACGACGAAGAAGTATGTTGCCGATAACGGCTTCACGATCCTGCTGGATGTGAGCAACCAGGGCAGCAACATCATGTGGGCCGTGGATAACACGGACGTCACGCTGGCCGTGGTGAATGCATACAACGCATCCTCCGGCGTAGCGGCGCCTCCGCCGTCTGCACCTTCGGCTGCTCGTCCGCGCATGACGACGCCGCGTCCGGTGGCGCCTAAGGCTGCTTCGCCGAAATAGTTGTTGGTTTTTGGTTGGAAAAGAGGGGGCCTTCGGGCCTCCTCTTTTGGTTTGGCCCGTTACAGTAATTCTGTGGAAATCACTGTGGATTGTTTTTGTGATTTTGCGGGGATTTTTGGGGATTTGGGTGGGGCGGGTTGTTGCGGGGATGGTGCGGTTTTGGGGTATGTCGTTGGTGCAGAGGGTGTTATGGGTTGCTTCGGGTGGGTTGCATTGAGCGGTGATTCAGGTTGGGAGCAAGTCTTTCGATTTCAATGGTTTCCACAGATGCATGTTACTGACGTGTTACGCCCGGGCACTTCGCGGGGGCGAAAAGCGGGGTTGTCGGTGGTGTTGTCCAGGGCAAATCGTGGTGCAACGTGGTGGTAAAACGTGGTGGCTTGTTGCATAAAACTGGACACTTCGCGCCGGCGGCGGGAGGCAAAACAACGGCAAAGGCCACTACGGAGATTCCGGGCTTCGCTCGGAGTGACGACCGTGGGAGTGGTGGAATGACGGTGGGGTGGTGACGGGCGACGTTACTCTTCGCCGACTTTGAGGACGGCGAGGAAGGCTTCCTGGGGGATGTCGACTTTGCCGATGCGCTTCATGCGCTTCTTGCCTTCTTTTTGTTTATCGAGGAGTTTGCGTTTGCGACTGATGTCTCCGCCGTAGCATTTGGCGATGACGTTTTTGCGGATGGCGGTGACGGTTTCGCGAGCGATGACCTTGGACCCGATGGCTGCCTGGATGGCGACCTCGAACATCTGGCGGGGGATGAGTTCGCGCATCTTGGAGACGAGAGCACGGCCGCGGGTCTGGGCGAAGTCCTTGTGGATGATGATGGAGAGCGCGTCGACGGGATCGCCGCCGATGAGGATGTCCATTTTGACCATAGGGGAGACCCACATTCCGGAGAGGACGTAGTCGAGCGACGCGTAGCCGCGGGAGACGGTTTTGAGGCGGTCGTAGAAGTCGAGGACGATTTCGTTCAGCGGCAGCTCGTATGTGATGAGGACGCGGGTGTCGGAGACGTATTCCATGTTTTGCTGGCGGCCGCGTTTTTCTTCGACGAGTTTGAGGATGCCTCCGACGTACTCCTCGTTGGTGAGGATTTTGGCGATGATGATGGGCTCTTCGATCTGCTCGATGTTGGAGGGGTCGGGCCAGCGCGAGGGATTGTCGACCTCGATGACGTTGCCGTCGGTGAGGGTGATCTTGTAGCGGACGCCGGGGGCGGTGGTGATGAGGTCGAGGTTGTACTCACGCTCGAGGCGTTCCTGAATGATTTCGAGGTGGAGCAGCCCGAGGAAGCCGCAGCGGAATCCGAAGCCGAGGGCGACGGAGGATTCGGGCTCGAAGGAGAAGCTGGCGTCGTTGAGGCGGAGTTTTTCGAGTGCGTCGCGGAGCATGGCGTGCTCGTGGGAGTCGATGGTGTAGAGGCCGGCGAAGACCATGGACTTGATGTCTTCGAAGCCGGGGAGTGCTTCGGCGCAGGGGCGGTCTACGGAGGTGATGGTGTCGCCGACCTTGGTATCGGCAACATTTTTGATGGTCGCCACGAAGAAGCCGACTTCTCCGGCGGTGAGCTCGCCTATTTCGACGGGCTTGGGGGTCATGACGCCCATGGATTCGACTTCGAAGCGGCGGTCGTTGGACATGACCTTGATCTTCATGCCCTTGCTGAGCTTGCCGTTGATGATGCGGGCGAGGACGACGACGCCTTTGTAGGGGTCGAACCAGCTATCGAAGATGAGGGCCTGGAGTGGCGCTTCGGGGTCGCCCTTCGGGGGCGGCAGGAGGGTGACGACGGCTTCGAGGATGCTGGCGACGTTGAGGCCGGTTTTGGCGGAGACTGCAATGGCGTCGTCGGCGGGGAGCCCGACGGATTTCTCGATCATCTGCTTGGTGCGTTCGATGTCGGCGCTGGGGAGGTCGATCTTGTTGATGATGGGGAGGATTTCGAGGCCGTTGGAGATGGCGAGGTAGGCGTTGGCGAGGGTCTGGGCCTCGACGCCCTGGGAGGCGTCGACAACCAAAAGCGCGCCCTCACACGAGGCCAAAGAGCGGGAGACCTCGTAGGAGAAGTCGACGTGACCGGGGGTGTCGATGAGGTTGAGCTGGTAGGTTTCGCCGTCGGCGGCCTTGTACATCATGCGGACGGTGTGGGCCTTGATGGTGATGCCGCGTTCGCGCTCGAGATCCATGGCGTCGAGGACCTGGGCCTGCATCTCGCGCGCGGTGAGGGAGCCGGTGAGCTCAAGGAGCCGGTCGGAGAGGGTGGACTTGCCGTGGTCGATATGCGCGATGATCGCGAAGTTGCGGATGTGACTGGGATCCATTGTGTGCGGGGATTGCCTCAGCGTTTATCTTAACATCCTGCGTGGGTGGGGGTGGTTATGTGATGAAACTGACCCGGGAGATGGTACCCGGAGGCATAAGCGCGTTCTCTGGATGTCCTTGGGCGGTCGCTTCCGATAAGCCGACATATCGGTACTAACCCGATCTGCGCTCCATTTCAGGATCTATGAGGTTTCCGGTCTCCAGAAATCTCGGACAAACGCACTACGCACGCGAGTTGGGGTGAGGCCGTTATACTGTGTTTTTCCTGAGTTCGTCGTGGGAGTCTGTCGATGCGGATATTGATGTGCACAACCTGTTTGCTTTCGACGATTGCGTTCTCTCCTTCTCCCTCTGCTCAAGAAACGGTAGCCGGAGCCAACCCTTCCGTCCACGAATTAAGCGCACCGTATAGTGGCTCAATTTTTGATGTCCATTTGCATACAGATCCACCAGCGTCAGCGGTTGGGGTGCCGAACCCTGTTACGGGGGTAGCCGCAGCAGCGAATGCGCAGGCGCTCCGCGACGCCGTACTTCAGGCATGTAAGACGTATCACATCACTCACGCGGTCTTAAACGGCTGGCCGGGAACATTGCAGCTGTGGCGGGAGCGCGATTCGGAACTGTTTATTTTCGCTCCGATGGTTTTGAACAACGATCGCACTCCGCTGATGTCCGTGTCCGATCTTAGGCGCGAGATCAGGAATGGGCGTGCAGGAGCTGTTGGCGAAATCATGTCCCAGTATGCGGGTCTGGAACCGTCTGATCCAATCCTCGAGCCCTATTGGGCGCTGGTAGAAGCAATGGATGTCCCTGTCATGATTCATACCGGAACGAGCTTTGCGGGCACAGCTTACAAAGGCTATCCAAACTTCCGTCTCCGGCTTGGCAATCCTTTGTTGCTGGAAGATGTTCTGATCAAACATCCGAAACTGCGGCTTTGGATTGCGCACGGAGGGCAGCCATGGTCCGAAGAAACGTTCGCTTTGATGGCTCAATATCCCCAGATTTACATGGATGTGTCAACCATTGATTGGATTGGGGGCGACGCAGGCAGGCCCGCTTTTCACCGGTTTTTAGCAGAAGCGATCGGCCAGGGTCTCGGCAAGCGAATCATGTTCGGGTCGGATGAAATGGGCTGGCCAGATGCAATTGGCTTGGCAATCGCGGGCGTCGACTCAGCAACTTTTCTAACTCCTGACCAGAAGACCGACATCTTCTACGGGAACGCAATGACATTTTTTCGGCTGGATCGGCCCACGACCCGACATGCCGGGACCCCATAGTGCCTGAGCAAACTCATTCAGGTATCCAAGGGTAATCTGCAGGATAACTCCCCACAAACGCCGCTCTCGTCAGTTCTTTCTCCCAATCGAAGCGAACGCAACCGCACCAAGGCTGTGCGGATATTGGAGTACGTGGAGCGGACGCGGAACCCACATCTCAAAAGCGAGATGTGGGGCGCCCGCACCCGACGTGCTGGTGCGTTGTCAGATGTGGGCCACCCGCCCTCTTGACTCCGTAGCATGGTACAGGGTCTAAAGTTAAATCAGAAAGGCGACCCGTATGAATTCATCCTCAGGCTCGAACTCGAAGCTGGCACTTGCGGGAGGGATACTTGCAGGAGTGGGTGCGTCAGCCTGTTGTATCGGGCCACTGGTGCTGGTGAGTCTTGGAATCGGTGGTGCCTGGATTGGTCATCTCACAGCACTTGAACCGTACCGTCCGATCTTTATTGGGCTGACGCTTCTGCTTCTTGGCCTTGCTTTTCGAAGACTCTATTTCGTTGCTCCAAGCTGCGCAGGAGAAGACAACTGCGTTGCGGATCGTACGCGGCGTGTGCAAAGGATATTGTTTTGGGTTCTTGCGCCACTCACGCTTGCCCTTGTAGTCAGCCCGTGGATTTTGCCTCTCTTTTATCGTTGAAAGGAATTGACTATGCGTAAGTTCTTTGCCGCTCTTATCCTGTTACCGGTTGCAGCATTTGCTGCAAGTCCGCAAACCGCCATTCTCGATGTACAGAATATGACTTGTGCCACCTGCTCGATCACGATTCACAAGGCATTGGGGAAAGTGCCTGGAGTTCTTGATACGAAGGTGGATTACGAACATAAGACGGCGACCGTGAAGTACGACTCAGACAAAACAAATCCGTCTGCACTTGTTAAGGCGACGACGAATGCCGGTTTTCCTTCAAGCGTACATGACGGAGAGAAGAAGTAATGAATGTTGCGGCAGCCCTATTGGAATCGGAGTTGACGTGTCCTCAGTGTGGCCAAGTAACGGTGGAGCAAATGCCTGTGGATTCATGTCGGTTCTTCCACAAATGTGCTGCATGCGAAACTCTTATGCGTCCCAAGCCAGGCGATTGCTGTGTATTCTGTTCTTACGGTTCGGTGAAGTGCCCTCCGATCCAAATGCATGGCCGCTGTTGCTGATCGTCCAGGCTCAATGGCAACCCCGAAGCTGAGGATCATCCGTAATGAGTGATGTGGCTACGCCCAATCTACCCTCGCGTGATTTTGAAAGGACCTCCCGTTTTTACGCGGCTCTTGGATTTTCTGAGGGCTGGCGGGATGAGGGATGGATGATTTTGAAGCGGGGTGAACTCACGTTGGAGTTCTTTTCGCATCCAGAAATTGATCCGGCGACGACGTGTTTCAGTTGTTGTCTGCGGCTAGACAATCTTGACTCCTTCTATTCGATCTGCAAAGAGGCGGGCGTGTTGGAAGGATGCAGAGGAGCTCCGCGGCTTCATCCGCCGAGAGTCGAGGAGTGGGGCGGTCGCGTGGGTGCTTTGATCGATCCGGATGGCACACTTGTGCGTCTTATCCAAAATTAGCTGCGATTGGAATGATTCAAGAACACCTTCACCAAATGGTCTGAGTTGGCTTGCAACTAGTCATCAGAAGGATGACGCAAAACGAGCAAGTGCAAAAAGCACTATGCGGGTCATGTCGCTGCGGCGGCACACTGCACGCCTTCGGTTGAGAGGATGGGAGTTGGTGGGGGATGGATGGAGAACAGGCAACGGCAAGTGCAGCCGCGGGTCCTTCGACTCTGTGCGTCGCAGATGCGCGAGCCACTTCGCTCAGGATGATGGTTGTGGTGGGGGGCAGAAGTGTAAGGAGCGCGGTATGGGCCGGCGTTCTCCAAGGAAGGGCATGGGAATGGCGCGCAGAATTCCATGGTGAGTTTTCAGCGGCGGAAGGCCTGCGTGATTCTGCGGACGGATCGTGTTAACGCAGAGCTGGCGTTTCGTTCGCTGCTGGAGGGGATCTTTGGAGAGACGGTGACGCCGTGGGCGTGGGAAGGGTATACGCCGAGCTACTTTGAGGCTAGCCGGAAGGTGCAGTGACGGTGACGGAGGTAGAACAGGAACGGTGACGGAGGTAGAACAGGAACGGTGACGGAGGTAGAACAAGAACGGTGACGGAGGCGGGATAAGAGCGGGATAAAGACGGGGTGGATTTGGGTGGCTTTGTTGTTGTATGTGAGACCGCAATCGATTGTGGGGCGTCTTACAATCAAAAGGCGTGCCGCGCGTGAATCAAGAGACGTGGTGACCAGCAAGGACACATGGCTCGATTGATTTTTAGAAGTGCGATGCGTTGTTTGGGGTTGGTGGCGGGGTGCGTGCCGCTGGCGCTGCTGACGGGTTGTCCGCCGGAGCAGCGCGCGGGTGCGGCGCAGGTTCCGGCGCAGGCTACAGCTCCGGTGATCAAGAACAATGCGGCGGTGCAGAGTGCGGCGACTCCTGCTGCGCGTACGACGGCGCAGACGGTGGAGAACGGCGCGAAGGCGTTTCGCGCGCAGCAGCTGGTGGCGCAGGCGAAGACGACGTACAACAGCGGGGTGGCGAACTATCGTGCGGGGCACCTGGATTCGGCGCGGCTGGACTTTGATGCGGCGATTGACCTGATGCTGACGAGCGGGATGGACCTGAAGAACGATCCGCAACTGGCGGATGAGTTTGACCAGCTGCTGAGTGCGGTGAACTCGCTGGAGATGGGCGCGCTGAAGCAGGGCAATGGATTTTCCGCGAAGCTGGAAGAGGCTCCGCTGGATAGCGCGGAGAACCTGACGTTTGCGCCGAACCCGGCGTTGACGGCGAAGTTGAAGGCGGAGCTGGTGACGAAGTCTGACCTGCCGCTGCTGATTAACGACGAGGTGGCGGGGTACATCGGCTACTTTGCGAACTCGACCGCGTTTCGTGCGCACATGGTGCATAGCCTGGCGCGCGCGGGCAAGTACAGGGCGATCATCCAGAAGGCGCTGGCGGACCAGGGGCTGCCGCAGGACCTGTTTTACCTGGCGGTGGCGGAGTCGGGCTTTCAGCCGCAGGCCTTGAATCCGAAGAGCGGCGCGGGCGGGATGTGGCAGTTTATGCCGACGGGTGCTTATGGTCTGGCGCGCAATGGATATTTTGATGAGCGGTTCGATCCGGAGAAGAGCTCGATTGCGTATGCGAAGTACATGAAGACTTTGTACAACCAGTTTGGCGACTGGTACCTGGCGATGGCGGGATATGACTGGGGTCCGGGCAATGTGCAACGCGCGGTGATGAAGACGGGGTATGCGGACTTCTGGCAGTTGTACCGGCGGGGTGTGCTGCCAAAGGAGACGAAGGAGTATGTCCCGAAGATTCTGGCGGCCGTGATTATGGCGAAGAATCCGGTGAAGTATGGGCTGGATAAAGTGGTGCCGGATGCGGCGGTGGTGTTGGATACGGTGACGGTAGAGTATGCGGCGGACCTGCGGCTGGTAGCGGATGTGACGGGTGCGACGCTAAACGAGATAGTCGCACTGAACCCGAGCCTGCTGCGGATGTCGACGCCGAAGGACATGCCATTCGATCTGCATATTCCGGTGGGGACGAAGGATGTGTTCGCGGAGCGCATGGATGCGATTCCGGAAGAGAAGCGCGCGAGCTGGCGCTTCCACGTGGTGCGCGCGGGCGAATCCTTGGATGGGATTGCGGCGACGCTGCATGCGCGTGCTGGAGAGATTGCGACGGCGAATGGATTGAAGGCGGATGCGGGCGTGCAGCCGGGCGACGCGCTGGTGATTCCGATGGCGAGTGCGATAGCTGCGGCAGGGACGCATCCAGCGAGGTACACCGTGAGAAAAGGCGACACGCTGATTACGGTGGCGGACCGCTTCAACGTGTCGGTGGATCAGTTGCGACGATGGAACCGGTTGAAGTCGAGTGGTGTGCGGGTGGGCAGTTCGTTGAGTGTGGCAGAGCCGGTGAAGTTTGGACCGATTACGCGCGTGCGTGGAAAAGGCAGTCGTAGTAGAGGTGCGAGCGTGGTTGCAGGAAAAGCCGCGGGGAAAAATGTGAAGAGCGGAAGCGCGAGTACGAAGAGTGTTGCGACGAAGAGTAGAGCAGCCAAGAGTGCAGGTGTGAAGGGCAGTTCGACGCATGCGGCGGTGACGAAGACGAAGGCGACGGGGCAGAAATTAAAGAGGAAAGCTGCACGATAAGCTACCTCCTGAAAAAGAGTGCTTGCTATCGGTAGCGCAGCGAGGCATCCTGTTGCTAGAATCCGTGCCGTGATGCAAATGTTTTTCTGGCGCATTGCAAGAGACTGAAGAGCAGTAAGGAGTAATGAAGATGATGTCCGACGACATGAACGACACGATCAAGATTTACGCTGCCGGGTTCGACGACCACGAAGACGGAGACGACGACGACACGCATCGCTTCGACGATGAAGATGATGAAGAAGAAGAAGAAGAGATGACGATGACCTCCGACGATGACGACCACGAGCTGGACGACGAAGAAAATGATTCGACATCGAAGCACGCGGAAGACGCGACGATTTATACGCTGCCACCTTCTCCGGTAGACAGCTATACGCCGGCGGAGAAAGAGTCCGTGATTCCTGAGCCGTTTGTGGCGGAGCCGGTTGCTCCGGTTGCAGCGAAGGCTCCGGTTGTGAAGAAGGCTCCGGTTGTGAAGAAGGCTCCGGTTGTGAAGAAGGCACCGGCGAAGAATGCCGTTGCGGTAAAGGCACCGGCGAAGAATGCCGTTGCGGTAAAGGCACCTGCGAAGAAGGTTGTGGCGGTAAAGGCCTTGGCGAAGAAGGTTGCGGCGAAGAAGGTTGCCGCGAAGAAAGCATCAGCCAAGAAAGCTGTTGTGAAGAAGGCAGTCGCCAAGAAGGCAGTCGCCAAGAAGGCAGTCGCCAAGAAGGCAGTCGCCAAGAAGGCAGTCGCGAAGAAAGTTGTCGCGAAGAAAGTTGTCGCGAAGAAGGCGGTCGTGAAGAAGGCAGCTGCCAAGAAGGTAGTTGCGAAGAATGCGATTGCGAAGAAGGTAGTGGGCAAGAAGGCTCCGGCGAAGAAGGTTGTCGCCAAGAAGACATTGAAATCTGCCGCGAAGAAAGTCAGTGCACCTCGCGGCGGTAAGGTCGCTCCTAAGAAAGCGTCCGGCAACAAGGGCACTGCAAGTAACAAAAAACTAACGAAGAGAGGTATCACCTTGGCAACTGCGAAGAAAGCTGTAAAGAAGGCTCCGGCGAAGAAGGCCGTAGCGAAGAAGGCTCCTGCGAAGAAGGCTGTAGCGAAGAAGGCCCCTGCGAAGAAGGCCGTAGCGAAGAAGGCTCCTGCAAAGAAGACCGCAACGAAGACCGCAGCAAAGAAGTAACGGCAACCAAGGCAAGCAAATAGGCCCGGACCCTCTGTTGAGGACTCCGGGCCTTTTTGCGTCTGCGGTTAAGTTCTGCGTGGATTACTTCTTCATGGAGGCGATGGCTGCGAGGACCTCGTCGCTGTGTACGGCTACGTCGACGGTGGGCCAGAACTTGGCGATCTTGCCATCGGGAGCGATGAGGTAGGTCTGGCGGCTGGCGAACTTGATAGGTCCCATGCCCTTGACGGGAATGCCGTAGGCATCAACGACCTTGTGATCGGGGTCGGCGAGGAGCTTGAAGGAGAAGGTGTCCTTGGCGCACCAGGCTTTGTGGCCTTCGACGGTATCGAGCGAGACGCCGAGGACGACGGCCTTGGCGGCGTCATACTTGGCCATGTCGCGCTGGAAGTTGTGGGCTTCGATGGTGCAGCCGGTGGTCTGGTCCTTGGGGTAGAAGTAAAGGACGACCCACTTCCCCTTGTAGTCGGAGAGGGAGACGGGCTTATCCTCCTGCGAGGGCAGGGTGAAGTTGGGAGCGGTGGAGCCTACGGTGACGGCGGCGGCGGCACGCACCTTGACGGCTGTGAAGGTGCCGGCGATGGCGACTGCCAGGATGGCGGCGAGTGAGAGTACTTTACGCATGATCGTTCCCCTTGTGTGTTGCTGTTGTTGCGAAACTCTAACTATGTAGAAGTGACGGATGGCGTCGAGGAATGGACTCGTCACCGCTGCCCAATCTGAGCGTAATCTTACTCCGCGACGATGACGATTGACGCGGCGTTGGCGGCGGCAATGATGTTCGCAGGGTCAAAAAGGAGGGTTTTTCCTGCCTGGAGCGCGAGGCAGGTGGCGCCGGCCTGTCGCATGGCGTGGATGGTGGCGACACCGACGACGGGGACGTCGAAGCGCATGTCCTGATTGGGTTTGGCGACTTTGACGACGGTGAGGGCGCGGCGGAGGGTGGGGGCTTCGTGGCTTTGGCCGCCGGCATCGAGCAAAGCTCCGGCGCGTGCGATGGTGGCGTCTGTACCTTCCATGGCTTCGACGGCGACGCAGGCCTG
>Ga0123338_10005565_pt1 | contig 10761 bp, 7 predicted proteins | sample grotaG_FD_89793 | JGI IMG/M metagenome (GOLD analysis project Ga0123338, IMG submission 89793) | Glacier valley bacterial and archeal communities from Borup Fiord, Nunavut, Canada, to study Microbial Dark Matter (Phase II) -... | ecosystem: Environmental > Aquatic > Freshwater > Ice > Glacier ...
TACGCGACAAAGGCGCCAAGCATATACATGGCGCCATGGGCGAAATTGACGACGCGCAGCATCCCGAAGATGATGCTCAGACCGAGTGCCAACAGGGCGTAGAACGCCCCGTTGACGAGCCCGTTGAATGTCTGCGTGAGAAAGTACTCCAGAGCCTACCAGTCTTTCTTACACGTCGAGTCTTTTTCGGGGCGGAACGCCAGACCCGGCGGGATCACTTGAACCACTTTGAACCACGCGTGCGGTTCTTTGATTTTCTCTTTCGGCAAGATATCGACCACATACATTTGATGGATGACGCGGTGATCGCGCGCCCGCCACTGGCCGCCCCGGGCGTAGAAGTCGTTGAACTCGCGGCCATCCAGATACGCCACGACCTTGTCGGCGTCGGTCGTGCCCGTCGCCTTGACGGCTTCGAGCCACTGCATCGCGGCGGAATAGTCTGAGGCTTGAATGTCGGTCGGGCGCAGGCCATTCATGCGTTTTGCGTATTTGTCCGCCCACGTGCGCGCCTGCTTGTCCTGATTCCAATACCACGACGTCGTGATCCGGTTGCCGGCGAAGACATCGGGCAGCGCGTCGACATCGGAGAGAAAGAGCAAACCGATCGCGATCTTCATCGTCTTATCGATACCGAATTGCTTCACTTGTTTCATCGTGTTGACGGTATCCGCACCGGCATTGAAAATGCCGAGCACTTGATCGCCGGAGTTCTTCGCGGCGAGCAAATACGACGAGAAATCCGTCGTTCCCGGGAACGGATAGAGATCGGCCTTCGTAATCTTGCCGCCATTTTTCGCAACGGCAGCGCTGAAGTCCGTAATCATCTGCTGGCCGAACGCGTAGTTCGGAACGACCGCATACCACGTTTTCGCATTGCCTTGACGAGTGAGGTTGGTCCCCGTCGAATTTGCGAGCGCGTACGTATCGTACGCGTAGTGGTAGGTGTACTTGTTGCAATTCGCGCCGGTAACGGCCGAGGTGGCGCCGCCGGTGACGATCGCAAGGCGCTTTTTCTCTTTGGCCACCGCCGCGACGGCGAGCGCGACCGCGGAGTTCGTCATGTCGAGGGCGAGATCCGAGCCACCGTCAAACGCCTCGCGCGCCTTGGCGCCCGCTTCCGTTGCATTGTTGCGATGGTCGACCGCATCGACTTCGATCTTTCGTCCAAGGACCGACCCGCCGAAATCTTCGACGGCCATCTTGGTGGCCATGACTGCGCCCGCCCCCGCAAGCGATGCGTACACACCGCTCATATCGGTAATGACGGTGATCTTGATGGGATCTGCCGCCATCGAGGGCACGGCGGACGCGGCAACGCAAGCCGCTGCACAAACGGTGGCGAGCGCTTTGCGCGCCAACTCGAAGGATCGTTTCACGCGAGCTCTCCTAGGGTGAAATTGAATTTCACCCTAGATTGCCGCAGGTAGCGCGAACTCCTATCATCGGAGCGCGGAAAGCGCTACGCCGGAGAAACGACGCCCTCCGAGGAGCCCACGACACCGCGCGTCATTCCGTTGCCGCCATCGTTGCCGTGTCCGCGGCCACTCAACCGTTGCTCGAGGGTCACGATGAGTACGTAGAGCACCGGCACGACGAAGAGATTGAGGAACGTCGAGACGATCATGCCGCCGAAAACGACGTTACCGAGCGAGTTGCGGGATGCCGCACCGTTGCCGGTTGCGATGACGAGCGGGAAGATCCCCAAGATGAACGCGATCGACGTCATCAGAATCGGCCGCAGACGCGTTTCGGCGGCGCGCACGACGGCGTCTTTGATCGACATCCCCTCTTGGCGCAGTTGGTTTGCGAATTCCACGATCAAAATCGCGTTCTTCGATGCAAGGCCGATGAGCATCACGTAGCCCACTTGCGCGAACACATCCGATACCTCGAACGTGTGCGTCAGGCTTGCCAATAAGGCATTGCGAATGAAGATCGCCGAGAGAGCGCCGAGCAGCGCGAGCGGCACGGCAAGCAAGATGATCAACGGATCGATGAAGCTCTCGTACTGCGCGGAGAGCACCAAGAACGTGAACACGATGCCGAGGATGAAGATGAATGCCGCCTGCGAGCCGCCTTCGATTTGCTCGCGCGTGATGCCGCTCCACTCATAGCTCACCGACGGGCCGAGTTGCGCGGCGAGCTTCTGCATCTCCGCGATCGCCTCACCCGAACCGTGGCCCGCTCCCGGGCTGCCGTTGAGTTCGACGGAACGGAAGAGATCGAAGTGCGAGATGACCGGCGCCGTTTTCGTAATGCTCGTTTGCATGAGCGCGGAGAGCGGGACCGTGCCGCCGCTGAGGCTGCGCACGTAGATCTTATCGAGATCGCTGATGCTCGAACGATACGGCGCATCGGCTTGAACGTAGACGCGATACGACCGATTGAGATAATCGAAATCATTCACGTAGACCGACCCGAGATATACTTGCAGCGACGAGAAAATATTGGCGAGTGGAATGCCCAGGCTCTTCGCTTTTTCCCGATCGATCACCGCGTTGAGCTGAGGATTCGAAATCGAAAACGACGTGTACACTCGGCTGAGAATCGGATCCTGCGCGGCCATCCCCATCAACCGATACGCCGAAAACGCAAGCGGTTGAATCCCGATGTTTCCACGATCCTGGAGTTCGAAGAAAAACCCGCCTTGGAAACCGAGGCCGTTGATCGCCGGGGGCACGAGCGGAAACGACGAGGTCTCCGCGATGCTACCGAGTTGACCGAATAGTCGACCGACGACGGCGCCCGCGCTATGCGGTCCGCCTCCGCGTTTCGCCAAATCTTCCAACCGCACGAACATCGTTGCGTGATTGACGCCGTTGCCCGTAAAGCCGAATCCGCCGACATCGAAGACGTCGGTAATTTCAGGTTGTCGGAAGAGCACGTCTTCGACTTTTTTGCGCGCGACGAGCATGGCGTCGGCCGAGGTTCCCTCGGGCGCCTGTGAGGCCACGATCATGAAGCCTTGATCTTCGTCCGGTACGAAGCCCGTCGGCGTCGAGGTGAAGAGAAATCCCGTCACGCCAAGCGCGAGGATGAAGAGCACCATCACGACCGGCGTGTTGCGGATGACGCTCGGCAGCGCGCGATCGTAGCGGCTACGCAGTCCGTCGATGGCGCGGTTCACGGCACGGAAGAACGGATTGCGCGGACGCTCGACGCGGCCGAGCAACAGCGCGGAGAGCACCGGGGTCAACGTAAGCGCGTTGAAGAGCGAGATCGCGATCGAACAGGCGATCGTCAGCGCGAATTGCTTGTAGAGTTGGCCGGTGGTACCCGGAAAGAACGCAACGGGGATGAAGACGGCGAGCAGCACGAGCGATGTTGCAACCACGGCGCCCGTGATTTCTTTCATCGCCGCGCTTGCCGCTTGAAGCGGCGGCATCTTCTTATCTTGGATGAATCGCGCGATGTTCTCGATGACGACGATCGCGTCGTCGACCACGAGTCCCGTCGCGAGCGTCAAACCGAAGAGCGTGAGCGTATTGATCGAGAACCCGAGGATCTTCATCAACGCAAACGTACCGATCAGCGAGATCGGAATCGTAATTGCCGGAATGAGCGTCGTGCGCCAGTCTTGCAAGAACAGGTAGATGACCGCGACCACGAGCAGAATCGCGATGAATAAAGTGATGATGACTTCGCGAATCGATTCGCGCACGAATTCCGTCGCATCGAATGCGATTTTGTAGTGGACGCCCGCCGGGAACTTCTGTTGCAAGCGATCCATCGTCGCCCGGACCTTCGAGCTGATATCCAGCGCGTTACCGCCGGGCAATTGCTGAACGCCGATGCCCACCGACGACTGGCGATCGAAGCGCAAATTCGTCGCGTAGTTTTCCGCGCCGATTTCGACCCGACCGATATCCGAGAAGCGCACGGTGCCGCCGTCGGCGGTGTTACGTAAAACGATCTGGCGAAACTGGTCCGGCGTCGAGAGACGGCCGGTCGCGTGAACCGAATACTGATAGGGTTGATGGCCCGTCGTCGGCGGTGCGCCGATCGACCCGGCGGCGACCTGAACGTTTTGGTCTTGCAGCGCCGAAACGACATCGCCCGCGGTCAGCTGATTGTCGGCAAGGCGCTTGGGGTCGACCCACAGGCGCATCGCGTACTTGCGTTCGCCGAAAATGATGACGTTGCCGACGCCCGAGATCCGTTTGAGTTCGTCTTTGATATTGAGATCGACGTAATTGGAGAGCTCGATGTCGCTGGTATTGCCATCGGTGAGCATGCCCATCGCCATGATGAACGAGCCGGAATTCTTCCCGACAATGATTCCAGTCAGCTTCACTTCACTCGGAAGTCGCCCGGTTGCAAGGTTGACCGCATTCTGCACGTCGTTTGCGGCTTGATCGAGATCGCGATCGAGATTGAAGACGACGGTGATTTTGGAAGAACCGTCGTTGCCCGACTGCGAGCTCATGTAGCGCAATCCCTGAACGCCGTTGATCGCCTGTTCCAGCGGCGTCGTCACGGAGGCCTCGACGGCCTCGGCGCTCGCACCCGTGTAGAACGCCGTGACCGTTACGGTCGGCGGCGCGATCGAGGGGAACTGCGCGATCGGCAAGGTCGGAATCGACACCAGCCCGACGAGCAGAATGATGAGCGAACAGACGGCTGCGAAGATTGGGCGTTTGAGAAAGAACTCGATCACAGTGGTAGGCCTCTCCCGATGGGCTGACTTGCGATTTCAACCCGCCATGCTCCAGCCCGGTTTCGATTGAAGAAAACCCGGATTCGTGTAGCTAGTGCGCGGCGTGTCCCGTTGCTGGTGCGAGTGCGCCGAATCCCGCGAGCGCCGCAACTTCGCCGGTAACGACGCCCGCGACATTGCGCACCGGAGCGTGCGCGAACGACGAGAGGCGGGCGACGTCGGAATCGTCGATGGCACCAAGACCGCGTAAGAGCGCAATCGCCGCGGGGGGCGCCGCACGACGGTTGCCATCGATCACTTTGAGCACGAGTCCCGCGCCGCTTGCGAGCAACGCATCGGCATGAACGCCTTCGGCGCCCGCCTTCGCGCAGACGGTCCCAGCGGTGAGCCGCATGAGTTCCGTATCGAAGCGATCCGTGCCGCCGACGTACTCGGGATGGGCCATCATCGCTTTGCGCACGACGTCGATTGCCGCTGCATCCTTATCCTCGAATTCCTCGAGCGTGGCGATGCGCGCGAACGAGCGCGCGGCGCGACGTAGCGAGGTTGCGTACACCGGGATGCCGCAGCCGTCGATGCCCAGCCGATCGTCGGCAAAATGCTCGCCGGACGCGCGCTCGCAGAGCGCGATGACGGCGGCTTGTGCCGGATGGATGCGCCCGAGGTAGCCGGCAAGCGGCGCACCGAGCAAACGCGCGAGCGCGAGGATGCCAGCATGCTTCCCGCTGCAGTTGTTATGAATGGCACCGAAGCGCTCACCGTTTTCGGTAAGTGCGCGGGCGGCCGGCTCGTACGACGGCGCGTTTGCGCCGCAAGCGAGATCCGCTTCGGTCGCGTCGATCTTGTTCAGAATACTTCGCACCGCGGCAACATGGATCGGTTCGCCGTTATGCGATGCCGCCATGACGGCAATTTCATGCGACTCGAGACCGAAGCGCGCGACCGCGCCTTCTCGCAGGACGGCCGCCGCAATGAACGGCTTGGAGGCCGAGCGCAAAAAGACGGGCGTCGTGATGTCGCCGACGGAGGCGATCACGTCGCCTTTGACGTTCGTCGCGCACGCGGCAACATTATGGATGGATTCGATACGCGGACCGCGGGTCACGCCGACCGCCGGTTCGCCGGTAAGAAGCTTGATCACGGGTCCTTAGAAACGCCCGTGACCTCGATTCTCCCTGCCAAATCTAGACGAGCGCCGATTCGACGACCGTCGCCTCTTGATCGGCAAACACGGGGTTGGAAAGATAGCGCTCGCCGGTGTCGCAGCCGATCGTCACGATCGTCTTCCCGGCAAACTCCGGACGTGCCGCTATCTGCAGCGCCGCCCACACATTCGCGCCCGCCGAAATGCCGACCAGCATGCCTTCTTCGCGAGCAAGTCGGCGCGCCGTTGCGATCGCGTTATCCGCGCTCACCTGAATCACTTCGCTATAAACGGACGTGTCGAGATTCTTCGGAATGAATCCGGGCGCGAATCCTTGCAGCTTGTGCGGGCCGGGTTGGCCGCCCGAGAGCACGGGTGATGCGTCGGGTTCGACGGCGATCACGACCGAGCCGGGCTTGCGTGCTTTGAGAACGCGTCCGACGCCGGTCACCGTTCCGCCCGTACCGACGCCGGCAACGAACACGTCAACCGTCCCATCGGTATCGCGCCAAATTTCTTCGGCCGTCGTTTTCTCGTGAATCGCGGGGTTGGCCGGATTTTCGAACTGACCGGGCATGAAATATTTCGTCGGGTTGCTATCGCGAATTTCTTCCGCCTTGCGAATCGCGCCCTTCATCCCTTCGGCTCCCGGCGTGAGCACGAGTTGTGCGCCGTACGCTTTGAGCAGATTGCGGCGTTCGATCGTCATCGTGTCGGGCATCGTGAGGATGATCGGATAGCCTTTGGCGGCTGCGACGAAGGCAAGCGCGATGCCGGTATTGCCACTGGTCGGCTCGATGATGACCGTATCAGGGCGCAGGCGCCCATCGCGCTCGGCTGCCTCGATCATCGAAACGCCGATACGATCTTTCACGGAACCGCCCGGGTTCATCGATTCCATTTTCACGAGGACCGTGCCGCCGAGCCCCTTGTTCAGGCGGGGAATCTTAACGAGGGGCGTGTTGCCGAACGTATCGGACAAATTGTCATAAACGCGCATGGTAGTCTCTTTGACCGCACGCTTGATCGAAAGGGTGCGTTTCTCAAAAATCGAACATCCGTTCGTTCCCATGTTCTCCATTGCCGAAAAATCACTCTATGTTCGCGAGCTCGATCTCTGGATCGATTCGATGCGGGCGCGCAGCCGCTGCTATGTTTCCCACGGACATAGCGATCACGCGCGCGTGCACGACATCGTCGTGAGCACGCCGCAAAATGCTGCCGTCTGTCGCCATCGTTTCGGTGGCCGCGCCGCGCGCAAACAAAGTAGTCTACTACCGGGGAGCGAGCCGCCGCCGGTGGTGTTCGAAGAACATCGCTACAACGAGCCGTGGAACGACGGCGATCATCACCGCCTGACGCTCTTCTCCGCCGGGCACGTGCTCGGCAGCGCGCAGCTGATGATCGAGGGCGAAGCGGGTCGCTTCGTCTATACGGGCGATTTCAAACTCGGCCGCGCGTATACGTGCGAACCGGCCGAAGTGAAACCGTGCGACGTGCTCCTCATGGAGTGCACGTACGGCCGACCGCAGTACGTCTTCCCCTCGCGCGATGAAGTGGAGGACGGCATGATCGATTTTGCGCTGAAAGCGCTCGAAGACGGCTTCCCACCGATTTTCTATGCGTACTCGCTTGGCAAAGCGCAAGAAGCGATGGCGATTTTGGGCAAGGCAAACATTCCGATCACCGCGCATGGCGCCGTTTACGGTATGGCGCAAGTGTACGAAGCGGTCGGCGTAAAGCTCCCGCCGTACGAACGTTACGACGCTCAAACGTACGATGGAAAAAGTGCGCTCATTTGGCCACCCTCGGGAAAATCAAAGCCGCTTGCGGTCAAAGGGAAAGCCGTCCGCAGTGCGATGCTCACGGGCTGGTCGCTCGATCGCAGCGCAGCGTACCGCTATGGTACCGATACGGCGTTCGCGCTCTCCGATCACGCCGACTACCCGTCGCTCCTGCGGTATCTCGAACTGGCCCAGCCGAAAAAAGTTCTGTTGAATCACGGTTGGAAAGATTTCGTTCATCGTTTGCGCCGCCAGGGAATCGATGCGGAGTATCTCGAGGAACACGCGCAACTCACGCTGTTTTAGTCAGCAATTTACGCGCAGTCTATTCGCCGAGTTCCCACAGCATGCCGAGATCGCGTTTCGAAAAGGCGCGAAACGCGATCAGCGTTTCAGTCGTAAGGACGCCGTCGCGCGAACCGATCATCTCGGTAACCAGATCGCTCAGCTCTTCATGCTTCTTCACCCGTGCGATCGCGACGAGATCGTAGGGGCCTGCAACGCTGTAGACTTCGGTCACGCCGTCGATTTCGAGCAGCTCCTCGGCCAGAGATTTTACCAAGCCCGGCTCGACTGTCAGCAGAACGATCGCAGTAATCATAAATTGCCGCTACGCCGCCTTACGCGCGGGACCTCTCAGCGGCCGCCGTCGGGAGCCCCGATCGACCGGTCGCGTCGTGGCTGCTTCGAGCGATCCGACGAGCGGCACGAATGTGGTTGCATCCGCACGACTGAGTCGGTCGCGACAAAAAACGATCGTGTTCAACAACGTGCGGATGCCGTGCCGCTCGACGAAATCCGATCGCGTCGCGTCCCACGCCGATCGAACGCCAATTTCCGCCAATCGCACGCCGACAATCGTTCGATTTGGCGCGTCGGCCGACTCAGCGATGAGGAACTCCGTCCATGACCGCTTACCGGATGTTCGCCGAAAAAACGGGAAATAGGACGACATGACGACCGGACCGGCCTTGGATGAGTCGACACTCCGCGACTTCGCGCAAACGTGCGATGCGATCGCGCACACGCCCGGAAAAATTGCAAAAATCGCGCTCGTAGCCGACTATTTGCGTTCGCTCGATGACGCGAATCTGGAAGCAGCAACGCGGTATTTTACGGGCAACCCGTTTGCAGCAAAAGACGACCGCACTCTCGCCCTCGGCGGCAGAACGATCGTTGCTGCGGCCGAGTCGGTCTGGGGTATTCCCGATGGGGCGCTCGGACTAGCGTATCGTGAACGTGGGGATCTCGGAGCAGCGCTCGGCGGATTCGTGCGACCGCCGGTCGATCTTGGGCTTTTTCGAACCATCCTTACGCCCGCGTCGCTCAAAACGCTCTTGGATGCAATCGCCGATACGCATGGCAAAGCGGCCGCGCGCAAACGGCAGGTGCTGTGCGAGCGGATACTCGCTGCGTGCGCGGACGAACTCGAAGCGCGTTACGCAATCAAAATCCTCACCGGCGACTTACGCATTGGTCTACGCGAGGGACTGGTTCTCGATGCGATCGCGGCGGCATTCGAACGCGCACCGGAGGTCGTGCGGCGGGCTGCAATGGCCGCCGGGGACGTCGGTTCCGTCGCACTCGCCGCGCGCGCTGACGGTTTGGATGATGTTGCTATCGCCTACGGCACGCCGATCGGCTTCATGCTCGCATCGCCGATCGTCTTCGGCCCATCGTACAAAGAACTCGAGGGCGCGGGCTGGCTCGTCGAGGACAAATACGATGGCGTGCGGATTCAAGCACACGTCGACGGCGATCGCGTCCGGCTCTTTTCGCGGACGCTCAACGATGTCTCGCGCGCGTTTCCCGAGGTCGTGGACGCCCTACGTAAAACGGAGCGACGCGCGATCTACGATGGAGAGATCATCGCGCTGCGCGACGATCGCGTCCTACCGTTTCGCTTTCTCCAAGCGCGCTTACAACGCAAGGACGTCGCCGAGGAGCTCCTGCACGAGGTGCCCGTCCGGTTCGTCGTCTTCGATTTGCTCGCGCACGACAACGCCTTCGTCCTCGACGATCCGCTAGCCACACGACGGGGATTGCTCGCCGAGATCTTGCAACCGGCGGCTGCGCTCGAGATCGCGCCGTGGACGGCACTCGATGCCGACCCGAGTTCCGTCAACGAACGATTCGAACGGGCACGGGAGCGTGGCAACGAGGGTCTCGTGCTCAAACGCGCGGATGCGCCATACGTTCCGGGCCGGCGCGGAAAATGGTGGCTCAAACTCAAACGCGAGCTCTCGACGCTGGACGTCGTCGTCGTCGGTGTCGAGTGGGGACATGGAAAACGCGCAAAGGTGCTCTCCGATTATACGTTCGCGGTGCGCGACGCAAGCGGCGAACTCCTGACGATCGGCAAAGCCTATTCGGGTTTGACCGATGTCGAAATCGCTGAGATGACGACGTGGTTTCTCGACCACCGCACGGGGATGCTGAACCGCCACGCCTTTGCCGTGGAACCAACGCAAGTCATCGAGATCGCGTTTGACATCTTGCAACCCAGTACGCTTCACGAAAGCGGCTATTCGCTTCGGTTTCCGCGCATCGTCCGACTGCGGCCTGACAAGCCCGCAAGCGAGATCGACACGCTCGCTCGGGTCGAAGACATCTACCGCGAAATGCTGGAGCGAGAAAACGTCGGCGGAGCGGCCACGTCCAGTGCTCGTTCCGGCGCCCCGGCTGACGTGTAATTATCGCTTCTCATTTTTTCGAACTCTTCGCGAAGGCGCTCGATCGCTCGTGCTTTCCGCAATGCATCACCTTCTGCCATAAATCGTTCGCGCGGAGAGTGGCTTGGAGATCGGAAATTGCTGCGACTTCTTCCATTCCCGTATCGCGATCGCTCGGTTTGCCGATCGATACGCGTCCGCCGTCGCGAAGGACGCGAAAGAATCCACCAAAGGCCTGAGTCTTGACGAACGCATCGAGGAGGACGGACCGCACGGTGACGATGTCAACGGACGCATCCCCGATAGACCTAACGTTTGCGGCCGTGCCTCGAACAAAATCGATTCGATCCGAAACGCCAAAGTCGCGTGCCAACGCCCGACCGACATGTAGCAATGGCCACTGGATCAAGGATAGCGGGCTGATCCTTGATCGATTCGACGCTTCGTACAAGGATCAACGCCCGATCATTGTAGTAGAAAAGGCGTTCCCGGGCGTTACCA
>Ga0123338_10005567_pt1 | contig 10759 bp, 9 predicted proteins | sample grotaG_FD_89793 | JGI IMG/M metagenome (GOLD analysis project Ga0123338, IMG submission 89793) | Glacier valley bacterial and archeal communities from Borup Fiord, Nunavut, Canada, to study Microbial Dark Matter (Phase II) -... | ecosystem: Environmental > Aquatic > Freshwater > Ice > Glacier ...
CGCCAGCGCGCCCACCGCGCCCGCGCTCAGAATCAGGAACGATTGCGCGCCGGTCGGCTCGATGCTTTCCGTCCGTAGCACGTTGCCAGCCACGGCCTCGCGCAGCACCAGCTTGCGGGCCATGCGGGTGATAATCCAGAACAGAAACAGCACCGTGAACGCGCTGCTGAGCCCGGACAAGGCGTTAATCAGCACCGCCACCTTGGTCACATCGCCGAACGAGAACAGCGACAGGATGCGGCCCAGCAGCAGGAAGGTGGGCGCCCCCGGCGGGTGGGGCACCAGCAGCTTGTAGGAGCAGGCAATGAACTCGCCGCAGTCCCAGAACGAGGCCGTGGGCTCCATCGTGAGCAGGTAGGTGACGGCGGCGATGGCAAACATGAGCCAGCCGACGAGGTTGTTCAGGCTTTTAAAAGAACGCATAGAATCGAATGAGGCACTCGGGACCGGGCCACAACCAGCGTTGCGGGCGAAGCCGGGAAAAGAAACCGAAATCAGTGGAAGGGCAAAAGTAGGCACCGCAGCATTGCACCGACGCGCAACGGCGGCCAGTGTGCGCCCGTCAGCCTAGAAACACAAAAAGCAGCCCGGGGCTGCTTTTTGGTCAATTGTAAAATAACGAAGTCGTTAGTTCTGCAACACTAGCCGCCGGGTGCTGATGGCTTTGCCGTCCACGAGCAGGGTGTAGAAGTACACGCCCAAGGGCAGGCTGCTCAGGTCGAGGGGCAGGCCGGCGGCCGTCAGCTCGGGCTTGAGGGCCAGGGTGCGAATCTCCTGGCCGATGATGTTGTTCAAGCGCAGCTTGTAGTCGGCGCCGGCCTTTTGGTTGAGCTGCACCGTGACCTGCCCGCGGCTGGGGTTGGGGTACACGTTCAGCACGGCCGCTGCCAAGCGCGGGTCGAGGGTAGCGGTGGGCGTAACTACGTTGATGATACCGAACTGGCCCAGCCCCGGCGCCCCGTGGGCCAGGCAGTGGTAGGGGAAAACGCCAAGCGTGTTAAAGGTAATTACAGTACTGGGCAAGGATGCGCTCGGTGTAAAGGTTGTCCAAGCCTGCGGCGAACTATCCGATTGCGTGGGGTGGAAACCGGCAACCCATACAAAAGTGATTTGGTCGCCCGGATTGATGGAGCTCACGTCGCTGTCTCCGCTTGTCACGCCCGGCTTACGGTACCAGTTGTTGCCCACACGAATGGTGATGTTGGCCGCCAGCGAAGGAGCCAGCGAGGCCGCCAACAAGGCCAAAGCTGCCAAAGAACGGGTAAAGAGTTTCATGAGCAGAACAAGAAAAATGAAATACTTGAGGAAAGATAAGCAGGAGCTGGGAGAAAAACACAACTTTTGGCAAGCCTCCGAAAAACAAGCACCGTGCCGGGTTGCCAAGGGGTATTCGCAAGGCGCCGTGATTTGAGTTGAAACCGCTGAAAGGTGCAAAAGTCACAAACCAGTTGCAAAGGCATTCGGCAGAACGGAACGGGCGGTTGCCTGGGCATTCGTCCGCTCAGCAAAAACATTTAGTTTTCAAAGTGAGGATGCCAAGCTGGCCGCCAGGGTTGCTAGCGATATCTGATTTCCTGTAGTCCGAACCGCCGCAGCTCACCGCTAATCTCCACGGCCAGGCGGCCGTCTTCCTCCACGCCCACAATCTGGCCACGCACGGGATGGCCGGCCACCTCGTAGGCATGAATCTCCTGGTAGCGGTACAGGGCTTGGGTGTAGGCGTGGCGCAGCTGGCCCACCTGGCCGGCGCGCAGCTGCAGGTAGCGCCGCTCAAGGCACTCCAGCAGGCGGGCAGCCAGGGCTTCGCGGGGGTAGGCGCAGCCCGTGAGCTGGGCCAGCGACGTAGCCGTGGGCACGGCAAAGCGTTGCTGGTTGACGTTGAGCCCGATGCCGATGATGCTGTGGCTTATCTGCGCGCCGCTCAAGGTGTTTTCAATGAGGATGCCGCCCAGCTTCTGGTCGCCGTGGTAGAGGTCGTTGGGCCATTTCAGGCGGAGCTGCGGCGTGGGGCCGAGCAGGGCCGTGGCCCAGTCGAGCACGGCCAGGGCCACGGCCTGGCTGAGCCGGAACTGCTGGGCCGGGGCCAGAAACGTGGGCTGCCACACCACCGAGAGCAGCAGGTTTTCGGCGGCGGCAGCTTCCCACTGGTGGCCGCGCTGGCCCCGGCCGGCGGTCTGAAAGTCCGTTATGACGGTGCAGCCCTCGCTGGCCCGGTTTTGGCCAATCAGGGCCTGCGCTTCCGTATTGGTGGAGGCGCAGGACGGCAACCACAGCAGCTGTTGGCCCGTGAACAGGGTGTGCGGGGTGACTACCACGGTCTTCGGGCGCGCATCGTTAACTTCGTACACTTTCGGCTGCAAAGCTCACACCTAACCCCAGAATATGAAAAGCACGTTGGTCCGGCAGGATTCAGACACATTGGCAGACTTGGTGGTCCGCGGGATGCAGGACAAAAAAGCGTCCGATATCGTGGTGCTGAATCTGAAGGAATTAAAGAACGCCGTGGCGGACTACTTCATCATTTGCTCGGCCAATTCGGACACGCAGATTGATGCCGTGGCCCGCTCGGTGGAAGAAGAGATTGAGAAGGTAACCGGCGAAAGCCCCTGGCAAACCGAAGGCCGCACCAACCGCGAGTGGGTGCTGCTCGACTACGTGGACGTAGTGGTGCACGTGTTTCTGCGCGACCGCCGCAAGTTCTACGCCCTCGAAGATTTGTGGGGCGATGCTAACATCAGCTACATCGAGTCGGAGCCCGCCTAAGCGGTTGGACGGATTTAGTGTGCACGGAACGGTCATGCGCAGCCTGACCGTTCTCGTAGCGGCCGCGCTGCCTGGTACATTCTGCTGCGATTCGGCGGGCCGTACAAAACAAATGACTGCTTCGCGCGTCATCCCTGTTGCAGCTTCCCTCCGATTTCGGGCATCTTTCGCGCCGAACATTTGTTTTCGGCCGGGTGTTCTGCTCCTAGTTATTCAGATTTAACGCGCTATCTACATGTCGGATAAAACCCCCAATCCCAACAATAAAAAGAAAAAGCCCTTACTGCCCTCGCCCAATCCGCGGCCGGGCGTGCAGTTGTGGGTGCTGGCTGGCCTGCTGGTGTTCCTGTTCGGCGTGATGTACGTGAACAGCTTCAACTCGCCCGCCAAAATCAACCAGCAGCGCTTCGAGCAAATCCTGACCGCCGGCGACGTGCGCGAAATCACCATCATCACCAACCAGAAGGTGGTGGAGGTGCGCCTCAAGCCCGAAGCCCTGGCCAAGTCCGAATACCGGCAGGAGCTGACGCGCCGGACGCCGTTTGCCTCGGCCGGGGCCGGCGCCCAGTTTGCCTTCCCGGTCGTGGATGCTAAGCTGTTTCAGGAAGACCTCGACCGCCTGCAGAAAACCCTGCCGCCGGCCCAGAAGCTGCCCCTCAACATCGAAGACCGGCAGAGCCCCGGCGACTACCTGGGCACCTACGGCTTCATCGTGCTAATGATAGCCGGCTTCTGGTTCCTGATGCGGCGCATGGGCAGCGCGGGTGGCCCCGGCGGCCAGATTTTCAGCATCGGCAAGAGCAAGGCGGCGCTGTTTGAGGGCGGCGACAAGGTGAAAATCACCTTTAAGGACGTGGCCGGGCTGGAAGAAGCTAAGGAAGAAGTGCAGGAGATTGTCGAGTTCCTGAAGAACCCGAGCAAATTCACCATCCTAGGCGGCAAGATTCCCAAAGGCGCTTTGCTGGTGGGCCCCCCCGGCACGGGCAAAACCCTGCTGGCGAAGGCCGTGGCCGGCGAGGCCGACGTGCCGTTCTTCTCGCTCTCGGGCTCCGACTTCGTCGAGATGTTTGTGGGCGTGGGTGCGGCCCGGGTACGCGACTTGTTCAAGCAAGCCAAGGCCAAGGCGCCGTGCATCATCTTCATCGACGAGATTGACGCCGTGGGCCGCAGCCGCTCGCGCGGTTCGATGCCCGGCGGCAACGACGAGCGCGAAAACACCCTGAACTCGCTGCTGGTGGAGATGGACGGCTTCGGCACCGACTCCGGCGTTATCATTCTGGCGGCCACCAACCGGCCCGATACCCTCGACGCGGCCCTGCTGCGCCCCGGCCGCTTCGACCGCCAAATCAGCATCGACAAGCCGGACATCAACGGCCGTACCGAGATTTTCCAGGTGCACCTGAAGCCGCTGACGCTGGGCCCCGACGTGGATGCCCGCCGCCTGTCGGCCCAGACCCCGGGCTTTGCCGGCGCCGAAATTGCCAACGTCTGCAACGAGGCCGCGCTCATCGCCGCCCGCCGCGACAAGAAGTTCATCACCGACCAGGACTTCACCGACGCCATCGACCGCGTGATTGGCGGCTTGGAGAAGAAGAACAAAATCATTTCGCCCGGTGAAAAGCGCATTGTGGCCTACCACGAGGCCGGCCACGCCATCGCCGGCTGGTTCCTCGAGCATGTGGACCCCTTGGTGAAAGTGAGCATCGTGCCCCGCGGGGTGGCGGCGCTGGGCTACGCGCAGTACCTGCCCAAGGAGCAGTTTCTGTACAACACCGAGCAGCTGACCGACGAGATGTGCATGGCCTTGGGTGGCCGTGCCGCCGAGGAGCTGGTGTTCGGCAAAATCTCGACCGGCGCCTTGAGCGACCTGGAGCGCATCACTAAAATGGCTTATTCCATGGTGACGATGTACGGCATGAACGCCAAGCGCTGCAACGTGTCGTCCTACGACTCGAAGGGCCATAACGAGTACGATTTCTCGAAGCCTTACTCGGAAGCCACTTCGCAGGTGATTGACGAGGAGGTGCGCACCATCATCGAAAACGCGTACATCCGCACCAAGGAATTGCTGACGGAGCGGCGCCACGAGCTGGAAGTAGTAGCCAAGGAGCTGCTGGAAAAAGAAGTGCTGCAGCAGGAAGACCTCACCCGCCTGGTGGGCAAGCGGCCCTTCGACAACCAGACCAATTACCAGGCCCACATGGCCGGCACCGACCGCAGCGAAACCGCCAGCGAAGTAAAAGGCGAACAAGCCGCTGCCGGCAACCTCGGCAACGACCTGCCCGAGCTGCACCTGCCCGGCGTGGACGACAACCGCCCCGGCCGCCCCGGCTCCGACGTGGAAGCCGGCAGTGCCGTAACGCCGGTGTAAGCCTTGAGCGCAATTGAATGAAAGAAGCCAGCCCTTGTCGGCTGGCTTTTTTTGTGTCTTGGCCGGTACTTTTGCCCAATGTCTACCTCCGCCCGCGACGCTGTTCTGGCTCGTATCCGCTCGGCCCTGGCCGCTGGCCCCGCGCCGCTGCCGCCCGAGCCCGACTGGACCGCTCCCGTGCACCCGCCGCTGAGCGACGCCGACGTGGTGGTGGCGTTTGCCGAAAGCTTCCGGCGCGTGGGCGGCGAGTTTTACTACTGCGAAACACTGGCCGAGCTGGCGGCGCAAATCGCCGGGTTCCGGCAGCGGCAGCAGGTGGGTCCGCCCTTCGTGTGGGAGCCCGAAATGCAGGCGCTGCTGTACACCGCCGGCGTGGCCTTTCGGGCCGACGAAACCGAATTTATTGCCCAGGCCGATTCGGGCCTGACCTCCTGCGAGGCGCTGGTGGCGCGCACGGGCAGTGTGCTGGTGTCGGCGGGCACGGCCAGCGGGCGCCGGCTCAGCATCTACCCCGACCAGCACCTGGTGCTGGCCCGCCCCAGCCAGGTGGTGGCCGAAATCGGCGACGCGCTGCAACTGGTGCAGGCGCGCTACGGCAGCGAACTGCCCTCGATGGTGTCGCTTACCAGCGGCCCCAGCCGCACCGCCGACATTGAGAAAACCCTGGTGCTGGGCGCTCATGGCCCGCGCCGCCTCGCGCTGTTTCTGCTGGAAGACGATATCAACGAGCAATGAACATAAGCAAAATGAACGTCATGCCGAGCGTAGCCGAGGCATCTCGCTCGCATCGTTGCACCGATTGGTTCACTACCCCACGCGAGATGCCTCGGCTGCGCTCGGCATGACGTTCTTTTTGCCCACTGCCCATTGCCCATTGCCCATTGCTTGTTGCTTGAATGAAACCAACCCTTACGCTGCCCGACCTGGCCCTGCCGCCCGGCAAGCGGGTGTATTTCGCTTCCGACTTCCACCTCGGGGCGCCCGACGCGGCTTCGTCGCTGGCGCGGGAGCGGCGCATCGTGCGTTGGCTCGATGAGGCGGCGCGCGACGCGGCGGCCATTTACCTGCTGGGCGACTTGTTCGATTTCTGGTTTGAGTACAAGCACGCCATTCCGCGGGGGTTTAGCCGGCTGCAGGGCAAGCTGGCGGAGCTGACCGACGGCGGGCTGCCCGTTACCATCTTCACCGGTAACCACGACATGTGGATGTTTGGCTACTTCACCGAGGAAATGGGCATTCCGGTGCTGCGGCAGGAGGTGAGCCAGCGCATCGGCAGCCAGCTGTTTCACATCGGACACGGCGACGGGCTGGGGCCGAAAGACTACAGCTACAAGGCCCTGAAGCAGGTGTTCACCTCGCCGGTGGCGCAGTGGCTGTTTGCCCGGGTGCACCCCAACTTTGGCATCGGCCTGGCCAACAAGTGGAGCCGCCGCAGCCGCCTGCAAACCGGTAAGGACGACGCGCAGTACTTCGGCGAAGACGAGTGGCTGCTGCAATACTGCCGGGAGGTGGAGGCGCGGGCCCACCATGACTACTACGTGTTCGGGCACCGGCACCTGCCCCTGGACGTGGTCGTGGCCCCCGGCAGCCGCTACGTGAACCTCGGCGAGTGGGTCAATTATTGTTCTTACGGCGTGTATGATGGCAACGACCTGGCTTTGCGGCATTTTGAGCAGTAGCCCGCGGGGCAAAAGGAACGTCATGCTGAGCTTGCCGAAGCATCTCGCGTTGGGTAGTAACTCAATCGTGAAGGCGGCTTTGATTACTACTCCACGCGAGATGCTTCGACAAGCTCAGCATGACTGCTTGGCGAAGCGGCTGGTAGCACTCGGCTTAGCCGCAGCCATTGCGCTGGCCGCCCGGCCCGCCCAGGCCCAAACCACGGCGCCCTCGGCCGCCTCGGTGGCGCCGGCGGCCGGGCAGGTGGTGGCGCCCGTGCAGCCGGCCCGCGCCGACACGGCCGCGCAAGCTGGCGGCGCCTGGACGTTCGTGCGCCTCATCAAGCTGCCCAACCCCGGCGCCGCCTCGCTCGACCGGCGCGGCAGCTTGTACGTGGCCGATGCCGACAACAACCTGCGCCAGTACAGCGCCGAGGGCCTGCCCCTGAACACCTACGCGCCCACCCAGCCCGGCCACGTGGCCCAGGTCGAGGCCTGGAACGTGAGCAGCACCCTCGTCTTCAACGACGACCGGCAGCAGCTCGTGCTGCTCGACCGCTTCCTGGCGCTCATCACCGAAATCCGGCTGGCCGACGTGCTCGACGGCACCGTGCGCGTGGCGACGCTGGCCCCCGACAACCACATCTGGCTGCTCGACGAAAGCAACCTCGTGCTGCGCGAGTACGACCCCAGCACCCAGCGCCTGGTGCAGAACACGCCGCTCGATTTGCTCATCGGCCGCTCGCGGCCCGACTTCCGCTTCCTGCGCCAGTACCAGAACAACATTTACCTCTTGGACCGCAGCACGGGCATCTACGTGTTCGACAACCTGGGCACCTTCAAGAAGAAGCTGCCTTTTCCTGGCCTGAGCACGGTGGGCTTCCGCGGCGACGAGCTGTACTACCTCGACGGCGGGGCCCTGCACTTCTTCCACCTGTATAAGCTGAGTGAGCGGCGCCGGGCCCTGCCCGCCGGCCTCGACCCCGCCGCCGTGCGCCAGGTGCTGGTGGGGGAGGGGTTTGGCTACGTGTTCACGGCCGCCGGCATCGCCGTGTACAAGCTGTAGCGCGGCCGCGGCGGGTTCGGGAAAGGACCGCCCCAGCCGCCTGCGTTTGCGCAAACGCCGCGGCCGGGCGCCACCTGAACCGTAGTAACCCTTGCCAAAAAAGGGCCGTTAGCCGGGAGAGTTCCAGCTTCTCCTACTTCCAAAGCCCTTTTTTATGAAAGCTCTCCGCATTCACGGCATGAACGACGTCCGGGTGGACAACGTGGACGACCCCGAAATCCGCGACCAGCGCGACGCCATCATCCGCGTCACGAGCACGGCCATTTGCGGGTCCGACCTGCACATCTACAACGGCAGCCTGCCCCAGCCCATTCCCATGACGCTGGGCCACGAGTTCATGGGCATTGTGGAGGAAGTGGGCCGGGGCGTCACCAACCTCAAGCGCGGCGACCGCGTGGTGGTGCCCTTCCCCATTGCCTGCGGCCACTGCCTGTTCTGCAACCACGACCTGCCCGGCCACTGCGAAAACTCCAACCCCGAGCACTACGGCCCCGAAGGCGGCCTGGTCACCGAAAAGGGCGGCGCGTTGTTCGGTTATACTGATTTGTACGGGGGCTACGACGGCGGGCAGGCCGAGTTCGTGCGGGTGCCGTATGCTGATTATGGCCCGCGCAAAGTGCCCGGCGACCTCAGCGACGAGCAGGTGCTGTTCCTCACCGACATTTTCCCGACGGGCTACTCCGGCATCGACTGGGCCGACGTGAAGGGGGGCGAAATCATCGCCATTTTCGGGGCCGGCCCGGTGGGCATCATGGCTGCCAAAAGTGCTTGGCTGCGCGGGGCCAGCCGCGTCATCATCGTCGATACCCAGCAGTACCGCCTCGATTTGGCCAGGAAGGCCGCCAACGCCGAGGGCATTCTCTGGGAAAGCCACCAGCAAGTGGTCGACGGCATTCGGAGCAAAAGCAAGGGCTACGGCGCCGACGTGTGCGTGGAAGCCGTGGGCTTCGAGCCCGACCGCAACCTGCTCGACCGCGCCACGGCCGTCGTCAACCTCGAAAAGGGCTCGCCCAAAACCTTGCTCGCCTGCATGAGCGCCGTGCGCCGCGGCGGCTACGTCACGGTGCTGGGCGTGTTCGCCACGTCGTTCGATAACTTCCCCGTGGGCCAGTTCTTCGACAAGGGCATCACCCTGCGCGGCGGCCAGGCGCCCGCCCACAAGCACATCGACAAGCTCCTCCAGCACGTGGTGAAGGGCGAGGTAAAGCTCCACGACATCATTTCGCACACCCTGCCCCTGAGCCAGGCCCCCCACGGCTACGACATCTTCCGCCACAAAAAGGACAACTGCACCAAGGTGGTGCTCAAGCCCGGCATTTAGGCGCTGAAGACGGCTGACTCGAAAGCAGACCGGACGTAATACCCGAATCTATGCACACAAAATGCCCTGGCTGTTTTGGTCGGGGCATTTTGCGTTGAGGCAGCCGCAAGCAGCAGGCCCGATACCCATAGCTCACCCTCGCGATGCGTTGACCCAGGACGCCGAGCCCATTACATTTGAAGGCTTCACCCAATTTGCCGTGCAATGAGCTTTCGTTACTTGTTCGCCCTGGTGGGCAGTGCCTGGTCGGTATTGTCCGCGGCAGATGCCCGGGCACAGCTTGTCGTTTTCGTCCCGCTGCGGCCGGTGCCCTACGTCTCGACGGCCGTGGTATCGACCCTGGCCGGCGCGGCCGGCAGCAAGGGCAGCACCGACGGCCCGGGCGCGGTCGCCCGCTTTGCCCGTCCGATGGGTTTGGCCGTGGCCGCGGACGGAACGGTGTTCGTGGTGGATGAGGAAAACCACACGATTCGCAAGATTGCCCCGACGGGGGAAGTTACCACCCTGTCCGGCGCGCCCACCAGCAAAGGCAGCGCCGACGGGGTGGGCGCGGAAGCTCGTATTCACCATCCCGTGGGGGTGGCGGTGGACTGGAGTGGTACCCTGTACGTGACGGATACCGACAACCACACCATCCGCAAAATCACGGCAGCCGGCGCGGTAACTACGCTGGCGGGCACCGCGGGCAGCAAGGGCAGCGCCGACGGCCCAGGTCCGGCGGCCCGCTTCAACCTGCCGCACGGCGTGGCCGTGGACGCGCAAGGCACCGTGTACGTGACGGATACTTTCAACCACACCGTTCGCAAAGTCACAGCGGATGGCGAGGTGACGACGCTGGCCGGCACGGCGGGCCGCAAAGGCGGTGCCGATGGCCGGGGAACTACCGCCCGGTTCAACCACCCGTTTGGCATTGCGGTCGATGCCCAAGGGACCTTGTACGTGGCCGACAACGGCGGCAACACCGTTCGCAAAATCACCGCCGGGGGCAAAGTAACCACGCTGGCGGGCGTCGCCGGCCAGCGGGGCGCCGTTGATGGGCCGGGGGCCACGGCCCGCTTTCGTTCTCCTACGGGCGTGGCCCTCGACGCCAGCGGCAACCTTTACGTAGCGGAAGCGCTCAACGCGACCATCCGTAAAATCACGGCCAACGGCGTCGTAACCACGGTGGCAGGCACAGCAATCGGCCTCGACCACGCCGACGGCCCCGGCCCGGACGCCCGCTTCGACGGCCCCTCGGGGGTGGCGGTTGATGCCGAAGGAACCGTGTACGTGGCCGATAGTAACAGCAACGTCATCCGCGTCGTGCGGTAGCCAGCCCCGGCGGTGCCGGCTGCCAAACCCGAGCACCAGATTGCCAATCTGGTGCTCAGGAATGGCAAACTCAAGCCCAGGTTTGCCATTCCCGTGCCCAGGTTTGGCAATCTGGTGCTCGGGTTTGGCAAACCCAAACTCAGGTTTGGCAAACCCGGACTCAGGTTTGGCAAATCCGGACTCAGGTTTGGCAAATCCGGACTCAAGTTTGGCAAACCCGGACTCAGGTTTGGCAAACCCGGACTCAGGTTTGGCAAATCCGGACTCAG
>Ga0123338_10005569_pt1 | contig 10757 bp, 7 predicted proteins | sample grotaG_FD_89793 | JGI IMG/M metagenome (GOLD analysis project Ga0123338, IMG submission 89793) | Glacier valley bacterial and archeal communities from Borup Fiord, Nunavut, Canada, to study Microbial Dark Matter (Phase II) -... | ecosystem: Environmental > Aquatic > Freshwater > Ice > Glacier ...
AAAGAGATGCGCGAACGCCTGGAAAAGCTCGTTGGCATCAATGAGTCAAAAGAGATGACAATTGGGACCTTCCACGCGATCTGTGCGCGAATATTGCGCTCGGAAGCCGAGGCGTTGCTCCCACTGGGGCTTACCAGGTCGTTCGTGATCTTTGATACAGGCGATCAGACCACACTCATCAAGCAGGCAATCAAGCAGATGGGCCTCGATGAGAAGCAGTACAAGCCCGCCACGATACAGGGGATGATTTCGCGGGCCAAAAACGATATGCTCATTCCAGACCAGATGGCGGAGCAGGCGACAAAATATATCGAAGAGGTGGCGGCCCGCGTCTATAAGGTGTACCAAAAACTCTTGCGCGCCAATAACGGTGTTGACTTTGATGACCTGCTAATGCTGGTCGAGCAGTTGTGGCGACGCGAACCTGCGATCCTCCAAAAGTACCAGCGTCGTTGGACATATCTGCACGTTGACGAGTTTCAGGATTGCAACCTGTTACAGTATAAACTTATTCATCTCCTGGGGTACGGCACATATGAGCAGCACACCGGACTCGGCAATGTGTGCGTTGTGGGCGACGACGACCAGATGATTTATACGTGGCGCGGAGCCAGCACGGAGACGGTATTGCGTTTCGAGCGCGATTTTCCAGAGGTTGAGACCATTATTCTGGACCAAAATTATCGCTCCACGCAAACTATTCTCGACGCGGCCCAGGGAATTGTCAAACGCAACAATTTTCGTAAGGACAAGAAGTTGTGGACGGAGCAGGGCAAGGGCGAAAAAGTTGTCCTGCATCAAGCGTATAACGAAGAGGAAGAGGGGCTTTTCACCGGACGCGAGATACTGCGCCTGCTTGGTCGTGGCGATATCGAGAGCCGCAGCGATGTGGCCGTGATGTATCGCACCAACGCCCAATCGCGTGCCATTGAGGAGCAGTTCTTGCATCTCAACATTCCTTACAAGGTAATTGGGAGCCGCAAGTTTTACGAGCGCAAAGAGATCAAGGACATGATCGCCTATCTGCGCTTGCTTGCCAACCCAACCGACGATCTAAGCCTACAGCGCATCATCAACGTGCCGAATCGCAAGATTGGCGCGAAATCGCTCGGCGAACTACAGCAGTGGGCAACCGCGCAGAGCATCCCCCTCATGACCGCTGTGCAGCGTATCAACGAGCATCCCACGCTCGGTAAAGCCGCGAAGGTGGCGATTGAGGGCTTTGGAATACTCATGGCCGACCTTACGGAGGCCCTGCACGAACTCTCACTACCGGAATTGCTTGACCGTATCGCGGAACGGAGCGGCTACGGGCCAGAGTTACGGGCTGTGCCGGAAGAGGAGCTAGACCGTTGGGCCAACGTGCTTGAACTACGTCACGTCGCCGAAAACTACTCCGAGATCGAGATTAGCGTGGCCCTTGAACTCTTCCTCGAAAACGTGGCCCTGGTCGGCGGTGCGGATACCGCGCAAACAAGCGAGGATGGGTCGCTTATGCGCGAGGAAAACACCGACTCTGTAACACTCATCACGCTTCATGCGGCGAAGGGACTAGAGTATCCCGTTGTCTTTATCGTTGGTATGGACGAGGGGTCGCTACCGCATTCGCGCTCTGTTGGGAAGATAGAGGAGCTAGAGGAGGAGCGACGCCTCGCTTATGTTGGCTTCACCCGTGCCATGAAGCGGCTGTATCTTGTCCGTGCCAGTCGCCGCTCGTTCTGGGGTGAAACGCACTCGACGGAGCCATCGCGCTTCCTCGACGATATACCCGCCGCCCTCATCTCGATGGCGGGTGGGAAAAACAGTAAGAGTGGCTCCGGTCTGTCCGTCAACGGTGGCGCGAAGGTGGTTCGTAAAACCTCGTGGGACGAGGACGACTTCAACCAGGACACCTATAACGAAAATGAGGGCGGGCGTGTCTTCGGCAGCGGTATCGCGCCCAAGAGTGCCCCCAAATGGACACAACCAACGCCAAGCGCGAAAAACTATGTGCCGCCAAGCATCTCGTCAAAGGGTAGCTTCTCGCAACCCATCCAACCCGCCAAGCCAAAGGCGCAACAGTTCAGTGCCGGCCAAAAGGTGCGCCACAGTTTATTTGGTGAGGGCGTCATCCTCAAAAGCGAAATGGAATCCGACACCGAATTTGTCGAGGTGCAATTCCAGGGCCGCCACGGAAAAAAACGTTTAAGCATGGACTTCGCGAAATTAGAGAACATGTAGGGGCCTGATTTATCACGCCCAATAGAGCGAAAGTAGAGGACAGGTAGGGGCCTGATTTATCACGCCCTCCCCACACGGCTGATTTATCACGCCCCACGCCACGTTTACGCAAGGGTGAGCGCATCCTTCTGAAACAGCGCGATTGCCTCGAAATCTCTGGAAAGCGGACTGGTTGTGACGTGCCGATAGCCTTGTTTTGTAAGCAGGTCGAGGATTTCCGAGGCTGAACGAAAGCGGCGCACTCTTGCTGTGAAAACTGTTCCTTCGGAGGCTGAGATAATTTTTCGATAGAACAGGTCCAGTTGTACGTCCGTCGAGAGGATATCACGGATGCCCAAAGCACTCGCGGCACGTATCAGTGAACCGAGGACATAGTGGCTCTGAACGTGTTCTATGACAAGCACAACCGCGTCCATTGGTTCACTCAATGCGGGGGGGAGGGCCGCGACTCCAATATAGGGGTAGACCTGCGTGGTGTGCGTGACTTTTTTCAAGATGCCGTCCGACATGCCGTAGCAGGGAATACCTCTTTGTGTCAATTGCGCTACGAGCCTGTCATCATGGGCCGCGATATGATAAAAGATATGCTCAATCTGCATGTGTGCCTCTAAAGCTCGTTCGATATTTTCAGAGCCTTCAAGCAGACAACGTTGTAAAACGGTGCGCCCGATGCTAGATGTAAGCTTTCTTGCCAGCACAATTTTGGGGTCTTTAATGGTTGTTATTGTTTCGATGTGTATCATGTTGCATTCTATCATACGGGGATGTTGGTGAATATCCTGGTACGTGGTTAGTTGGGGAGAGGGCGTAGTGGAATTAGGTCCGTACAGGGAATATGTTCCGGTAAAATGGGTTTGTGGCGAGGTCGCAGCCCCGCCTGCGGCGGCAATCTGCTATACTACGGGTAAACCGATTATCCTATAGCATTAGAGAAGTTCATCCCTATGAAAATTGAACGCTTCACCGACAAGGCGCGTCAGGCTATTCATGACGCAGCAGCAGCGGCACTGCAACTCCATCATAGCCAGATTGAGATTGAACATCTGCTCGCAGCCCTGTTGACGCAACAGGTTACGCAGCAGGTCATCCAGAAGGCTGGTGGCAACTTGGCCGCCGTCCAGCGTCTGGTTGAGCGTGAGCTGGAACGCCTGCCGCGTGTCTATGGTGGTATAGAGCCGAGTATTTCGCCGCGTTTACGCGTCGTGCTTGAAGATGCATGGACGGAGATGAACGCCTTCAAAGATGAGTACTTGAGTGTTGAGCACATGCTACTGGCGATGTTTGCGAACGAGGGAACGGCACAACAGGCATTGCAACTCGCATCCTTGACCCGCGAGCAGGTGCTACAGGCTCTTACATCGGTTAGAGGGGGAAAGCGCGTGGTAGAACAGGAGCCGGAAGGTAAATATCAGGCGTTGGAGCGGTACGGGCGCAACCTGACTGAACTGGCACAGCAGGGCAAGCTCGACCCCGTGATTGGCCGTGACGAGGAGATACGCCGCGTCGTGCAGGTGCTAAGTCGGCGCACAAAAAATAATCCTGTGCTGATTGGCGAGCCAGGCGTGGGCAAGACCGCGATTGTCGAGGGACTGGCACAACGGATAGTGCGCGGCGATATTCCCAGGACACTCGCGGAAAAGCTGGTGGTTACGCTTGATCTGGGCGCACTGGTGGCGGGTGCGAAGTATAGAGGCGAGTTTGAAGAACGGCTCAAAGCGGTGCTAAAAGAGATTACCAGTTCCGACGGCGGTATCATTCTCTTTATCGACGAGCTGCACACGCTTGTGGGAGCTGGCGCGGCGGAGGGCGCGATGGATGCCTCAAACATGCTTAAACCGATGCTGGCACGGGGCGAGTTGCATTGCATTGGGGCCACCACCCTCAACGAGTATCGCAAATATATCGAGAAGGATGCCGCCCTCGAACGGCGTTTCCAACCTGTACTTGTTAGTCCGCCCTCGGTTGAGGACACCATCAGCATTTTGCGAGGCCTGAAGCAACGTTACGAGGTGCATCACGGTGTACGTATTCAAGACAGTGCGCTTGTCGCCGCTGCTGTGCTTTCCAATCGCTACATCACCGAACGCTTTTTGCCCGATAAAGCGATTGATCTGGTCGATGAGGCCGCGAGTCATCGCCGCGTCGAACTGGATAGCACCCCCGCCGAGCTTGACGCGCTGGACCGGCGGGTGCGGCGTTTACAGGTCGAGCAGGAGGCGTTGAAAAAAGAGAGCGACGCCGCGAGCAGAGAACGCCGCGAACGGGTTGAGCGCGAGGTCGCGAATCTGAACGAGCAATTACACACGCTGCGTCTCTCGTTGGAGACGGAACGCGCCCCCGTTGAGGCGATGCGAACCCTCAAGCGCGAACTCGATCACGCCCAGACCGTCTATGAGCAGGCGGAGCGTGGCGGCAATCTCGACGAAATGGCGCGGCTCCATTACGGGGTGATACCGGAAATACAGCAGCGTATCCAGGGAATGGAGGCACAACTGGCGGATATCAAAGGGGCGCGCATGTTGAAAGAGGAGGTTGACGCCGACGACATCGCCGAAATCGTCTCGAAGTGGACGCATATTCCCATGTCGCGTCTGCTAGAGGCGGAGGTACAACGCCTGCTGCTCATGGAAGAGCGGCTGCGGCTACGTGTTGTGGGTCAGGATACCGCGCTCCAAATCGTCTCGGACGCGCTCCGTCGTTCGCGGGCGGGCCTGCAAGACCCAAACCGTCCGCTTGCTAGCCTCCTCTTTTTGGGGCCAACGGGTGTGGGCAAGACCGAGCTTGCGCGCGCCCTTGCCGACATTCTTTTTGAGAACGAACAGTCTCTTGTTCGTATAGACATGTCGGAGTATAACGAGAAGCACGCGGTGGCGCGGCTGATCGGTGCGCCGCCGGGGTACGTGGGCTACGATGAGGGGGGACAGCTCACCGAAGAGGTACGCCGCCACCCCTATAGCGTTATCCTATTGGACGAAATCGAGAAGGCCGCGCCGGAGATATTCAACGTGCTGCTACAACTGCTGGACGATGGCCGTCTGACGGACGGGCAGGGGCGTACCGTTGACTTCAAAAATACGCTCATCATCATGACCAGCAACATTGGTAATCGTTGGTTACAAGAATTTGATGGCATGGATGAAGAGACCATGCAGCGCACGGCGCGGCAAGAGCTACGCAATGAGGGTTTCCGGCCAGAGTTTATCAACCGTATCGACGAGGTAATTGTCTTTCAGCAGATAAGCCGCGAGCAAATAAAGCGTATCGTGGACATTCAGTTACAGCGTCTGCAACCGCGTCTGCAAGAGCGGCATATCACGTTGACCGTAAGTGAGGCCGCGAAAGAGTATCTCGCGGCGCGTGGCTATGACCCACAGTACGGAGCGCGTCCCTTGAAACGTGTTTTGCAAAAAGAAATCGAGAACCGCCTCGCCCGTGCTATACTGGATGGAACGCTCCGCGATGGCGGTACGGCCACGATAGACATGCGCGATCAGACGTTGACGATGACGTGTGAGGGGTGACAGACAGATCAGACCCATACATATAAAGAAGCATATTTTATGAATAATGGCGATAATATCTTACCGGAAAGCCCACATGCGGAACTTGTGCAGATGTTAAGCGCGTTGCTTATTCAGCTAAACGCCCTGCAAACGCTTGTACGGGAAGAGACGGCAGACCTCCCAACAGTGCGTGAGGGCATGAACACGCTGGAACAGATGACACGCGCGGTCCTCTTCACGGTTCGAGCCGCGGATGAAGACCTTCCACAGTTAGAGTTGGAGGGTGTCACCCTCTCGGAGGCATTGTCGCGCCTGGTGGAGGAAACCGCAGAGAAGGTAGGCGTTTCTAGCCGTGTCTCATTTAACGGTGTTGATGAACAGGGGCGTTCCAAAGAGCATTCGCTTTCAGCAAAAAAAGAGCGTCTTCTATATCTCGTTGCTCGTGAAGCTCTTTATCAGGTCGCGGCCCACGTTGGAGTACGGAGGCTACGGCTGGTTTTGAGTTATAGTGGTGATGATGTGCAGATGAGTATTGAGGACGATGGTACATTGCCTCTCAACGAGGAAGTCATGCCACTGTCCGCGCCTGCCGTAGATATGACAACGCGCGCCGAGCCACGTCCGTTTATTGACCTGCGTCACCGTATCGTTCATCTAGGCGGCGCCCTGGAGATAGGGCCGTTGGGCGAGCAAGGGACACGGGTCCTGGCACGGCTCCCGTACAATGAGCCAATGAGCGACGTACCCAATACTGCTGTACGTGGTGCGAAGCCGTCCGTGTCAATAGAGGTAGATGAGGGCGCGCTGATACGTATCTTGATTGTGGATGGGCAAGCCGTGACACGCGCGGGTTTGCGGCGTCTGCTCGATAGCTACGCGGGTCTGCGGGTTGTTGGCGAGGCGGCGGACGGTGTGCAAGCGGTAAGTGAAACGCTCGAACTTGGCCCGCAAGTGGTACTGCTCGACTCGCAACTTCCCAATGGGCAAAGTCTGAACGCGTTACGTCAGATCAAGCAGCTCAATCTCGACACAAAAGTACTGTTGTTATCGGCACAAGACCGCGAAGAGTATCTATACGAGACGCTCCGCGCCGGTGCTGATGGCTACGTCCTGAAAGATATTGCCCCCGATGAATTAGCACAGGCCTTGCGTGTCGTTGCAGGCGGTGAGGTGTTGGTGCAGCCGCAGCTCGCGGCGCGGCTGCTGTCCCGTGTCGGCAAGCAGGGGGGACGCGCCCCCTACGAGACACTCACCGCACGCGAACTCGACGTATTGCGGCAGCTAGTGCGGGGGATGCGAAACAAAGAGATTGCGGCGCGGCTATTTGTCAGCGAGCGCACCGTCAACTTTCACCTCGCCAACATCTATCAAAAGTTGAATGTTTCTGGTCGTACCGAGGCATTAAGCAAAGCCATCGAGCAGGGTTTGGTAACAACATAACAGTGTAGGGGAGACCCTTGCGGTCTCCCCTACACCTTTGCACCCAACAACATTAAAAAACCTACGAATAGATTTGTCCTGTGCGCCACGCGTCCAATTCTTTTTTTAGCGCGGCGATGTAGCTCTTTTCGTCGTTGTGATCGGCGTTGGGGGCGTATTTAGGAATGATTTGGTCAACGGTTGTCAGGCCCCACACGGCAACATAGAGATTGCGAATGAGCTTGTACCATGCTTCGAAGCCAGCTTCCCAGGTGGGGAAGGCCGCGTAACAACTCTCGTTTGCCTGGCACGTCTGACCAGAGGTGTTTACACACGCGGCATCCGGCACACAGCGTGAGTTGCCGAGCGAGAGAGTGGTGCTTGCCTCGCCCGCCTTGCCAAACGAGCTTTCATGTTGAAAGAACGCCAGCGCGAACGCGGGATCGATGCCGTACTTCACGCCCATATCGTACAGTGCCTGCCCCTTGCCAGCAGCAGGAGAATTGTAGGAACTGAGGACGCGATTGATAAAGGCTGCGTTAACCGAAGGCGCGCCCAGGACAGAATAAGGGCCGGTATGCAATGGTACTTTTGGGGTAACGGGGCCGTTTGTTTGCTGCACTTGGTTGGCAAGATTCCCACCAACCTGTACGTCGTAGACCTTGCCAAAGCCTGGAAGATTTATCAGTTGTGCATCGCCGGGACGTTGTATAATCGCGGCTGAAAGCAACACGCCCAGCGAGATTACCACCACAAATGCAACGATGACAAAACGGTACATCCAGGGCTTATGCCGCTCCAATGGATGCGCGACGTTGGCTTCCACAACTATCGTCGGTTTGAATGGCTTATGTGGCTTGTATTCCGAGACGGGTGTTGGCGTTGTAGAAGGGGTGTAACGTAGGGGCTTAGGAGGTATGAAGACCCCGCGAACCTTGTCGAAGCCTAGACTGACCTTATCCTGAAACGTATTTGACGCGTCGTCTTCCTCTTCAAACTCTTCCTCTTCCTCGACCTCTTCAAATTCCTCAAACTCTTCCAGGTCTTCTAGCTGTTGTGTCTGCAATGCCGGAAGTTGACGTGTAGAGCGTGAGGGAATCGCTGATTGTGGTCTAAACGTGTCTAACGGTTCGTTGAATTTGTCTTTGTTGGCGTAACTACCAGCCGCCATGCGGAACCTCCTATGTATAGGCTATGTCTTATGCATTGCTATTATACCATGTGTTAGCCTTTCTTGCACCAACCAGTTTACAGAATGCTGACATGTATTGATTTTGTGTGTACCTACTTGACGATGTGGCGATGTGCCACTACAATACGTTGCAAGAAGAAATAAGCAATTCGTTATAAGTGGAGGTATTTTCATGCCGTTATATGAGTATCGTTGCTCGGACTGTAAAGCGAAATTTGAATTATTGGTGCCACATCAACATGCCGACGATGTTGTATGTATGAAATGTCACAGCTCTAAAGTACGCCGACTGCTGTCAACCTTCGCGTTGGCGCGTGGAGGCGAAGACAACATGGCATCTGGTGACGATGAGATGCCCATGATGGGCGGCTGTGCCTGTGGTGGCGGCGGCTGTGGCTGCAACTAACATTTAGCGATTCGCAACAGAACAAAAGAGACAAAACCAGTCATGTTTAACAAGATCAGTTACCGCCGGGGCGTGATTGAGGGGGCCATCCTCTTCACGCTTGGCCGTTTGGGGTCGCTCATCACGCCAACGGTTTTTCCCGATTGGCTCTATGTCGCCGTACCCTTGCTCTTTCTCCTGCTCCAGTTTCTGCTCGCACCCGTCTGGGCGACGCGCCGTATCGAGTCAACGAAGCGTGAGCGGTTGAGCAAACGCTTCGTGCTGCTTGGCCCACGCCTTGCCATGCTGTGCTTCGGGATAGACCTGTTGCTCACATTGGCCTTTGGCCTACCCGTCAATCTCTTTGGAGTACAAGAAGGGGCCGCCCTGACGCGCCTCTCGACACAGGGCGTACACCACCTCTCGCTCGTTGACTTTGGGGTGTATGAGTTGAAGACGGCGGCCCTGCTCCTGGCACTCTTCACGCTCTCCGTGATCTGCACACGGCTTGCGATGGGCGGCTTTTTGCGCTTCACCATGCCGGCTGGCGGCAACCGCGTGACATTGTAAGTAGATAAAGACTGGTGCGCGGCGGCGGTCAATTCCTATACTTAAATCTACTTAGTTGCTTATAGCCTACACATTTGTTACAATGGCTGTACGATGTCTGTAGGGGCTTAGTCACCCCGTCTGAAGAGACGAAAGGTACGGGAGCAACCTGTGTCAAAAGTTTATGCAGTTGCCAATCAAAAAGGCGGCGTGGGAAAAACCACTACCTCTATTAATCTTGCCACATATTTAGCGGCGGCGGGGCGCAGGGTGTTGCTCGTTGATATGGACCCACAAGCGAATACCTCTAGCGGCATTGGTGCGGCTAAAAATAAAAAAGAGTATACTATTTATGATCTTATGGTACAAGAGCAGGAAGACGTTTCGATCTTTGATGTGATTGTGCCTTCGACACGCCGCGAGTTGGTGGTCGCTCCCTGCACCGTTGATCTGGCGGGTGCGGAGATGGAACTGGTTGGCGCGTTAGCCCGTGAATATCGTTTGAAACAGGCATTAGAGCCAATCCGCAATCGTTGCGATTATATTATTATTGATTGTCCGCCTTCGCTCGGCCTCCTCACCATCAACGCGCTTGTCGCCGCTGATGCCCTTATTATTCCTATCCAGTGTGAGTATCTCGCGCTTGAAGGACTGAGCCAATTACGAAATACCGTGAGCATTGTGAAAAATAAGTTGAATCCGAGCCTCTATATCGCTGGTATTGTTATGACGATGTTTGATCCGCGTACACGGTTGGCGAGTGATATCGTGCGCGAGGTACGCAACCACTTTCCCACCGAAGCATTCCAGACGGTTATCAATCGAAACGTCCGTTTGAGCGAGGCCCCCAGCTTTGGGCAATCCATTCTGGACTACGACCCGACCTCACCCGGCGCGCTGGCCTATCGTTCACTTGCCGAGGAGGTAATGGCTCGTGGCTAAACAAAAATTTGGTCTGGGGCGCGGCCTGGATGCCCTGATTACGGGTGCGTCCGAGGTCATGTCGTCACAGCAACCCGCACCCGTTGAGACGGACGCGACGTTTCAGGTTGCCATCACCAGCATCATGCCGAACCCGCGTCAACCGCGCCGCATCTTCCGCGAGGACGACCCCAAACTGCTCGAACTGAGCGCATCCATCAAAGAACACGGTCTGATTCAGCCTATCGTCGTGACGCGTCTTGACACGTTGGCCGTCGCGAACGGGGATGAACCCAAGAAGGAAAGCGGTTCCTGGTTCAACGAAGACCAGCAAACGGCCTCCGCACCGGACAAGGCTACAAACGGAGTCGTCTACCAGATTATCGCGGGCGAGCGACGCTGGCGGGCCTCGCGTCTGGCCGGTTTGAGCAAGGTTCCCATTGTAGTAAAAGAGGTGACGCCGCAGCAGATGTTAGAGATGGCCCTGATCGAGAATATTCAGCGCGCCGATCTGAACCCAATCGAGGAGGCGCTGGCGTATCAATCGTTAGTGCAAGATTTTGGGATG
>Ga0123338_10005570_pt1 | contig 10755 bp, 14 predicted proteins | sample grotaG_FD_89793 | JGI IMG/M metagenome (GOLD analysis project Ga0123338, IMG submission 89793) | Glacier valley bacterial and archeal communities from Borup Fiord, Nunavut, Canada, to study Microbial Dark Matter (Phase II) -... | ecosystem: Environmental > Aquatic > Freshwater > Ice > Glacier ...
CGAAGGGAGCGATCGCCGATGCTGTTCGCGATGGCGTTCTGCCCGGTCGAGTGTGGCTGTACTCGAACTATCATTGCAACCTCGCCTGCTCGTACTGCCTCACGGAGTCTTCGCCGCGTAGCGACCGCCGCGAACTCACTGCGGAACAGATGATCGCTGTCGCCGAGCAGTCCAAGGAGCTTGGCTTCACAGCGTTGGGTATCACCGGGGGCGAACCGTTCCTGTTGGCGTGGCTCCCGGACGCGGTGTTGGAGATGGTGAAGTTCCTGCCGCTGGTGTTGCTGAACAATGGCACGCTCTTCGTCGGTGACCGGCTGGAACGCGCCGCGAGGCTCGCCCATCCGGACATTGCGTTACAGATCTCGCTCGACTCGCACTTGTCCGATATCAATGACATGGCTCGCGGGCCGGAGAACTTCACCAAGGTTGTGGCCTCGGTGCCGCGCCTGGTCGAGCGTGGCGTTCGAGTGCGTATCGCCACGACCACCAGCGGTCCGCTGGACAGCCCGCACCTCGACCCGTTGAAAGCGTTGGTGGCCTCGTGGGGTATACCCGCAGACGATCACATCGTGCGGCCGATTGTGCGGCGCGGCCGCGCCGACGAACTGGGTCTCGGCGTGCAGGCGATTGCCCGCGACATCCCCAGCGAGTTGTGCATCACGGCTGATGGCGCGTTCTGGGGCAGCTTCGGGCCGACGGTCAGGAACGGTCGACTCGATACGGACCTGCTACTGACCCGCACCATCTTGCCGTTGTCCGTGCCGGCGAATGCGCTGCTGGCTGCGGTCAGCGGTATGCCCGAGGGCGCGGACGCCACGCTCGGCATACGTTGAGCATGATGTCATCCGGGGCCGGTCGGCCCCACTCACGGAATGTCCCCAGGCATAAGCGCCAGCGCGACCGGTTGGAGACGGCGATGCGAGGTCATTCATCGGACGGTATGACAGCGTGCGCTCTGCGAGCGAACAACGCTGACGCAAGTGCGAGCCCTCCCCAGAACGCGACGTTGGTTCCGGTGGAGATCTTCTGTACACGGCCGTCGTCTCGCAGATAGTCGAACCTCTGCTGAACGAACACGACCAGCGCGAGAACTGCAAACCCGGCGGCCGCTCCGTAGGCGAGAACAACTTTGCGACTGCCGACGATCAGCAGCACACCAATCACAATGGTGAGCACCGCCCACAAGGGGTTGAAGAAGAGGAACTTCAACTCCCATCGCCTCGTCAGCGTGCCATCCGCATTTTTGAATCCAGCGTCGCTGCCCACCAGCGCAACTATCCTGCCGCTGAAGTCGATCGAGCGAGCGACAATCAGACCCGACACACCAACGACGACGGCGACGATTCCGGTGGTGCGCAAGGCTCGATTCGATCGTTCTGGCTCACCAGCCAGCACACCATCGACACCGAGGTGGTCGCCGGATGGCACCGCCCACAACAGAAGATGGAGTCCGATCATCAGCAGGTAGGACCACGCCCACTCGTCGGTCTTCGGGTAGTACAGCGCCGATAGCCCGATCGGTACGGCAAGCGCCGCTCCGGCGAGGGCAACCCAGCGCGACCGATACCCGATCACCAAGAGCGCCGCGACGACGGTTTCGCTGATCAGCGTGAACCAACCAAAGGCTTGGAAGTTGGGCAGCACCAGTTCTCGTAGCGCCCACCGATACGGAGCCAACGGAGCGTTCAGCGCGGCTGCTGCAACGTACTTGAACAGACCCCCGCCGCTGCTCTGGCCGAAATCGGTGGGCACCTTCCAGTGCAGGTTCGCCAACCACATCAGACCGGCGAGAATGCGCACGCCACCAATCGTGTATCCCGGAGCCCGTTGCTGCATCGCTGCGCGGTTCGTCATGCGGTCAGCATGTCAGGCACCCACGACAGCGCCGTTCAGTTTCGGAAAAGTTTCGCAGTTCGCAACCGGCGCCTTTGCGTTCGGCGCCTACCATCCACCACATGGAGGCAGGGGTCGCTCAAGGACAGACCGTGCACCGCGCAATGATCGATCAGCTCCGCCGCTTCCAGTGTGCGTCCGTCCTGCACTTTGGTGATGATGATTGTGCAGTCCTCGATGCGCTCAGGCGCGATGCGCAGCACGTCGTCTACGTCGCTGATCGCGACGTCGTCACACTGCAGCTCGAGTGTCGGTTCGATCTGGTCGTCATCGGCACCAGCGTCGGTGCGGGCGGTGACGACGCTCACTGCCGCGCGGTGATGCATGCGGCGATACAACACCTCGACCGCGGAGCCCATCTCATCGTGCGGCACGCGGGATCAGAACTCGTTCTCGGGGAAGGATTCTGGGCCGACGATCTCCGCCTCCTCGGGTCGTACCCGCTCGCCGCGGCGATACTGTCGCTTTACCGTCGCGGTGACCGAACAACCGTGCACGACCTACTCTTCGAAGCCCGAGCCACCATTGCCAGAGTGTCGCCCAACCGGCTCGCACAGCGGATATGGGCGGCAGATGGAACGCTGGTTCTCGACACTCGTACGCATACCGATCGCGAACGTTTCGGCGTCATCCCCGGTGCGCTCCACGTACCACGCACCGTTGTCGAATGGCACTTCGACCCGGTAAACGGGTACCTGCACCCCGCAATGCGATCATTCGATCAACCGCTGGTCCTCGTGTGCAACAGCGGCTACAGCTCCTCGCTCGCCGCAGCCAACCTCGTTCGGCTCGGCTTCACCAATGTCGCCGACCTCATCGGCGGCCACACCGCATGGGCCGCCGCCGGGCTGCCGATCACACAACCAGACCACTCGCACCTCGACACACCCGGCTTCGACAAGCAGGGCTACCCATAAACGCCGTGATCGCCGAGTACGAGCGCTCCCTCACCAAGGATCACGTCGTGACAGCGCGACACATTGGAGTGTATTCCCGCGAACAATCCGTCAACGTCACCGGCTCAGCTGCAAGCACACCCTCGGGATAGCCCGTCACCATGTGCCACATGCGGATGGCGCCTTGGCCCGCGGCGTGTCGTCGTGTTTCATCGACGTGGTCGTGTCTGGCTTCGCTGTGGTAGAAGGCCGGTGATGATGAGGTCGGTGAAACGATCGACGTGTTCGTCGAGCGATGTCGGTGTGCGGGTGAGCATCGCGTCCAACGCGACGAATTTGGGTTGCAGCTCGACGAGGCCTTGCATCGTGCTCCAGCACAGCCGTGCCACGTCGTGGACGGGCAACTCGGTGTTGTAACGATCGGCGATCGCCGCGACCGTGGCCTCGAGCACCGAGTGCGCGCCGAGGCCGGTCTCGGCGAGGGCAGGGTCGTCGGCGGACAGCACGTCGTCTCGGAACATCACCTCGTAGTGCGCCGGGTGCTCGATTGCGACGCGAACGTAGCCGCCGCCGATCGCCTTCAGTCGCTCGATCGGATCGTCGATGCCAGCACCGGACCTGACGAGTTCATCGCGCAGCGTCTCGAAACCTTCGATCGCCACGCCGGTCAGCAACCCGCGGACATCGCCGAAGTGGTAGCCCGGCGCCGCGTGCGACACACCAGCTCGACGCGCGACCTCTCGCAGACTGAATCCGTGGAGACCCTTGCTGAGGATCACCTCGACCGCGGAGGCGCGCAGCGCGTTCGGCAGGTCACCGTGGTACCGGTATTTGGACTCGCACGCGTTGGCGACGATACGCAAGAGTCGATGTTTGCGAAGTTGGGTTTATCGGGCGGCGCAAGAACGAGACAACCGCGATGGCGGCGTTGCTGTGCGAATCTCTCTCGTCAGCCTGACGAGGCCGCTTGTTCGCCCAGTTCCATTGGCCCATCCCCAGTTCGGTGTTCGAGTGCCGTCTGGTGGGACGAATCGAATTTCGGCCCCAAAGAGACGATGAACGCGGCACGGGTTCCGGACAAACGGCCCTTCTGAGTTGCCTGCTACCGTTTGGAGACAATGCTGATTGGAGTTTCGAATGTCATCCCCATCCGAGAACCAAACCCTCACCTTGTTCGAATGGGCCGGTGGTGACGCAGCGTTCGAACGGATGATCGATTGCTTCTACGACAGAGTGGAACAGGACGACCTCATTGCCCCGACGTTTCCAGGTGGTGTTTCGGTCGAGCATCGAGGTCACGTTGCGGCCTGGTGGCAAGAAGTCTTCGGCGGTCCAGCGCGTTACAGCCAGCAATTCGGTGGATACGAGCACATGCTCAACAAGCATCTCGGGCTCGGTATCACCATCGAGCAACGCCGCCGTTTCGTGGCGACCATGTCGGTGGCGGCCGACGACGCCGGTCTGCCCGACGACCCCGAGTTCCGCTCAGCGCTCCTTGGCTATCTCGAGTGGGGAACACGACTGGCCCTGCGAAACTCTGAGCCAGACGCCCACGTCGTCACGCAGGCGCCGGTGCCACGCTGGGGCTGGGGTGTCGCACCCCCGTATCAGCCATGAGACCGAAGGGCCGCACGTGCGCTGGCGATGTTGTCACCACGGCAGGTGACACCTGACGTGCTCTGGATGGGGATTGGACCGTCGGGTGGTGAAAGAAGCAGTGAGCGACAAGTCGTTGCAGAACTACGGTCGCTATCGCCGGTCGGTCCTGACGCCGGGCCAGCACGCCAATGCCGACACGCTGCTGGCGATGTTCGTCGACGACGAGCCACTGGCACCGGATCACGGCTTCCCGCTCCGTCTGATCTCCCCAGGCAGACCGGGCGTGCTGCAGACCAAATGGGTCGTGAAGTTGGTCGTGCTGTGAGCGCATCGACAGCACACCACGAGGGCCGGCCGAGCGCCAAGGCCTTCGTCCCGGCACTGATCGTCGGCTGGCTGATCATCGGCTTCGGCATCCACAGCGCACTGCACAACAGCAAGGACGCCGACCCGTCCGCGCTGCTGGTGCATGTCGTCAGCTTCGATCTCGGGCACGATCTCGTGCTTGCACCCGTCGCCTTGTTCGTCGGGTGGCTCACAGCCAAGCTCGTCCCACGTATCGCCCGCGGTCCGGTCAGGGCAGCGCTGGTGACGTCGTCGATGTTCATCGTCTTCTCCGTTCCGCTCGTGCGTCGTTGGGGCAGACGCCCGACGAACTCGTCGACGATTCCGTTGGACTATGGACGCGACCTGACGATCGTTGTCGGTGTCGTCTGGGCGATCGCGGTTGTCGTCATCGTCACGCGGGTGGCCGGTGCGCGCTCCGCCAGAGACGGCGTCGGACCGGTATCGCCGCCGGTGGTGGCGGCAGGGGGTTCAGGCAATGCAGCATGAAAATGAGATCGTCGGCGTCGTCGGCGGGTCCGGTTTGTACGAACTACTCGACACTCCTCGATTGCTGACGATCGACACCCCGTACGGTTCGCCGTCCGCACCGATCGCCGTCGGTTCGATCGGTGGCAACCCGGTGGCATTCCTGCCCCGCCACGGCCCTGACCATCGCTTCGTCGCCCACCGCGTGCCATACCGCGCCAACATCTGGGCACTGCATTCCGTCGGTGTCCGTTCGCTGATCGCACCGTGCTCCGTCGGCTCGCTGCAGCCCGACATCCGACCCGGTCAGATGGTGGTCGTCGACCAACTCGTCGACCGCACACACGGCCGCGCCGACACGTTCCACGATCTCGGCGGCCCGAATGACGAGCCAGGATCGACCGGCATCGTCCATCACCAGAGCTTCGCCGAGCCGTACGACGCCGCGCTGCGGGCGCGTCTCGTCCGCGCCGCCCGCCAGGTGGGCGTCGATGTCGTCGACGGCGGGACGATGGTCGTGATCAACGGCCCACGGTTCTCGACGAGGGCCGAGAGTCGTTGGTTCCGTCAGATGGGATGGCACGTCGTCAACATGACCGGCTATCCGGAATCCGTGTTGGCGGCCGAACTCGGTATCCGCTACGCCTCGATCGCGCTGGTGACCGACTTCGATGCCGGTATCGACGGAGCTCCCGCGGTGACGATGGACGAGGTCTTCGCAGTGATGCAGGCGAACGTCGCCAAGGTCCGCCAGGTCATCGAAGCAGTCGTCGGTACGGAGGTCGACGCGGAGATCGGCCGGCCGACGCCGTGATCGAATTCTCGACGCTCGACCGGTCAGGCGATGACGCCGGACCGACAACCGAAGCCGACGGTGAAACCGCCGCCGCCAAGGCCCGAACCGAGCCGAACCCTGATCCGCAGACCGGGTCGGTATCGAACGACAGTCGGACGAAACGAGCATGGCGATGGGCGGCATACAGCGTGGCTGTCGCACTGGCGGCGTGGTGCATCGCCAAGAGTGTCATCGACGGACGGGCGTTGCAACGGGCCCATCCCGAGGTCTACCTCGGCGCGGCACCGCTCGTCGGCCGCAACAACATCGACGGTTGGGACTGGCGTTTCGGCTGGGGTCTCGTCGGTGCGGCGATCGTCGCCGCGATCGTGATCGTCGCCGTCTGGAAAGCGTGGTGCTTCCGTGTCCGGCTGCGAACGATCATCAGCGCGTCGGTCGTTGCCGCTTCGGCATTCGCCGTGTCGCTCGCCCTGACGGACGGCGCTGACGGTGTGATGTACGGGGCTGGCCACAAGTTCGAGTACTACGCCAACCTCCCGCACACTCCCCCGGCGGCGACATTCCTGCGGACCTTCATCGCCCGGATCGACGACTACTCGGTACACGTCCGTGGGCATCCGCCGGGTTTCATCCTCGTCCTCAAGTTCATCGACGCCATCGGGCTCCACGGTGTCTGGCCGGTGGCGATGCTGTCGGTCGTCGGCGCCGGCGTGGTGGCCGGCGCTGTCCTCGTCACGGTCTGGGCGATCGCCGGTGGCGAATGGGTGCGCCGATGTGCGCCGTTCGTCGTACTCGTGCCGTATGCGATCTGGCTGGTGACGTCCGCTGATTCGTTCTACACAGCGGTCGGCGCGACCGGCGTGGCGATGATCGCGCTCGGTCTGCGTTGGGGCGGCGGCCGAGGTCTCGCTGCCGGGCTCGTCGCCGGGCTGCTCCTCGGTTGGCTGTTGTTCTTCACCTATCTCGGCCTGATCTTCGCGATCGTGCCGCTCGGCTTCGTCATCGCTGCACTCATCCGACGAACGTCGACATCGTGGCAGGTCGTCGTCGGAACGATCGTCGGTGTCGGACTCGTCGTCGGCAGTTTCCTGCTCGGCGGATTCTGGTGGATCGACGGCGCGAGACGGACACGCCAGGAATATTGGGAGGGGACGGCGCAGTACCGCACCTGGGGCTACTTCAGCATCGCCAATATCGCCGTCGCCCTGATCGCCATCGGACCGGCGACGTTCGCCGGCCTGTTGAGGCTGCGCGATCGAAGAATGTGGTTGCTCGTCGGCGCTGCCGTCGCGGCCCTCGCCGCCTCCCACCTGTCGCAGTACACCCGCGGAGAAGTCGAACGGATCTGGCTGCTGTTCTATCCATGGTTGGCGATCGCCGGAGGAGCGCTGGCCGCACGGGCTGCACGCCGATCGGCTGCCGTCTGGCTCGGCGCCCAGGCCTTGTGCGCCATTCTGCTGCAGGCGGCGCTGGTGTCCAAATGGTGAACGAACGACCGAAAAGACAGGTACGCCGATGAGGGTGCTCGTCACCGGCGGCGCCGGATTCATCGGCTCGCACATCGTCGACGAGTTGGAGATGCTCGGGCACGACGTACTCGTGATCGACAACCTCGACCCTGCAGCCCACCACGGGATGCCCGCCGGTCTGTCGACGACCGCTGAATACCGTTGGCTCGACATCCGCGATCCCGACACATGGCGTGGGGCGCTTGACGGTGTCGACGCCGTCTGCCATCAGGCGGCAAAGGTCGGCCTCGGCGTCGACTTCAGCGACGTCACCCGCTATGTCTCCCAGAACGACGGTGGCACGGCGAATCTGCTCGGCGCGCTCCACGATGCCGGCTTCACCGGTCGGCTCGTACTCGCCTCCAGCATGGTCGTCTACGGCGAGGGTCGCTACCGCTGTCGCAACCACGGCGTCGTGCGGCCCGGCCCGCGCCGGATCGAGGATCTCGACGCCGGCCGTTTCGATCCGGCCTGCCCGCAGTGCAACGGTGCGCTGACGTCGGAGGCGATCCCCGAGGACCATTGGCTCGAACCGCGCAACGTCTACGCCGTCACCAAACTCGCCCAGGAAGGCCTGTGCAACGCCTATATGCGCGAGCACACCGGCAGCGTCGCCACGCTGCTGCGCTATCACAATGTCTACGGGCCGAGGATGCCACGCGATACGCCGTATGCCGGAGTCGCCAGCCTGTTCCGCAGCGCCTACGAGCGCGGTGAAGCGCCACGGGTGATGGAGGACGGCCGCCAGCTGCGCGACTTCGTGCATGTCACCGACGTCGCTCACGCCAACGTGCTGGCGCTCACTGCGGACGTCGGGATTCCCGGAGCCCTGAACGTCTGCAGTGGAGCGCCGAAGTCGATCCTCGATCTCGCGGAAGCGATGCGACCGGATGACGGGTCACGGCCCGACGTCGTCGGGGGCTATCGGCTCGGCGACATCCGCCACGTCTTCGCCAGTCCCGAGCGAGCGGCAGCGCTGCTCGGATTCCGTGCAACCGTCGGTTTCGACTCCGGCGTGAGGTCCTTTTCCACCGCACCACTGCGCGCTGTCGTGGCGCCCCAACCATCGAGGACACAGCATGCCTGACGTCATCCTTCCGGCGCTCAACGAAGCGCAAGCGGTCAGCTGGGTGTTGAAACGTATGCCGGCCGGGTTCAACGCCATCGTCGTCGACAACGGCTCGACAGACGCGACGGCGGCGATCGCCGGTGAACTCGGGGCGCTCGTCGTCTCCGAGCCGATACGCGGCTTCGGATCGGCGTGTGCTGCGGGTCTGGCAGCGGCGACCGCCGACGTCGTCTCGTTCATGGACTGCGACGCCTCCCTCGACCCCAGTGCCCTGCCGCTCCTCGCGGGCTTCGTCGAACGCGACGAGGCAGACCTCGTCCTCGGATCGCGCGTCGCCCGCCCGGGTGCCTGGCCGATACATGCGCGCCTTGCCAACAAGGTCCTCGCCGCCGATGTGCGCCGTCGAACAGGAATCGAGATACGCGACCTCGGACCGATGCGCGCCGCCAAGCGTGCCGATCTCGTCGCCCTGCAGGTACAGGATCGCCGATCCGGCTGGCCGCTCGAGATGGTACTGCGGGCCGCCTCCAGGGGATGGCGCATCAAGGATATCCCCGTCGAATATGCCGAACGGACCGGGCGATCGAAAGTGACGGGAACGCTGAGGGGCACCGTACATGCGGTCGGCGACATGGGCCGGTTGCTCCGCGAAGAGAGCAGACGCTGACATGCACGTCACGGTGATCGCCAAAGCCCCCGTCGCCGGTCGGGCCAAAATCGCCAGGGTGAGAGCGTTGATCGGCGACGCGGTCATGGCGGCCTACTCGGCGATGGTGGCGACGGGCTGACTGCGTCGCGGGCGAAAGGCCGCAACGCAACGACGGACAAGCGACCCGAGATCGAGGCGATCGAGGACGAGCACGATGGCAACGACGAGCAGCCATCCCGCGATGACGTCGATCGCGAAGTGCTCACCGCCGTAGACGAGCACGAACGCCATCGCCGCGGGGTACACGAACAACGCCCAGCGCCAACGGCCGCGACCGATGCGGGTGAACACGAACCAGGTGAACAGCAGCGAGTACGCGGCATGTAGCGACGGGAGCGCGGCGTAGGCATTGAAGTACGTCCGGCTGTGCTCGATCAGTGCAGGAGCAGCGTGAAGGCCGATCTTGACCCAGCCGCGCCCCACCGGTCGATCGATGTTCGGAATGGCCCCTTCGTTGGCGGCGTACCAAGGTGCGCCTGTGGGCATCGCGGCGAACGCGAGCACGGCAGCGAAGCTGACGGCGAGCAGTTACACGGCCCACTGCCGGAACAGCTGACGGGATCGCCAACGAGCCACGCCTGCGGTGGCGAGCGGCACCACGAAGTGCGAGGCGTAGACGATCGAGACGCCGAGCTCCCACCACGCCACCTGGCCCTGGTGAGCAAGGTGAGCCTGCAACCAGACCGAAGGGACGTGGCCGAAGAAGAGCAGGCGGTCGGCGGCGACGAGCGGCTTGTAGACCACCGTGCGGCCGACACCCTTGGCGATCACGTAGGCGTAGTCGTAGGCGTAGAGCAGCACGGCAAACGGGACCAGGTCGACCACGAGCGTCGCGGACCAACGCCAGGGTCGACCGATCCCGGTGATCGTCAGTGCCGCAGCGATCCACAGCAGCACCCGCTCACGGTCGAACGGAAAGCCCTCGGTCCGGTACGACTCGACGAAGAACACCACATAGGCGGCGCCCAGCACATAGCGCAGCACACGTCCGATTCGCAGCCGAGCGGTGCGAGCATCGGTCGGCGTCCCATGCGTTCGGGTCACGCAGATCCGCCCAGCGGTAGGTGGCTCGATCGTTGAGGTAGTCGGGTTCGCCGTGATGCGCTGCCGGATCGAGGTTGTCGACCACCGTGACACGGTCACCGCGGTCCACGAGCGCATCGACGACGTGAGAACCGATGAACCCGGCTCACCCCGTCACCAACACGCTCCGCACCCGCTTGTTCTACACCACCAAGTGCCGCGTGCCGAACGGTCGTCGGCAGAGTTTCGCGAAATGTCAGCACCTCCGGATCACCGGCGATCACGATCCTCGGTACTGTGAGCGACGATGACCGTCGTAGACCAGATCACCGCAGACCAGGTGCCGCTGCTCTGCCTCACTGCCGAAGGCGCTCCAGAACGCACCGTCGGCAGTGAGGCAGAGCAGCGGCACCTGGTCTGCGGTGATCTGGTCTACGACGGTCATCGTC
>Ga0123338_10005571_pt1 | contig 10754 bp, 8 predicted proteins | sample grotaG_FD_89793 | JGI IMG/M metagenome (GOLD analysis project Ga0123338, IMG submission 89793) | Glacier valley bacterial and archeal communities from Borup Fiord, Nunavut, Canada, to study Microbial Dark Matter (Phase II) -... | ecosystem: Environmental > Aquatic > Freshwater > Ice > Glacier ...
TGGTTGGCATCTCTTGACCCGCTCGCTGATACGCGCCGATCAGGGCCTCAAAATCTTCCGCCGTGATCTCGATTTTTTCCTCACGCGCAACCGCGTCTAAGACGAGCTGCTGCTTGGCGCGTTTCTCAGCGTCGGGTCGGGCTTCCTGAAGAAACTCGGCCTTAGACTTGCGCGTCATCTTGAGGTATTGATCCATTGAAATGCCCTGACGCTCCAACGTATGACCCATCTGGTGGAACATCTCTTCGGCCTCTTCGTCGATCAGCACGGGATGAATAACGATCTGGGCCTGGTCAATCACCGCGTTGAGAATTTCTTCGCGCAGCTCGTCACGAATCTTGCGCTTCTTGTTCTCAAAGATGTTATCGCTGAGAGCCTTCCGCACGTCTTCAAGCGTTGTAATTTCGCCGCCGCTCGCCTTTTCCGCGAAGGCATCGTCTAGCTCTGGCTCGTGTTTCTCCTCTATCTTATGTAAAAGAATAAAGAAGTCGGCCTGTTTGCCACGATACTTTTCGTTGATATAGTCTTCTGGAATGGTTGTTGCGAACGTCTTGCTCTCGCCGGGGTGCATTCCCACAACCTGCTCATCCATCCCTGTAAACAGGCCGGTGCGCTCGTTGGTCAATTCAAAGGGGTTGTCCTTCAAGTCAGAGATTTGCTGTTCGCCGGAGGTGAGCTTGAGGTCAACGGTGGCGCGATCATTGAATGCCGCCGGACGCTCAACCTCTACCCATTCGGTCTGGCGACCTCGCAGGGCCTCCAGTTCTTTCTCTACCTCTTCCGATGTCACCTCGGCCTCTGGTCGCTCAAAGTGTAGCGACTTGTAATCGCCCAAAACGGGTGGTGTCACAATCGGCACGGTGAGGCTAAAATGGTAGGGCTGATCCATCTCAAAGGTGGGTGCGTCTACTTTGGGCTGTGAGATAGGGGTAAGCTCATGCTCTTTAAGTGCGGTGGTGTATGTTTCTGAAATCAGGTCTTCAAGACCCTCGCTATAGATAGCCTCTTTCCCCAATTTGCGTTCGAGGATACTGCGTGGGGCTTTTCCTTTGCGGAACCCCGGCACATCTATCTGGCGTACAAGTTTACGATATGCCTTTTCCGAGGCTTTTTGCATCTCATCCCAGGTGACTTCCACATCTAGGACAGCCTCGCTGGTTGGCAACTTTTCTACCGAGACCTTCACATTTCCTCCACTAGCCAACAGTAGGCGACAACGCCCATATTGACTTTGTACAACGTATACTATTTTATTTCTGCTATAACGTGTTACGACCAACCTATATTCCTGCACACGAGCAGAGCAACACAGGTAACGTAGGGTAAGGCGGGAGTGGGGTGTAATTAAGTAGACCCCTGTGTGCTATGATGTATGGGTCTACTTGATTACACCCCACACGTCGATTGTTAACATTCGCCGATGAAAAATGGGCGGTGAGAGACTCGAACTCTCACGGTTCATCACCAACAGATCCTAAGTCTGCCCTGTCTACCAATTTCAGCAACCGCCCAGGGTCTTCTCCAGTCTATCCTGCGTGAGCCGTGAAACAGACGTTACACCCTCACCTGACGATAATACATCAGTACCTTTACTGATGTCAAGATAAAATAGCGCGATAAGACATTTAGCTAACAAATTCGGCGTTCTGTTAAATGTGCTTGTATATATTTTCTTTGCTTGATTCTACCTTATGCTATACAGATTGTTCTGCCCTTGTTCAATTTTTGTACTTCTGTACTCTCCTCTTTACAAATTCATCAAGAATAGTGTATATTCATAGAAGTACACCAATCTCTCCTTTATAGCCTAGCGTAGGGGTGCGTTAGGCCGACAACATTTTTCTTTTCTTGCCAAGAAGAAAATGATTGTCAATCTATTCTTCATAATTAATGAATAAGGAGTCTCACGTTGAGAAATTCTAAACTCTCATCCGGTGTCTCTCGCGTAACTATCACTATGTTTACGCTGCTTGCTCTTTTTGGTAGTCTATCCTTCTTGACCAGTGGTTCAGCACACGCCTCCGCTCGTGCTATTAAGCCGCACCACGTTATTGCACATCCTATCTCGCTGCCTACATCGAAGGTAGCATCTGGCTCAGGTCAAACTCAGTTCAAATGTCAACTTCCTAATGCTCCATTTCGCTGCTATTCGCCGCAGCAAATCGCCACTGCATACTCTTATACCGATCTCTATAAAGCTGGCATTACTGGTAAGGGTACGACCATTGTTATCGTCGATGCATTTCAGAGTCCCACAATTCTAGCCGACTTGAAAGCTTTTGATGCGACCTTCGGTCTTCCCGACCCAACATTCAACCAGATTGCCCCCCTAGGCCTCACACCGTTCAACCCTGCCGATCCCAACCAGGTTGGCTGGGCTGGCGAGATCACGCTTGACGTTGAATGGGCACATGCCGTTGCTCCAGGCGCAACAATTGATCTTGTCCTTGCACCATCGAATAACGATATTGATCTGTATGGCGTGACAAAGTACGCCATCGACAACAGCATTGGTCAGGTTATTTCGCAGAGCTTCGGCGAAGGCGAAACATGTGTTGATCCTGCCTTGCTCCCCCTTGAGCATCAGAACTATGTCAATGCCGCCGCCAAAGGCATTAGCGTACTTGCCTCTGCTGGCGACCAGGGTGCGACACAGCCGACATGCGATGGCGCACCAAATTCCTACTTCCTAAGCGCAAGCTCACCCGCCTCTGATCCCTATGTGACAGCGGTTGGTGGTACACAGTTGTTCGCGAAGGCCAGCGGCACATACCAGACCGAACTTGTCTGGAATGAGTCCGACCTTGGCGGCTTCAGCAACATCGGTGGCGGTGGTGGCTATAGCACCATCTACTCCAAGCCCAGTTATCAGAAGGGTTTTGTCACAGGCAACGCGCGTGGCGTTCCCGATATCTCCTACAACGCAGCCGTCAATGGTGGAGTTCTTGTCTATCAAAATGGTGGCTTCTCGTTGTCTGGCGGCACAAGTGCTGGCTCCCCACAATGGGCCGGTATCGTCGCGCTTGCTAATCAGTATCATGGTAAGGCCATTGGTTTCTTGAATCCATTGCTGTACAACGTTGCGAAGAATTCAGCTAGCAAAGCTTATCATGACATCACGGTTGGTAACAACTCATTTTTCTCCTTCGACGGAACCGTCAACATCACTGGCTACAACGCGAAAAAAGGTTGGGACGCAGCTAGCGGTCTTGGTTCCCCAATTGTGAATGGTCTCGTAAAGAGAATATAACCCCAATATGACCCTAAGATTGTGTGTACCTGGGAACTGGGAAAAGTCGGCTACTTCTCCCAGTTCCGCTTTGTGTTTGCGAGAAGCCAAACGTCTTTTTGCATCGTTACAAAAGGGAATGCTACAATAAAGCAACATGTGTCAAAAAAGACGTTAGGACAAACGAACCTATGAACCAACAACCACCCTCAACCGAACTAGAACGGCCCGACCTCTATATAAACCGCGAACTAAGCTGGATCGAGTTCAACCGTCGTGTTTTTGATGAGGCGAAGGATGAACGGCATCCGCTTTTGGAGCGGATAAAATTTATCTCGATCTTTGAAACTAACCTCGATGAGTTTATCATGATTCGGCTTGCGGGTATCAAAGACCAGGTTGCGTCCAGCAAGACGTTGCGCAGTCTCGATGGACGAACCGCGGAGGAGCAGCTAGCCGCTATCCGCGAACGGCTCGCACCACTTGTACAAGAGGTACGCGAGTATTGGCGCACCACATTGCAACCCCTGCTTGCCACCGAACATGTGCATATTTTGGATTATGAGCAGTTGAATGAGCCGCAACGTAGGGCTATGCGTACGTACTTTAAAGATGAAGTTTTTCCTGTACTGACACCACTTGCCGTCGATCAAGGCCATCCCTTCCCACACATCTCAAGTTTAAGCTTAAATCTTGCCGTTGTGATTGCCGATGCCGCGCAGAGCGAACTCTTCGCGCGCGTCAAAGTTCCCTCGACGTTACCGCGTCTCGTCCCCGTGCCTGTGCAATCAGAAGGAGAGTCGGTGCTGGCTTTCGTGTGGATCGAGCAGGTGGTCGCCGCCAACCTCAATACGCTTTTCCCTGGCTACGACGTGTGGGAGTCGTACCCGTTCCGCGTCCTGCGCGACGCGGATATTGAGTTACAGATGGATGACTCACTTGACCTGCTCGAATACATCGAGCAAGAGGTGCGAGACCGACGCTTTGGCCTCGTTGTCGATCTCGCCATTAATCCCTCTATGCCACAACGGATTCGTAGCCTGCTGCTTGACAACATGGAGATAACTTCACGCGATCTTTCTATAATAGACGGGCCGCTCGGCATGGACGCAGTGATGGAGCTACACAGTCTTGAGCGCCCAACGTTGAAGGACGAGCCATTGTCGCCGCGCACCCCGTCGTTTCTTCGCAAAGACGCCGATATGTTTGGGGCGATTCAGAAAAGAGACATTTTACTGCACCATCCGTACGACAGCTTTAATTCTGTTGTTGATTTTATCACGGCGGCGGCTGATGACCCGCAGGTACTGGCAATCAAGCAAACGTTGTACCGCGTGGGCAAAAATTCGCCCGTTGTCAAAGCTCTGCTCAAAGCGGTTGAGAATGGCAAGCAGGTGGCGGTGCTGGTCGAGTTGAAGGCGCGTTTCGATGAAGAGAACAACGTGGGGTGGGCGCGTGAACTGGAAAGCGCCGGTGTCCACGCAGTCTTCGGGTCGTTCACCCTGAAAACACATGCGAAGGTTGCACTGGTTGTACGGAAAGAGGCGCATGGTCTACAGCGGTACGTCCACCTGGGAACGGGTAACTATAACGCCACAACCGCGAAGATTTATGAAGATTTCGGTCTTTTTACCAGTAACCCGCATCTGTGTGCGGATGCGAGCAATCTTTTCAACGCGCTTACGGGCTATTCGCGTGGGACAAGTTATACTAAACTGCTCGTTGCGCCTGTTGAGCTACGCCCTAAGTTTGCTGAACTTGTCGAGCGCGAGATACGACTGCACGAGCAACACGGCAATGGACGCCTGATTTTGAAATTCAACGCGCTAACCGACCCCGATATGATAAAAATTTTGTATCGTGCGTCGCAGGCGGGTGTGAGCATTGATCTGATTATCCGAGGCATGTGTAGTCTACGCCCCGGCGTCACGGGGGTAAGCGACACTATCCGCGTTATCAGTATCGTTGGGCGTTTCCTCGAACACAGTCGCATCTACTACTTTGGCAATAACGAACGCGCCGAGATGTATCTGGGGAGTGCGGACCTGATGCAGCGCAACCTGGATAAACGCGTTGAGACCCTGTTCCCGATTGAGTCCGCAGAGCTGCGAACGGTGCTGTACGAAAAGGTGCTGTTGACCTACCTGATGGATACGACGAATGCATCGGAGTTGCAAAGCGATGGAACGTATCACCACCTTCACGCGAAGACAGGTGAGGACGAATTTGACAGCCAGGAGTGGTTCACCACACACTCACTTTTCGAGGATGACATACAAGACATCTCGAACCTCGCGGAAAGTGTGGCATATTCGGATATAGAATAGGTGCTAGGCGTGATACATCACGGCTAACACCTATTCCAACCGCTAAGAATTGAAATGAAACCTAATAGTTAATGAATGTCACACCATAGCCAGGGGTGACGTGGATACGTGTGACTTGCCAGTAGTACACGCCCCAATTCATGTTGCTCGCCGTCACTGAACCATCAGCAAATACTTGCTCTACGACGCCGACATGCCCGAAATTGTACGCTCCCTGCACCCAGGGTTGCAGGTCCACAATCGCGCCGACAGAGGGGCGACTGGAAACGCGCCATCCGTAGTCATAGGCGCGGGCCGTCCACTGCCACGCGTTCGCGTTTGTTGTCCAGGGGACGTAAAAGCCGTGCAACTGTTTGAAACGCTGGCTGGCATACCACGTGCATTGTCCATATGGGTATGGGTTGGCCCAACCGCGCGCCGCGTTCGCATTGCCGGTATAGGTCGTACCGCCGTTGTTGCCGCCAGCAGTCGTGGTGTGGTTGCCTTGAATACAAATATGTTCGTTGATGTAAATGACGTTGGCGTTGGCAATCCTGTTATAAGACGCGAGACTTTGCCAGGAGACGTGGTAGCGGTTAGCAATAGCACCCAGCGTATCGCCACTCGCAACCATATAGGTTTGATCGCCACTAGAACACGCGGACTGTGCGAAGGCTCCAAATATCGTTGAGCCAAAAGCACTACTGAGCAAGATAACGCCAAGCAGCGATGCTACAACCACATGGCCGAGTACAATACTCGCCACGCGGTGCTGGCGGAAAAGGCCTAGAATCCGCTGGCTCTTGCCGTAAGCACTACGATTGTTAGGAATACGATGCACGTTGGTTTCTCCTCTACTAGATCAACAACACAGGCTCATCCGTAACCTGTACGCAAATAAACTTCTATTCCTTTGCATAATAGCGCATCTTTCCAGTCAGCAGCATGAAACACTATGAAACATAGTACCAAGAGGCTAATCGCGAAGAAGTACCGCAACCAATGGTTGATATGAAGAGACGGTGGTACAAGGAAGACCGCGAGAGTCTCCCCTATATGTTCATGGATGACCTACGCGTAGGGAGACCCCTGTTTTTGGTAGCTTGACGAAATGTGTGTGATATGGTATTATCACTATGTTCTTTAAGAACGGGCAACTAGCTCAATGGCAGAGCACACGACTCTTAATCGTTAGGTTCAGGGTTCGACTCCCTGGTTGCCCATTTTTGTTGCGTAAATCAGTGGAACAAAATCAGGAACGCGACTACCAGGCCGTAAATAGCGAGTGTTTCCGCGAAGACTAGGCCCAGCAACAGGTTTTGCGCGATGGGTTGCGCTGCCTCTGGATTACGCCCAAGTGCCTCGTATGCACTCCCTGTTGCCCCGCCCATTGCGATACCGGCCCCGATAGCTCCTAATCCAATCGCCAATGCAACCGCGATCAGTTGAATGTAAACCATGTGTCATTTCTCCTTCTGTCTCTTTGTACCAATTGTGTAATTGACAAACACTCTTGTCTGCTCCAAGTGTAAACGCTCACGGCACGGATGCCTATCGTCCGTTCGATGGATGTCGTCATCATCCGAACCGTGTCGTGTTTCCTCATCCTCTTTTGTGGGTTCCGTCCAATCGCACAACATCCCTGTATTATTGGTTAAATGAAGGGCTTTTTTGCTATGCTCTGTAGAGAAGAGAAAAGAAGAAAAACATGCTGCGGCATGTGTATAAATGAGGTGTGCAATGAGCAACCATGAGCAAAAAACCATTCGTGTAGTCGTCGCCAACGATCAGCAGGTTGTGCGTGAAGGATTAGGCGTCCTACTTACAGGATATGCGAATATCGACCTGCTCGACTACGCAACGAGTATCCCCGAAACGTTGCGGCTGGTGAGCGAATACCAACCCGATGTCTTATTGGTAGACCCGCAGATGCAGGGGCAAGATGGCCTACACGCGCTCGAATTACTGCATGGCGAATGGCCCCACGTTGGTATTGTTATTTTTACCGCCACGCACAACGATGAACACTTGTTACACGCGCTACACATCGGCGTGTGTGCCTACCTCCCCCTGAGGGCTGAATGTGCAACAATCCTTCACGCCATCCACACTGCCGCGAGGGGTGAGACCCTGCTGCAACCAGCGCATATGGCCTGTTTGCTCACACGCAACAAAATGTCCGTACTGCTTGGCCGCGCGCAGAGCGGGGTAGCAGAAAGGGTCGGCCCAGAATTGACGGAGCGTGAACGGGAGGTGTTGCAGTGCGTCACCTATGGTGAGCGCAACAAAGAGATAGCGGCCCGTCTCGGCATTGGCGAGCCAACCGTGAAAACGCATCTCGCAAATACCTATTTCAAGCTGGGGGTTGACTCGCGAGCCTCCGCCGTTGCCGTTGCGATTGAGCGCGGTCTGTTGTCCTCACAAAGAGAGCGGCGTGTACCAGAACTCGCCAGAAGGTAGCCCATGACAATGCCAGTGCGACATGCTATAATGCTCGCGGCTCTCAATAAATCACTAGTAGAGAAACAGAGTATTTATGCGTATTGGTCGTCACATGCCCACACATTCAAAGATGGTGAAGGCGGCTGAAATCGCCGCCTGGCTCGGTTGCGAAGCAATGCAGGTTTTTGTCAGCAACCCCACTGGTTGGCGGCAAACGGCTGAGGACGCGCAAGGGTGTGCCGCGTTCAAGGCAGTAACAGAGGCATTAGCCCTCTCGCCCGTCGTCATCCACGCCCCGTATCTCATTAACCTTGCCTCACCGGATGAAACAATCTGGGAAAAATCCATCGCGCTTTTGACGTGGACAATGGGACGTGGGGCGTTGATTGGCGCGTCCTATGTTGTTTTTCACACTGGAAGTCATCGTGGCTCAGGCGTTGAAGCGGGTGTTGCCCGTATCGCGGCGGGTGTGGAGCGGGTGCTGGCGGAGTCGCCCGCGTCGGTTATGCTATTATTAGAGAACGATGTCGGGGCGGGCCACACCGTCGGCCATAGCTTTGAGCAGTTGGCGGCTGCCTTGCGACTATTGCCCACGACCCTGACGGAGCGTGTGGGCGTGTGTCTTGACACGGCGCATCTCTGGGGGGCGGGTCACGATATCGCGAGCGCGGAGGCGGCGCGTCAGGTGTTGGCCTGTTTCGAGGAGACGGTGAGACTTGAACGACTCAAGGTGATTCATTTAAACGATACCGCGATGGCACTGGGTAGTCACCGCGATGTACACACGCGCCTGGGCGAGGGCATCATCGGTGAGGCGGGCCTACGCGCTATCCTGACAGACCCACGTCTGGCCCATGTCACGGTCTTGCTAGAAACGCCAATCCTCACCGATGATAACGAAAAAGAGGATTGGGAACACGACAAAACACAGGTCGCCAAAGCATTTGAGCTGGCGAAGAGGGCGTAACGTTCCAGGGTATATCAAGAGAAAAGGAGTGATGCCATGATAGCCGCCGTTGTACTGCTCAATGTTCAGCGTGGCGAGGTCGGTCAGACCGCGCAAAAGTTGTTGGAGGTCGAGGGCGTTTCGGAGGTGTATTCGGTGACGGGCGATTATGACCTTGTGGTCATGTTGCGCCTACAGCACTATGAGGACCTTGCCGACGTTGTTACCACACATATGGTGCGTATCTCCACGATCATCAAAACACACACGCTCATGGCATTTCAGTGCTACTCGAAGGCTGATTTGCAACAGGCGTGGGACATCGGGGTGGAGTAACGAACGTGTGGTGTGTCCGCCTATGAGGTATCATGAAGACAAGGTATTTTTGTCTATGATACACAAAGGAGCGCATCATGGGTTTGCTTCACGGCGGCTGGCTGGTTGCCAAGATGTTAAAACGCGAGGGTGTCGAGGTTGTTTTCACCTTGAGCGGTGGACATATCGCGGGTATTTATGATGGCTGTTTGCGTGAGGGTATTCGCGTTGTGGATACGCGGCACGAGCAGGCGGCGGTTCACGCGGCGGAAGGCTGGGCGAAGACGACGCGCAAACCGGGGGTGGCTTTGCTCACGGCTGGCCCCGGCGTCACCGATGGCGTGACGGGTGTCGCCAACGCCTACCTCGCGGGTAGCCCTGTGCTGGTGATTGGGGGAGCGGCCCCGCTCGGCTTCTGGGATCGTGGCGCATTACAGGAGATGGGCCAGATCGACCTGATGCGACCCATCACAAAGTGGGCGCGAACGGTGCATGAGACCTCGCGCCTGGGCGAGTATGTGGCGATGGCGTTTCGCCAGATGTTGAGCGGCAAGCCGGGGCCGACCTTCCTGGAAATGCCGATGGATATCCTCAACAATTTCGCGGATACCGACGAACTTTTCGACGCCGGTGAACCCGCCAATTATCGCGCCGGTGGGCGTACCGCGCCCGACCCCGACGCGGTTGTACGGGCCGCCACGCTGCTCGCGCAGGCCCGTCGTCCGGTTATCATGGCGGGTACTGCCGTGTGGTGGTGCGATGCTGCGGAACCCCTGCGTCAGCTCGCGGAACGTTTGCAGGCTCCGGTGTACCTCAATGGGGCGGGGCGCGGTTGCCTGCCGTCCACGCATCCTCTATTCTTCACCTCCTCGCGGCGCAAGGCGTTAGAGGGGGCCGACACGATTCTCGCGATTGGGACGCGCATGGATTTTCGCCTCAATCACGGCCAACCCCCACTCATTCCGGCTGAGGCAACGCTGCTGTGGTTCGACCTTGCGGCGGAAGATATCGGCGTCAATCGCGGGGCAGCCGTTGGACTTGTGGGCGATGTCGGGCTAAGTATGCGACAGGTGACGGAGGCCGCAACGCCGATTGCGAATCAGGAATGGCTACAATACATTCGCAACGAAGAGAAACGGGGCATTGAACGCGACGCCGCCGCGCTCAACTCAGAGGCTATGCCGATGCATCCGATGCGCTTTTGCCGTGAGATACGCGACTTTATCGACGACGACACAACCGTTATCGGTGACGGGGGCGACATTGTGAGCTACGGCGGCAAGGTTATCAACGTCGCCAAACCTGGTTACTGGCTTGACGCGGGGCCAATGGGGTGTCTGGGGACGGGAACAGGTTTCGCAATCGCGGCCCAGCTCGCCCGTCCTGGCAAAAAGGTTCTCATCTTGAGTGGCGACGGTGCGTTTGGGCTAAACGGGATGGAGTTCGAGAGCATGGCACGTCAAAAGTTGCCCATTGTGGCGATTATCGGCAACGACGGCGCGTGGGGCCAGATCAA
>Ga0123338_10005575_pt1 | contig 10751 bp, 5 predicted proteins | sample grotaG_FD_89793 | JGI IMG/M metagenome (GOLD analysis project Ga0123338, IMG submission 89793) | Glacier valley bacterial and archeal communities from Borup Fiord, Nunavut, Canada, to study Microbial Dark Matter (Phase II) -... | ecosystem: Environmental > Aquatic > Freshwater > Ice > Glacier ...
AAATTTTATTTTTGGATTTTCATTTTGTACCCAAGAAAAAGTGGCGTCGGCAAAAATCACTGAGAAAACGTTAGTGAAGAAAGAGAAGAGAAATTTCTATATGGGATTTCTACTTGTGATATATCTATTATGGGATGTTTCTGAAGCATGGGCTATACGTCTGACCTCTGAGGTGGGGGAAGGGAGTGAGATATAGTTATATTGGATTTCTACTTGTGATATAGATTTTTATATAATACTGTGATTATGTCTGGTGCAGCCAAATCTGTCGGTGCGGGACTAGCTGCTATTGGCTTAACAGGAGCCGGAATCGGGATTGGTCTTATTTTCGCGGCTTTAATTCAAGGGGTAGCTCGACAACCTGCCGTCACTGGGCAACTATTTAGCTACGCAGTGCTAGGTTTTGCTCTGGCTGAGGCCACAGGGCTTTTTGCACTCATAGTCTCATTCTTAGTCCTTTACGGGTAAGGACTAAACTTGATATGGGGGGTGGCCTAGTGGTAGGGCAGTACCTCTTGGCGGTAACAGTCGGCTGTTCGAATCAGCCCCTCCCAGAGGTAGAGAGCTACCCCGTACACGCAGTGAGTCTCTGGAGAAAAGGCTATCTCACAGAGCTGTTAACTCTGAGTCCCCGGTTCGATTCTGGGGAGACTTAAATCTGTATTAACAGACAAACTATCTCCCTCCCACTTCACACGCTCCTCCCTTCCCCCCACCCCCCCACCTTTTTTTTTACCTGTTAGATTCGCACTCTGGGTGACCAGAGTGAGGATAAGAATTGAAATCTCACCCGACTAGACTGCCAGTCCTAACACGTCCGAAAAGGCTAAAAATAAACGGGCTTAGCTGTAGCTCTGCCGATAAGCGCGAAGTCAAGTCAGAAACATGCACGCCTGCGCAAACCTTAATTTGAAATGCGCCGCATTGTGTGCGGACATCTTGACCCCAAGATTATCCTTTCTTAGTTAGAAGTGTAAACAACCTAGAAATGGGCACCCTTCACCGGGGAAATATCCCTCTGCTATAGCAGCTGCAGTTCGGAAAATTGGCTAAACTAGCTACCTAGGCGCCAGACTTACTTCGTTAAATCCAACAGGGCTGGCTAATCCCTCCCCTGTCCTAATCCTCCTGCACTAAGAATTTGGCCAGGAAGAAAGAATGGATGTCCAAGCTTGGTGCCAGCAGACGCGGTAACACCAGCATCTATTGTTTTTGGTGCAATAAATAGGTGTATGGGATCTCTAGGCGATTAGCTTCCCGGGTACTACCTTGCTCGGACGGTAGCTAGCTTCATAACTAAGGAGAGCCCTATTGGCTAAATAAGGTGTTATAATCATTAACATTGAGCATCAAGCTAGGCTGATGATTTACAAGTGAAGACAAGGCTCACTTAGCTATAAGCGCTGACAGATGAGAGGGGGACCTAGCGACCGAGATTAGAGACCTCATTAGCCCTGCCCGCAAAATATACACGCCAGCATTTTAGCGCCTTTCGCGCGCTTGTTCAACTCTAACTGGCAGAGCGTGTCACCTGAAGGCTAAATCCCATTGGACTACGATCAAACAGCTAGACTGTAGTAGAGAACCGAGGACGAAGGATGGTGTTTAATGCGATGCCCCCCGTCTAATCTTACCTCGCGCTGGTTTCTCTAGTCTATACAGAGAAACAGGAGTTGCATGCCTGTCGCCAACCCGTAATTAGTAGAGTTTGATTTGCTTCTGTAAACGGGTGTAGCTCCCGGCTCTAAATTTATTTTAGGGCCAAGCCTTGAACAATATAAAGAGAGAAGTCTATTCCTTTTTTTTTTTTCAGGTGGGGAGGGAAGACTAGTCGTTATTGCCCTTATGCTTGAGGGCAATAGCCGTCCCGTAACACGTATGGCAATCACAACCCAGAGTGACTTAAACCTTTTTTCTGTGGACTGCTACTCGCCCACACCAAGAAGTAGCCCTCAGTAATCGGGTGTAACCACTAACCCGGTGAACGATGCTTTTACTGAGTACTTATTGCTCATCAAATAATGAAACTTTTACCTCTAAACTTAGATAACCTATGTCTGCCGTTGGCGGACAGAGTAGAAAGATCCCCCAATTGCCAGATCTCGTTAGTGGAGAGGGCTTAGTTTATATGGGATTCCTATTTGATTATGTCCTCTGGAGGAAACTGTCGAAACCACGGTTTCCTGGGTAACAGGCCCGACGACCTGTGCACTTGCTTTTGAGACAGTGTTATTGCGGTCAGAGTTGAGAGAATTATTATTAAGTTGTAACATAGTTACGCCAGGGGAACCTGGCGTTGTATGCTGACCAATTTTACAAGGCCAATTAAAGGCCCTATAGACCAAAGCTCAGGTAAGGATGGCCGCATATTCATCCTTAAGGCCTGTTTGGGTTCAACTCCCAATGAGCTCTAAAGGTTCAACCCCCCCCCCCCCTGTAAAATCTGTAGCTACCCTACAGTAAGCTTGACCGAGCCTACTATTGGACAGTTGCTCAACCCCAAAGAGCTCGACTTTCTTTCCCGCCAAACAGCACGAACATAAAATGACAAAGAAAAACCATGCCTCAATTGATCAACGTGTATACTTACACCTCCGAATTTACCCAGATAGCGATCGGCCTTGCGCTTTTGACCTCAATTTACTCCGCTATCATCTTACCTGCCTGTGGCAGTTCTGAGAGCACTGCCCTATCCCTTCAAGGGTAGTTTTCACTCTAAATACAAGGGGAGATTCTAATATAGTTTTCAACTTAACTAGACCCAGACATCTTCAGCCTTTCTTTACGCCAAACCGATATCGGCACATAAAAGCGGGTCTACCTACCCTAGAAGCATAGCCTACTCCTGACTCCGAGTAGAGTCACATCGCGGTACCCTCAGGGTACATCACCTGAAGATGGTGCCACACTTGGGGCACAGCCTGAGTTAAACTAAGAATTTAAGATTCTTACACTAGGAAATTAGCGTAATTGCGGTTACAGCCGGGATTTATCAGAACACGGCATAATAACAATAGGGAGAACCCGGACATGCAATTTGCACCGTCAGTCAGCCTCCAAGTTTATTCGCCCCTAGAGCAGTTCAGCGTATATGCTGCTGCACGTCTTTTTGGTGTTACCCTCACTAGCGTAGGTTTATATGGACTTCTCTGCTTATTAATTACTGGCTCTTTTGGCCTTTTAACTCTTTATCACCTGCACCTGCTTCCCGCTAAAAACAGTACTTTCGAGGAAGTACTGGCCGACAGTACTGGGAGTTTTATTCCTCCTGTAGCTACTGGATTCTCGCCCTTCGTATTCAGTCTTCTCTGCACCCTAGCGGTTTCAAATCTGCTAGGGAATCTACCCTTTGGGTACGCTAGCCCGACTTCACTCCCTTTCTCTCTTGGAGGTTCTTTGACGTTATGGGTGTGGTTAGTATTTCTGCATGCCAACTTAAGTCACCTCGCCTACTTCGACCAGTTTATCCCAGCTGGTACCCCTCTCCCACTAACTCTTGTTCTCGCACCTATTGAAACTGTAAGCTACTCCGCGCGAGCTGGGTCTTTAGGGGTACGGCTTTTCAGTAACATTCTAGCTGGACACACTTTGTTAGCCATTTTGGCCGAATTCTTGCAATCCGGGACAATGGGGGGAATTCTTAGCCAGATCGCTACATTTATCGCACTCATTCCACTCTGCTGTATCATCGCTCTTGAGATTGCAGTTTCTATCATCCAAAGCTACGTCTTCTGTGTCCTTCTCGTTAGTTATATCCAGGGTGCTATTTAGCCCTCTTCCTCTCACTTCTCGGCACGATGCTGTGCCGAGGGAATAGCTTAAGCTATGTCCATATCTAAAATGTTAAGGCTGCATAGCCGCCTTCCAAGCGGCAAGTCTGAGTTCAATTCTCAGTAGATATATCCCCCCCACACCAAGGGGTAGTAGTGAAACGGTATCACACCTTGTTTGCTACAAGGGGTCTAGGGTTCGACACCCTACTACTCCAGACCTTCTTCATACAACTGGCTAGTATTTAACGCTTGTAACGTTACCACATAGGTTCGAATCCTATAGAAGGTATCCTGAACATTATCTGGACATTGAGATACTAAACTAACAAGAGAATTGCTTTTGAGTTTAGACAAAAGCGTATGTGTTGAAATTGGTAGACAAGATTCGTTTAGGCCGAGTTGACTTCAGTCATGTGAGTTCGAGTCTCACCCTACGCAAAAATCTTCGCTAAGAAATCCGAGGTGTAGCTTAGCCGGTAAAGCACTCAGTTTGGGACTGAGAGAACTTGGTTCAACTCCAAGCGCTTCGAGTGAGCCCCCTAGACTAAAAATGTATACGCCCTCAGCCAGTAGAAAACGATTGCGTCTCTAGGGAGGTTAAACCTAAACGTCCGACCCGTCAACCCTGCCAGAAATGGCACTATTCATTTGAGTATTACGACATGAAAGAAAGTTATCAAGTAATGCGCCCTAAACAAATAGGTGTAAGCCCTAGTAGAAATTGCTTGAACAGGCTAGCTCCTGACATTGATCTAGTAAACATAACTTGAACATAGGGTTTACCACCCTGGAGCAAAGACGCAGCCCCTAAATTGTACCGTGAGGGAACCCTTTGAAAGTTAAAGACTTCTAACTAGCCAAGCCTAGTTAACGACTAACTGAGAAGCTATAAGCAGCAGAAACACCAACTATACCTGCGTACCTTTTGCATAATGGGTTTGTGAGTAATAAAGTCAGAGCACGAAGCCTTTCCTTACGAGAGTAAAATGACCTGAGAGTAATATTTTGAAATTCCACCGTGACCTCTTAATTGTATGTCAGTCTACTGCACTGACATACGTACACTCAGCGCCCCTAGTTCTACTTCACCCGAAACCAAGTGATCTAAGTACGTGCCAGGAGTGTTAATCTAATTAACTCAAGCCTGTAACAGTTCGCGTTGTAATGCGATTGTGAGACATGTGCCTAGAGGTGAAAGGCCAATCAGACTTGGAGATAGCTGGCTCTCCTCGAAAAGTGTTTAAGCACTAACTCAAAGTTCAAAAAGAACTTTCTTTCAGAGGAGTAAAACCCTTAGCACCAGAAGGCCACCCAAAAGCGGTACTTTTTCTGCTTAAGCTTTAAAGACCTGAAACGTAACTTTGAGAATCAGAGTCTTTGTGACAAGGCAAGGACTCAAAAGGGAAACAGCCCTTAAAGGTGAATAAGGTCTCTTAGTGGCCCCTAAGTTTAAAGAGGGTCTCTTCCCATAGACACTCGGAAACTTAGCTTAGAAACAGCGACGTTTTAGTGAAGGCGTAACAGTCCTCCGAGCGAGTAAAGATTCCCCTCCAAATTTAAGAGAATTATACTCCCGCCAAAATACCTTCGCTCTGTAGAACCAGATAGAGGAGCCCTCCGTAAATAAATCTAACCCGGAAAGAGTCCGGGCCCCTACTGAGAAGATAATGCAAACATGAGTAACGTAAGAAGCAAATTTTGCTTCCGCTAATGGCTAAGGTTTTAAATCCCACTGACTACTGGTTTTTTTAATCGGACCCTAAAGGCTTTTGCCCGATGGGTTAGTCAGACGTCCCTGGGGAGATCTCCTAGAAAAATCTGCCATTTCCGTACCTAAACCGACACAGGTAGCCTGGTAACATAATACTTATGCGTTGGGAGACCAACAGTTAAGGAACTCGGCAAAATACGTTCGTACGTTAGCCTATAAGAACGGCTGGTCTGAAGGAGGCCCCCCAACACAAGAATAATGGTCCTTCTCCACCCAGCCTCAGTTAACTCCGGGGCTAGGCCTGTTTACCTAAGACACCGTTCCACGAAACACCCTGTAAATATGTGGGATGAGGCCTGTCCAACTTCTCTTATCAAACGCTGATCCTGCTATAACACAAGAGAAAAACGACCGTTTTAACTCTAAGAATGCTAAGTGTAGCGAACTGCCTTGGCATTTGAATGATGTCCCTGATTGAATGGCATAACAATGGCCCCTCTGTCTCAACTACTGACCCAGTGAAATTGAATGAGGCCGTGCAGATACGGCCTAATAGTGCGAGGACGTGAAGACCCTAACAGCTCCGCGGTAGGTCGGCCTTTAGTCCTCAATTCAACGACCAGCCAAATAAAGGATCAGGCCAACTAGGCCGAAAATGGAATATTCCTCGTTAGGATATGAGTCCGAAAATCTGCGCCGATCTTGCTGCTTATCTGGGACGGAGGCCCTCAAAATAGTAACGGGGGCGAGCTAATGGTTAGTATGACATTGGCTAGAAACCAAACTTACTATAGTCAAGAATATCTCTTATGAGTTATTGCCTGTAAACTACGCCGAGCGTAGTTTGTCTGCACAGACCAAAGATATCACTTAAGGGCACTACTAACTTTATAGGCGGACGGATACGTCCGCCTTACTTGGCAACAAAGCCCTAGTGAACAAAAACTTTATCCTGGAGAAGGAAGTTTTTTTCATCAACAAAGCTACGCTAGGGATAACAGGGTTATAGGAGCGCTAGAGTTCAGATCAATGCTCCTGATTGCCACCTCGATGTCGACTCAACGTGTCCCCGCGGTGCAAGTGCTGCGAAGGGTAGGACTGTTCGTCCTGTAATACGTTACGTGAGTTGGGTTCAATACAGCGTGAGCTAGTGTGGCTACTATCCTGCACTTATTAAAGTTAACCAAGAATAGCCTGCTGGTACGAAAGGACTGCACTCTAATTTCCTCTGGTGAACCCCTATGAATAAAGGGCTAAGCTACGAAATCTGGGGATTAGTGCTGAAAGTCTCTAACAGCACATCCCCCCTCTTGAATCAACTTCCTTAATTAGGGAAACAACCTAAAGATCACCTCCCGACAAAAGCTCGAAATAGTAATGCCCAGGAAGGATGCTTCTCGTATTTTCAGATTTAGACTCACAGTTCTAACCAGGTCCGACTCCCCATCATTTAGAAATATCGTCTAGCGGTAAAGATAGGGAATTGATAGTTCTCAGACTAAGGTTCGATTCCTTGTATTTCTAGCTAAACAGCACTTTCCATCCAACGAACCCATGAAAATTCTACACCCTTTCCACTTGCTTAGCCCTTCAGTATGGCCTCTTGCTTCTTCTCTTTCATTAGGGAATCTAGCCATTTGCGCAGTTGCGTTTTTTAACAGCACTCCCCTAGCAAAACCTAGCCTGTTCTTTGCAACATTGGCATTGCTAATCACCATATGACTCTGATGGCGGGACATCGCTTTAGAAGCAACACTCGCAGGAGACCACACCTTCGAAGTAAAACGAGCCCTTAGTCACGGTATGACAATGTTCATCTGCACAGAGATTCTAGTTTTCTTTGCCATTTTTTGAGCTTACTTCCACAGCGCCCTTTCTCCATCTCTAGAGCTAGCTGTGGCATGGCCTCCGACGGGGATCGTAGCTCTGGATGCTACTGCCCTTCCCCTCTTTAACACGTTACTTCTTCTGGCCTCAGGCTGTGCTGTCACCTTTGCACACCACTCTCTTGTAGCCGGAAATCGATGAGGGGCTACTTTGGGCTTAATTCTTACCTTAGTCCTGGCATCGATTTTTACACTTCTGCAAGCAAACGAGTATGTGAACAGCGGTTTTACATTTGCGGACGGAGTTTACGGTTCGTCCTTTTATCTCGCAACAGGCACTCACGGATTTCACGTGTGTGTAGGAACCCTATTTTTACTAATCGGACTTATCCGCATCTGAACTTATTCCTTAACAGACTCTCACCACAAAGGACTTGAATCCGCCATTGTATACTGACATATAGTGGACGTAGTTTGACTATTTCTTTACGCGGTGGTTTATTGATGAGCCTAGCCCTGTACCTATGTCTGAGTGGCTTAAAGACTTCGCCTTGAAAGCGAATGTGGTTCCGACCACCATGGGTTCGAATCCTGTTGGGTACAAAGTAAAAATCAAATTCTAAACAAATATCTCAACTTTCTGCTTAAACTCAGATTTCGCAGAATAGTAGTAAACAGAAAAATTCAAGCTCAATGTTGGTATTTTTAGCCAGCGAAGCTCTAAGGTTGAGCGAGTCCTTCATGAGGACGAGGTGTTGGTTCAACTCCAACCTTTGGCCTGCTTAAGTCGTCCTGTGGCAGGACATTTCCTTGAAGCGGAAACAATCAGGGTTCGATTCCCTGCTTAAGCATACAGTTTTTCTAACCGTGAACCTACTACACTACAAGCCCATGATTCTTCCTCTACTTGTAAGCTCAGGAGCAGTACTTGGAGCTCTTGCTAATTGGGGAGGGTATATCCGTATTTTAATGTTGTTGGAGTTACTGCTTACAGCGGGAAGCTTAATTGCACTCCGCCTAGGCTCGGAAAGTGATCTGAACTCTCTGGGAGTAGAGTACCTAAACTCCCTGACTATCTTAACTCTGACTGGCACTGAGGCAGTCCTAGGCCTCAGCCTGGTTGTACTAGGTCAACTGTCGATTGCCTCCCGGCATAGAAAACTAAACCTAAACATGGCCAAACGTTGACTTTTATCCACAAATGCTAAAGACATCGGCACTCTATACCTTGCGTTTGGACTATGTAGCGGTATACTCGGAACTGCATTTAGTGTGGCCATCCGAAGTGAACTCGCCGCGCGAGGAGGAATTATAGGGGGAGACTACCAGGTTTATAATGTGGTTATTTCAGCCCACGCCCTCCTTATGATTTTCTATATAGTTATGCCCAGCCTAGTGGGAGGATACGGAAATTACCTCCTCCCCGTTCAAATTGGAGCAGTCGACATAGCATTTCCTCGTCTAAATAATATCTCTCTATGGCTTCTTCCCCCCTCTCTCTCCCTCCTCCTTATCTCGAGCTTAATTGAGCAAGGCCCTGGTACGGGATGAACACTGTATCCCCCGCTTTCAGGACTACAGTCCCACAGTGGGGCATCAGTAGACATAGCCATCTTGGCTCTACACCTAGCAGGTATCAGCAGTACGCTAGGCGCAATTAATTTTATCGTCACTACGCTTAGCATACGTGCCCCAGGAATTTCACTCCATAATATCCCTCTCTTTACCTGGGCAACACTAGTAACAGCCGTCCTGCTGTTACTCTCGCTACCTGTTCTCGCCGGAGCCATCACCATACTGTTAACTGACCGAGCCTTTAATACAAGTTTTTATGACCCTGCAGGCGGTGGGGATTTAAGTTTGTTTCAACACCTGTTTTGATTTTTTGGTCACCCAGAAGTTTATATCCTCGCTATCCCTGCATTCGGAGTAGTCTCTCAAACCGTGTCAACATTTAGTCAAAAACCTGTCTTTGGAACGCTGGGAATGATCTATGCTATAATAAGCATCGGACTCTTGGGTTTTCTAGTTTGAGCCCATCACATATATGTAGTCGGCCTAGACGTCGACACCCGAGCATACTTCACAGCGGCTACTATAATTATTGCAGTTCCCACTGGGATTAAAATTTTTAGCTGACTTGCCACTGTCTACAGTGGTACGGTTACTTTGACTACTGCAATACTATTTTCCCTGGGATTTATTTTTCTATTCACAGCGGGCGGGGTTACAGGGGTCGTTCTCGCAAATGCCAGCTTAGACGTTGCGATACACGACACTTACTACGTAGTTGCTCACTTCCACTATGTTCTTTCTATGGGGGCCGTGTTTGGACTGTTTGCCGCATTCTACCTGTGAGCCCCTAAGTTGACAGGGCATCTCCCCTCAGAGTACTGAGGAGCCCTTCATTTTTGAAGTTTATTTGTAGGTGTAAACCTGACCTTTATGCCTCAGCATTTTCTAGGTTTAGCCGGGCAACCTCGTCGAATTCCAGACTATCCCGCTGCTTTTAGCGGATGAAACATCCTTTCGTCAGTAGGAAGTATCCTCTCTGTATGCGCCACAATAGTTTTTGTTCTAGTGACAGGACACCTCCTCGTCAGCGAACACACTGTAGTAGAATCCAACCCCTGAGTGAATGCTTGCCTGGCACTTACCCAAGGGGAGCAAGAATGTGTAGTTGCCCACACGCTTGAATTCGCATTAGTTTCACCGACACCCCTACACGGGTTTGTTTCACTCCCTCTCTCTTAAACTTACCGCAGCTATGCCTCAAGCTGCCAAGAATATTGGCAGCTAACGAAAAGCTAGTTTTACATACGGCGGCCTGCAAATTAGCTATAGAGCACTATGTAAGTGCTACAACCCACCATGGTAAGCCTCTATCGGTTGGATAAATTCTCTGTAAATTAACTTTAGTAAAATTCCCTGACATTCCTCGAAGTAAATGAAAATCCCCTTCCAACCCACACAAATTCGCATCCGAAAGTAGATATTGTAAATGAAAGTACCCCGCGCGGTACTCTGTATTTAAGATACTCCGTCGGATAACGGCCTCAGAACTGACCGAGCTTCTTACCGAGGTCCTCGGTAAAAATTTAACAGCTTACTGTCTACACAACACTATCGAGCCAAACTTAAAGGTACGATCTTTTCTCCCAAGGAAAAGATAACCTTAAATGCACGCCACTCACGAATAGTGAATGATATAAACTGAGTTATACTTGGCCTTATATGTTACCCAAACTCCAACGTTTATGCTAAAGCCCGCGAGTATGCCAATAGCAACCGGATGGAGGAAAGTCCTCAAAGTTTTGGGGTGGGGGAAGGGAGTGAGATATAGTTATATTGGATTTCTACTTGTGATATAGATTTTCCGAAGACGTTATGCGTGTAGGAATGTAAAAATTTTATTTTTGGATTTTCATTTTGTACCCAAGA
>Ga0123338_10005577_pt1 | contig 10750 bp, 10 predicted proteins | sample grotaG_FD_89793 | JGI IMG/M metagenome (GOLD analysis project Ga0123338, IMG submission 89793) | Glacier valley bacterial and archeal communities from Borup Fiord, Nunavut, Canada, to study Microbial Dark Matter (Phase II) -... | ecosystem: Environmental > Aquatic > Freshwater > Ice > Glacier ...
TTAGTCTTCCCTCTTCCATTATCCGCTATGAGCAGGTTTAAACCAGAACTTGGGGTGAAATTTAAGTCCAGATTTTTGTAATTACTAATTTGGATACTTTGTAGGAACATTAGTACTAATTACTTTTTTTCTACTAAATCTTTTAGTTTTTGCAATGCTTTTTGTCTGAAAAGACTAATGAAGATTGATTCTTGACCCTTAGGAGTTTGGTAACTTACCCTAACTTTAGGATCAGGTATATTAGCAATCTCGGTTGCTACTTCACTATTTTCAACTTTAAGATTATATTCATTAGCAATTGTTAGAAAGAGCATATCAGCAGCTAAAGCAGTTTCAGCATCTAATTTCCATTTTTCCTTAAGTTTTTCTAAAGTTGTATTTTGAGTTTTTAAAAAATCTTCTACACTAATACCTAATTTCTCAATTCTTTGTCGGTAATTTTTTTCTTTAATGGCTATTTCGTTTTCTGTAGCAATCAGAGAGGGAATTAAATTAGCATGTTTACTAGCCTCAGCAATCATGTTAGTTAAGTAGTTATCTTCTACAGTCTGTTTTTTACTAGTTTCTAAGCTTGATTTAATAAAATCTTCTAATTGTTTCTTATCAGTCACATTAGGAATATTTAATTCCTTTATCCATACTTCTGGTTTGGTATCTTTATCTTTATTCTCCAAACTTTTTTCTTTAACTTCATTATAAACTTTCTCAATTTCAGCATCACTCACTTCAACTTTTTCTCTTTCGATTTTCAAATTAGAAAAATCTGGTAATTTAAGTGCAGGTAAAACGGGGAACTTGGCTGTAAAAACCAAGCTAGCTTTCTCATTGTCTTTAAAATCATAGCTGATTTTTCCTAGTACTTTATAGTTTTCTTTTGCTACGATTTCAGCAGTAATCTCTGGAACTAATCGATCATATGTATTTAAAATAACTTGAGATGAAATCTTTTGCATTATTACATCTTTAGGCGCTTTCCCAGGTCTAAACCCTGCAATTTCAGTACTCTTAGCTAGTTCCTGGTAAACTTTATCTTGAATTTCTTTAACTTTTTCGGGGTTTACAGTTACTGTTAATTCAACATCTGAATCAGAAATCTTATTAACTTCGTAATTATAATTAGCAACAATATTTTGAGTTGATTTGGCCATATAATCTATATAATATGGACGATTGTAGCATAAGAATCAATATTCATCATCTCCATCTGTATCATCGTTCATACTTGGATCATTGTCCATAATATCTAGCCAGTCATCAGAATCATCTAAATAGACGTGTTCTATATCTTCCTTTACTATCTCTAGATTATCTTCTAGTTCAACTGGAGGATAATACATATCGATTTCTTGTTCTTGATCCTCCTCTTTATCCTTATCGTGCTCCTTACTAGTTGATACTTTTTTAAGTGTTTTATTAATTGCCATATGATATTTTTTGCTTATTTACCCCCGTTTTGTCAACTATTTTCTAAATATTCTCGGAGAATAGTTTCTACTTCAAGAGAATTATTCGTTAACATTAACCTTGATCGAAGCTCCACTGCTCCTGGAAAAGAACTGATATACCAAGCTAAATTTTTACGCATCTGCACAAATACCTGTGGTGGTTTATATTTTTCGTGAAGTTTGGCATGTGCAATAATCATCGAAAATCTAGCAGCTAAATCTGTCTCACTTGTTTCTTTTTTAAAGACATTAGGATTACCAAAACTAGCTCTTCCTATCAATACCCCATCAAGTTTAGTTTCTTTAACTCTTTGTAGTGCTTCAGCTACAGACTTCACATCTCCATTTCCTAAAATTATAGTTTCTGAATTTAATGAATCCCTAACATCTACTGCTAATTTAATTAATTCCCAGTTCGCTTTACCAGTATAAAGTTGTTTCAATGTTCTTCCGTGAAGTGTTATCGCATCAGGTTGTGCAGTTAATAAATTACCAATCCATTCTTCGACCTGTGGCTGTTCATATCCAATCCTAGTTTTTACACTTACTGGGATTAGTTTACGTTTTACCGGAAGATTATTATAAATACCCAGGTCTTTAGACATATTGATGAAATTTGTGAATTCTCTTTCTGCTTTCTTAGCACTGATAACCGGCCATTTATTCCAATCGAGCCCTGACTGCTGCCAATCAAGAACAGCTTGCTTTACTACAGTAATTATTTCGATAGCTAGTTCTGGTGTTCTGATTAAGGCTGCTCCACATCCACGGTGAACAACCGATTTAGCGGGACACCCCATATTTATATCCACACCATCAAATCCTAATTCGCAAACTAATTGTGCTGCTGCATAAAATAAGGCTGGATCATTCCCGTATATTTGCCCAATAATTGGTCTTTGTGACTCTGTATACCAAAAGTCCGTTAACAACTTATTATTAAGTCTGATAATACCTTCTATTGGAATAAATTCCGTAAAGATTACGTCAGGATGGCCATATTCTGCTTGAATAATTCTATAGCTAAGATCACTTACTCCATCCATTGGAGCTAGGCCTATTATTGGTTTTGGTAATTGCTGCCATAAGTTCATATTGAATTATAGCCTAATTGGAGATGATTCCAGCCTACATTCTAGAACTAAATGTGTTAGAATTTGGATAACTAAAATATCAACTTTTATCTTTTGGATAATAAATCTGGGGTGATTATTCTTAAATTGGGAGGTAGTGTTATTTCACACAGCAATAAACTCATTGATTTTTCCTATTTACGTGAATTTAGAGATTTACTTCAGGAGCAAGTTCTATTAGGTAGAAAATTCATTGTGGTTGTAGGAGGTGGGCAATTAGTAAGAAATTATTTAGATTACTCTAAAAGCCAAGGTAATATCAGCTTAGAAAGAGATCTCCATTGGATTGGAGTAGCTGGTAATACGTTAAATGCTGAAGTTATTAGAGGATTCCTAGGTGATGATTTAGCCGAAGCCCATGTATGGAAATATGATGATTTATATAAATTACCTCAACAAGAATTTAATAAACCTATTGCTGTTGCGGGTGGGTTCTTAGCGGGTAGAAGTTCTGACTGGGTAGCATTACAAATAGCACAAGCTTTAGGTGTGATAAAGATTTTCGATTTGAAAAATACTGACGGTGTTTATAGTAGTGATCCTAGAATTGATAGTAAAGCTAAATTTCTTTCAAAAATAACCTGGGATGAATACTTAGAAATAATTGGCAATCCTCAAGAACATAAACCTGGGGCAAATTATCCTGTTGATGTAATTGCAGCTCGAGAAGCTAAGGAAATTGGAGCAAAATATTATATAATTAAAGCAAGTGATTTTGTTAATATTGAAAAAGCCATCAACAACGAAGAATATAAAGGTACCTTAATTTCTGATAATTAATTAAATAATGACAAAAGCCTTTCAAATATCAATTAATATTTTGATTTATTGGGTAGTAGTAACTGGGCTAACTGGTCTGCATATTACCTCTAATAAAATATTTGCCTTAGTAATAGGTGGCTTCATCTTCGCACTCGTAGCTCTTCTAGTTGAACCAGTGCTTTCCTTTTTTAAATTCCCTAGAAACTTTTGGGGGTTATTAGTAGTTGGATTTATTATTAATTTATCTCTATTTATTATCTATAGTTTAGGATTTTTACCCCTTATCTTAACAGTAAGCTCAGGAATTATTGGTGACGGACTTGCTCCTATTCCATTTCCAGCGATAAGTTTAAGTAGTCCAATACTAGTTGCAATTGTAGCTGCTTTAATTGCCACCCTCTTACAAATTTTATTTAGAAAATTAGCTCGAACAATATGAAACCATTGATAATAAGCCAAATAGTAATTTCAGTCTTAGTAGTAATTTCTGTGTTATTACAAAACGGAAATTCAAGCTTAGGTACTGTATTTGGAGGAAGTGTCACCGAATCTTTTAGAACTAAAAGAGGATTCGAAGCATTTATATACAATTTCACGATTGTCTTAGGAGTTTTATTTGTAGCAAATTCATTGGCAATCTCTATCGTCGGTACATAAAAAGTAATCACTTACTATTATGAATCCTCTTAAATTACGTGATGAATTTTGGGACTATCCACAAATATTATTCGTTGGCAAAAAATCTCTTTGGGGAGAATTAACTACATTTTATCAATCAACTAGGCCTTTTAGTTATATTATTACTACGTTACTTGTAACTTTAATTTTAGGTATTATCCTATTAACTAGGATTCAATCGGTCTTAGTAAATAGTCAGTTTACATTTGTAGAAGGTATTGTAGTAGGAACTGATGCAGCTGGAGACCCGATCGGACCTAACAGGCTCAACCCTTTACAAACAACTAATACCCAACTTGATAGAGATATACTACAACTTATCTACGAGCCTTTAATTAGACTTGATCAATCAGGGAATGTAATTCCGATATTAGCAGATAATTATAGTAGCCAAGATACTAAATCTGGAAAGACGTACAGATTTAGTTTACGTAAAAACGTATATTGGCATGATGGGAAGCGATTTACAACCCAAGATATTAAGGCTACGTTTGATCTTATTAAAGAATTAGCAAATAGTGGGGTAGAAAATATTTACGGCACACAAGCAGCCAAAAATCTTGAATTAAATATTTTAGATGATTATATTTGTGAATTTAAGGTTACTAAAGGAACATTACCCAATTTTTATGAATTAATAACCTTTAGTATTTTACCTGCACATTTAATTAAACAATACCGAGATGCAATTATTAATGGGCAATACACTGGTCAAGGCAAATTAATCTCAATAGGAACCGGTCCATTCATTTTAAATGATATTGCCCCTGATAACGTAAACTTAATTGCCAATTCAAAATATTATTTAGGTGAACCCAAAATTAAAAACTTTCAGTTTAAATTATTACGCAATGAAAACGAAGCTTTAACAGCAATAAAATCTGGTGAAATACATGGGATTGCGAGTCTAAGTAATACTTTTCTAACTCAAGCAATTGACAGTCCTAATATGGGGTTGTTAAGTTCTGATACTATTTACTCTGAATATTGGGGGATATATTTTAATCTAACTAGTACTGGATCAACCCTTATTAAAGATAAAAAAGTGCGGACTGCATTTTCTCAATCCATTGATAGAGATATACTAGCAAAATCGTTTTTTACAAAAGCAGAAGTTGCCCTAGGACCTATTGCTCAAAACTCTCCTTACTATGCTGGTGATGCAAATCAACAACCTAAATATAACCCTAATGCGGCCATACAAACTCTAAATAATGCAGGCTGGACAATTAGCCAAGTAACTAATTCAACTAATAATAGTGTTGTTAAAATTGCTCAGAAAAATAATATCCCTCTTAAGCTTACTCTTGCATATGCTGACAATCCAGATAAGGTGAGAATAGTAAATTCTATAGTTAACAATTTAGCTAATGTAGGGATTCAAATTATTCTTAAACCATTATCTGCATCCGAATTAGTGACTGCTAGAACTACCCAAAATTTCGATTTACTTTTATACGGGGTTAGTACTTTTGTCGATCCAGATAGATATGAATTTTTCCATTCAAACGAAAACCAATCCGGTAATAATGTAGGGCTAAATATCAGCGGATATGTATCTGAAAAAAGTAAGCCCATAATTGATCCTGTTAAAAAGAAATCTGTTATCGTACCCTTAGTTGACGTATTACTTGATGAGGCCCGCAAAACAAGTAATAATGACACACGAAAAGAAAAGTATTTAGAGTTTCAGAAAATATTAGCTGATGAAGTACCTGTAATATTTCTTTACCATCCAAGTCTAGATTATTTGGTAAGTAAAAGGATAAAAAACATTGATTTAACTAACATGTACAGTGAAGAGGAAAGGTTTATTAATGTACAAAATTGGGAAATTAAAGTAGAGTAAGTTAAATTATTTATTAGAATCAATTTATGTCAATATTAATATTCTTTATTGTTATATGCTCTATTTTAGTGCTTATAGCAGTTATTCTGCTTTTTGGTCTTTCAATGTACAACGGTTTAATCAGGCTTAAAATACTTGTGCAAGAAGCTTGGAGTGGAATCGATGTGCAGCTTAAAAAAAGATATGATTTAATCCCTAATCTAGTCTCAACTGTAAAAGGCTATGCTGGTCATGAAAGTGATGTGTTTGAAAAAGTAGCCGAATTAAGATCAGTGGCTATGAAAACTACAGATATTAATGAGAAAGTTAATGTTGAAAATCAATTATCTGGAACATTAAAAACTCTTTTTGCTGTATCTGAAAATTATCCTCAATTAAAAGCTGACCAAAGCTTTCTAAATCTTCAAAATCAACTCGCTAATATCGAAACTGATTTGGAAAGTGCAAGGCGATATTATAATGGAACAGTTAGAGAATTTAACACTAAAATCCTAGTTTTCCCAAGTAGTATAATTGCCGGAATGCTTAAATATTCAACTCAGCCATTTTTCGAGGCAGAACCGGACGCAAAAGCAAATGTTAAAGTCGATTTCAGTAATTAGTTAAGAAATGAAATTAACTAGACTACTTCAGGGACTGACCGTTAGTTTCCTAGTTATTACAAGTTTAGTTACAGCTGCTAATCCTATTGCAGCCCAGTCAAATACTAAAACATATTCTATAGATGCATTAAAGGTAAATATTAAAATCAATAAGGATAGTACCTTTAATGTTTCGGAAGAACAAGATTACACTTTCAATGATTACTTTAAAGAGATGTACAGAGACGTTACTTTGGTAAACCAAGATAATGTAACTAAATGTCATAACGATTCAAGTTTACAGTGCGGAGGGTTTAATTATTTATCTGTTGATAGTGTTTTTGTTAATGGTGAAAAAATTTCTCCTGATAAGTATAAACTGCGAACAGTGTATATAAATAACGAAAAAAGAGCGGAGATAGCATATGAATTTGCTAATGGGACTGAAGTACCCTTATACAATCAAAAATACAGTTTTAAAGTAAATTATACAATATTAGGTGGGTTAGGGTTTTTTCCCAACTATGATCTGTTTTATTGGAACGCTCTGTGTCAAGACCGCGATAAATATATATCTAATGCGACTGTAGATATTACTTACCCGAATGCTATTAATTTAGATAAAAGTTCAAGTAGATTAATAACTAATAATATTGTAAAAGTTACTCAACCCAATGATAATGAAGTTAACTACCAAACTTCTAATCTTGCTCCTAATGATAATTTCACAATAGTACAAAAAATATCTAATGCAGTAATAAGTAAACCAAGTAACTTAAAAATGATTGCAAATCCAGGATCTCAGCATCTCAAAATTAATGACTCAATTAATATAGATGTTAATAATCAAGATTTAATATCAGGTCTACCAGCTGGTACTTTAAAATTAGATTTTAGCTCTGCTGGTTATTTTCCTAGTAGTCAAAATATTAGTTTAGAACCTGGAGAAACTAAAAATGTAACTAGTAATTTAGAAATAACGCCAGAATTACAAGCCACTTTAGTTATAATTGGAATTCTTAATGTAGTTTGTCTATCTTTATTACCTATAATTCTTGGTTTAATCTATCTCTTATGGAGACTTAAAGGGAGAGATAAGGGAATTACTACGATTATTCCTCAATACTCCCCACCTGCTAATATGCCGCCTTATCTTTTAGGAGCATTAATAAACGAAGGCGTAGATAATATCGATATAACAGCTACCATTATCGATCTTGCCTACAGGGGTTACATAAAAATAATTGAAAAAGATGCCCACTGGGGTAGGAAAGATTATACTTTGGAAAAAGTTAAGGACTTACTAATTGGTTTAAATCCTACTGAAATAGAAATTGTTTCAGTATTATTCGCAGCAGGAGATATAGTTTCACTCGACAGTCTTAAATACAAACTGTATTTATCTATGCCGAAAATCCAAAAAGATATTAATCAACAACTAGTTACATTAGGTTATTACAAAACAAACCCTAGCTTTACAAAGACTATTTGGTTTGTGATAGGCATATTAGGATTAATCATAGGAGGCGGTATTGGATTTTTATTGGCATTACTAAATATATTTACGGGACTTATAACGGGTATTGCCACTGGTATTGCTCTATTAATTGTGGGTAGATTTATGCCTGCAAAAACCGAACTGGGAGGTAAAACCTATAGTGAAATCTTGGGTTTTAAAATGTATCTAGAAACTGCTGAAAAATATCGTTTGCAAAATTTAACTCCGGCTGAATTTGAAAAATATTTATCCTACGCTATAGCTTTTGGAATTGAACAACAATGGGCTGAAAAATTCAAGGATATATATACTAGCGCTCCGGAATGGTTTGTAGGAAACTATTCTACTTTTAATACTATTATATTTGTTAGTTCATTACGTAATTTTACTACCAATTCAACAACTACGTTTACCGCTAGGCCTTCTAGTAATAATACATTTGGGGGCGGCGGATTTGGCTCTAGCGGTGGTGGATTTGGCGGAGGATTTGGCGGTGGTGGTGGTGGTGGCGGAGGCGGAGGCGCTCGCTAGTTTTTATTCTCCTAACCTTAAGTTAACTAACCAATCTATTTCTTCTTAGCCAGATTATAACGCGCTCTATTAAGGGCTTGAACTGCGTTGACCAAATCAAGTTCAAGGCCATGCTTATATTTCCAATGACTCACTTTACCGAATCCATCTGGAATAATTAATCTATTAATTGAACCTACTTGAAACTCAGCTCCTATTAATCCTAGCGAAGATGGTCCTCTTAAAGATTCTAGATTATAAAATAAACTAGTATTTAAATATCCAGTTAATAGAGAATCTTCTCGCCGACTCCTTACTTCCATAACTTGATCAAGACTGTGCAAACTAATTAACATTTCTCTTATATCACTATAAGTAGGAATAAATGGGGCTCGATTATTAGCAAACACTTCCCTCATATCCACAAATGGTAAAACTCCAGTTGTTTCCGTTAAACATGCTTGTCCGTAACTTCCAGATCTTGTTAAACCAGCTAAAATTTCTACTTGTAATTCAGATATTACTGATTCTTCTCTCTTCCAATCTTCTTCATCATCTGGAGTATCTTTGGAAGCACCTAAAATTATTTTTGCACCTAGTAAATCAGGAACTATCGGCAAAACCATTTTAAACCAGTCTGGTGAAAATCTTTCTGGCTTCTTATTATGACCAAAATAAGGATAAAATCCTTCCACATATCTATCATAAGTATTAGCATTCTTTGGTTTCTTAATTTTTTCCCAAGTACTTCCTACACTTTTTACCCTATGTTTGGTTATTACAAATAAACCAACTGGTAATATATCGCTAGCATTAGCTAAAAATTCCTCATAGGTTGCATATGTAGCGCGGGCCTCTTTAAATCTAGCTTCATATTCTTCAATTCCCATTTCTCTATAACCTTGAAAGGTCATTATGTCTCTAATTTGGATTTGAGTTTGAGCCATTTTTTCACTAGCTTGCCTAAAGTATCCCTCTTGTCTTAGTTCTTCAACAGCTCCTACCATATTATGGTATTCAGGATCAATAAGTTCATATACTCTATTTTTTAAAATACTTAAAGCTCTCTGATCCCCGGTAAACTCCGCAAATTCTAAGTGGAACTTTGAAGCTTCCATAGCGTCGTTACGAGCTCCTACAGTATGGTTACCACTCACCAAATCTGATAGACTAGGATTTTTAGGAAACATAAGTGCGTCAGTTAGATTCCACATTAATGTAAGTAAGGGTTTAGTACCTACTTCTGCTACAACTAGTTCTTTTATTTCTAACCTCCACTTATTTAAGTTAGCAGAAACTGAACCTTCTAAACCCGGGATTTCACTCACATCATCAGGATTTTCTGCTAGTTCTATTAATTGAATTAACATCGGTAATTTAGCTACTAAGTCTGTTGTAGAAAAACCAAAACTTTCAAGACTGGCTAAGGCTCTTTCCGAATAATGAAGCCCTTTTAAAATACGTTTTTTATTAAATCTTAATTCTGGGACTTGTTCAGATATATCGTGAAAAACAGTTTTGCCAGTTGCTTCCAATAAATCCATCCAATAAGCATTTTTCCTCATTTCTCCTGCTTTATATATATCTCCTCCCAAAGCCCCAACTAATTCACCTAACCTTGCCGTTTCATCATAATATTGGTTATTATTTCCTTGAAAATCAAAATAGTCATGGAACAGTGCTTCTAATACTTGGTCGTTATAACTACTTTTACCTGCAATTACTGCTACTCTTAAATAGTGGTGGAATTGGGTATTTTGATCAGGTCTAATATTTTGCGGATATCTAATATTATGTTCACCTTCAAATCCGTATTTATGTAAAAGCGCTAGACAATTAGTAAGTTTATGAGAAATTGTAGTTACTTTTTCTATTCCAGTTTCACTATCTATACCTCGACTAAAAATTACTTCGTCTTCTCTTTCATCAACTGCATAGTTACTCCGGTCGATAAAATCAGCTACAAAACCCAACCATTCTGGTGAATAGACTATTTCCCCATTTTCAGTAGTAGTATAGGGACTTACTGGAACATCGAACAATAAATTATCTACCAATCCTGTAGAGTATGATTCAGGTAAATATTTCCTATATTCTTCAATTACAGAGCCTGCTAATAATGAGCCATGAAGCTGTGGCTGTTGTAATGATATAAATAACCTTGATTGTAATTCTGTTTCTTGATCTGCCATAAAAAAACCTCCCTTTTAAGGGAGGTCTAAATTATTAAGTTATTTATATTTAGATTCTACTCCCTTTTTTTCTCCTGTTATTAATAATATTATTAATAATAA
>Ga0123338_10005579_pt1 | contig 10747 bp, 21 predicted proteins | sample grotaG_FD_89793 | JGI IMG/M metagenome (GOLD analysis project Ga0123338, IMG submission 89793) | Glacier valley bacterial and archeal communities from Borup Fiord, Nunavut, Canada, to study Microbial Dark Matter (Phase II) -... | ecosystem: Environmental > Aquatic > Freshwater > Ice > Glacier ...
AAGTTCCCAGTCTTACTACTAATAGAGCAATAAAAGTAAAAATGAGTCTATCTCGAATATCCTTAACTTTTAAAGCATTTCGGAGTGTTTTAAACATTAGACCACCTCAGCATTTCCACCAAGAGCCTGTATCTTTTCGACTGCACTAGCACTAAATGCATTAACTTTAACATCAAGCTTCTTAGTTAATTCTCCATTTCCAAGAATCTTTACTCCATCTTTAGGGTTATTAATAATCCCTATTTCAATCAATGAAGCAACTGTTACTTCAGCACCATCATCAAATCTATTTAATACACTAACATTTATTGCAATGATTTCCCTTGTGTTTCTATTATTGAAACCACGTTTCGGAATTCTTCTGTATAGCGGCATTTGACCACCCTCGAATCCAATTCTGGGAGATCCGGAACGAGCCTTTTGTCCCTTATGGCCTTTGCCGGCTGTTTTACCGTTGCCTGAACCGTGTCCACGTCCTCTTCTGAAATTATCATTTTGTTTCGATCCGTTTGCCGGTCTCAATTCTGATAGATTCATCTCGTGCACCTCCTTCTCTTAACATTTATATTTCTTCAACCTTTAATAAGTGTTTAACCTGATTGACCATTCCTCTAACACAGGCATTATCTGGCATTTCTACAGTCCAGTGAGGTTTTTTCAAACCTAGCGCTTCAACTGTTGCTCTGTGCTTCGGAAGGGAGCCAATTGTAGATTTCACTAATGTTATTTTTAATTTGTCTGCCATTTTGACACCTCCATATTTGAATAATACTCTTCCAAAACAGCTTTTACTTTAAAAGTTGTTCTACTGGAATACCACGAAGTCTAGCTACTTCCTCAGGGGTCTTCAACTGGCTTAATCCTTCAATTGTAGCGAGAACTACATTCTGCTTATTGTTGGAACCAAGTGATTTGGTACGGATATTTTTAAAACCTGCAAGCTCAAGCACATTACGCGCTGGACCACCTGCAATAACACCGGTACCCTCTGGTGAACGCTTCATTAAAACGGTAGAACTACCGAATTTACCAATAAAGTCATGTGGTACACTACCGTTTTCATCAATCGGCAGGCTGATTATTTTTTTAATTGCATCTTCTTTGCCCTTACGAATTGCCTCAGGGATTTCTGTTGCTTTTCCTAAGCCTGCGCCAACGTGTCCGTTCTTGTCGCCTACAACTACTAATGCAGTAAACCTGAAGTTACGTCCACCTTTAACAACCTTAGTTACACGCTTGATTGATACTACTTTATCTTCCAATTCCAGTTGACTGGTATCAACGATTGTATGTTTCATGTGTTTTCCTCCTTGCCTAGAATTCCAGACCAGCTGCACGAGCTGCATCTGCTAACGCCTTGATCTTACCCTGATATATGAAGCCACCTCTATCGAAGACAACCGCTTTAATACCTTTTTCTAATGCTTTTTTTGCAATAACATTCCCGAGTAATGCTGCTGCTGCCACATCGTTGGTTTTCTGAAGTTCAGCTTTAACATCCTTCTGGAGTGTGGAGGCTGCAACTAAAGTGTTTCCGACAGTATCATCAATAATTTGAGCATAGAAATGATTGTTGCTTCTGAATACAGCCAAACGCGGTCTCTCAGGAGTACCCGTGAAACGATTACGTAATTTTAAATGTTTTTTAACACGAATTTCAGATCTATTTACCTTGCTAACCATACTATTTCACTCCTCCTTTACTTCTTACCGGTCTTACCAACCTTGCGTCTAATTACTTCATCAGCATACTTAATTCCCTTACCCTTATACGGTTCAGGCTTTCTCTTGTCTCTGATTTCAGCGGCGAATTGGCCAACCTTTTCTTTATCAATACCTTTTACAATAATTTTATTCTGACCTTCCAAAACTGATTCAATTCCTTCTGGATCAATCATAACAACCGGATGAGAGTAACCTAATGTTAATGTCAAATCTTTGCCGGCTTTTGCAGCCCTGTAACCAACACCGTTAATTTCCAGAATCTTTTGATAACCCACTGTAACACCAGTAACCATGTTAGCAACTAATGTTCTTGTAAGGCCATGTAAAGCTTTCATCTTCTTTAAATCACTTGGTCTTGTTACAATAACATTGCTGTCTTCTACCTTGATATTCATTTCTGCAGGTAACACTCTTACTAATGTTCCCTTAGGACCCTTAACGGTCACTTTATTATTTTCTGCTAAATCTACAGTTACTCCTGCAGGTATAGCGATAGGCATTTTACCAATACGTGACATGCCCGCACCTCCTAATTTTATTGAGAGAAAATTTACTTTCTCTATTGCTTGATCTTAGTCTTTCTAATAGGTCCACTTCACAAAAACTTCGTTTTTGTTCAGTGTCCATAACCACTGACTTCGTCAGTACGTGCTCGATTAACCTGGCACTAAAATCAGTTCTTAGAACTGATTTTGCTAACGATTGGTTACGAAGTAAACAATCGTTTACTACCAGATGAAGGCTAATACCTCGCCGCCTACATTTGATTCTCTTGCTTCTCTATCGGTAATAACACCTTTGTTTGTTGAAATTATTGCTATTCCTAAGCCACCAAGTACTTTCGGTATCTGCTCTTTGTTTGCATATACACGAAGACCAGGTTTGGAAATTCTCTTAAGACCTGTAATAATCTTTACGTTTTTATCTTTACCATACTTTAATGCAATATGGATTGTCTTAAAGCTACCAACTTCCTCAATTTCAACTTTTTTGATATAACCTTCCCTTAAAAGGATGTCGGCAATAGCAACTTTCATCTTAGAAGCAGGTACATCTACTGTATCATGTTTAGCAGTATTTGCATTACGAATTCTTGTAAGCATATCTGCAATGGGATCGCTCATTGTCATTTCATTTGCCTCCTTTCTTAACTCTTACCAGCTAGCTTTCATTACGCCGGGTATCTGTCCTTTGTACGCTAATTCACGAAAACAAATTCTACATACGCCGTATTTTCTTAAATATGCATGTGGACGACCACAAATTCTACAACGGCTATATTCTCTGCTTGAGAATTTCTGAACACGTTGTTGCTTTACTTTCATTGACGTTTTTGCCATGGAATTCCCTCCTAATTATTTTCTAAATGGCATACCGAATTGTGTTAACAGTTCACGAGCCTCTTCGTCGGTATTTGCAGTGGTAACAAAAATGATATCCATACCTCTCACTTTATCCACCTTATCATACTCTATTTCAGGGAAAATCAGTTGCTCCTTGATACCGAGTGAATAATTTCCTCTACCGTCAAATGCATTCGGGTTGACACCTCTAAAGTCACGAACTCTGGGTAAAGCTAAATTAATCAAACGATCAGCAAATTCATACATCTTTTCGCCTCTTAATGTTACCTTACAACCAATTGCCATGCCTTCTCTTAGTTTAAAATTAGCAATGGACTTCCTTGCTTTTGTGATAACCGGTTTTTGACCTGCAATAATCTCAAGATCCTTAATAGCAGTATCTAATACCTTAGCGTTATCCTTAGCTTCACCAACACCCATGTTGATGACTATTTTATTTATCTTAGGCACTTCCATAACGTTCTTATATCCGAACTTCTTTGTCATGCCAGCTACAACTTCACTTTTATACATATCCTTTAATCTAGCCAACTTTAATGAACCTCCTCTCAAAATTAGTCGATAACATCGCCCGTTGATTTAGCAAAACGTACTTTCTTGGTTCCCTTTTTGCTATCCTCGGTTTTAAAACCGATTCTGGTAGGTTTACCCTTGTATACATACATTACGTTTGATACATCAATCAGTGCTTCTTGATGGTTGATACCACCCTTGGGATTCGTTTGGCTTGCTTTACTGTGCTTGGAAATCATATTTATGCCTTCGATCAATATTCTTCCCTCTTTAACAGCAATCACTTTGCCTTCTTTACCTTTATCTTTACCAGTAATAACCTTAACGTTATCACCCTTTTTGATTTTCATCGTTGCCACAGTTGACACCTCCCTACAATACTTCTGGTGCTAAAGAAACGATTTTCATGAATTGTTTCTCTCTTAATTCTCTCGCTACCGGTCCAAAAATACGAGTTCCTTTTGGATTCTTATCATCTTTTATTATAACGGCAGCATTCTCATCAAATCTAATATAAGAACCATCCTTACGACGTGCTCCTTTAACCGTACGAACGACAACCGCTTTTACTACATCGCCCTTCTTAACAACACCACCTGGTGTTGCATCTTTAACTGCAGCAACGATGATATCACCAATATTAGCATATCTTCTGGTTGATCCGCCTAATACTCTGATGCAAAGTATTTCTTTCGCACCGGTATTGTCGGCAACTCTAAGTCTTGTTTCTGCTTGTATCATGACAATACTCCTTTCAAAATGCATTTGAGAATTATCTATTTATCGAATTATTTGCACACTTTAATGTATACAAATATTACTTCGCTTTTTCGATAATCTCCATAAGTCTCCATCTTTTATCCTTGGATAATGGTCTTGTTTCCATTACCTTAACTCTATCACCGATGTTGCACTCATTGTTCTCATCATGCGCTTTCAGTTTAAAGGTTCTTTTTACAATCTTGCCGTACAAAGGATGCTTTACGTTGTCCACTACAGCTACAACAATGGTCTTATCCATCTTATCGCTAACTACTTTGCCGATACGAATTTTTCTTAAATTTCTTTCCACAACGATACTCCTTTCCATGACCGATGGTCAACCCAAAGGCTAGGTCCATCAATAAATTATTATTTAGAAGTCTTTGTAAGCTCGGAAATAACTGTCTGAACTCTTGCGATATTTTTTCTAACTTCCTTAATTCTGCTTGTGTTATCTAATTGGTTGGTCGCGTTCTGGAACCTCAAGTTGAAGAGTTCCTTCTTGGCAGCTACTAATTCTTCATTAAGTTCTGTAGCTGATTTGCTTTTTAAATCTCCTACAAATTTATTAACTTTCACTGTTTTCACCGCCTTCTAAGTCAGCACGGGAAACTATTTTACATTTCACCGGTAATTTATGTGTTGCAAGACGTAATGCTTCTTTCGCCGACTCCTCGGATACTCCAGAAATCTCAAACAATACACGGCCCGGTTTAACAACAGCTACCCAATACTCTAATGAACCTTTACCGGAACCCATACGGGTTTCAGCAGGTTTTGTTGTTACAGGTTTATCAGGGAATATTTTAATCCAAACCTTACCACCACGCTTCGTAAAACGTGTCATAGCGATACGGGCAGCTTCAATCTGGTTTGATTTAATCCAGCACGGCTCCATAGCAACAATACCAAATTCGCCTTGGCTGATTGTATTGCCTCTTGTAGCTTTTCCTGCCATAGAACCACGGAATTGCTTACGACGCTTAACTCTCTTTGGCATTAACATTAAATATCGCTCCCTTCCTTTTTAGCACCTTTTATTGGAAGTACTTCACCATGATAGATCCAAACTTTAACACCTAGTTTACCAAATGTGGTATTAGCTTCTGCAAAACCATAATCGATATCTGCACGTAACGTCTGTAATGGAATAGTTCCATCACTATAGAACTCTGTACGAGCCATATCAGCGCCACCAAGGCGTCCGGCAACAGCAGTCTTAATACCCTTTGCTCCGCCCTTCATTGTTCTTGCCATGGTTGACTTCATAGCTCTTCTGAATGAAATACGATTCTCTAGTTGAGTTGCAATGTTTTCAGCTACTAACTGTGCGTCTAGGTCAGGTTTTTTAACTTCCTTAATTTCTAGGTTTAATTTCTTGGAAGAAAACTGTTGAATCTCTCCCTTTAATTTTTCAATCTCAGTACCTGCTCGACCGATGACAATACCCGGTTTCGATGTGAAAATAATTATCTTTAAGCGGTCAGATGCTCTTTCGATTTCAATCTTAGATATACCTGCTGCATATAGTTTTTTCTTGAGATATGTTCTGATCTTATAATCTTCGACAAGATTATCAGCAAAATCCGCTTCAGCATACCATCTAGAATCCCAATCCTTAATGATCCCGACTCTTAAGCCATGAGGATTAACCTTTTGTCCCATTATTGCCCTCCTTATCTCTCATTAAGCACTACTGTTATGTGGCACATTCTCTTCAAAATACGATAAGCCGTGCCTCGTGCTCTAGGTCTGATTCTTTTCATTATAGGTCCCTGGTTCGCAAAACATTCTTCAACATAAAGCTTAGTAGGATCCATATTTTTAACTTCAGCATTCGCAATCGCTGATTTTAGAATTTTTTGAATTACGCTTGAAGCATATCTTGGGTTGTATGCCAGTATACCAACTGCCGTTTGTACATCTTTCCCACGAATGGCGTCTAATACGAAACAAGCCTTCTGTACAGAAATTCTGGTAAAGGATAATTTAGCAGATGCTCTGTTGTCTTTAATCTCGTTTCTTTCCCTCTTTATTTGGGATCTATGTCCTTTCGCCATGGATGAAACCTCCTTCCATTCAATGCTTACGCATTATTTTCTAGTTTTCTTTTCATCTTTTCCATGCCCTCTAAAGGTTCTGGTTGCAACAAACTCACCGAGCTTATGGCCAACCATATCTTCTGTAACATATACAGGAACATGTCTTCTGCCATCATGAACCGCAATAGTATGTCCAACCATCTGCGGGAATATGGTAGAACGTCGTGACCAAGTTTTAATAACTGATTTGTCACCGGCTTTGTTGAGAGCATCTACTTTTTTCAATAAATGTTCATCAGCAAATGGTCCCTTTTTTAGTGAACGAGCCATGTATTCTAACCTCCTTAAATTTGCATTGCTTGATAAGTGAATCGACTTCCTAATTTATCTTATACATGACAATGAACTTACTTTCCAATTCATCTAATCCATGACAAGAAATTGCTTTATCAATTCAACTTGTATCGAAACGGTTAAAGTTTTAAAATACTACTATTTAATGGCTTTACCATCTCTTCTTCTTACTATCATCTTATTTGATTTCTTATGATGCTTTCTTGTCTTGTAACCAAGAGCAGGTTTGCCCCAAGGAGTAACAGGACCGGGACGACCGATACCAGTCTTACCTTCACCACCACCGTGAGGATGGTCGTTCGGATTCATTACGGATCCACGAACTGTAGGTCTGATGCCCATGTGACGTTTCCGTCCAGCTTTACCAATATTGATAAGCTCATGATCAATATTTCCTACCTGTCCGACTGTTGCTCTGCAAATGATCGGAACCATTCTCATTTCTCCGCTTGGAAGCCTGAGTGTAGCAAACTTTCCTTCCTTCGCCATAAGCTGCGCTGAATTTCCTGCAGAACGTACAAACTGTCCGCCCTTGCCTGGATATAATTCAATGTTATGGATTTGGGTACCAACAGGAATGTTTTGAAGTGGCAAGCAGTTTCCTACTTTTACTTCTGCTGTATCACCATTCATAAGCTTTGTACCAACGGTTAAGCCATTAGGTGCCAGAATATAAGCTTTCTCACCATCAGCATAATTAATTAATGCAATGTTAGCTGTTCTGTTAGGATCATATTCGATACTCACTACTGTAGCAGGAATACCATCTTTTCTTCTCTTGAAATCGATAATTCTATATTTTCTTCTAGAGCCACCGCCCTGGTGTCTAACTGTAATTTTACCTTGGTTATTACGTCCGGCGTTCTTGTTCAAAGAGACAACCAATGATTTCTCAGGCTTTGATGCCGTAACCTCTTTAAAATCAGAACCAGTCATGTGTCTTCTGGAAGGTGTATATGGGTTAAAAGTTTTAATTCCCATTATTTGCACTCCTTTCAAATGATGCATTATAGAGTTCCATACTGCATCCTTTATGACAAGTGAATTAGCGAGCTAAATCATCTTGCTAATGAGTTGGCTGCTATTGCAGACAATCTCATCTCATTTAACCATAATTATCTGTTATTTATTCTATAGTCCTGAGAAAATTTCGATATCCACGCTATCAGCTGATAACTGAACAATCGCTTTCTTTATTTTAGCGGTTTTACCATAGGTGTTACCACGTCTACGGGTCTTACCGTCTAAATTCATTGTGTTTACCTTGAGAACTTTAGTTCCGGCAAACATTTTCTCAACAGCTTCTTTAATCTGGTTCTTAGTAGCATTCGGATGAACGGAAAATGTGTACTTCTTTTCGCTCATAGAATTCATACTTTTCTCAGTTACGATCGGCTTTAGGATTACATCATAATACTTTAAATCTGCCATTATGCGTACACCTCCTCGATTTGTGCTACAGCTTCTTTTGTTAATACCAAGGTATCATACTTTAAGATGTCGTATACATTAATGGAGTTTGATAAAACTGTTCTAACCTTCGGAAGGTTTCTTGCAGAGAGTGATACACTCTCATCCTTCTTATCCAGAACAATCAATGCTTTTTCAACCTTAAAGTTATCAAGCACTGCTTTCATTTGCTGTGTTTTAATTTTATCAAAGCTCAACTGATCTAAAACAACAATCTTTTCTGCCTCTACTCTGGAGGTTAACGCTGATTTAATTGCAAGAGCCTTTTCCTTCTTGTTCATCTTGAAGGAGTAATCTCTCGGCTTTGGAGCGAATACTACACCGCCACCCTTCCACTGAGGGGATCTGGTTGAACCCTGTCTTGCATGACCGGTTCCCTTCTGTCTCCAAGGCTTTTTTCCACCACCGCTTACTTCGGCGCGGGTCTTTGCGCTTTGTGTCCCTTGACGTTTGTTGGCAAGCTGCTGAACAACTGCCATGTGAACTAAATGATTATTTATTTCTACTCCGAAGACTGCATCGTTAAGCTCTAATGTGCCCACTTTCTTGCCTTCGATATTGTAAACAGTTACATTAGCCATTAATAAGTTCCTCCTTTCTTAAAGCTCTAGTTTGCTTTTACTGTTTCCTTCAGCATTACTAAGCTCTTCTTTGGTCCTGGTACTGCACCTTTAACCAGAATAAGATTCTTAGCTGCATCAATTCTTACAACTTCGAGATTTTGTACTGTTCTTCTATAGCCACCCATTTGTCCAGGCATGTGCTTGCCCTTGAATACTCTACCAGGGCTAGTTGCTGATCCATTGGAACCTGCATGTCTATGGAACTTAGAACCATGTTTCATAGGTCCTCTGGATAAATTGTGTCTCTTGATTGCGCCTTGGAAACCTTTTCCCTTTGACTTAGCGGTAGCATCAATTTTATCACCTTCTGCGAAGATATTAGCTGTGATTTCCTGTCCCACCTTATAGTCATTGGAATTTTCAAACCTGAATTCTCTAAGATATCTTTTATTAGCAACACCCGCTTTAGCAAAGTGTCCTTTTTTGGGCTTGTTTACTAGGGTATCCCTAATATCACCAAAGCCAACCTGAATTGCTGAGTATCCATCGTTCTCTACTGTTTTAATCTGTGTAACATAGAGTGGACCTGCCTGCAATACAGTTACCGGAATAAGTATTCCGTTTTCTCCGAAAATCTGGGTCATTCCGATTTTCGTAGTTAACATTGCTTTCTTCATTTTCTTACCTCCTGTTAATCTACAGCGGATTACACATTACGTGCAATCATCCTAGACGGTTTATATATCACCTATGATAAACCCTAAGGATTACTTCCTAAATAATTAATTCATATTTTATGTCTTTCCCAAGTTGCCCTTTTAATTACCACTGACATTCCAATAATCTAAACAAAGATGAAATCATACTAGATAAATTGGCCGCTTATTCGTCACGAATAGGCTTTACAATCTCACTTATCATGTAATAAAATCCTTAAGAATTATTTCGTTCTCATCGCTGATAAATTCAAACACAATAATTCTTAAGAATTATATGAAATTTCTTTGTTGAGGAATTACTTCGTTTTCATCGCTGATGAAATCAAATTTAATATCCTTTAGAATTACTTCGTTTTCATCTTAATGTCAATGTACACACCAGCAGGCATTTCCAATCTTGATAATGCATCTACTGTCTTCTGAGTAGGTGTGATGATATCAATTAATCTCTTATGTGTTCTTTGTTCAAACTGCTCTCTGGAATCCTTATACTTGTGAACTGCTCTAAGTATAGTAACAATTTCCTTCTTCGTAGGCAACGGAACAGGTCCGCTCACCTTTGATCCTGTCTTTTTAACAGTATCGATAATTTTACCTGCAGATTGATCGATTAAATGATGATCATATGCCTTCAATGTTATTCTCATTACTTGACTTGCCATAAAAAAAGCCGCCTCCTTTTCGCACTTAATTGCAGTACGACAAGTGGTGACTGTACACTCATCCGTGTGTATCTTCATTTTTCAAACATTTCGACAAATCAACGTTAATTTGTCAGCTTTATGTTTCTTATGAGATTTTTCACACGTTTTATCTGCCCGTTGGCAGAAAATGTAATTGGTACAGTGACTTGTCGCCAGTTTCATAACTTGACCTTCGCTCCACGGAAAACCTACTCAATTTCAGTAGCAACCTCACGCTTCTACGCTATCAACGTCACAACATTTGAAATTATACACTATAAATATTTCTTTTGCAAGTACTTTTTAAAAATTTCCAAACATATCATTGATTTCTGAATTATTACCTAAATTCTCTTCTACAAAAAACCTTCTTCCCTATAATATATCATAAATTCTACGGGTTAATCCGCTTGCCGTGGATAATATATCATAAAATGATTATATACAATCCTCAGAAATGCCATAGCATGACCAAGTAGTGTAGTATTCTTATCTCAATAAAATTAAAAGTGAGGTAAGAACCATGAAAAAATATATTAATCCCAAGATCAA
>Ga0123338_10005581_pt1 | contig 10742 bp, 8 predicted proteins | sample grotaG_FD_89793 | JGI IMG/M metagenome (GOLD analysis project Ga0123338, IMG submission 89793) | Glacier valley bacterial and archeal communities from Borup Fiord, Nunavut, Canada, to study Microbial Dark Matter (Phase II) -... | ecosystem: Environmental > Aquatic > Freshwater > Ice > Glacier ...
CAATGACAGCGCTGAGAATTTGACTGATCATGTGAGCGTGAATCCACACTCCCGGCATTTTACCATAAAGAGTATCAGAATAATCTTTTGAAATTTCCGAAGTATGGCCGATTAAGACAATTTTACCCTTGACTAAATCAGAGGTTACTTTCCCTGATAATACTTCTTCAAGGGTCACTTTAAAAGCTGGTTTTGCATTATTGGCGCGGTAGTTGAGCAATACTTGACTGACTGGCGCATTTAAATTTTGATAACCTGCTGTACGAGCCGCCAATCTTGGGAAAGTAACTGCGCCAATTCGCCACTCTTGATTGTGAGTTATCTCTGATTTTATGCCTTGATTTTCCAAAAACCGCGAAGCCAACAGCAAGCTAAAGCTTTTAGGACTTTTACAATTATTAGTAAAATTAGAAAGTTTGGGGTCATAGGATAGAAGTTGGCGGCGAACACTGTTACCTTTTTCGTTTCCCTGTTCATCCTTGGGTAAATTGCTAAAACTAACTTGATTTGTTAATTGATTTTCGGAAAATTCCGGCGGTGGATCGAAATTTTTATTAGGATCGTATTTGCATACAGTAATAATATTGGGATTGTTATTGAATAGGGAAATTAGTTTTTGCCTTCCAGGTTCTCTTACCGGATAGCGGTGCATATTCAAACCAATTGCTAAAGGTTTCAACTGCTGCAATTTGTCTAGCATTGCCGCGACAACAGTATCGCTTTGAGGATAGCCGTACTTCTCAGAATCCTTGTCTGTCACTTCCACAACCAACAGCCGATTGTCGATTAATTCTGATTCGCGCTGTCTCATTAGCCGATCGAGCATTGACAGTTCGATCGGCTCCAGCACCCCCAGAGAGCGCCCTCCCATCACAGCCAAGCTACACCCCGCACTTGCCAAAACCACCGCTCGCAACCGCGAAAAACCCTTAACCTGCGGTCTTTTCGGAGTAACAACCGCAGTCAAATTCTCCGCAGCAGCAGGCGAATCCGGTGCCAGCAAAAAATCGTTCCAAACCGGCGGGATCGCCGCCGGATGCTGCCAAATTATTGGCAACCAACTAGCACAAGGAAACCGATCCTCAAAACCCTCCAACCGATGCCGCGCTTCCCTCGCCGCTGCATACAAAGACTTACCATCCACAAACTCTTTCAGAAAACACTTTAAAAATTCTTGAGCTACAAAATCCGGCACCAACTCCCGCATTAAAATCATTTGCGGAATCATCTGAAAATCATCTAAATTTCTCGCCAAACCCAATCCATCGCAGCAGTTAAAAATTGCCAATTGCAAACCATTATTTACCGCTTTTCTCAAACCGTACCACAACTCATCAATTGTTAAACTGTCAGTTTGATTAATATAAATTTTTCCAGTATCATTCTCAGTCTCACCATGTCCCGCGAAAAATATAATATCCCAAGCTTCTTCCCAAAGTCGATCGTTAATTTCATCTCGTTTCGGTTCTACTAAAAATCTGACATCAGCATTAGACAAATTCTCCAAGATTTTCTGGTCTTTCCTGACATCAATCCCAGCGCTATTTCCCAGAATCGCTAAAATCTTTACCTTAGATTTGCGAACTGGTTTTCGTGGAATTTCCGATTTTACATAATTTAATTTACTTAGGGAAGGTTCAGCCTTCGGAAATCTTTCTGTAAACAAATTCCACCGATTCCAAGGCAGTTTTTGCAAGTGCTTGTCATCCGTACAAATCAGCACTCTTGCCTCTTCATCTCTATTTAAACTATCGCCAATCAACCTGTCAACCTTCGCAAACTCAGGAGAATTCAGCCAATCATTCAACATCTGAGCTAGTTTTTCTCCAGATTCTTTGCAATCATTTAGAGAAGGTCTGGTGCTCATCCTTTTAGGTTTAATCCGAAAAGACAATCCTGTAGTCACCGATTTCACAGCAGTATTTTTTTTAGTATCTGAGTGCAAAAACGGGTAGATTAGATGCACCAAATTTTGCTGTTGGTGGCGGGAATGCGATCCCAAAGCTCGATATTTTTCTCGCCAATGTTCTTCTTCAAAAGCCACTAATTCTGGATTGGGAGGCAAGTTTTCGCTTCCCGTAAAGTCCGTAGATGGAAATTGATTATTTTCCCCAATTTTTAAAGTGCAACGAAAACCTTGTTCGCAATCTCCGTCTAATTTTAGAACAATTAACTTATCCATGACTTACACCCCCAATTGATAGCTGACTATTAGATTAAAAAATTTTCAGCCACGCTGACATCGCCTAAAGCCAACTTGACGGTAAAATGTTCTCCCGGTTCTCCGCTTAACTCAAATAGCAAATTTTCCGTTTTATTTGCTCTAGCCTGCATCAGAGTTTCACCTGCATCATCTAGCACCATCAACTGCAAATCGTTAGGCAAGTTTTTTTGACCATTTGTGGGATAAACCTCTACCGAAATATCGATATCTGGTGCATCAGTTGTCATCAATTCCACAAATAAAGCCACTTGCTCTTTTCCCCGCTCCAAGCTGAGCAATTTGCCTCGCTTGATTGGCCGATTTTTAGTCACTGAAGCACTGCTTTCTAAAACTTGAGGGCTGCGGAAAGCAAACTGCAATTCTGGTTTCGACTCGAACAGGGTTTGGACTGTATGCCAACCTGTATCAAAAACATTTTGCAACCAGTGACTGAGATTTACAGGCTTGAGTTCGTCTAAGTATTCTAGCATTTGATCGAGGGATTTTAACTCGCTGAGTGCAACTTTTTCTTGTTGGGTTGCTGGCACAAATCCCAGCAACTTCACCTCCTGGAGCGATTCAGTCATTTCTACGGCAATGTAACCAATTCTGTCCGATCGCACTTCTGCCGGAATCGAGACAAAATCTTCACTCTTGCCTAACCACCGACACTCCAATTTGCCAATATCTTTGACATCCAAATCCGCAATATCCATAAATTTCTGGACTACAGGATTCCAAATACCGCTGGCGGCCAAATCTGTCTCTATTTCCAAACACTGAAAATAAAAATTCACCGAGAGTACAGCCAAAGCATTCAGGTAAACTTGTTTAGCTTTTTTGGGGTCTGTTTGTTGCTGGGAGAGCGTTTGAGCGCTGCGCCTTGCTGTTGGGGCGATCGGAATTGTCAAACCAAAATCAATTTCTGTGTTATTCATGATCCATCTCTGCTTTTGGGTTTATCATCTGTTATAAGTATTCCCTAAATCTAGGCGTAAATTTTTCCAAAGACCTCCGATAAAAACTGCTCAAATTTGAAACACTTACTCCTAATTCTTCGGATATTTGCTGCCAACCTACATCTTCTATTACTCTTTTGACAAGCAACAATTGAAAATTGACGTGCGGGTACTTTTGACTGACTTCGCTTTTGAAAAAATCATCTGGATCTTCTTTGATTAGAGCGATCAGAGCTACTTCGATCTGATAGGAGTTATGTGCTGCCTGGGTATCTAATTTGTTGAAGAATGAATCCATATCTTCGTAGTATATACGTTTTCGATCTTTCATACCTATAACTTTAGGTGTAACTTCCTGAAAACATTTAGTTATCAAAAAATTTACCCATTGGCTGACCTTTTTTTCAGGTCGGTAATTCTGAACTTCTTTGCAGATCCGCAACATCAAGTCTTGTTTTGCTTCGGTACAAATTTCCTGATAGATTTCGGGGGAAAAATTCGGATTTTTGGGACACTTAATGATTTTATATCTTTCAATCTCCATGTATAATTTGGCAACAGCTTTTTGTCGTTCTACAGTTTTAGGCGGGTGATTTTTAGCAGCTATAGCTAGCTGTTTAAGCCGATCGTCAATTTCACCGTTAGTGGCCATCTCTTGTTCCAAGGGTACTCAGAAAAATTGTCTTCAACCAGCAAATTCAGGCCGTGGAGTCCGCTAATTCTCTCGTCGAGATCGGCTGATGCGGCCGCACAGGAGAGCGATCGCATCCTCCTGCATAGCCCTCTATTCCTCTATCTGCGCGGATCTGAGATTTTTATGCAAAATCGCTGAATAATTTACAAAAGTTTATATACAGAGGTAAGGACACGGCAATGCCGTGAGGTAAGGACACGGCAATGCCGTGAGGTAAGGACACGGCAATGCCGTGAGGTAAGGACACGGCAGTGCCGTGTCCCTACAAACCGCGAATTTGTGGGTATTGGGGGCTTGGCGGTGCTGATGGCGCACCCTACAGGAGATGTTTGGGGTTTGTATTGAATGGTATAATCGGGCGGCTCGCGAGCACAGTCAAATATTCCCATCCACATCCAAACTTTTCTAAACTGCTGCCGCCAACTGCGCCATTTACCGCCCCAAAACCATGCACCACCAATCCCAGCAGCACCGCCAAAAACACGCGATTCAGAAAAAAATTAAAACAGCTATTTTTTACTGTTTGACAGCCATATTTTTCTGCTGGAGCACCGGGAACCTCGCGACAATTGCCCAAAACCCAGCCCAGGGCGGGCTGAACGGGCAAGAAATGAGAAATTTGCTTGATCGGGGCAACCTCACCGAAGCCGTAAGCAGGATCGAACTAGACTGGGAAGAAGACTATCAAAAATACTTTAAACAAGACTTTAAAACCCGCGCCAAAACCGCCACAGAAATATCAAAAACTCTCTCCCGCCTAGCAACTCAAACCAAGAAAAAACCAGCTTTAATTTACGCCATCCCGCGCACAGACCAACTAGAATTAATCTTAATATTGCCCGATCGCCCACCAATCCTCCGCAGCATCCCGTCAGCCAAACAAAAGAATTTGCTGTCAGTAGTCAAAGAATTCAACAGCGAAATCACCAACCCCAGAAAAATCAACACTACCAGCTATCTAGCATCAGCCCAACAACTTTATCAATGGATAATTGCACCCTTAGAAACAGATTTGCAAACAGCAAAAATTGAAACCTTGCTATTCTGTGTCGGCGAAGGTTTGCGCACCGTACCCCTAGCAGCAATGCACGACGGAAAGCAATTTCTGACCCAAAAATATAGCCTCTCTCGCATTCCCGCCTTCAAATTTACAGAAAGTAATTATACCGACATCAGAAACACAAAAGTCCTAGCAATGGGAGCATCAACTTTCTCAGAAACAGCGAACAAACAACCGCTACCGGCAGTGCCGTTAGAATTGAGTGCGATCGCCCGACAGTGGCCCGGTCAATCTTTTCTGAATGAAGATTTCACCATAGTAAACTTGCAATCCCAGCGGCTGCAACAAAGATATGGAATCATCCACCTAGCCACCCACGCGGAATTCCGCCCCGGAACCCCAAACAACTCCTACATTCAATTTTGGGACACCCAACTTACACTCAATCAAATGAGAGATTTAAAATGGAACAATCCACCCCTTGAACTGTTAGTATTAAGTTCTTGTAAAACCGCTTTGGGAGACAAAGAAGCAGAACTCGGATTTGCAGGTTTAGCACTGCAATCGGGAGCAAAATCAGCCCTCGCCAGCCTGTGGTACGTCAGCGATGCGGGGACTCTGGCGCTGATGACAGAATTTTACCAGCAGTTAAAAAACAGCACACCTAAAGATCCTCCAATCATTAAAGCTGAAGCGATGCGGCGATCGCAAATTGCTGCAATTGAAGGCAAACTGACGATCGAAAATCATCAACTGCGAAGTTCCAGGGGCGAAACTACCTTACCCGACAACATTCCCAAACTCGACAGCAAAAATTTATCCCACCCTTACTATTGGGCAGCTTTCAGTACGATCGGCAGTCCTTGGTGAATTCTGACTAAAAATGGCTAAGTTAAAATAACGTTATCCATCCTCTAATACAACCATTCTCCGATCGCATATGACCGAAGCTGCCACTATCAACACTCAACTCATCGATACCCTCACCCAAATTATCCTGGCTCTTACCGAGGAAGAGCGCCACATCCTGATCCATAAACTTCTAACTCCAAATCAAACTTCAGACACTACAAAGGTCGATCGAGAAACTCTGAAGCAGGAAATTGCGATCGGGGCCGGGCAGCTTCAGACAGGACAATATACAGAGTACGATGACTCTTCTCTGCCGAATCTTCTCGTGACTATAAAACAACGCGGGCAACAACGCCTAAAACAGGAGTAAGTACCTTTGAATCGTTATCGCCTTTCTCAGCAAGCCGAAAAAGATTTAGAAGATATATGGATTTATTTGGGAAAGCAGGACGAAATAGGCGCCGATTGCCAAGTGGCGCGACTACTAGATCACTTTCCGATGCTTGCCCAATTTCCGAATATGGGGCGACAGCGAAATGAACTCCTCACAGGATTGAGAAGTTTTCCGGTCAAACCTTACATCATTTTCTATACAATTATCGTAGAAAGAGTCGAGATTGTCAGAGTCCTGCACCAATCAAGGGATATAGAAGGACAATTTTAGCGATCGAGAAAAATGCCGACTTCTCGATCGCCTATCTATATTTCTGAACCTAAGTCTTGACCGGCAGTGATGATAGGCTATACAACATAAAGTAATTCAATATCTGTAGCTATCGCTCAACAAACCACCAACTTGCGATCAAGCGGGAGCCTTCAAGGGGAAACAACAATGAAAAAATTAGAATTTTTGCTACAGAAAGAAGGCGATCGCGCCTGGTTGCCCCTAGAAACCCCCGACGTGGAAATTCTAGAAGGCAAATATCGCGTCGTTGCTCGCATCCAGCACCCCAACACCGACATCGAAATTCGGATCACCCATACATCCTTCGACGAATTGGCCCCCCAGCGGAAAGTCCAAAGTCGATCGGCCCGCACCAATCCCGAAGGATTAGTCGTGATCATTCCCTACACACGTCTCAAACCAGGAATGTGGGAACTCTCCTGCTTGCCAGATCCGGGATCGACACCAGCAAAACCTTGGCAGTACGGCGTTCAGTTGGAAGTATTACCCGCAGAATCGGAAACCTCCGAACTCAGCGGCCCGATCGACCAAACCGAACCAACAGCCTCCGCGTCAGCCACCGAAAGCCCAGATTCTGCCGATCAAAGAACCCCAGAAATCGCAGCACCAGTCGATCGTACAGCAGCCCAACTCCCAACCTTAACAGCACCACAGCAGCCCAACATCTACAAACTTCCGAGTCCCCCAACCCCTGCGGTCAAACCCGGGGTTAAACTCGAACTCATGCTCGATCGAGAAACCTTCGTGACTCAACCCGGTCGCCCCTTAACCATTTCCGGCAAAATCGACATTCCCCAACCCCCCCAAAAAACCAGAAAAACAGCAACTCTCATCCCCGAATCCGAAGCGCTAGAACTCAAAAAACTCATCGGTTCAGCACAACTGCAAATCTACCTACGCGATCCCCAAACCTCAAAAATTCTCGCCCAAATCGAGCAGCCGATGCCAGAACAAGCTCCCCCCTGCATCTTTGCCTGCGTTACCTACATCTCAACCGAGTGCAAAAGCCGCCTAATTTTAGGAGAAGCAATACTCAGCAGCGGCGGCGTCACCCTAGCCACCAAGCTATTCACAATTACAGCCCGTTTGGAGCATCTTCTAGAGGCAATTAAAGAGAATTTTATCGAAGAAAAGCATCAAGCCGAACCTTCCCCAACAGGCTCAATAGCCCCTCGGAAGACCACAAATCTATCCTTCCTCAAGCTAGTAGAAAAATCCTTAGACCCGACCTCCACCGCCGAATCCCCAACCAACGAACCCTTACCCCCTCAACTCAGTGTCCGCCAGACCCCAAGTGCAGGCGGGCTAGATTTGCCTACATTCGGTAACAAACTGCCAGAGAGCAGCCGATCGCAACTGCTCTCAAGCATTTCCAATTCCCATCAAACCGTCGCAGGGGCGATCGACCAACAAACCAAACCCTTAGACCTCCCAACTTCCCCTCAAATAGCAGAAATCGGAGCGATCGACCAAAAACCAGAAAACAGCCCCGAACCAGAAAAACCAGCCCCAGAAACTGCGCCAGCACCATCACAAAAGGCATTTCAAACCTTAAACGTCCAGAATAGATTTTGGTCGCGGCTCAGTTCCTTAGCCAGCAACATCGAATCCCCCGATTGGCTCAAAGCAACCACCCTTTCCCCCACTCCAAAAGTCGCCCCAGATAGCAGCGACGCCATTACCGTTGTGGAAGAAAGCAGCCCAACCCAGCCACCCAAAAGCATCGACACAATTTCCCAACTCAAATCGAGTAGCCCGGAAGCCCGAGAATTTGTCGTTTTTGACGAACCTCCAGAGCCGAAAAAAGTTGCTCAAAAAACCACAACTGTCGAAGCAGAAGCAACTCCCCCAACTCCCTACGTTTTGTCAGAAGACGAGTTAGTACCGATGCCCATCCTGGAATTGCCACGCGCCGAAATCCTCGCGGGCACCTCCGTAAAAGTACAAGTGCAACTACCGGAATTAATGCCGAGGATTTATGTGAAAATTTGGGTGTTCGATCGGCAAACCTACCTAATTCTCGACGGCCCGCGCTGGATCACCGAATTTAAAGCTAACGGATTGGGAAACGTGCGAGCAAATATCGAATTAGAGATTCCCTACGGCTGCATGGAAGTCGAATTTGAGGCGATCGCCGTCGAAATGCAAACTCAGCGGGAAAGCCACAAAATAAGCGTTCACCGCCAAGTTTTGCCCCCAGCAGCGCCAACTTTGCCCCTCAATGGGTAAGCCAAAATCTGCGTGTATCCCCGTTCATCCGCTAACATCTGCGGTTAAAAATTTCTAATTAGTTTCCCGCCAACTGCCGAAACTTCTTCTTAAACTTATTCTTATACACGTAGATCGATCGTTGCCAATCCTCAAATTGCAGCGACATATCGGCCGCCAAACCCGTGCGGTTCCAAACATCCTCCTGACACTTGCGGCGGCAAAAATTCATCGGTTCCGAGTAAACTTTAGAAGTAGATAAAGTCGGCTTCGGCCCGCACCAGTGAATCACAGTCGCCTCAGTACGATCGCCCGCAGGCCCACTTGACTCCACCGGAAACCGCTTTCTCAGCAAATTCTGGTCAAAATCCGGCACCAACAACTGCATATCCACATTCTGCACCCGCAGCCGATTTTCTTGCGCCGCCCGGAAAATCATAAAGTTCAAAAACCCCATTTCTCCGTATTTAAATATCCCCGGATTTGCCGCCGTAAAATCTAAAATTTCTATGTATTCTTCCAAGCTAAAAACGCCGCGTTTAGCAAAAAAAGTACCCGTACAGAAATAGTTCGATCGCGATTCCGACCACTTAAACTTCGGAAAATGCCGCTCAACGCCCGGAATATCAAAGAAAAACTCCGAAACATCCGCATCCGAGTAATCGTAACAAGCCTTATCTACAATAAAATCAAATTCTTCAAAATTAGCCAACTTCAGAACATCGCCCCAGACGATCGTATCCGCATCCAAAACCATAAAATTTGACCAAGGACTTTCCCAGAAAGCAATCATTTTAGTTTTTCCCCAACCAAAACTTCTTTTCCTGAGAACCTCTTGGGAAACCGTTGTGCGATCGATCACTTGCACCCCATAGGACTTTTCCAAAGCACTCACCGAAAACGTACCATCAATCAACAGACAAATCGGCACATCTCCCAGGAAATAGCGGATGCTAGCACAGCACCCCTTAGCAAACAGATAATCCTGATCGCAACAAGCAATAATAATACCAAAATCTTCCATAAATCCTCACTCTTTTACTAACTTACCTACCCACAGCGTTGCGGTGTTTTGTTTTGACAGCAGCTTTATTTTAGAGTTCTGCATTTTCGCCAGCTTAGCACTAAATTTAGGCGATCGCCCGTACACAAAAACATCGCTAAAACCGCTAGGAATCTTGGGTATAGTTGGTTTGTCAAACAACTTAGCCCGACGGCGCGCTTCCGCGTCAAGCAACACCAATTGTAGCCGTACTTTCGGTGCTAACAAATAACTCATTGACAGTATATTTCCCAGACTGACTTCCGAGATATCACTGACAACCAGTGGCTGCAAAGCCCGATCGATCCTGCGAGCAATTGCGGGATTTTCCCGGCCCCATTCCTTAGTCCACCAAGTCTCGGCTTGAGAACTAACGGCATTCGACAGCACCCCGCCCGTTAACAGTACCACTGTCAGAACAGTGCATACTTGCCGTTTCCAGCTTGGCACAGCCTCCTAATTTTCGTCGCTAACAGGTAAGCAACAGCGATTTGCATCCCCAAATAAGTCGGAAATAGGTAGCGCGCTTTAGTCGATCGGATTCCTCCCAATATAACATCCGGCAGCACCATTACCAGTGCTGTCACCGCCATCGTCAACACAAACAGCCAAACCTGTTTGTTCGTCTCAGAACATAAAAAATAAACTGCATAGCCTACAATTACTAATAACATTAAACTCTCTGCCACTAAAGTAATAAGATATACCGATTTAGCATTCGAGGTTAGCCCAAAATCCCAAAAAATACGACCGATATTTCCGACCAAATTCTTAACTAAAGATAGCCTATTATTTTCTAAGTCAGCCCAATTGATCGCCCCAGCGGCCGCCCTTTTATTTGCTAGTAAAACTCCCATCCAAGGCAGAAATGCTAGCAACGATACAGCAGCCGCGATCGAGTAATCAACTATCTTTTTATTCAAAGTAAAACCTTGACTTCCTACTAGATAAATTCCATGTCCGAACGCAACTAACAGGCTAAATAAATGAGTGTAAATTCCCAGAATATTTACAACTACGTAAATGCTCCAACTCAGCTTCGTTTGCAGCCGCATTGCTCGCAGCAGAGACGCACAAGAAAGCAAAATTAGAGCTGACC
>Ga0123338_10005585_pt1 | contig 10730 bp, 13 predicted proteins | sample grotaG_FD_89793 | JGI IMG/M metagenome (GOLD analysis project Ga0123338, IMG submission 89793) | Glacier valley bacterial and archeal communities from Borup Fiord, Nunavut, Canada, to study Microbial Dark Matter (Phase II) -... | ecosystem: Environmental > Aquatic > Freshwater > Ice > Glacier ...
GCGTACGGTTTGATGATCGCTCGGGGGGTGATCATCGCTGCCCGTTGGGGTGACCGGCGATGGGTGGCACGGGGCGGCAATCCCGGTGTGGTCAGCAGCATCGCCGTGTGGGCCGTCCCCGCCGGCGTCATCGGTGCACGCCTCTATCACGTGGTCACCGACTACGAGCTCTACACCCATCACCTGCTGCGAGCGTTCGCCATCTGGGACGGCGGCCTCGGTATCCCAGGAGGGATCGCCGCCGGCGTACTCACCGCACTCGTCGTCGCCCGCCGACGAAGCATCCCGTTCGGTCCGCTGCTCGACGCCGTCGCCCCCGCGCTGCCGCTCGCACAAGCCATTGGTCGCTGGGGCAACTGGTTCAACCAAGAACTCTTCGGTCGCCCCTCGACACTGCCGTGGGCGATACGCATCGACCTCAGCAAACGGCCCGCAGGGTTCGAAGCGTTCAGCACCTTCCAACCAACGTTCCTCTACGAATCGCTATGGAACATCGCCGTCGTCGGTCTCGTCCTGGCCGTCGACCGACGCCATCGACTGCGGCCCGGGCGCCTCTTCGCCGTCTACATCGCCGGCTACACCGTCGGGAGATTCATTGTCGAGCGACTTCGCATCGACTACGCCCACACCATCGCCGGACTACGAGTCAACGAATGGACCAGCCTCATCGCCTTCACCATCGCCACTGGAATCGTGTTCACCGGCACACGACCGGTGAGCCTACCGGCCAGCGAACAACCCGCCAACGACACCACCGACGAACCACACAGTCGAGATGGACAGGCACAGGAACAACCAGGATGTGGACGTCCGCAACTCTGAGTGTGCAGTGGATGAGCGTGCCGATCTCGTCAGAGGCCACCCTCGTGGTGGTGCCGAGTTGCTCCATGACCACCGCCGACTTGACCAACACGACGATGTCGTCCAGCGTTGGCGATAGCCGCCAGCAACGGCGGCATCGTGGCGAGGACGAAGCACATGGACTCGCGACGATCATGAACAACCAGGGTCCGAAGTCTCTGGCCTACAACCGACGATCGGCGCATCGTTGAACTCATGGAAACAGAAAATGGCTCCCACACCGTCCAGCACAGCCACGGTCGTAGCGTTCTCGACGAGCTTCGACCGTTGCACCGCGACCTTCGTCACGCGATCCCTGACGTCTACAAGACGTTCGCCGAGTTCCATCGTGCATCGTTCGCCCCGGGAGCGCTCGACGTCAAGACCAAAGAACTGATCGCTCTGGCGATCGCCGTCATCGAGCGCTGCGATGGTTGCATCGCCTCCCACACCGAGGGTGCAGCCCGTGCCGGAGCGACCCGCCAGGAAGCCGCCGAAGCCATCGGGGTCACCTTCCTGATGGGCGGAGGTCCCGCCACGATCTACGGGCCGCGAGCCTACGCAGCGTTCTGCGAATTCTCCAATGAGTCCATCGCACCACAGTGACCAATGACGGCAGGGATCTGCTCACACAACGCAACGACCTCAGCCCATTGTAGGTACATTAGAACATTAAGAGTTGTGGGCAGACCGCTCTGTGGACGATGAAGAGGTTGGCTGATCGTGAACTATTTCGAGGTGTTGCTTGCTGGTCTCGGCGTTGGCGTGGTTTTCGGGATGTTCGGTGCGGGCGGTTCGGCATTCGCGACGCCGATTTTGGCGTTGATTGGAGTGCCGGGTGTGATTGCGGTGGCCTCGCCGTTGCCGGCAATGCTTCCCGCCTCGGTTGCCGGTGCCCGGCGCTACTTGAAGTCTGGCAATCTCGACAAACGGATCGCCAAGCTGGCGGTCATCGGCGGCGTGCCGGGGACCGTCATCGGGGCACTCGTTTCCAGGTTGGTCAGCGGCCAGTACCTGTTGGTTCTGTCCGGAGTGATGCTGCTCGTCGTCGGTGTGCGCATGCTGATTCCGGATGCCGAAGGGCACGAGGATCGGTCGGCATCGAGGCGTGAGCGGTCGGGCCTGGTACTGGGGGCGACGTTCCTCGTCGGGTTCCTGACCGGTTTGTTGGCCAACGGCGGAGGTTTCCTGCTTGTGCCGTTGTTTGTGGTTGTGCTCGGCTTGACGACCGGTAAGGCCGCGGGGACGAGCATGGTGGCTGTCGGCGTGTTGACGATCCCGACCCTGATCACACATTGGGCGTTGGGTCACATCGATTGGCGGATCGCCCTCGTCTTCGCTGTCGGGGTCGTGCCAGCGTCGCTGCTCGGGGCGCGTATCTCGTCGGTGATGCCGGCTGCGAAAGCGCGGATGGCGTTTGCCACGCTGCTTGTCGTTTTCGCCGTGTGGTTCTTGATCCGCAAACTGACGGGAGCATGACGGTCGAGGCCGAACAGGTGTTGATGACCTGTTGATCCACAAGCCCGCCTCAACAGGGACAGCGGGTTCGCTTCACCACCGTGCAGATTGCCGATAGCGTCGTGCCGAAAGGACGACGACATGGCTCGCAACGTCACACCCAACGGGGCGACAGCAACGAAACCGGCGGCGGGATCTGTCACCGCATTCGCCACGCTTGATCGCACGAGTCCTCTCCCGTTGTGGGCGCAACTCGAGGCCGAACTCCGCCGCCGCCTCGACGCCGGCGAGTTCGACGACCGGTTCCCCACCGACATCGACCTCGTCGACACTTACGCAGTCAGCCGGAACACCGTTCGCGAAGCAATCCGATCGCTCAACAAACAGGGCGTGCTGCACCGGCAACGAGGCCGCGGGACAGTCATCGCCAAACGGGAATTCGACCAGCCGCTCGGCGTGCTCTACAGCCTGTTCCGCACGATCGAAGCCCGAGGTGTCGAACAGCATAGCATCGTCACCTCGCTGAAACGTGTCGTCGAAGCCGACGCTGCTGGCGCCATTGGTCTCCCCGAGGAAACCGAACTTCTCTGCCTCGAACGGATCCGGTGCGCTGGAGGTCTACCTCTCGCATTCGACCAGGCGTGGCTCCCGTACAGCATCGCCAAGAAACTCGAGGTCGTAGACTTCTCGCACACCTCGCTCTACGACGAACTCGCAGCAAGATGCGGCGTCACACCCACCCGCGGCTGGGAGAACATCACCAGCGTCGCGCCCGACCGGCGACTGAGGGAACACCTCCAACTCACTCACCGTCAGCCGCTACTGCGGCTGGAGCGCGGTTCGTTCGACGGCGACCAACCCGTCGAATACCGTCTCACGTACATCCGAGGCGAAAACTTTCGCCTCGTCTCTGAATGGTCGAACGAACGACCAGCGACGATCAACGCCGAGCAGATCGAAACCAACCCAAACGCGCCACGCCGGCGCGGACTGCAATCCCGGCGAGAACCGAGTTCGGACGACACAGCGCCGGCAGATGGGACCTTTGGCTGAGCCTTCAACCTCACCCTCGGGTTTGGGGCGAATCGGGCACGGACGAGTCGCTGACGTCTTTCATCGGTCGGCTCGCCCCGCCTCAAATTATACCCTAGGGGGTATAGTGATTGTACAACCTCTCAGGAGCACGACCCACATGTTCTTCCGTCAGTACTACCTCGGATGCCTCTCCCACGCCAGCTATCTCATCGGTGATACCACGACCGGCCACGCCGTGGTCGTCGATCCGCAACGCGACGTCGCCGAGTACCTCGCCGACGCTGCCCGCCACGGACTGACGATCGTAAACGTGTTGGAGACGCATTTCCACGCCGATTTTCTCTCCGGCCACCTCGAATTGGCCGCCCACACCGGTGCCACGATTGGTTACGGCAACGCTGCTCTCGGGCGCACCGAGTTCCCGATCGAAACCTTCAGCGATGGTGAGCGTATCCGCCTCGGTTCCGACGGTCGAGGGGTCGAGCTCGAGATCCTCGAGACTCCTGGGCACACGCCCGAGTCGATCAGCATCGTCATCTATCCGGACGGTCCGGCCAGCACGCCATACGGGGTGCTCACGGGTGACACGCTGTTCATCGGCGACGTCGGGCGCCCCGATCTCCTCGCCTCCGTCGGTGTGACCGCCGACGAACTCGCAAGGCAGCTGTACCACTCGCTCCACGAGAAGCTGCTCTCGCTGCCCGACGCCACCAAGGTATTCCCCGCCCACGGTGCCGGTTCGGCATGCGGCAAAAACCTATCGGCCGAAACCATCTCGAGCATCGGGGCGCAGCGTCGCACGAACTATGCACTCGCTCCGATGAGTGAAGACGACTTCGTCGAAGCCGTCACCCAAGGCCAGTCCGTCGCCCCGCTGTACTTCTCGTTCGCCGCGAACCGCAACCGCGAACTCCGGACCCTCCTCGCCGACGACACCCACGTAACCAGCCTCACAATCAGCGAGGTTCTCGCCCACCAGCGCGACGGCGCTGTCGTGCTCGACACCCGCGAGGACATGGCATTCGCCGCCGGGCATCTACGCGGTTCCGTCAACGTCGGCTTGGGTGGACGCTTCGCCGAATACGCCGGCGAAGTGATGGCACCCGAAACACCGATCGTGCTCGTCACACCCCCCGGCGACGAGGTGGAGGCCCAAATCCGCCTGGCACGCATCGGCTTCGACCGTGTGCTTGGAGCGCTGGAACACCCCATCGACACCTTTGTCAACCACCCCGAACTCATCGAACCACTCTCCCGCCTCTCCGCCGAAGCACTCACCAATCGAATCAACACCATCCCAAATCTGATGCTCATCGACGTCCGCAACCCCAGCGAAGTTGCCCTCGGCACCATCGCCGGCGCCCGCCCCATCAGCCTTCCCGCACTCCTCACCAACCTCGACCAACTCGACCAAACCGCCCCGACAGTCGTGTTCTGCGCCGGCGGCTACCGTTCGGCAATCGCCTCCAGCCTGATGCGCTCCCACGGCTTCACCGACGTCTCCGACCTCATCGGCGGCTACACGGCATGGGAAACGCTGCACACACTCAACCCGGGCCGAAGTTGACGCAAGCAGCCCGCCCGCCTCATCCCAGCCATCGACAGCGAACGCCTTGACAGCGACAAAGCGGCCAGGCCACAAACGGGCGCCCGTCTTCACGAGGAGAACCGATGATCAACGACAGCAACAATTTTGACGAGCGAGCGCTCACCTGGGATGACGACCCTGCGAAAGTCGAACGAGCTGCGATCGTCGCTCAGGCAATCCTCGCGGCTGTGCACGCTGACGGCTCGACTCGGATGCTGGAGTACGGCGCCGGCACCGGACTCGTCACCCAGGCGTTGCGCGACCACGTCGGACCGGTGACGATGGCCGACACGTCGACCGGCATGCGCAGCGTCATTGAAGACAAGATCGCTACGGGAACCATCACTGACGCACGTGTCTGGAACCTCGACCTGTCCACTGAGCCGGCACCGGTCGAGACCTTCGATCTCATCGTCACCGTGTTGACGCTGCACCACATCCTCCGTTTGGAACCGGTGCTCTCCGGCTTCGCCCGCATGCTGGCCGACAGCGGCCACTTGTGCATTGTCGACCTCGACAAAGAAGACGGCTCGTTCCATCACAGCGACTTCGCCGGCCACAACGGCTTCGACCACTCCGTGCTGACCGCACATCTAGAAGCCGCAGGATTCGCGAACATCAATGTTCAGCCATGCCACCATATGGTCCGCGACGGCGTCGTTTATCCGCTGTTCCTGGCGATTGCCCGCCACTGAACGATCGCCCGTTCGCGACCACGACGACCACCGCTCATACTGACCACCGACCGGCCCGGCATCTTCGCTGGCGACACCGCCGCGACCCTCCCACCCACGATACGGAGTCCTCTGAAGGGGCGGCGTGGGGTCCCCCGCCGCAGATGCCCGGCCCAGCGATGCCGTACGCTAGCGAGCGAGGCATTCGTCGGGCAGATCGAACCAGCGAAGGTGTTCGAACTCTGTTGAAAGAGCGCCGGGATGCGGGTCGACAGACGTCGACGCAGGGAGGACGGCGAGGCGGTCACGGGCGATGTCGAGGTAGCCGGCAAGGACGGACTCGTCGGCCCGCTGTCGGTCGAGCGGCGGCCCACGAAGTTCTCCGGTCTCGGGGTCGTAGGACAATTGCGGCAGCCGGAGGGGTGGTTCGATGGCTCCATGGCGATGGCGCCACAATCCGGTTGCGGGATCGAAATCGATACTCGGGAAGCAGTTTCCAGCCGTGCTCGGCGAGGAGGTCGACGGCGTCGACGAGGTACTTGGCGACGGTGTCGGAGATGAAGTAGTTGAAGCTCACCCGGGTCCAGCCCGGCTTGATTCCTTCGCATCCCTGGGTGATCTCGTGCTCGAACTCGTGAGACCGCTCGATATCGATGCCGAGGAGGCGGTGGCCGTACGGGCCGGCGCACGAGCAACCTCCGCGCGACTGGATGCCGAAGAGGTCGCTCAGCAGTGCAACGACAAAGTTGTGATGGAGGTAACAGCCGTTTGGGCGATTGACCACGAACGACAGAATCGAGAGACGATCGGAGCGGGTGTTGCCAAGCAGTTGGATCGCCGGGTTCGCAGACCATGTAGCGATCGCCCGCTGGCAGTACGTCTGCTCATGCAGTCGGATCGTGGCGACGCCGACTGCTGCTTTCAATTGGAACACCAGCCCGGCGCGGATCGAGCCGATGATGTCGGGTGTACCACCTTCTTCGCGATGCACCGGGTTGTCGAGGTAACGGTGGTCGGTGGGATTCACGTACGCAACCGTGCCCCCACCGACCACGTCGGGCACCCGATTGTGCAGCAGCGACTTCTGCGCGACGAGCACGCCCGGGGTCCCCGGTCCGCCGACGAACTTGTGCGGGCTGATGAAGACAGCGTCCTTGTAGGCCAGCGGGTGCCCAACGCACTGCGGGTACATCTCGATATCGACATACGGAGCCCCACAAGCGAAATCCCACAAGTCGATCGCCCCCGTCGCGCCCGACCCGGCGAAGATCACACACGTGTCGTCGTCGCCGCCGACAGCGTCGCTGGTGATCCGCCGAGCATCCTCACGCAACCGTGTCGTACCTTGCCAAGTTTCTCTCGGTGGAACGACCATCGGACTCACCGGCGCCGATGGGGCGGCTAGCACTACGCGCCATGAGCGCATGCGCCAAATTCGGTGGCGTGCAGTAGTGGGGAATGTGATCGGCTTCGTCGACCATGGGTTCCTCGCCGGTCAAACAGCTTCATTTTAAGATTCGTGCTGGGGCGGAGCAGAAGTCGATTCCTAGCCTTCCGCAAGCGCGCCTGATGAGCAAGGAGCCGCTTGGATTCTTACTACTGCTGGAGTTCAGCGCCGTTCGGCGATGGACTGGACGGAACTCCCCCGGCACCGCGAATCAATGCTCGCAACCGGGCGCAGAACTCAGCAACACTGACGGGTTGAACCATCCAGTCGTCGGCTCCAGCGTTCAACCCGGCAACCAGATCGGAGGTCGCAGTTCGACTTGCCAACAGCAGGATCGGCGTCACATGCATCTCGCTCCGCAGGGTTCGACACAGCGCTAGACCGTCGATGCCGGGCAACATCACATCGGCGACGATGACATCTGGCCGCTCAGCCCCGAAAGCCTCTAAGGCGGTGATCCCATCGGCGACGACGGTCGTCGCGTAGCCCTGAGCGCGTAGAGCGCCCGCCAGCCGATCTCGCACATGGCGATTGCCGTCAGCAACCAAAACGCGATATGTCACAGGGTCCATCCTTGCGTCACAGGGTTCATCCTCGATCAGGGTGGTATCCCTACATGTTGTAGTATTCACGCGTCGGTATGGTCGTCGTTATCATGTATTCGCAACGTTCGCAATGCATTTACAATGATCGAGAGACCTCGTGACGAGGGTTTCGTGGTCGGCCGTTGCCCGTCTGACTCGTCATGAGAATCAGTTCGGTCAGCCAGGGCAGAGTGCTGTCAGCAGACCCAACAAGTGATGCAACTGCACAAGCGCCAACGCAGCTGTCGCAGCGATGGCCATCCACATCATGCAGACGGCTATCGGGTGTTGGCTTGTGGGCGGCGGTACCAACAAAGCAGCAACACGGCCAGGAACACCAAGGCCTACGATGCCAAGTGCGCCAACAGGCTTCATCGAAGTCAGCGCAACCTTTCCCAACGTCTCGGCAACGAATCGTCTATCCCCGCTGCTCTCGAACACGGCCGCTTCGTCCGCCCATCGTTCCAACGCGAAATGCAACCGCTTGACGAGCGGACGCAGCAAGGGCACGTTAATTACCGCCAACTGCCCAATCAAGACGTAACGGTCGTGACGGTGCCGTGCGTGGGCCTGCTCGTGGGCGATGACCACGCCTTGTTCGTCATCGTCGAGGAGTTCGATCAGCCCTGTCGAAATGACGATACGGCCACCTTTGCCAGGGAGCGTGTAGGCGAACGGTACCGAACAATCGGCAACCTCGACGGAGGTCCGGTCGTCGCACCGTAGACGGCGGTGTGTCCGAATGAATCGCACACTTCGCACCAGCCCTGCGACCGACATGATCGACGTCGGCAGACCGATCACGTCCGGGATGCGCCGACGAACCCCGAACACGTTGGAGCACCACTCCAGACCATGTCCGAAAATCGGCAGGTGAACAAGGAAATCGAGACTGATAATCCACAATGTCGGGACAGCAGCTGCGACGACCACGACGACGCACGCCGCAGCCGTCTTGGCCGCCAAAACCGGCACGAGGCGCCGGTGGGCAGTGGTCACGCCAACGGCGAGCAGCACAGCAGCGAGTACCGGGAACAATACGGAGGGAAACACCTCAGCGATCGGGACCGTCGAGAAATCCCCGAAGCATCTTCGCGTCACGCCTCGACAGGCTCTCGACGAAGCCGCTGAGGACAGCCTCGCGATCGCTGACGGAAGACAGTACGTCACCAATCCGGCGGGCAGCGAGCTGCGCTTCGCCAACAGCGGCCTCATACCGAAATGCTCTACCGTCCGGGCTACGAGTAACCATGCCCTTGGTGTGCAAGCGGCCAAGCACCGTAGCCACACTCGTATAGGCAAGCTTGCTACCGAGCGCACTCTGGACTTCGCCGGGGAGCATCGGCGCTCCGTGTGCCCACAGCACCGTCATCACATCGTGCTCAAGGGCGCCATCTGGTCGTTTGGTCATAAGTCTGACTACACGATAGCCGCTCTCACCATGTCGTCGACAGTGTTACGACAGTTCGTAGTAGGATTTGACAAGGAGCGGTCATGCGCTATCTGGGGGCGATGCTCAACCCACTGCAGCAAATCCTTGTCACCGGTGATGATCATTGAGGCGTCGTTGTCGCGAGCGAGCACGATGAGAAAATCATCGTCGGCGTCGTGCGTGATCGGCGAGGCGACGGCCGGATCGGGAACCATGTCGGCGGGTCTTCTACTGAACATCGCCCGCCGCTCGAGGCGGCGTCGCCTACCACTCCACAACTCCGCTTCGGCGACCAGATCGTTCGGTTGCCCATGCTCAAAGGTTCGCTGCGCCCGATCTGTCTCAAGCCGACCCGGCAGGGCAGGCGTCCCCGGGGATCGGCTGGAACATTGGGCGTTTGGCCGAATTCGGCCACGTTGGTGCTGATGTAAGATTCTCACTGCGGCGCCAACCTATTGTTGCGAGGTAGAGCCGTTAGGAGGCTCCCCAATGACGGGCAGACGAGAGGCGACGGTGTTGTTGCGCCGCGGCCAGATATGGAAGTCTGGAGCTCACCCCGTTTTCCGGAGTGTGTGTTGATTCTATGATGCTTGCTTGTTGTACTCGCATTCTGTCTCGGCTTGTTCCGGTGTCCGGTAGCTGAGAGCAGAATGGCGACGTCTTCTATTATACCATGCTTCGATCCATACGAACACGCCAAGTTCGAGTTGATCCACAGATTTCCAAGAATATCGGTCGATCAGCTCACGTTTAATCGTGGCAAAGAACGACTCTGCGCCCGCGTTACCAAAACAGACACCGCGGCGTCCCATTGACTGCACGATCCCGTAGTCGCGACAAGCGTTCTGAAACTCGCGACCTGTGTATTGGCTGCCGCGGTCGGAATGGAAGATCAACCCGACCGGGATCAGGCCGCCGCGCCGGTCGATCGCGGCGTGCAACGCGTCAACGACGAGTTCGGCGCGCATGTGATCGGCGAGCTTCCAGCCGATCACCATCTTCGACGACGCGTCGATCACTGTGGCCAGATACCAGAACTGTGATCCAACCCAGATGTAGGTGATGTCGCCGTACCATACGGTGTTCGGTGTCGCCGGCTTGAACCCTCGTTTGACCAGGTCCGGGAACGGTGCTTCGATCCTGTCGCGCCTGGTCGTGATCGTGGAATGCTCCCGACCGGACAGGCCGACGATCCCGTGGATGGCCATCAACTCGGCGACTCGCCGCTCCGACACGGCCACGCCGGCGTCGATCAGATCGGCGTGGATCCGCGGCGATCCATAGGTTCGGTCCGACCCCTCGTGAAACACGCGGATCTTGGCGACGAACGCCGCCTCCGCGTCCGCGCGTCCGGCCGTGCTGTCGCGGCCGCGGTCGTTCCAACCGAAATACGATGACTCCGGAACCTCGAGCACTCGACACAGTCGCTTCGGTCCATAAATGGCCTTCCACGTGTCGATGAACCGATAGAGGCTCACCCGCGGGATTCCTTCACCCAGAAGGCCATTGCTTTTTTTAATGTTTCCCGCTCCAGAATCCATTCACGCTTCTCAGCACGCAACTGATCTAACTCAGCCTTGTCATTGAGGGTCAAAGACTCCGGAGCCCGATCATTCTCTGATTGAGCCATCCACTTCGACAGCGTAGTATCCGAAATCCCGAGCTCATCAGC
>Ga0123338_10005586_pt1 | contig 10729 bp, 10 predicted proteins | sample grotaG_FD_89793 | JGI IMG/M metagenome (GOLD analysis project Ga0123338, IMG submission 89793) | Glacier valley bacterial and archeal communities from Borup Fiord, Nunavut, Canada, to study Microbial Dark Matter (Phase II) -... | ecosystem: Environmental > Aquatic > Freshwater > Ice > Glacier ...
CCTGCTCGAGCCGCTGCGCACACTGCGCATGCTCCACCACAGCGCCTGGATCGCGCGCCGCTGGAGCGATCCGACGTTCCCGATCAACTTCCCGTGGTTCGCGAGCCCGGCCTACTGGGCCGAGCAGTGCGCGCGTCTCGCCGAGCAGCTCGAGGCGATGGCCGAGCCGCCGCTCGGCGGACCCTCACCCTAGCCCTCTCCCGCCAGCAGAAGAGGGACCGCGGTCACGCCAGCAGCAACGCGTTGACCCGCTTGACGTAGCCAGCAGGATCTTCGAGCTGGCCGCCCTCGGCGAGCATCGCCTGGTCGAACAGGATGCCGGCGAGATCGTCGAAATGCTCGCTCGTCTGCAGCTTTTTGACGAGCGCGTGCTCGGCGTTGACCTCGAGGATCGGCTGCGACGCCGGCGCGCCCTGCCCGGCCTGCTTGAGCAGCCGCGCCAGATGCCCGCTCATGTCGCCTTCGTCGACGACCAGACAAGCCGGCGAATCGACCAGACGCGTCGTGACGCGCACGTCCTTCGCGCGATCCTTGAGCGAGACCTTGAGACGCTCGAGCGTCGGCTGGAACGCGGTCGCGACCTCTTCGGCCTGCTTCTTCTCGGCTTCGTCCTCGAGCGTGCCGAGATCGACCGATCCCTTGGCCACGCTTTGCAGCGGATGGCCGTCGAACTCGTAGAGATGCGAGAGCAGCCACTCGTCGACGCGGTCGGTGAGCAGCAGCACCTCGATGCCCTTCTTCCTGAAGATCTCGAGCTGCGGGCTGTGCTTCGCGGTCGCGAGCGTGTCGGCGGTGACGTAGAAGACCGCGTCCTGGCCCTCCTTCATGCGCTTGACGTAGTCGGACAGCGTCACCGTCTGCGCGCCGCTCTCGTCGTGCGTCGACGAGAAGCGGAAGAGCTTGGTGAGACGCTCGCGGTTGGCGTGGTCCTCGCCGATGCCTTCCTTCAGGACGACGCCGAAATCCTTCCAGAACGCGGCGTACTTGTCCTTGTCGGCCTGGTCTTCGCTCTCGGCCAGGCCTTCGAGCATCGACAGCACGCGCTTGGTCGATCCTTCGCGGATCGCCTTCACGTCGCGGCTTTCCTGGAGCAGCTCACGCGAGACGTTGAGCGGCAGGTCGCTCGAATCGATCACGCCCTTGACGAAGCGCAGGTACACCGGCATCAGCGCCTCGGCGTCGTCCATGATGAAGACGCGCTTGACGTAGAGCTTCACGCCGCCGCGCTTGTCGCGGTTCCAGAGATCGAACGGCGCCTTCGCCGGGATGTAGAGCAGCTGCGTGTATTCGCTGCGGCCCTCGACGCGGTTGTGCGTGTAGGCGAGCGGCGCTTCAGTGTCGTAGCTGATCTGCTTGTAGAACTCCTCGTACTGCTCCTTCGTGATCTCTGACTTGGGCCGCGCCCAGAGCGCCGACGCCTTGTTGACCGGCGCCCACTCGTCCTTGATCACCTGCTCGCTCTTCTCGGCGTCCCACTCTTCCTTCTGCATCAGGATCGGCAGCGAGATGTGGTCGGAGTACTTGGAGACGATCGACTTCAGCTTCCAGCCCGAGAGGAACTCCTCCTCGCCCGCGCGCAGATGCAGGATGACGCTCGTGCCGCGCTCGGCGCGCGAGATCGTCTCGACCTCGAAGTCGCCGGCGCCTTCCGACGTCCAGCGCACGCCCTCTTCGGCGGGGAGGCCGGCGCGGCGCGACTCGACGACGATCCTGTCGGCGACGATGAAGCCCGAGTAGAAGCCGACGCCGAACTGCCCGATCAGCTGCGCGTCCTTCTTCTGGTCGCCTTCGAGCGCCGACATGAATTCACGCGTGCCGCTCTTGGCGATCGTGCCGAGGTTGGCGACGGCTTCGTCGGCCGACAGGCCGATGCCGTTGTCGGCGATCGTGATCGTCTTCGCATCCTTGTCGAACGAAACCCGCACCTCGAGGCTCGACTGGCCTTCGTACAGGTCGGGCTTGTCGATCGCCTCGAAGCGCAGCTTGTCGCAGGCGTCGGACGCGTTCGAGATCAGCTCGCGGAGGAAGATCTCCTTGTTCGAATAAAGCGAATGGGTGACGAGGTGCAGGATCTGCTTGACCTCGGCCTGGAACGAAAGAGTCTGCTTGTCCATCGGAGTTGTTCTCGGCACCTATCGAAGGGATCGCCGCGGCGCGCGGCGGGGGCCGACCCAGAGGCGGCGACTGCGCCGGACATGGCGGCGGGTCGACTGCTTTCAAGTCCCGCCTCCTAGAATCGGCCGGCATCGGGGCGGGGATGGAATGATACGGAGACAGGCGCGCAGTCCATGAGAACGATCCGCGCCACCCGCTACGTGACGCCGCTGCGCGAAGGCGGATCGCTGCCGGCGATCGTCGAGGCCGACGACGACGGTCTCTACGTGCTCAAGTTCCGCGGCGCCGGCCAGGGCCCGCGCGCGCTGATCGCCGAGCTTGTCGCCGGCGAGCTCGCGCGCGCCTGCGGCCTGCCGGTGCCCGAGATCGTCTTCGCCCGTATCGACGCCGATCTCGCCCGCACCGAGCCCGACCCGGAGATCCAGGACCTGATCCGCGCCAGCGCCGACCTCGTCGACGGCAGCGTCGGCCTCAACCTCGCGCTCGACTACCTGCCCGGCTCGATGACCTTCGACCCGCTCGCGTTCACTCCCGATGCCGCGCTCGCGTCGCGCATCGTCTGGTTCGACGCCTTCACGACCAACATCGACCGCACCGCGCGCAACACCAACATGCTCGTCTGGCACGGCAAGCTTTGGCTCATCGACCACGGCGCGACGCTCTACTTCCACCACTCGCCGCGCGCTTTCGTCGAGCGCGCGCACGAGCCGTTCGCGGCGATCAAGGACCATGTGCTGTTGCCCTTCGCGACCCAGCTCGACGCCGCCGACGCGTTGATGTCGGGCCGGCTCACGACGGCGGTCGTCGCCGATGTCGTCGCGCTGATCCCCGACACATGGCTCGACGACGACCCGCTCGCCGCGAGCAAGCCCGCGCAGCGCGAGGCCTACGCGTCCTACTTCGCACGCCGCCTCGAGGCGCCACGTGCCTTCGCCCAGGAGGCGGCCCGTGCCCGATCCCTGCACGTATGACTACGCGATCGTTCGCGTCGTGCCGCGCGTCGAGCGCGGCGAGTTCGTCAACGTCGGTGCGATCGTCTCGTCCGACGCGGTCGGCTATCTCGCGGCGCGCTTCGCGGTCGACGAGGCGAAGCTGCGCGCGCTCGATCCCGCGATCGACCTGCCCGCCGTGCATGCCGCGCTCGCCGCCATCACGACGATCTGCGCGGGTGGCGCGACCGCGGGCGCGATCGGCGGCCTGCCGCTGCGCGAGCGCTTCCACTGGCTGGTCGCGCCACGCAGCACGATGGTCCAGACCTCGGCCGTGCACACCGGCCGCTGCAACGACCTCGCCGACACGCTCGACAAGCTGCTCGACCGCATGGTGCGGACGGCGTCTGCGCGCGCGCCATGAGCACATGAATCAGCGCGGCAGCGAGTTCACTTCCTTCTCCCAGCGCTCGATCAAACGCTTCCTCTCGCTCGATCGGCCGAAGCGCGCGAAGTCGTACTTGACGAGTCGCACCTCGTCGAGCAAGGGCACGCGCGGGTCGAGCTTGAAGGTCTTGTTGGCCGGGAACTGCAGCGACTTCGCCTTCGCGCCGAGGCTCTGTCCCGCGGGACTCATCAGCCAGTCGTAGTAGCGCCTGGCGGTCTCGCGGTTGCGCGAGCCCTTGACGAGGGCGATGCCGCCGATCTCGTAGCTCGTGCCTTCGCACGGCGCCGCGCTCTTGACCATCGTGAAGCCCTGCTGGCGCTCGTTCTCGAAGCCGAAGATGAAGCTGACGCCGATGCCGACTTCGCCCTGCGCCACGCTCTTGGCCTGCGCCGTGCCGCTGCGTGTGTACTGCGTGACGTTGCGGTGCAGCTTCTTCAGGTAATCGAACGCGGCGTCCTCGCCCATCAGCTGCACGAGGCCGGCAATGATCGTGTAGCCGGTGCCGCTCGAACCCGGATGCGAGGTCTCGATCTCGCCCTTGTACTTCGGGTCGATCAGGTCGGCCCAGCACTTCGGCGGCGCGAGGCCCTTCTTCTTCAGCACGTTCTCGTTCCAGCCGAAGCCGATCGCGCTGGTGTAGAAGCCGCCGACCAGGTTGCCGCTCATCGCGTACTGGCGCACCGCCCAGCCGTGCAGATCGCCGAGGTAGTCGGGCCGATAGGGATCGAGCAGGCCGAGCTCGGCGGCTTGCAGGAACGGGTCGCCGGTACCGCCCCACCAGAGATCGGTCTTCGGATTCGCGGCCTCGGCGCGGATCTGCGCGAAGGCCTCGCCGGTGGCCTTGCGCACCTGCAGCACCTTGATGCCGGTCTGCGCCTGGAAGTCCTTCGCGGCGAGCTCGCACCACGACTGGTCGGTCGAGCAGATCGCGTTGACCTGCTGCTGGGCGGCGGCCGGTCCTGCGCTGACGAGCCAGGCGAAGGCGCATGCGACCGCCGAGAATCCCGCGACTCGATTCATCGCTGCACCTCGTGTGATGACGGCGCAATTGTCGGCGCAGAATCGGCGCAACAGTCCACGGAGACACCCCGCTTGTCCTCGCTCCATGCAGTGCCGGCGCCGACCGGCGACCTTCCCTTTTCGACCATCGCCGGGCTGATCCGCGCGCATGCCGCGGCGCATCCCCGGCGGCTCGCCGTCGTCGACGCGACCTCGGCGCTCGACTATGCGGAGTTCGACGCGCTCGTCGATCGCATCGCCACCTCGCTGCAGCGCGACGGTTTCGCGCCGGGCGACGCGATCGCGATCTGCGCCGCGAACTCGGCCCGCTATGCCGCGATCTTCGTCGGCGCGCTGCGCGCCGGCGTCGTCGTCGCGCCTCTCGCCGCGTCGGTGACGGCCGCGAGCTTTCGCGCGATGCTGCGCGACGCTGGCGCGCACCTCGTCTTCGTCGACACGAGCGCGTTGCCGGTGCTCGCCGACGCCGACGACCTGCCTCGGCTCGTCGCCCTGCGCGACGGCGCGCCCGGACGCGACTTCGACCACTGGATCGCGGCCCCCGGCAGCGTGCCGCGGCCGGTCGAGATCGACCCGGCGATGCCGTTCAACATTATCTATTCGTCGGGCACGACCGGCGAGCCGAAAGGCATCGTCCAGCCGCACGGCATGCGCTGGACGCACGTCATGCGCGGCGCCCGCTTCGGCTACTCGCCCGAGACGGTGTCGTTGCTGTCGACACCGCTCTACTCGAACACCACGCTCGTCGTCTTCTTCCCGACGCTCGCGCTCGGCGGCACCGTCGTGCTGATGGAGAAGTTCGACGTCGACGGCTACCTCGCGCTCGCCGAGCAGCATCGCGTCACGCACACGATGCTCGTGCCCGTGCAGTACGCGCGCCTGATGGCGAGCCCGCGATTCGGCGCGCACGACCTCTCGTCGTTCCACATGAAGTTCTGCACCAGTGCGCCGTTCGCCGCCGCGCTGAAGGCAGACATCGTCGCGCGCTGGCCCGGCGGCCTGATCGAGTTCTACGGCATGACCGAAGGCGGCGGCACCTGCATCCTGGCGGCGCACGAGCATCCGGCGAAGCTGCACACCGTCGGCCAGCAGGCCGAAGGTCACGACATCCGCGTCATCGACGAGGCCGGCGCCGAGCTGCCGCGCGGCGCGATCGGCGAGGTCGTCGGCCACTCGGCCGGCATGATGACCGGCTACCACGGCCAGCCGGCGAAGACGGCCGAGGCCGAATGGTTCGACACGACCGGCAAGCGCTTCATCCGCACAGGCGACGTCGGCCGGTTCGACGACGAAGGCTTCCTCACGCTTCTCGACCGGCGCAAGGACATGGTCATCAGCGGTGGCTTCAACCTCTACCCGAGCGACCTCGAGGCGGTGCTGCGCCAGCATCCCGACGTCGCCGAGGCGGCGGTGGCGGGCGTGCCGTCGGAGCGCTGGGGCGAGACGCCGGCGGCGTGGGTCGTGCGGCGCGACGGCGGGGCGATCGACACCGAGGCCCTGCGCGCGTGGGCCAACGAGCGGCTCGGCAAGACCCAGCGCATCGCCTTCCTGCGTTTCGTCGACGAGCTGCCGCGCAGCGCGATCGGCAAGATCCTCAAGCGCGAGCTGCGCGACGGCTTCGTCGCCGCATCCGGCAACCTTCCAGGAGACCGACCCCATGGCGCATGACCAGCACGCTGCGACCTCGCTCGGCGCGAGCGGACTGAAAGTGACCAAGCTCTGGCTCGGCGCGATGATGTTCGGCGACCAGACCGACGAGGCCGAGGCCGGCCGCATCGTCGCGGCGGCGCGCGACGCCGGCATCAATGCCATCGACACCGCCGACGCCTACGCGAACGGCGACTCGGAGCGCATCGTCGGCCGACTGATCGCCGCCGACCGCAACCGCTGGGTGCTCGCCACCAAGCTCTTCAACCCGACCGGTCCCGGACCGAACGAGCGCGGCCTGTCGCGGCTGCACATGATCCGCGCCCTCGACGCGAGCCTGTCACGCCTGGGCACCGACCGGGTCGACATCCTCTACCTGCACCGCGAAGACGAGACCACGCCGCTCGAGGAGACCGTCGCGGCGATGCAGTATCTGCTCGGCACCGGCAAGGTCCTCTACTTCGGCCTGTCGAACTTTCGCGCCTGGCGCGTCGCGCGGATCGCCGAGATGTGTCGCGCCGCCGGCATCCCGCCGCCGATCGTGTGCCAGCCGCCGTACAACGCGATGACGCGGGCGATCGAGACCGAGCTCCTGCCGTGCTGCGCGCACTACGGCCTCGGCGTCGTCGCCTACAGCCCGCTCGCGCGCGGCGTGCTCTCGGGCAAGTACGCACCGAATGCGGCGCCGCCCGAGGGCTCGCGCGCCGCGCGCAGCGACACGCGCCTGATGCAGACCGAGTTCCGCGCCGAATCGCTCGCGCATGCGCAGAAGATCGTCGAGCACGCGACGTCGCGCGGGCTGACGCCGTTGCAGTTCGCGCTCGGCTGGGTCTGGAACAACGCGCTCGTCCACGGCGTCATCGGCGGGCCGAAGACGCTGGCGCAATGGCAGGACTACATCGGGGCCATGGACGCTCCGTTCGACGACGCCGACGAGGCGCTGGTCGATTCGCTCGTCGCGCCCGGTCACGCGTCGACGCCGGGCTACACCGATCCGGCGTATCCGGTCAGCGGCCGGAGGCCGCGGCGTCGCGGCGCTCCGACCTAGCGGCGCGTCGGCCGACCAGGCGAAGCACCGGCCGGGTCGGGGGCGACTCGGTGTTGCCGTCGGCTTCTTCGCCGCGCGCCGCGACGAACCGCGCCGGATCGCCGCCGAGGTTGCCGAGCGATGCAAGCGATCGGCGCACGACGTCGGCGAGCGGCTTGGCGCGATCGTCGACGGCGCGGCCCGCGAGCCGGAGGATGGCGACCACGCCGACCAGCACGAGCGCAAAGAGGCCGGCCGCGATCGCGAGGATGTCGACGAGCGGCATCGCGTAGTTCCACGGCCGCGCGACGCCGAGGAAGGCGGTGAACATCCAGAGAAAGTTCGACATCGCGACCGGCACCGCGATCACCAGCCATTCCGATGCACGCCAGCGTGCGACGCTGCGGCCGCGCGCGAGGCGCGGGAACGTGAGCCGGTGCAACGCGACGGCGTTGAGCGTGAGCAGCGCGACGAGCAGGATCTTGGCCTGCAGCTTCGGGTTGCTGAGGTAGTCGGGACGCTCGACCATGCCGTGCGCGACGATGGCCGCGCCGGTGATCCACAGCACCAGCAAGGCGACCATCACCATGCGGGCGACGAAGGCGTTCGGCGGCGCGATCCGGACGCGGTCCTGCGCCAGCTTGGAGAGCAGCCGCAGGTCGGTGGCGACGATCGCGCCGAGCGCCGTCGAGGCGGCGAGCAGGTGCGCGAAGACGAGGATCAGATACAGCATCGAGGGAGGCACGCACCGCTGTTCGGCGCACAGACCAGTTTACGCAGCGCGCCTATCGGAGGACGTGACGATTCGTGACGTCGTGCGCGGCACGGCCACGTGCGGCCGCTCGATTCAGTCGTCGAACGCGTGCGGCTGGCGCTTTTCGTACCAGTGGGTGATGCGCGCGCCGTCCCAGTGGAGCGCGAGGTGTGCTGCCGCCTTGGCGTGGCGCAGGGCGCGCGGCCGCAGGATGCCGACGCACTCGCCGCCGGCATGGCGCACGCTCGGATAGCGGATGCCCCAGCTGTCGGCCGCGCGCAGGCGCCGCCCGAGACTCTGCGACGCGCCGTAGTCGTCGGCATCGAGCGCGGATGCGAAGCGCGTCGACTCGTTGGCGGCGATGCCGGGCTCGAGCAGATCGTGCAGCTCGGCCTCGACGTTGGCGGTGATCAGGCGCAGGTCGATGTCGATCGCCGGCTCGTCGGTGCGGCGCAGGAAGGTCGCGCGGTGGTGGCTGACCTCGGCGATCGCGGTCGCTAGCGAATGGGCGGCGTAGTAGACGCCGTAGCTGCCGTCGGAAAAGCGCGAGCCCTCGGGATTGAGGTGGGTGAAGGCCGCCATCACCGGCGTCGCGCCGGGGCCGCTGACGCGCTCCTCGCGCCGCACCAGCGTGAGCTCGCCGATCTCGTCGCGGATGCGCGGATTGGCGAGCTGCTCGATCGCGAACACCACGTCGAGATCGGCCGGGTCGGCAATCGCGTCGTAGAGGCCGACCGTCGGATAGCGCGAGGCGATGAGGCGGTACGACGGCCGCCACGCGATGCGACGCACCGGCACCGTCGCCGGATCGATGGCGCTCACGCCTTGCCGCCGCGCTGCGCGTCGAGGTACTGGCGCACGACGTAGAGATCGGAGACCTGGCCGCCGAGCATTCGCGCGAGCGCCGAGCCTGCACCGAGCATGGGCGCGGTGTTGGGCTTCCTCAGCCATTCGTCGGCGCGGCCCGAGGCGGGAAAGAGGATCTGCAGCGACGAGTAGATGCCGAAGAGATGCGAGAGCCGCTCGAGCAGATGGCGATCGAGCGGCCCGACCTTGCCCTGCTTCCACTGGTAGAGAGTCGTGCGGGCGACGCCGAGCAGCGTCGTCTGCTCGACGATCGACAGGCCCCATGTGTCGGCCAGGCGAAAGAAGGTGCGCAGGGCTGCGGCGGCGGCCTTGGCGGTGCCGAGGTCGACCGCGGGCGTCGCTGGCTTGAGGAGTGCGCTCATGTCGTGACCGCTCGCTTCGCAGAAGGTTTGCGAGCCCGCCGAGACTAGTTCATATACGGACAAAAGTCAACGATATGTCCATGCGCGGATTATGCCAGCCGCTGGCTCCAGCCCATCAGCCGCGCGCGTGCGTCACCCCGCCGTCGACGACGAGCGTCGAGCCCACGACGTAGTCGCCTGCCCGCGACGCGAGATAGATCGCGGCGCCGGCCATGTCCTCGTCGCGGCCCACGCGGCGCGCCGGGATGCGCTTGGCCACTTCGTCGCCGTGGTCGCGCGCGACGCGGTTCATGTCCGAGGCAAACGCGCCGGGGGCGATCGCGGTGACGACGATCCCGTCCTCGATCAGGCGCAGCGCCATGCGCCGCGTCATGTGGATGAGCCCGGCCTTGCTAGCCGCGTACGAGTACGTCTCCTGCGGGTTGACCGAGACGCCGTCGATCGAGGCGATGTTGATCACCTTGGCCGGCCGCTCCTCGCTCGCTGCCGCCTTCAGCGCGCCGTGCAGCGCCTGGGTGAGGAAGAACGGCGTCTTCAGGTTGAGGTCGACAACCTTGTCCCAGCCCTTCTCGGGGAAGGTGTCGAAGCTCTCGCCCCAGGCGGCGCCGGCGTTGTTGACGAGGATGTCGAGGCGCGGCTCGCGCGCGCCGAAGGCGGCGACGAGCGCGGCGATGCCGTCCATCGTCGAGACGTCGGCCGGCAGCGCGATGCATTCGCCGTGCGCCGAGAGCTCCGCGGCGGTGGCCGCGCAAGCCTCGGCCTTGCGGGAGGACACGTAGACTCGCGCGCCCTGGGCCAGGAATCCGGCGGCGATCATGCGACCGATGCCGCGCGAGCCGCCCGTCACGAGGGCCACCCGGCCCTGCAAGGAAAAGAGATCATTCATGCGTGTGTGCTCCCTGAGAGTCTGTCCGTGAAGACCTGCTCTCAAGCCTACACCCCGGCCCGCGGCCCGCGCCGCCGGGCACATCCGTTGCCCGGCTGACCGCCGCGCCCCATCGACCCGACACCGACCTCACGATGGCCACTGCACCTTCCACGATCGAGATCGACGCGCGCCTGCTGCGCGACTGGCCGCTGCCCGAGCCCGGCGCCCTCTCCGACCGGGAAGAGCGCGGCTCGCTCCTGGTCGTCGCGGGCAGCCGCGAGTCGCCGGGCGCTGCGTCGCTCGCCGGCATCGCCGCGCTGCGCGCCGGCGCCGGAAAGCTCGTCGTCGCCACGGCTGCGTCGATGGCCAGCGGCTTCGCGCTCGCGCATCCTGAAGCGCGCATCGTCGGCCTGCCCGAGACCGACGCCGGCGGCCTCGCGCCCGAAGGCCTGGCGCGGCTCGAGACGCTTCTGAACCAGGCAGACGCGGTGCTGATCGGCCCAGGGCTGATGGACGCCGCCGCGACGCGCGCGTTCGTCCGTCGCGCGGTCAAGCGAGCGACGCGCGCCGCTTTCGTCCTCGACGGGCTCGCGATGGAGCTGATCATCGACGTGCGCCGGTTCGAGCGGCCGCTGCTGCTGATGCCGCACCTCGCCGAGATGGCGCGGCTCCTCGGCCTGCCCGCCGACCAGGTC
>Ga0123338_10005587_pt1 | contig 10729 bp, 11 predicted proteins | sample grotaG_FD_89793 | JGI IMG/M metagenome (GOLD analysis project Ga0123338, IMG submission 89793) | Glacier valley bacterial and archeal communities from Borup Fiord, Nunavut, Canada, to study Microbial Dark Matter (Phase II) -... | ecosystem: Environmental > Aquatic > Freshwater > Ice > Glacier ...
CATCGCAGCGCCCACCGTGTCCGCTGGTTCTGGGCGAGCCATGTTATCCATCATTCGAGCCAGCACTATAATCTGACTACCGCGCTGCGGCAGACATGGACGGGTTTCCTGTCGCTCAGCTTTATCTTCCGCCTGCCGCTGTTTCTGCTCGGCTTCGATCCGCGGCTGGTGCTGTTCGTCGTCGGAATCAACCTCGTCTATCAATTCTGGGTGCATACCGAGGCGGTTCGGCGGCTGCCGTTCGGCCTTGAATATTGGCTCAACACGCCGTCGCACCACCGCGTCCATCATGGCACCAATCCACGCTATCTCGACCGGAACTACGGCGGCGTGTTCATCATCTGGGACCGGATGTTCAGCACCTTCGAAGCCGAGCGCGACGACGAACCGGTGCGGTACGGCATCGTCAAGAACCTTGGCAGCTTCAATCCGCTATGGGCGGCCGTACACGAATGGTGGAGCATTGCGCGCGACGTCTGGCACGCGCCGGGATGGTACGCGCGGTGGCAGTATTTCGCGGGTCCGCCGGGCTGGCGTATAGACGGCCGCGGCGACACCGCCGACGCCATCCGCTGCGATTGGGAAGCGGGCCGTGCGCAGCCCGCCGAGTAAGCTCAACCGGGCTTTTTGAAGCGATAGGCAAACTGGTCGGTTTTGCCGCGTACCGACGGGTCGAACACGTTTGCGGTATGCGGATCGTTCGGATTGACGAGCAGCTTGCTTTCGCCGTCGAATACAAAGCCCGCAGCGAGTGCTTCGGCCTTGACGACAGCAGGGTCGATCCGGTGCAGCGTATTTGTCGCTGCCAGCCCCGAACCGGCCGTGGCGGCATGATCGATGACGACATAATAGCCGCCGGGCTTCAGCGCCGCGAAGATTGCCTTATTGGTCGCGATGACGCCTTCGGGCGGAAGCGCATTGTGCAGGTCATGATAGTTTTGCGCGGTCCAGAACACATCGAGATCGTGGGCGGCGGGGTCGGTCAACCCGCTGACCACGGTAATATCGCCATATTGTGCGGCAATCGCGTCCATCGTGGTCCGCGCCGCGGGATCGTGCGCTACGGCACCTGCAGGAACGATTGCGACGACACTGCCGCCGGGCTTCACCGCAGTTGCAAAGACGCGGGAGAAATAGCCGTGGCCGGGCAGGAAGTCAGCGACTTTGCTGCCTGCGCCGATATGCGCAAAGGTCACCATGTCGGCAGGCCTGCGCGCGGCATCGCGCGAGATGTCTTCGGCTGGACGTAGGATGCTCGCGGGCGCAGCGGCTGCGGTCGTCTGTGTAGCCACTCCGGCCGCGATCAGCGCCGATGCAAGCAGGGTCAATCGATAGCGCATGAATAACCTCCCCAGGAAATTGCGTGACGTTTATCAGTAAATCGGCCGCCGAGCGAAAGCTTTTGCGCGCCCCGCTTCAACCCGGAGCCTGGGCATGCCAGCGTGCGTCGACGCGCGCGCGCAGGTCGGGTCCGACGCGCCGGGCGACGAGCGAAATCCCTTCCAGCTGGACCGAACTGCCCCGAAGGAAGCGGCTGTGAAGCGTGTAACCAATGTCATAGACCGCGCGATCGGTATGCGGCGTGCCGTCGGTAGTATAGCTCGTCTCGATGCCAACGGCGATGCGGTGTACTGCGGGCTTGGCGGCTTTGGCAGCCTTGACCAGCCCATCCTCGAACCAGCCAGCTTCGATACGGGCATTGCCCGTCGTCTCGACGCTCGCACTGCGGACGCTCGCCGGGAAATACAGCGTTTGGGTTTCGATGACCTGGTCGGCATGCGCGGCGTGCAGATCGAGGCGCTGGCCGTCATCGGCGACGCTTGCAGTGAGCACGAGTGCAACGGGTGCCGTGGCTACCTTGGGCGCGGGCGCATTGCGAACATGGTCCTGATGCGCATCCCAGAAACTCGCCGCCGATATCAGCAGCGCGAGCACCGCGACCGTCTCACCGAAAGTGATCCAGCGACGGCGCGTGCGTTGCGCCTCGGTTTCTTTGATTTTGGTCATGCCGCCGCTATCCGCGCGCAGCAGGAGCAGTGCAATTAAAAAAAGCCCGGTGGATTGCGCCACCGGGCCAGTATGTTTTCCTTGGGGAGGAACTGTTAAATCAGTAATTATAGGCGCGTTCGCCGTGTTCGGTGATGTCGAGCCCTTCGCGTTCGGCATCGACGGTCGGGCGCAGGCCCATCGTCTTGTCGACGAGGAAGAACAGGATGGCGGAGCCGATCCCAGACCATGCCAGCGTCAAGAGCACGCCCTTGCACTGCGTGATGACCTGACCGACGTAATCATACGGTGCCTTGGGAAGCACAGCGGGAATGACGGTGTAGTCGAGAATGCCTTGGCCACCGAGCGCCGGAGCGGCGAGGACGCCTGTCAGGATCGCGCCGACGATACCGCCGATGCAGTGCACACCGAAGACATCGAGCGCATCGTCGTATTTGAACTTGTCCTTCACGAAGGTGCAGAAGAAGTAGCACACCGGCGAGACGAGCAGGCCCAGTACGATTGAGCCCATCGGTCCGGCGTAGCCACTTGCAGGCGTGACCGCGACGAGGCCGGCAACGGCTCCGGTGACCCCGCCCAAAAGACTGGGCTTGCCCTTGGCGAGATGCTCGACAAGCACCCATGATACCGCAGCTGCCGAGGTGGCAACGAAGGTATTGAGGAAAGCAACCCCGGTGACGCCGTTCGATTCAAGGTTCGAACCCGCGTTGAACCCGAACCAGCCGACCCACAGCAGGCTGGCACCGATCATGGTCATCACGAGCGAGTGCGGCGGCATGGCTTCCTTGCCGTGACCGGTACGCTTGCCGATGATCAGGCAACCCACAAGGCCCGCGATACCGGCGTTGATGTGAACCACGGTACCGCCAGCGAAGTCGAGCACGCCCCAGCTGAACGCCTTGCCGACGTCGGTCGGCGCTGCCTTGAGCGCGTCCGGGCCTGGCCAGTACCAGACCATGTGGGCGATCGGGAAGTAAACGACCGTGACCCAAAGCACCATGAACACCATGAGCGCCGAGAATTTTACCCGCTCGGCGAACGCACCGATGATCAGCGCCGGGGTGATGCAGGCGAACGTCATCTGGAATGCGACATAGACATATTCTGGGATCACGACGCCGTTTGAGAAGGTGGCGGCGACCGAGTCCGAGGTGACGCCCTTCAGGAACAGCTTGTCGAAGCTGCCGACAAACGGCGCGAGTGCGCCCGTACCGCCGCTGGTAAACGCCATCGAATAGCCATAGGTGACCCACAGCAGCGACACGATCGCGACGATCATGAACACCTGCGTCAGCACGCTGAGCATGTTCTTAGTGCGGACCAATCCGCCATAGAATAGCGCGAGGCCAGGGACCGACATCATCAGCACCAACGCGGTCGAAACCAGCATCCAGCTGGTATCGCCCTTGTTCGGAACGGGTGCGGGCGGCGTTACGGCGGCGGTGGCTTGCGCGAGCGCCGGCCCCGCGATCAGAAGCGCGGCCCCGCCCAGCAGGGCAAGGCTCGCGCCGGTTACAGTCTTGCGGTTCATCGCTGTGCGCCCCCTTACAGTGCGGTTTCGTTGGTTTCGCCGGTGCGGATGCGGACCGCGCCGGTAACCTCGAGCGTGAAGATCTTGCCGTCACCGATGCTACCGGTGTGCGCGGTTTGCTGGATCGTCTCGATCACCTGCGCCGCGACGGCGTCGTCGACGACGATTTCCAGCTTGAGCTTGGGAACCATGTTGGTGGTGTATTCTGCACCACGGTAGATTTCAGTCTGACCCTTTTGACGGCCGAAGCCCTTGACCTCGGAAACCGTCATGCCCTGGACGCCGACCGTGGTCAGCGCCTCGCGCACTTCGTCGAGTTTGAATGGTTTGATAACGGCGATGATCAACTTCACGGCTGCCCTCCCGGCCCCTACACCGTTGTGCGTTGCATGAGCCGTGCCAAGCGCGCCTTCGCTGTTGCATCGCAGCAAATCCGGCATGACCGCTGCTGAAATAAGCGGCAGTGGCGCTGCTATGCCCGTTTGTTGAGCGACGCCGCCTTGGCCAGCGCGGCAATCGCCGGCCATGCGGCATCGACCGCTGCGGCGCCGATATCGATCAGTTCGGAGGCGCGCGTGAAATTACGGACATGGACGTGCCCCACCGGCAGCGCGAGCTCGAGGTCGGGCGGATCGATCGCGAGCGACTGGCGGGCGAGCTGCGTCATCAACAGGCTGATCCCGGCACGCCCGACGCGCATCGGCGTCAGCACGCGCTTGTCGATCGGCAAACTGATCGCGGCGCGGCGATGGTAGTCGTCCTGCAGGTTGACTGCGATCACCGGGGCTGTGCTGAGGTCTCGAACGGCGCGCACGGGCACCGGCACCAGCACGCCCCCGTCGACGAGCAATTGGCCGAGCTGGCGTACCGGCGGAAAAATACCTGGAATGGCAATCGATGCCCTAACCGCGTCAACGACACTGCCACGACTGAGCACGACGGCCTCCCCCGACACCAGGTCGGCAGCAACGACGGCGCATGGGATTGCGAGTTGCTCCATGCGCAGCGCGCCGAAATGCCGCCGCAGTTCGCGCGTGACTGCCCGGCCGCCGAGCAGCGAGCCGCGGCGCAGGTCGAAGTCGAGATAGCGCACGACCTTGCGCAGGTTGGCCGACCGCGCGATGGTTTCGAGCACGTCGAGCCGGTCGCTGGCTGCACATACGGCGGCGAGCGCACCGATCGATGTGCCCGAAACCGCATCGATCGTGACGCCGCGTTCGGCCAGCGACTGCAACACGCCGATATGCGCCCAGCCGAGCCCCGCTCCGCCGCCCAGCGCGAGCGCCAACCTCATGTGAAATCCTTGAGCAACGCCCGCGCGGCGGCGGCGTCAGCGGCATCGACCATGACGCGCACGCCCGACAGTCCACCGCCGATCAGCGATGCGATGCCGGCGTCGAAGAGCACCGCATCGATGCCCGCAGTCTCGAGTCGCCCTCGGGCAATCTCGGCGGCCATCCGGTCGTACAGCGTTTCGACTTCGACAAGCGCCACGCGGATTTACCTTTGCTTCGCGGGGTTATAGCGCCCGGCTTAAAGATTAAATTAACTGATATTAAGAAAGTTGGACAAGGCGATTCTGGCCGTGATACGCCGCGCATACTTGCAGTGGAGTTCGTCGATGGCCGTGACCAGTTCGCTTTGGCATATCGTGCTTGCCGGTGGCCTGGTGACGCTCGCGCTGTTCATGCACGGCGACCGCGCGCTGGCCGAAACCGCCGCCGAATGCACCGCATCGGTGCTCGGCGTTGCCTGCCTGTGGTCGTTCTGGGAGCCGCGCTGAGCCGGTCGCTCCACGCCCGCCACGTCCCTTGGCGACGGCGCTCATCATCAGGTCGCCGTGCCGCCGACAGTCAGCCCTTCGATCAGCAGCGTCGGCTGTCCGACACCGGCGGGAACCGATTGCCCGCCCTTGCCGCAGGTGCCGACGCCTTCATCAAGCGCTAAGTCGTTGCCGATCGCCTTGACCCGGGTCAGCACGTCGGGGCCGTTGCCGATCAGCGTCGCGCCCTTGATCGGCGCGCCGAGGCGGCCGTTTTCGATCCGGTACGCCTCGGTGCAAGTGAAGACAAACTTGCCGCTGGTGATGTCGACCTGCCCGCCGCCAAAGCTGCGGCAGTAAATCCCCGACTTCGCGCGGCTGAGGATTTCGCCCGGGTCTTCGGTGCCGCCCAGCATGAAGGTGTTGGTCATGCGCGGCATCGGTGCGTGCGCATAGCTTTCGCGGCGGCCGTTGCCGGTGGCGGCGACGCCCATCAGCCGCGCGTTGAGGCGGTCCTGCATATAGCCCTTCAGGATGCCGTCCTCGATCAATACGGTGCGGCTGGTCGGCGTGCCTTCGTCGTCGATGGTCAGCGAGCCGCGCCGGCTGTCGAGGCTGCCGTCGTCGACCACGGTGACGCCGGCGGCGGCGACGCGCTCGCCGATGCGGCCCGAGAACGCGCTGGTGCCCTTGCGGTTGAAGTCGCCTTCGAGGCCGTGGCCGATCGCCTCGTGGAGAAGGATGCCGGGCCAGCCGGGGCCGAGCACCACGGTCATTTCGCCCGCCGGCGCATCGACCGCGTCGAGGTTGACCAAAGCCTGTGCCAGCGCGGAGTCGATCGCGCCGTTCCACGTCGCGGGCTCGAACAGGTCGTCGTACAGATAGCGCCCGCCAAGGCCGTGCGACCCGGTTTCGCGGCGGTCACCGCTGGCAGCGACGATCTGCACGTTGAGCCGGACCAGCGGGCGGACATCGCGGGCGTGGCTGCCGTCGGCGCGGATGATCTCGACCACCGACCAGCTGCCGACCAGGCTGGCGGAGACCTGAACGACGCGCGGGTCGCGGGCGCGTGCGGCGGCGTCGATCGCCTGCAGCAGCGCGACCTTTTTCGCAAACGGGATCGCCGACAGCGGATCGGCGTCGGTATAGCCGCGCGTTGGTGCGCGCGGGCGATAGGGCCTCCGTCCCGCCATGCCCGTCGCGGACGACACGCACCGTCTCGGCGGCACGCGCGATCGCGGCGTCGGACAGTTCGTTGGCATGCGCGAACGCGGTGGTCTCGCCCGCCACGCCGCGCAGGCCAAAGCCCTGCGTGGTATCGAAGGTCGCCGCCTTCAGCCGCCCGTCGTCGAACGAAAAGCTCTCCGACAGCGCATATTGCAGATACAGCTCGCCGTCGTCGCAGCCGTGCAGCGCCTGCGCGACGATGCGCTCGGTGCGGCCGGGATCGAGCTCGGTGTCGCGGTAGAAGATCGTGGCGGGGTCAAGACTGGTCATGCGTCCGATATAGGGTGGCGCGGCGGCGAAGGGAATTGGCGCGGTGGCCGATGATGCCGCAGGCGGGCCGGGGCCAACGCGCTAAACCCCCCAACTTTACCGGCGCGCACTGGAGAATTGCAATTTCGGTGACCAATAGCGGGTGGGTGTGGGCGTCGCGGTGTCCGGCAAAATTTACGAACGTCAAACGTGCCGAGCAGCGCATGGTGGTTGTGCTGGACGGGCGGGTTGGGCTTGCAGCTGCCATAACCCTCTAATTGTACCATATAAGAGAATATTGTCAATCGAAATGGCACTTTGCCGTGGCGGATTTCGACGCCCTTTCCCCCCCCTCCCCCTGGCGGGGAGAGCCGGGGTGGGGGTTCGCTGTTTGACGCGATGACACCCGACCCCCACCCCGGGGCCGGCTACGCCGTCTCGCTCCCTCCCCGTAAGGGGAAGAGGAAGGGGCGGCGCTTCTCACGCCACCATTGCTTCCGGTAAGCGCCCCGCCCAACGCGCAGTCCGCCGGCTGTGAAACCGGGCACATCGGCGAAGATGTCGCGGGCTGCCTACCCTGAACAGGGGATGCCGGTTGCTGCGCGGTGCCGGTATCGCTCGGCGGTCGCAAATCGCGGCCGCGCAGGGGTCAATTCAATGGATTTTAGAAGCACTTGGGTTCGTGCGGCGATTGCCGCGGTTTCTGCATCAACGATGGTGCCTACCGCAGCATCAGCCGAGGTGACTTATCATTTCGCGCAAGGTCCGGGTTCATATAACACCGGGGTTTTTGTTGGCACTCCTGGACCATTCACTTTCGATTTCACAGTCGCTAGTGCACTTGCACCGAATCGTAGCTATGGATTTGGCGTCGCTGGTGTCGAAAACGGCTATGATGGGAACGTAATAGATTTACTGGTGACGGGTGGTAATGCTATTTCTACGTTTACCCTTGCCGATTTTAGAGGATTTAACGAGTATTTCTATGGTTACATTAACGGCGGCACTTTATCTCGCATAAATGTCGATACTAACAGCGCTGGGGATATATCAGCCTTTGTTATGCATATACGCGGACGTTCTCCAGGTAACTCAACGTTGGTTTATCAAGCCGACATCAGCAGTTCGGGCATCGGAGCACTGCTATGGTATGCCCCGGAACTCGGCTATCGGACTCCTGACGCCGGCCATGCTGGTTGTGCCGGATCTTGCGGAGTCATCGTCAGCTCGCATGTCGGCGGTATTACCGGAACGGGTGGCGGCGGTGGCGGCGGCGGTGTTGGCGCGGTTCCCGAGCCGGCGACTTGGGCGTTGATGATCGTCGGGTTCGGTCTCGTCGGCAGCGTCCGGCGTCGGCAGGTCCGGGGGCTGGTGACGGTCGCGGCCTGACCGCCCTGACGCAGCGATTTCGGGGCGTCAGGACGTCGCCCCGAAATTGCACGTCATCACCCAGCGCGACCCGGGGCGGTCGAGTTCGATCCGCGAACAGCGGCTGGTCACGTCGCGGCCCAGGATGACCCATGCGTCGCCTTTGCGGCGCTTCCGCGCGGCGGTGACGACGATGGCGTCTTCCTGATCCTCGGCGGTGCTAGTGCCGGCATGTGCGGCAGCGTCGAGTTCCTTGGCGCGCGCCTCGGTGATGCGGGCTGCCGGGGCGAGCAGCGGCAGCCCGAGCAGCGTGGCACCGGGCGTCGGCACCAGCGTCTCGAACGGCAGCGCGACCTTGGGAAACGGCTCCCACAGCCCGACCGTGCCGCCGCGGCGGACCAGCCCCGCCGCCTCGACGGCGCGCGCGGCAAAGGCGCTCATGATCGTGTGCGGCGAGCGCAGGTCGAGGATGACCCGCAGCTTTTCGCCGCCGACGGTGACGGTGCTTGCCGAATCGCCGTGCCCGTCGCGCGGCACGCTATAGACCGTGCCCCCGGCGGGTGCGGCGGGCTGGACGATCACGACATGGTCGGCGTTCAGCGCAAACACCGACAGCACGCCTTCGGCATCGTCGGCGATGTCCTTGTCGACCCACAGGGTCGGCACCGTCGTGGGTTTGCGGCCGCTGGCGGCGACATCGTATAAATTGCCGCGCAGCGTCGCCTCGCCGCCGGGGATCAGGCGGTTCTTGACGGTGGTCTTGCCGATGATCGGAAACGGCTTGAGGTTGGCGCGAGCCGCCGGTGCAAGGTTGAGCAGCAGCGCCTTGTCGAAGCCGAGCGCGAGGCGCGCGGTCAGCGTCGTGTGCTTGATCTCGATCCGCGCGAACGGCTGCGGTGCGGCGGTATAGGCGACGGTGTCGGGCGGCGCGGCGCGCGCACTCGCCGCCAGCAGCAGCAGCGCGAGCGCGGCGCGGGTCACCGGGTGTCCGCCGGGCCACCCGTCAGCACGAAGCGCCGGTCGCAATAGCCGCAATCGGCAAAGCCAGCGGGCCCGAGCTGCAGCCAGACGCGCGGATGGCCGCCGCCCGCGACGCCCGCCTCCTCCCCGTCGCACGCGACGCGGGTGCCTGCGACAAAAACGACCTCGGGCGGGGGAATGCTGTCCATACACCGATCCCCCTAGCAAAGCGGCGCGCGCGGCGAAAGCCTGACCCCAAGCTGTCACCTGTCCGCAATCCGCCTGTCACATCCATGCTGCAGCTGCGAACGATAGACATTGGGGTACATCATCATGAAATCTCTGCTGCTCGGCACGCTGGTGCTGATTTCCGCGCCGGCATTGGCACAGACCGCCGCGCTGGCCGCACCCGATGCGAGCGCGTTCGACGAGATCACCGTCACCGCCGAAAAGCGCGCCGAAAAATTGAGCAGCGTGCCGATCACGATCAGCGCCTATTCGGGCAAGACGCTGCGCAACATCGGCGTGACGCAGTTCGACCAGCTGTCGGCCTATGTGCCCGGCCTCAACGTGCAGGAGCAGAGCCCGAACAATCCCGGCTTCGTCATCCGCGGCATCACGTCCGATTCGGGGTCGTCGCAGGGGTCGCCCGCCGTGACCATCTATCTGAACGGCATCGACGCCAGCCGCTCGCGTGGCAGCTATTTCGACCTGTACGACATCGAACGCGTCGAGGTCATCAAGGGCCCGCAGGCGACGCTGTTCGGGACCGCCGCCGCGATCGGCGCCGTCAGCGTCATCACCGCCAAGCCGCAGCAGGAACTGGCAGGCGAGCTGCGCGCGGCGTTCGGCAACTATAACCAGCGCAAGTTCGACGGCTATATCACCGGCGGCAGCGGCGTATGGAGCGCCCGGCTGGCGTTCGCGGTCAAGCTGCGCGACGGCATCGTCCCCAACATCGCGGGGTCGGCGAGATCGCAGACGCCGAACGGCCCGAAGCGCGATGCGCTGAATGGGCAGGGGCAATATGGCGCGCGCGGGTCGCTGCGCTATCAAAAGGACGATGTGCTCGTCGATCTGGTCGCGACCTATGACGGCCAGCGCGCGCCCGGCACGGCGTTCAAGTCGCGGACCTATGCGCCGACCGGCGGCACGACATCGAGCTATAGCTTTGCCGAGGTGTCGGGCTCGCCGCTGAGTGCAGCCGTCCTCGGCGGTGATCAGCCGGGGCTGGTGCGCAACGTCTATGACATCAACCTGACCGCGAAATGGACGCCCGACGGACCGTTCAGCTATACCGTGATCGCGGGCCACCGCAGCTTCGACAGCAACGAGGTCTTCGACGCCGACGGCACGCAGGCGTGGTACCTCGAATTCGCCGAAGATTCGCGCGGCCAGCAGAGCAGCGCCGAGGCGCGCGTCAACTATGACACCGAGAAATTCCGCGGCTTTGCCGGGTTCAACTTCTTCCACGAAACCGGCTCGCAGCGCGTGCCGTTCTCGACCGAGGAAGGCACCTATCTGCAGTGCGCGGCGCGGCTCGTTCCGGGCCTGCCGTGCATTAATCCCGCCGGCGTCGTGACCGCCGCGCAGGCGACCGCACTGCTGACGCGCGGTGCGGCGAC
>Ga0123338_10005588_pt1 | contig 10724 bp, 11 predicted proteins | sample grotaG_FD_89793 | JGI IMG/M metagenome (GOLD analysis project Ga0123338, IMG submission 89793) | Glacier valley bacterial and archeal communities from Borup Fiord, Nunavut, Canada, to study Microbial Dark Matter (Phase II) -... | ecosystem: Environmental > Aquatic > Freshwater > Ice > Glacier ...
CGCCCAGATTTAGCCGAATTTCGCATCTCTGCCCCATTACTTGGGGCCGCGTTCCATGACGCTGGCCAGAGTTCCTGTTTATTCTGGATTTTTGCTATCCGGTTTTCTGCTCTCTCTGCTCGGCGCCGCTTTGCCAGGATGGGGTTTTCACCTCACCGAAGATCACGCGACCGCGGGATGGCTGTTTTTCGCCGTGGCTGTGGGGTTGCTGGCAGCGAGTCAGTTTCCCCGAACCTGGGCGTCTCCCCCTGCTGGCTGCTGTCTTGCCGTGCTGTCCCTTCTTACTTTTGGCTTCTTTCCCGCCCCGGTTCGTTTCGCAATTCAGTTGGCGGCTTGGTTTACGGTTGGCTTTGCATCCGGTCTCCTGAATCGAAGGATGATCGAATCTCTGGCTGTCGCCTACCGCGCCAACCCTCCTGTGGCAGTTGCGAAAGTAGCCATTACCTTCATCGCCGGATGTTTCACAGCTGGAGTCTTCACCTCTGCAGGCTTCCGATTTGGGTTCGTTTCGCAAACACCCGCGGCGCTGGCCTTAGTGCCCGCCGCATTCGCTTTGCTTTACTGGCGGCAGCCGCTGCCCGTCGTCTCCACGCTCGAATCGCCCGCCAGTCCCTATGTTTCTCAGTTTTCAAAACCCGGAATAATGATCGTCACGCTGCTCCTGGTTGTCCAATCCGGCAGCGTGTGGATTGCTGGGGGGTGGCTTCCGATATTCTTGAGTCATCGCATCGGTCTGGGGCCAGAAGATGCCCTGGCGTGGCTTGCGGTTTATTGGTTTGTTCTGGTCGCGGGGCTGCTCGGCGGTTGGTATTCGCTTCGCCTTGTTCGTCGAAGCCGAATGCTGGTGATTAGCAGTGCCACAGTGCTGGTCTCCTGCTTTCTATTGAGTTCTACGAATAATACTCTTGGGGCCGGAGCAGCCGTTGTTGTCCTCGCGCTGGGATTTTCAGGTTTGTCGGTCCTCCTCGCTCAAAATCTCCGCCCGCGCTTACCTGGCTACAACCCGGTGACTCTGAATCGTCTCCTGATGGTCATGCTCGCTGGGGGTCTGTTCTCTGCCTGGCTTGCCGGGATGCTGGCCTCCGTCTGGGGCCTCACCGCGATCCTGATATTGCCCGTGATGAACACGCTTTCCGCCACGGCGCTCTTGCTTGTGCTCTGGCTCGAAAGTAAAGTAACAGGACGATGAAACTGCTCGGGATTTTCCTGATTACCTGCACCGCGCTTGCGGCAAAGGCGCCGATCGCCTCGCGCGTGATTGCCCTGATTAAGGCCTCACCTATCGCAAGCACCGCATTCTGGGGCATCGAAGTTCAAGATCTCGATTCCAACCGTGCCATTTTCCATCTCAACGAGCAGCGTTTTTTCGTTCCCGCCTCCAACACGAAACTATTCACCACAGCTCTAGCCCTCACTCGCTTAGGTGCGGATTTCCGCGTCGACACAGTGGTAACAGCAACGGCCCCGCCTGACCCGGAGGGACGCATTGCCGGCTCACTTACCCTCATCGGGGCCGGCGACCCGAATCTCTCTGGCCGGCCAATCCCCTACAGTCCTGAGGCCCCCAAACTCGATCCGCTAACCGCCATGCGCGATTTGGCCCGGCAGCTTTTCGATCGGGGAGTTCGTTCCGTCGCCGGCGATGTCGTTGGTGACGATAAGCGTTTCGCCTACGAGCCATACGGCCCGGGCTGGGGCATTGACGATCCCGCGACCAGCGACGGAGCCCCGGTGAGCGCGCTTTCCGTAAACGACAACTCCATATCGCTCAAAATCGAACCGACGCAGTTGACCTTCCTGCCGCCGCTCCCGGTGTTTACGGTGGAAAACCAGATTGTCAGCGGGCCGGAACGGGATATTCACGTCAGCCGCGAATCCGGCTCGGCAACGCTCAGGCTTTGGGGAACCATGCCTGCGGCCGACACAGGCGAAACCTTGTCGCTTGGAGTTGACGACCCGGCCCGCTTCGCCGCACTCGCTCTGATTGCCGCTCTTCGCGATCAAGGCATTTCCGTAGCTGGAAAGGCCGTGGCTGTTCATCGCTATCCAGGCAGCTATCCGGGCGCCCCGGAAGGGTTCGTTTCGCAGAAGGGAGACACCCTTGCCACGCACCGGTCTCCGCCGCTGATTGAGGACCTGCGTGTCACCGACAAAGTCAGCCAGAATCTCCACGCTGAAATCCTGCTTCGCCTGGTAGGGCAGGGAAGCCGCCGCGAGGGGCTCAAGGCGCTTGACGAGTTCGTTTCGCAGGCTGGAATCGATAAGAAAGACTATAGCCTTCAAGACGGTTCCGGCATGTCCCGCCAGAATCTGGTGACTCCTCACGCCGTCGTTCAACTACTGAGTTTCATGTCGAAATCACAACTGGCAGCGGATTTCGCGAGCCTTCTGCCCGTCGCCGGCGTGGACGGATCACTGCGCCTTCGTTTCGCAAACAGCAAGGCGAAAGGGAAGGTTTTTGCGAAGACCGGAAGCCTCCCGCACACCAGCGCGCTCTCCGGCTACGCCCTGCGCCGCGATGGCCACAGGCTCGCATTTTCCATATTGGTAAACAACTACAACGGTCCCTCCGCGAGCATTCGGGAGACTATCGACCGCATCTGTGCTTTATTGGTGGAGTAAGACCATGCCGATCTACGAATATAAATGCGACACCTGCGAAACGAAATTTGAGAAACTTGTTCGGGCGACCCCCGAACCGAAGGACCTGGAATGCCCGTCCTGCGGCGAGCACCACCTCACCCGCCAGCAATCCACATTTGCCGCGCGCGCAAACGGCGTCTCCCCCGAGCCACAAGGCGGCGGTGGCTGCGGCGCTGGAATGTGCCGGACTCCCGGCATGTGTGGGATGAATTAAATGGAAGTTCTTTCCACTGAAGCAAAGCAGTTCGTAACGGACCTTTCCCTCCGCTTCGAAACTACCAGGCGCGAACTTCTGGAGCGGCGCGTCGAACGCCAGCGCGATATCGATTCCGGCGATCTGCCGCATTTTCTGGAAGAAACAGAGTCGATTCGGTCCCGGGATTGGAAGGTAGCCCCGATTCCGCCCGATCTGCGCGACCGGCGCGTGGAAATTACCGGTCCCGTAGACCGAAAGATGATTATTAATGCGCTGAACTGCGGCGCGAACGTTTTCATGGCGGATATGGAAGACGCGAACTCCCCCACCTGGGAGAACGTCATCAACGGCCAGCAGAACCTGTACGAAGCGGTCCGCCGCACCATCGAGCTCACCAGCCCCGAAGGGAAACACTACAAATTAATCGACAAACCAGCGGTTCTGATGGTGAGGCCCCGCGGCTGGCACCTGATAGAAAAGCACTTCGAAGTGAACGGCTGCCCCATTTCGGGTTCGTTTTTCGATTTCGGCCTGTATTTCTTTCACAATGCCAAGGCACTGCTGGAAAGCGGCTCTGGCCCGTATTTTTATTTGCCGAAGCTGGAAAGCCACCATGAAGCCCGGCTTTGGAACGATATCTTTGTCTGGTCGCAGGATAAGTTGGGCATTCCGCAAGGCTCCATCCGCGCTACGGTTCTGATCGAAACCATTTTGGGTTCGTTTGAGATGGATGAGATTCTGTACGAACTCCGCGACCACTCCGCCGGTCTGAATTGCGGCCGTTGGGATTACATTTTCAGCTTCATCAAGAAGCTGCGGAACCGGCCCGGTTTCACTCTGCCGAACCGCGCGGAAGTCACCATGGACCGGCATTTCCTGAAAAGCTATGTCGATCTGCTGATTCAGACCTGCCACCGGCGCGGGATTCACGCCATGGGCGGCATGGCTGCTCAAATCCCGATCAAGAACGACCCGGAAGCAAACGAACGGGCCCTCGAAAAGGTCCGGCAGGATAAGCTGCGCGAAGTCCGCGCCGGGCATGATGGAACCTGGGTGGCGCATCCCGCGCTTGTGGCCGTTGCGAAACAAGTTTTCGATGAGTTTATGCCTGGCCCGAATCAGATCGATAAGCCGCTAGGCAATTTGCATGTGACCGCGCAAGATCTTTTGGCCGTACCGGAAGGCAATATCACCGAAGAAGGGCTGCGCCTGAATATCGATGTTGGAATTCAGTACCTGGATGCCTGGCTCAAGGGCTCTGGTGCCGTCCCGATTTATAACCTGATGGAAGATGCCGCGACAGCAGAAATTTCCCGTGCACAGATCTGGCAGTGGGCAAAGAACGGCGCCAGATTACAAGATGGGCGCACCGTTACCAGTGAAATGGTCCAACAAATGATCCGGGAGATTGGAGGAGAGAAACGCGCCGCAAAGCTTTTCTCAGAATTCGCGACCGCTCCTGACTTCATAGAATTCTTAACGCTACGGGCCTATAACGAACTCTAAAGATTGAAGACCTGCCGTCGCGCCCAAGGTGGCGACTGCGATCGCGGCAGTTCGATTCGCAAATTTCGCAGCCGCCCGGTGAGCGTGGCCGGAATGAATCGCCGCCAGGTACGCACCGACGAATACGTCGCCAGCCCCGGTTGTATCGACTGCTTCGGCGGGAAACGCATCCGAGTAGAAATCGCCTTCTGCCGTGGAGGCGAAACAGCCCTGTTCGCCCAACTTCACCACCACTTCGGCGGCCCCGGCATCCCGCAGCGCCAGGGCAGCGGCGGACGCTTCGCGAAGTCCGGTCAGCTCGCGCGCTTCATCTTCATTTACGAACAGCAGATCGGTCCAGCGCAGCGCAGGTTCCAGCACCCGCATCCACTCACCCATGTGGTCCCACTGGGTATCGAGCGATGTAGAAAGCCCGGCGCGCTTAGCCTGTTCGAGCAACTCGGCTCCGAAAGTTCGAAGATCGCGCATCCGGTAAATGGCGTTTAGATGGAAGTGTGCCGCGTCGGTGGGAAAGTTTACTGGCCGCGCAAAATCACCGGCACTGGCCCCCAGTTGGTAGTGGAGAGCCCGCCTTCCCTTGTTGTCGACTAGGGAGACGGAAACGGAAGTCGGCAGATCGCACTGCTTTACCTGAACGGTAACGCCTGCGCTGCGCAGAGTGCTGAAGAGTTGCTCCGCCGCGGCGTCCTGGCCGGCCAAGCTTATCAATGTGACAGGCACACCGAGTTTGCCCAAAGTAAAGCTTGTTGTGCCCCCATTGCCACCCAGGTTTTGCACAATCTGCTGTACTGTGACAGTCGTGCCCCACGCCAGCGGTTCTGCCACAGGACGAACCAGAATGTCCTGTACCAGGTTCCCGCAGACAACGATCCTGCCGTTCATTACTTGACGCCGGCTAAACTTTCCAGCAGTTCCTTCCGGAGTGGCCAAAGGCCATTGACCTTCGTGCCGGTTTGCGAAAATGAACCGGCCGCGATCGCACTGGCAAAGTCTTCGGATTTCGCTTTACCCATCAGCCCTTTCAGCATCTCTGTCAATTTAGAGAGCTGGACTGTCATAATCCGGGCGTCTTCCGCCGTCCGGCACTGCGCGTTCAGCCTCGCTTCGTAGTTGCCAGCCGTGCCGCCGTCAGTTGCGGGTCCCAACGTCATCGTGACCGACTCGCTTACCCCTAGCGCCGACGTGAAGATCCGCGTTGCTGGTGGAAGCGCCTTGCTGTTGCGCAGCACGTTGCCTGGAACCGTCAACCAAATCGGCTGGCCGGGAAGATCGGTCGCGCGAGGTGGGCCTTCTTTCGTCATGCGGGATGCCGCTAAATCATCGGTGCTGACGGCCATCGCCATCACTTCTTTCGCCAGGGGAAGGTAAGAAATGCGGCGTTCGGGAATGCTGCCCGGCATGCGGCACAGATGTTCAAAGCAGGAACCGCTGTTTTTCCCCGCATAGGCTTCGAGCTTAGGCCAATCGAACCGGCCCTTCAGAATCAGAAACGTGCCTGCGGGGGTAAAGGAACCAAACACCTCATCCAGATCGCGTTCGTAATTGAAGCCCGTCCCATCGAGGAAAGTCTGGTATTCGCCATCGACGGCCGCCTTGCCGGCGGAGAGCAGATTCAAGACTCCCGCTTTTCGAAGCGCACCCACATCGATGTGCACCACTGCGGCATCCTCCATCGGAAGGCGGCGCAGCAGTTCCCCGCTAGTGTGAGGTTCCTTCTTTCCGCACCCCGCTACAACCGCGAAAAGCAGAGCCCCGCTACACAGCCACGGCTTGAGCAAGCGCACGCATTTCCTTCCACAGCGAGATGTACGGAGCAAGCTCTCGCATCATCGCCGCGAACTGGGGCAAAGTCAAAGACTGCGCTCCGTCACTGACCGCTTTTTCGGGGTTCGGGTGCACTTCCACAATCAATCCGTCCGCTCCAATCGCGACGCAAGCGCGAGATAAAGCCGGAACCAGACTGCGTTTGCCGGTGGCGTGGCTGGGGTCCATGATGACCGGAAGATGCGTGAGCTCATTCAGGACGGGAACGGCGGAAATATCGCAAGTATTGCGGGTCGCTGTCTCGAAAGTGCGTATACCGCGCTCACACAACAATACATCGGAGTTGCCGTGCGCGGTCACGTACTCGGCCGACATAAGCAGCTCTTTAATCGTGGAACTCATGCCCCGCTTCAGCATCACCGGGCGTCCGCAGCGCCCCAGGGTTTTCAGCAGGGAGAAGTTCTGCATATTGCGCGCGCCAACCTGCATGATGTCGGCGTACTCAGCCACCAAGGGCACATCTTTTTCGCTCATTACTTCCGTAATCACGGCGAGGCCAGTGGTGTCTCGCGCCTTCGCCAGCAGCTTGAGCCCTTCTTCCTCCATGCCCTGGAAATCGTAGGGCGATGTTCGGGGCTTGAAGGCGCCCCCACGGAGTATAGTAGCCCCAGCGGCCCGAACCGCCTCCGCTGTTTCCATGATCTGGCGTTCGGATTCCACCGAGCACGGGCCGGCCATCACAACGAATTCCTCACCGCCAATTTCCGCGCCCTGAACTTTTATACGGGTGTGTTCCGGTTTGAATTCCTTGCTCACGAACTTGTAAGGGGCGGATATCCGCACGGCGCGCTCGACGCCTGGCGTCGCTTCGAGAGACTCGAGACACGCCTGCACATCGCCCGTGCCGACAACGCCGATCACGCAGCGCTCCTCGCCCGCGATGGAATGCACGCGGTACCCGTATTCCTGAATTCGTTCACAGACATGGTCGATTTCCGCTTGTGTCGCATGTGGCCTCATGGAAATAATCATTGGATTTTCGTTTGTCTCCCAAAATTGAAAAAGCCCACTCTTGCGAGTGGGCTGGTCTTACATAACCGGTTTGGCTGTTAAGCCAGCGCCACTCGCGCTTTTAGGGTTGTGCCCCAAAAGCGATACCAGAATGAGTAGCTAAAAAAAACGGACATGGAAACGAGTAGTGTATGCCACAAACGGCCAAACTGCAAATGTCCGGTTCTCTACATGTCCGGTTGTCTACAACGGAAGCCCTGCGTGGCTGACGGCGTGCTGATTGTTCGGTGTACCAGGAGAAAAACGGTCATGTCGAAAACAGTTGTAGGAGTATTCCCTGATTACCAGAGAGCTGAAAAGGTAGCGCGCGAATTGGAGGGTGAAGGTTACTCCCGTTCCGATATCAGCGTCGTGGCAAGCGACCATAAAGGAGACTATACGAATGCCTCCATGGGGGATGGGAGCGTTGCTGCTTCCGGAGCCGGCACAGGAGCTGCCATTGGGGGTGCCGCAGGGCTTGCATTAGGTTTAGTCGCTTTGGCGATTCCCGGCATCGGTCCGATTATTGCGCTCGGGCCGTTGGCAACCGCTCTCACCGGCGCCGGTATAGGAGCTGCAGCCGGTGGGTTAATCGGTGCCATGACCGCTATGGGGGTTCCGGAAGAAGATGCGCATCACTACTCCGGGCTTGTGAAAGAAGGACAAGCGCTGGTTATGGTGTCAACGCCTGATAATCGCGTGGACAGCGCCGTTACTATGTTGGAGCGGCATGGGGCTTACAACGTGAAAGAGAGCGATGCCGATACTTCCGCCGACATGCGGGAGAACCCCAGCGGAGTTCGGGTATATCCGCATTCCGGAGACCGGCAACAGTTTGATAACGATGGTTATCAAGAGCATTATCGCGACAACTACGCGAACACGGGAGAGATCTACGAAGCGTATGCTCCTGGTTATCAGTACGGGTCCGAACTCGCGAACGATTCCCGTTATGCCGGCCGCGAGTGGAATGACGTCGAGACAAGTGCGCGTTCCGATTGGGAACAACGCGGCGGCGGTACGTGGGAGAGCATGAAGGGCTCTATCCGCCACGGGTGGGACAAGGTGCGCGGCAAGGCCTAAGCAGCGTTAGGTGTCCCGGGGTTGCGCTCTGTTGTTTGCGCAATACCCGGGGTTTCTTTTGAAGGCTCAATCGCTTGCAAAGTCAGATGTTTTTTCAGAAGGTCGAAGGCGCTTTCTGGAGTGTCCGCGAAGCTAAACAACTCCATATCCTGCGCCGCGATGGTTCCGTACTTAACCAGCGCGTCAAAGTTGACCACCTCTTTCCAAAACTGGGAGCCGTACAGCAGGATCTGCATCTTGCCCTTCAGTTTTTGGGTCTGAGCTAGCGTCAGAATTTCGAACAACTCGTCCATGGTCCCGAAGCCGCCTGGAAAAACCACGAGTGCTTTTGCCAGGTAAGCGAACCAGAACTTACGCATGAAAAAGTAGTGGAACTCGAAACTGAGATCAGGCGAAATGTACGGGTTCGGAAATTGCTCAAACGGGAGCCCGATGTTCAGCCCCACAGTCAGGCCCTGTGCTTCGGAAGCGCCCCGATTCGCCGCTTCCATGATCCCCGGGCCGCCCCCGGTACACACCACAAAACGATGCTTTCCGGAAAATTGAACCGCCGACCATTCCGTAACGAGCTTCGCCAACTGGCGGGCTTCCTGGTAGTAATGGCCGAGCACACTGTTTTCCTGAATGCGCGCGGAACCGAAGAAAACGACTGTGTCCTGAATTTTTAAGCGTTCGAAATGCGACAGCGGCTCCAGATACTCGGAGAGAATTCGTAACGGACGTCCTTCGGAACCTTCGAGAAAGTCAGCGTTCTCGTACGCCAGTGGCGCGCGTTTCATTTTGTCTCCAGTCTTTCAACTCGTTTGGTCAACGCGCGCAGGTTCTTCAGAAACTCCGGCAAGCGCTGGAATGCCGTAATGGCCCGCAGCCATTCACCAGCGGCAAAGGCGGGCGAACCGGACATTTTCGCACCGGCGGGTACATCGCCACCAATTCCGCTCTGCGCGTAGATAATTGCGCCCTTGTGGATTGTAAGATGGCCTGAGATCCCTACCTGGCCGGCCAGCAGGACGTCTTTCTCGAGAATGGAACTGCCCGCCAGCCCCGTCTGCGCGCAGATGATATTGTCTTCGCCCACCACGCAGGCATGGCCAATCTGGACCAGGCTATCGATCTTCGCCCCCCGCTTCACGCGGGTTTCGCCCACCGTCGCACGGTCAATCGAAGACAGACTCTGGATCTCTACGTCATCTTCGATGACAGTTGCGCCCGATTGAACAATTTTGGCGTGTGTCCCGTCGGCGCGCCGTGCGAAACCGAATCCATCGCCACCGATCACGACGCCATTCTGCAGGGTAACCCGGTTCCCGATCCGGCAAAACTCGCGGACGGTGCTGTGCGAATGGGCTAGAAAATCGTCTACAATATGAGCACCCTGGTAGATCACAACATGCGGATGCAGGACGGCACCGCGTCCGATGACAACGTGTTCCGCAATCGCGCAAAACGCTCCGATTGAGGCATCCGGGCCGATGACCGCACTCAGAGCAATGGAGGAGGTGGGGTGGATTCCAGGAGGTGGTTTGGGTGGTTGATAAAAAAGCTGCAAAGCCCGTGCAAAATCCAAATAAGGATTCGAGGAGACCAACGTGGGAAGGGAAGTTGCAGGCCGGGAAGCGACAATAGCGCTGGCCTTTGTAGAATTTACCAGGGCTCCGTACTTGGGATTCGCGAGAAAAGTCAGTTCACCGGGTCCGGCAGCTTCGAGGCCTGCGACTCCCGTGATGGGAAGCGTGGGATCGCCCGCGACGGTACAGCCAAGTTGAGCCGCAATCTGACCGAGAGTGAAGGGCAACTGTCAGGTTACCGCAGGGCTATAACAGGCGGGGTTCGGTGCGGCCGCAATCGCATTCCACGCTGGTTAGCTTGCTTGAAATGTCACTGGGCCTTAGGACATGCAGTCCCGAATGCACCTGGCATTCTTCTGCAAGAACCTGACCGCGCGCATCGAGCAACTGCTCAAAACAGGGGACGGCGAAGCGTTGCCACAGCCAATCGCGATGTGCTGTTTCAAGGGGTGAAGAGCAGCTATTCGTGAAGACGACAATCGCTAGTGAGGCGGTGACCGACCCGCTCAGCTCACGGAGCGCGAGAACCGAGCCCGCCACAATATGCGGCTGAAAAGAAGAGATATCGAGGAATGTATTGGGGGCGAATATCCGAAGGTTATTACCAACAAAACGATGACTTAAGACAGCAACACGCGCCGGATGAGGCAGCGGACTACGAAATTTGGGTGTGGGTTGAAAGCGGAAAAGCCGTTTAGCCCGGGGCAGGAGATCCGCAGAGGAGGCACGCTGGGCGCGCCCCCGGTTCATCAGAAGAGGGATTCTCATGTTATTCCTGCGGCTTTGATTCAATTGTGCGGCAGAGCACCAAAAAGTCTCAGCAAATTGAGAGTTTTTGGAATGCTTTTTTTAAAGCTCGGAGAGTAGTCTTTCCGCATCTGCAATTTGAGAGTTTACAGTACGCAAAACGCGAA
>Ga0123338_10005597_pt1 | contig 10714 bp, 9 predicted proteins | sample grotaG_FD_89793 | JGI IMG/M metagenome (GOLD analysis project Ga0123338, IMG submission 89793) | Glacier valley bacterial and archeal communities from Borup Fiord, Nunavut, Canada, to study Microbial Dark Matter (Phase II) -... | ecosystem: Environmental > Aquatic > Freshwater > Ice > Glacier ...
ATTCATGGGGCGAAAGCGGCTTAGGCAGGGGCTGGTTGCGGCGGGTTGGGGGGCATAGCTCTGCTTCCTTGCCTGCCGCGACGGACATCGGAGTAAAAGAGCTAGGCCCGCTGCGTTTCGCTTGTGTTGTCCGTCGGGCTGGTATGGACGACGGTGCGCGGTGCGGCAGCGGAGACCCCCTCACCCCGGCCGTAAACCGTTTCACGGTTTGACCCCGGAGGGAGAGGGAGCAGCAGCGCATTTACATTCCGGTGGCAACCCGTCTGGAAAACCCGCGTTGTTTGGCCACCATCAACGGAGGCAAAAATGTCTGACTACACTACCCAGGATGCCAAGGCGCAGATCTCCCAGTTGCGCGACCAGGTTCAGACCCTGTTGAGCGAGCGGGTCACCCCGGCGCTGTCGAGCGCCGCCAGCCAGGCACAGGACTATGCCCACCAGGCGTCAGACATGGCGCACGACCAGGCCGAGATGCTGTCCGAGCAGGTCCGCGAGTCCCCGCTGGCGGCGATCATGATCGCGGCTGGGGTCGGCTATCTGCTCGGCCGCATCGCGCGCTAGGCCGGCCGATGCGCGCGGTCGAGCTTGCGAAGGTCGCCGCAAACGCGGAGGCGTTGCGCCTGCGCGAGATGGCAAGCCGCCAGTCCCTGCGGGCGGCTTACGGCGGGGTGGCGGCGCTGTTCGGCATCGCGGTGCTCGTGCTGCTGCATGTCGTCGCATACAACATGATGGTCCCAAACGTGTCGCCGCTGGTGGCGAGCCTGATCCTGCTGGCGTTCGACCTGATCGTTGCGGCGTTGTGCGGGTTGAAGGCGTTGAAGAGCGTGCCGGGTCCGGTGGAGCTGGAGGCGCTGGCGATCCGCAAGCAGGCGTTGCAGGACGTGCGGGGGTCGGTGACGCTCATGTCGTTGGCCGGCGAGGCCGCAGGCATGGCGTTCCGGCCGCAACGGACGGTGACGCTAGTGCGCCCTCGCGGTCCCGTGCGGATGGCCGGGGCGTTGGCGTCGCGCTTGCTGCGGCGATAGAGGCTCCAGGCTTACACTGATCCAGCGTCGCTGGCCGGATCAGTGCTCTACGGCTAAGAGGGCTGGGTGTTCCGAAAAGGAAACCCGGCCCTTGTTGCATCCAGGCAGTCCTCAAAGCCGTCATCCAGATGCCCCTACTGGGACGGCCGACGTCATCCTGCGGCGCCAGGGCCGTATCGGACGGATCACGCTCAATCGGCCGCGGGCGCTGAATGCGCTGACGGTGCCGATGATACAGGCGATCCAGGACGCGATGGAGCAGTGGCAGGACGACCCGGCGGTCCACGCCATCGTGGTTGAGGGCGCGGGCGGGCGGGCGTTTTGCGCTGGGGGTGACATTCGGGCGATCCGCGACATGGCGGCAGCCGGGGACCATGCCGGGGTGGAGGCGTTCTTTGTTGCGGAGTACGGGCTGAACCTCGCCATCGCACAGTGCCCGAAGCCTTGGGTGTCGCTGGTTGACGGGGTTTGCATGGGCGGTGGCATTGGGTTGTCCATCCATGGCTCAGCGCGGGTGACGACGGAGGCGGCGGTATTTGCGATGCCGGAGGCCGGGATCGGGCTGTTCCCGGATGTCGGCGCAACCCATGCCCTGCCCCGGCTGCGGCCGGGCGTTGGCATGTACATGGGTCTGACGGGGGCGCGGCTGGGCGGGGCGGACGCGCTTTGGGCGGGGATTGCGACGCACTACACGTCGCGCGAAACCTTGGCGGAGTTGGCGGACGAGATGGCGGAGGAGGGCGTGGCCGTCCTGGGCAGTGCCACGGTGCCGACGACGGATGCGCTGCTGCCGTATGCAGTGGCTCATTTACAGGCGTTCGAGGCCGATGGGGTGGATGCCATCACCGCGGCATTGGAGGCGGACGGGTCGGATTGGGCGGAGGAGGCATTGCAGCGGATGCTGGCGATGTCGCCGACTGGGGTGCTGTGGGCTTACGAGATGCTGCGGCGGGGGGCAGGACGGACGCTGGAGGAGTGCTTGCAGGCGGAGTTGGCGCTCATGCTGCGGGCCACGCGGGGGCCGGACTTCTTGGAAGGAGTGCGGGCGATGGTGGTGGACAAGGACCGCCAGCCCCGGTGGTCCCCGGCGAGCTTGGCGGAGGTGGACCGGGCGGCGGTGGAGGCGATGGTTCCCTGATGCTGCAGACGGCGCGGCTGCGCTTGCGGCGTTGGACGCCGGCCGATCTGGACCCTCTTGCAGCGTTGAACGCGGACTTGGAGGTGATGCATTACTTCCCTGCCCTGCGGAGCCGCGGCGAGAGTGCAGCGGGACTGGCGCGGGCCGAGACTTCGTTTGCGGAGCACGGTTTCGGCTTCTGGGTGATGGACTTGCCCGGCACCGGCTTGATCGGCTTGTGCGGGTTGATGGTGCCGGGCTTCGATGCCGCGTTCATGCCGTGCGTGGAGATCGGGTGGCGGATGGCGCGGGCCCACTGGGGCCGGGGTTATGCAACGGAGGCCGCGCAGGCGGCTTTGGCAGACGGGTTCGGGCGGGTGGGACTAGCGGAGGTCGTTGCCTTCACGGCGGCGGGAAACGTGCCGTCGCGCCGGGTCATGGAGCGGATTGGGATGGTGCGGGACTTGGACGGCGACTTCCAGCATCCGGGCGTACCGGGTGGCAGTCCGTTGAAGTCTCATGTGCTTTACAGGATCAGCGCGCCAGTTCCGTAAGGCAACATCGGATCAAACATGGACACCTTCCGATAAGATTGCTGGCGATAACAGAGGATTGAGCATATTCGGTGCGGCTACCTGCACCGGATATGCTCTAGTTCGGACGCGCGCAGCGACGCTTGCCGGAGCGGGCTGCTGGGCTTTGGCAAATGGCGCTCCGCTGACGTGTCCAAGACAGCATTCTAGGTAGGCTGTCAGTGCCCGGCGGCGAGGACCAGCATGACGCCGCCGACAATGAGGCATAGGCCGGCGGCGTCCGACCGGCCGACTGGTTCCCGCAGGTAGAAGCGGCTGAACAGCAGGGTGAAGACGACGTCCACCTGCCCCACGGTGCGGATCAGAGCCACCGGGGCCAGCGCAAAGCCGGTGAACCAGCAGGCCGAGCCGCAGGCGGACAGGGTGCCGACCCATGCGCCGCTGCGCCAGCCGGTGAAGGCGGCCCGAAGGCCGGCAGGCTCGCGCCAGGCCATCCAGGCGCCTTGCATCGCGGTTTGCAGCGTGTTGGTGACGACGAGGGCCAGCAAGGCGGACAGGATCGGGTCGGGGGCGGCCAGGGCGATGACGGCGGCCTTGATGCCGACGCCTGCCAGTGCGAAGCCGGCGCCGGCGCCCAGGCCGCACAGGGCCGCGGGCTGGGCGGTGGCACGGAGCAGCGCGCGCGGGTTGAGGCCTTGGCCGGCTAGGGACAGCAAGAGGATGCCAGCGACGCCCACGCCGATGCCTGCCAGGGCCAGGGGACGCAAGGTCTCGCCCAGAAGCAGCCAGGACACCAACGCGGCTTGCACGGCGTCCGTCTTGGCGTAGGCGGTGCCGACGGCAAAGCTGCGGTGGCCGAAGGCCATGATGAGGAGGGAGGTGCCGACCACTTGCGCCAGCCCTCCGGCGGCGCAGCCCAGCAGGAAGCCGGCATTGGGCACCGGCGTCGTGCCGCCCGTAGCCGCGCGGTATCCCAGCAACAGCGCCAGGCCGACCGGAATGGCGTAGATATAGCGGACAAAGCCTGCGGTCCCGACCGAAAAGCGGCCCCGCAGGCGCTGCTGCAACGCCGTGCGCCAAGTCTGGAACAGTGCTGCGGCCAGGGTGACGGGAAGCCATAGCGGCATAGCCTACCCTGCCCCGGCCCGGTGCCGCGCAACCTGGGTGGACCGGGCGACGTTTGCGGTCAAACGGGAGTGTTGCACGATGCGCGCCATGATCATGCTTGCTGCGGGACTGTGTGCATTGCCGACGCTGGCGGGCGCGCAAGGGGCACGGGTTTGGACGCCGGCCCCGACGCCTGGAACTGGGGTCAGCCAGGGGCCGCCGGCGGACCGGGCTGGGGTGGCAACCAGTGCGGACCTGGGCGCGCCGTTCAGCGCCGCGCCGAGCGGTGCCGTGTCAGGCGCGGGGCGGGGTGGCCCGGCGCCGACTGTGGGCACGACGTCCAGCACGGCTACGGTCACGCCAAACTTGTCCAAGTAAGGGCTTATACCAACCGGCGTTGATGTTGACCGGTGAATGACTTCTGCTGCTGGGCTTCGCGGCAGGTCAGTATCAACGCCGGTTGGTATTAGGTCCCACAAAAGCGGGGTGGGCGTTTGGCTAGGAAGGCGGCCTTGCCCTCGGCGTGGTCGGCGGTGAGGAACAGGGCGGACTGGGCTTCGCGCTCCCAGTCCAGGGCGGCGTCGAGGCCGGCGGCGAGGTACTGCCGGGTCAAGGCGAGGGGCAGCGGGGCGGCGTCGGCGAAGCGGCGGGCGCGGTCCAGGGCGGCGGCGAGGGCGGCGCCCGGCGGCGTGAGGGTGTCCACGATGCCGATCCGCTCGGCGGCTGCGGCGTCCATGGTGTCGCCGTAAAGGAAGACTTGGCGGGCACGGCCCTGGCCGATTCGGGCTGGCAGGGTGTGCAGCAGGCCGAGGTCGGCGATCAGGCCGACCTTGCCGAAGCCGGCGGCAAAGCGCGCGTTTTCGGCAGCAACCACGGTGTCGCAGCACATCGCCAGGGAGAGGCCGGCGCCGACGCACCAGCCCTCGATGGCGGCAAGAATAGGTTTGCTGCCCTTGATAAGCAGTCGGACCAGGTGATGGGTCAGGCGGAACCGCTCGCGCCCGGCAGCCAGGTCGGTGGCGTCCATGCCGCTGATGTCGCCGCCGGCGCAAAAGGTGCCGCCTGCGCCTGTGAGGACGATGGCGCGGATGGAGGTGTCGGCCTCGATCCGGTTTAGGGCGTCAACCAGGCTCTGGCGCATGGGCATGGCAAGGGCGTTGCGGCGGGCTGGCTGGTCCAGGGTCAGGATGGCGGTGGCGCCGTCGCGGGCCTCGGTCAGCATGGGGCGAGTTCCAGCACGGCGTCGGCGGCCCAGGCCCCCTGCCCTGCCGGCATGGCGAGGACGGGGTTCAGCTCGACGGAGAGCAGGCGCGGGCCGGCTTGGTGGGCGAAGACGCTGAGGCGGGCCAGCATGTCCGCGAGGGCCGGGATGTCGGCGGCGGGGCGGCCGCGGGCGCCGAGCAGCAGCGGCGCGGCGCGGAGGGAACGGATCATGCGCTCCGCCACATCGCGTCCGAAGGGGCAGCGGTGCAGGGCCACGTCGCGCAGGACCTCTACGAAGATACCGCCCAGGCCGAACAGGGCGACGGGGCCGAAGACTGGGTCTTGGGTGACGCCCATGATGCACTCTACCCCGCCCTGCATCTGGCGGGCGACCAGGACGCCCTCGATGCGGGCGCCGGGTGCGCGGGTGGCGGCGCGGTTTAGCAGGGTGGCGTGGCCGGCTGTCACGGCGGCGTCGTCGGGGACGCCCAGGATGACGCCGCCGATCTCCGACTTGTGCGGGATGTCGGGGGACAGGATCTTCAGGACTACGGGGTAGCCGAGGCGGGCGGCGGCGGCGGTGGCTGCGGCGGCGGTGGCGCAGGCGGCCTCGGGCACGGCGGGGATGCCGGCTTGGGCGAGCAGGCGCTTGGATGCGGCCTCGTTGGCGGTGGTGGGCGGCAAGGCCACGTGGGGGACGGCGGGGGGTGGGTCCGGCGGCGGGGCGTCGAAGGCGTCGCCGAAGCGGCCCATGGCGTGGATGGCGACGACGGCGCGGGTCGGGTCCTCGAATACGGTGAAGCCGTCTGCCTCGTAGTCTGCGATGCGGGCCGGGGAAGCGACGACGCAAAGGACCCACAGGCGGTCGGGGTGTTGGGCCAGGGCGTCGCGCATCTGGGCGCGGAGCTTGGGAGCCATGCTGTCGGCACCACCGACGCCGGTGAAGAAGCCGAGGATGCTGCGGTAGCCGCCGTCCCGGGCCATGCTGCCGGTGAACTGGCCGACGAGCGCCATGTCGTTGAAGGCTTGTGCCGTGCAGTCCACTGGGTTGCGCGGGGCGGAGAAGGGCAGCAGGGCCTTGAGGCGGGCCTGGGCGTCGGCGGGCATTTCGGGCAGGGGCAGGCCTAAAGCCTCTGCGGCGTCGGAGATCAGCACGCCTGCGCCGCCGCTGATGGTGATGACGCCCAGGGTATTGCGGGCGGGGTAGATGCGGCGGGTGGCGGTGATGGCGATGTCCAGCATCTCCTCGGTCGTGCGGGCGCGGACTGCGCCGAACTCGCGCAGGACGGCGTCGGTCACCTGGTCGTTGCCGGCGATGCTGGCGGTGTGGCTTTGGGCGGCGTGGGCGCCGATGGCGGAGGTGCCGACCTTCATGACGACGACGGGCTTGCGGGCGGCGCGGGCGGCGGCGAGGGCGGCGATGAAGCTGGGGGCGTCGCGGATGCCCTCGGCGTAGGCGGCGATGACGTCGGTGCCGGGGTCGGCGGCGAGCCAGCCGATGATGTCGCCGACTGTGACGTCGGCCTCGTTGCCGGTGGTGACGAGGATGGGGGTGCCGATGCCGCGGTTGCGGGCGGTGCCGAAGACGTGGGTGCCGTATGCGCCGCTTTGGCTGGCGATGCCGATGCGGCCGGGGCGGGGCCACCCGGCCTCGAACGAGCTGGAGAAGATGGGGTAGTAGCCGATGCGGGCGTTGAACAGGCCGAGGCAGTTGGGGCCGAGCAGGCGCATGCCGTGGCGGCGGGCGGCGGCGACCAGGCGGGATTGGGCGGCGGCGCCGGCTGGATCCACCTCGGCGAAGCCGGCGGTGAAGACGACGGCGGAGCGGGTGCCGCGTGCGCCGAGGGCTTCGATGGCGTCGGCCGCGGCCTCACCGGGGACGGCGATGATGGCGGTGTCGGGGGTGGTGGGGAGGTCGGCGACGGTGGCGTAGGCGGTCAGGCCTTGGATGGTGGGGCGGTTGGGGTTCACGGGGAGGATGGCGCCCTGGAAGCCCTGGGCGAGCATGTAGGCGATGGGGCGGCCGCCGATACGGGTGGGGTCGGCGCTGGCGCCGATGACGGCGACGCTGGCGGGGGACAGGAGGGTGTCGAGGGGTGTCATGGGGTGGCGCCCTACCGCTCGGGAGTGTTTGAGGTTGGGGGGCCAGCGCACGTCGCCAGGCCCCGGATCGCACTTGATGGGCGCTGCCGTGACCCGGCTGGGTGCTTGCCGCTTCCCTCACCCCGGCCCTCTCCCGGAGGGGGAGGAGCAAGAAGCTTATTCTGGACTGGGTATGGCACTTGGTTCCGGGCGGGGCAGCCGGGCTGGTTAGGATTGGGCGTCGGGGGAGACGACCAAGCAGCGGGTGCGGGTGCGTTGCAGGCGCTCGCAGGCTTGGGTGGCGGCGTCGCGGGACAGGCCGGTCAGGCGGGCGCGGTAGAGCACGCCGCCGGGCTGGCGGACACCGGCGATGGAGGTGCGGGCATAGGCCAGAACCTCGCGGGCCTGGCCGCGGGCGGACTGGGTGGCGGCGGAGGCTACGGCCTCGTTGTTGAATGCGCCGACCTGGACGGCCCATCCGCCGGTGGCGGGGCCGGACGTGCGGGGGCTGACCGGCTCGGCATGGGCGCGGGAGACGAGGCTGAAGGCCAGGGGACGCGGCGCCGGGCCGAAGGGGACGGCGGCGGCGAACTGGCGCGGCGGCTCGGGTGTGGCGTAGGCGGGCCGGACGTAGGCAGGCGGGCGGGGTAGCTGCATGACCTGCGCCGTCTGCACCGGGCGCTGCGGCGGGGTCGGCGGTTCCGGCAGGCGGGGGGCCGCGGCCACCTGGACAGGGGCGGGGCGGGGGGACGAGGCGTAGGCCGGGGCTGCATAGGGGCGCGGGGCCGCCGGCGGCAGTTCGGCGACCTGAACCGGCTCGGGCAGGCGCGGGCTTGCCGGCTCGGGGTCGGGTGCGAAGGCGGCGTCCGCCTGGGGTTGCGGGGCGAGGCGGATGGGCGCGCCGGGCGACCAGGCGGCGGCCGGCTCGGCATCGGGAGTGCCGACCGCGCTGGCGAGGGCGGCGGAGTAGGCGGGCGCGGCGGGCCGCACGCGCGCGACTTGAACCTGGGCAACCTGCACCGGCGCAAACGGCGGCGGGGCGGCGGCGGCCAACTGGATCGGCGCGTCCGGCGCGTCCGGCGCATTCGGCGATGCGGAGTTGAGGGCGCTGGCGACGGCGCTGGAGTAGGTGGGCGACCGGATTGGCGCGGCGGCGGCCATCATGCTGCGCGACGCGCTGGGGATGGAGAGCGGCACGGCGGTGGCGGCATATTGCTCGCCGGGGGACGGCCGGTTGGGCGAGTCGCTGCCGAGGCGTGCGCCGATGTTGGCGACGTAGCGCCGGGTCTCGTCGGGCAGGGTGCGGCTGCGGGTCAGGTAGTCGTCCAGGCGGCCCGGGCCGGCATTGTAGGCGGCCAGGAAGCCCGGCGAGCCGTAGATGTCATACATCTCACGCAGGTAGGCGGTGCCGGCCAGGATGTTGTTGTGCGGGTCGTAGGGGTCGTCGCCCAGGTCGGGGTAGCGGCTGCGAAGCTCGTCATAGGTGCCCGGCATGACCTGCATAAGGCCCATTGCGCCGGCGCCGGAGGTCACGAGTTGGCCGTTGCGGCCGTAGAGGCGCCCGCCGGACTCCTGCCGCATGACTTCCCTGATCCAGCGCTGCGGCACGTCGAAGCGGGTCGAGGCCTCACTGACATAGGGTCCCCAGGGGTCGGAGGCCGGGCCGGGCGGGGTGTAGCTGCGGCCGGCGCGGCTGAGGTAGCTGCTGCTTTCCTGCTGGGCGGTTACCCTCGGTTGGGCGCCGCATCCGGCCACCAGGGCCACCACCGTCAGGCTGCAGGCAACGTGAAGGGCGGTGGTGCGGTGGGCGGGGTTGGATCGCATCCGTGCGGTCTCCGTCATGGCGCAACCGCGTGCTGCGGGTGCCGTGGCGCGCCGCGGGTGCGCGGCGTCAAGGAAGCGGCCGGGGCCGCCGCTCAAGCTGGCGTTAAAACGCCCTCTGACCGCCGTAACCTAGCGTGGGACCGATAGCAAGACTTCGTGAACGAACTGGCGTGGAATGGTGGGGAGTATTTTGGCGGAAGGGACGCACGAAGGGTGAGAGTTTAATGGGGGTGATGGCGTGCGAGACCCCCTCACCCCGACCCTCTCCCGAGGGGAGGGGGGGGCAGGACGCGGCTTGGGGTTGGGCACGCGCTGGTTGCGGGCGGGCGGGCGATCCGGTAACGGGCCGGGCTGATGAACGCGCCCCACACCTTCGCCGCGCCGCCTTTAGAGGCCGTGCCGTCCGAGTTGCTGCTGCAGCCGGACCCGTCCCATGCCGCGCGGCAGGGGCTGGCCGTGCTGGACTTGCAGGGCGGCCTGCGGCTGTGGCGGCTGGCGTGGACGCTTGGGTGGTTCGACATCCGGCTGCGCTACCGCGGGTCGGTGCTGGGGCCGCTGTGGCTGACGCTGTCCACCGGCGTGATGGTGGGGGCGCTGGGGACGCTGTACTCGACGCTGTTCCGGATGGACCTGCACGAGTATCTGCCCTTCCTGGCGCTGTCGCTGGTGCTGTGGGGGTTCCTGTCGTCGCTGGTGTCGGACGCGTGCTCCTGCTTCCAGCAGGCGGAGGGAATGATACGGTCGGTGCGGCTACCGTTCAGCCTGCACGCGCTGCGGGTGATCGTGCGGAACGTGCTGGTGCTGGGGCACAACGTGGTGGTCATTGCGGTGGTGTACGCCGTGTTCGACCGCTGGCCTGGGGTCCACGCCCTGCTGGCGGTGCCGGCGCTGGCGTTGTGGATCGTGGATGGGCTGGCGTGCTGCCTGTTGCTGGGCGCGGTGTGCGCGCGGTTCCGGGACATTCCGCCCATCGTGGGCAGCGTCATGCAGATCGCGTTCTTCATCAGCCCGGTCATCTGGCGGCCGGAGATGCTGCAAGGCGCTGCCGCGGCCTGGCTGCCGTGGAACCCGTTCTTCACGCTGCTGGAAGTGGTGCGCGCGCCGTTGCTGGGCGCGGCGCCGGGTTGGGGGGTTTGGGCGTCGGCCCTTGGCTTCAGTGCGCTGCTGTGCGGGGCGGCATGGATCGCGTTCGTGCGGGTGCGGTCGCGCCTGGCATTCTGGGTGTAGCGCGGTGGCGACGATCCAGATCGAGGGGGTGCATGTCAGCTTCCCCATCTACCACGCGACCAGCCGCAGCCTGAAGCGGACGGTGCTGGCCGCCGCCAGCGGCGCGGCGCGGGGGGGCCGCTTGCAGGAGGACTCGAAGCACCGCGTGGTGGTGCAGGCGTTGCGGGACGTGTCGTTCACGCTCGGCAACGGGGACCGGCTGGGGCTGGTCGGCGGCAACGGCGCGGGCAAGACGACGCTGCTGCGGACCTTGGCCGGGATCTACGAGCCGGTGGTGGGGCGGCTGCAGGTGTCCGGCGCCATCGGGGCGCTGCTCGACCCGAACCTGGGCATGAACCCAGAGCTGACGGGGCGGGAGAACATCGCGCTGCGCGGGCTGTATAACGGGATGGCCCGGCCGGCGATCCGGCGGCTGGAGGAGGACGTGCAGGACTTCGCGGAGCTGGCGGAGTTCATGGACCTGCCGGTGCGGTTCTACAGCAGCGGGATGGTGGTGCGGCTGGGGTTCGCGCTGGCGACGGCGATCCGGCCGCAGGTGCTGCTGATGGACGAGTGGTTCCTGGCCGGGGACGCCGCCTTCATGGACCGCGCCCGGG
>Ga0123338_10005600_pt1 | contig 10712 bp, 8 predicted proteins | sample grotaG_FD_89793 | JGI IMG/M metagenome (GOLD analysis project Ga0123338, IMG submission 89793) | Glacier valley bacterial and archeal communities from Borup Fiord, Nunavut, Canada, to study Microbial Dark Matter (Phase II) -... | ecosystem: Environmental > Aquatic > Freshwater > Ice > Glacier ...
AATGGATAAGTTGGGCAAAGGTGCGGAAGCGAAGCCGGCTGGGAAGAAAGCGTAACTGTTTTGACTGGCGGATTCAATGAACAAGAGTCGGTTCGACGGTTAGCTGGAAAAGGCTTGGCGGGGTTTTTTCAAAAGCCTTTCACTGCTCAACAGTAGGCCCAGGCCATCCGGAGCGTTTTGGAGCGCGAGACCGGCGCTTAATTCCACGGTCACGGCCGGTCCAAAAACTATAGGGGATTGTTCGCGCTGCCATGTATCAGCCGGCCCGTTCGGGTCAACCAATCGCGGAACATGGCGGCGAAGTTTTTAACTTCACTGCTCTCTCGCAGTTGCTCCAGCGTGAACTTCATCTTCAGGCTCCAGTTACGATATTGCGCCGTGGTTCCCGGAAGATTCTGCTGCGAGTGTTCCTTCGATAGATCTTCCTGATTGATCACAAACAGCATGGAGGGTGTAGATGCCAGAAACCCTGCAATGGCATTGTGCAGTTCGCCCGTTAACTCCGGAATTTGTACGGCATCGCGCGGCACGTAAGCCGGCAGCAGAGCCGATTCCCAAAGCACATTCAGCATCTTCTGTTTCTCGCGGGCGCGGTCCGTTTTTTGCGATCGATAGCCAGCTTCGTCCAGCATGCCGGCACCGCGACGGCTTTCGATATCGTTGCAAGTCCAGAAGCCAGCCAGCGTGGGAAGGTCGTGCGTGGTGGAGGATACCAGCGCTTGTTGCGGATATTCGCTTGCCTTTTTATATTCCCCGTTTTGATGGCGCTCGAAGTAGAAAAGGCGGTAGCTGAGAATACCGAAGCGGGCTAGCGTTTCCCGGGTTTCCGGTTCCACGGTTCCCAAATCTTCCCCCACTACAAGCACCTTGTTGCGAACGCTCTCGAGGGCCAGAATGCGGATCAGGTCGCGCGAGAAGTCACGGACGTAAGCGCCGTCGGCGGCAGTTTGCGCACCCGATATCCAAAACAGGCGGAAGAAGCGCATCACATGATCGATGCGCAAGGCTCCGCCATGGCGGCACGTTTTGCGAATGGATTCGGCAAACAGACGGTACCCGGTCGCACGATGGTGATTCTTATTCGGCGGAGGGAAGGCCCAATCCTGGCCGGCAGGTGAAAAATCGTCCGGGGGAGATCCGACGCGGCAACCGCTCACATAAAAAGGCCGGTGCGCCCAAAGATCGCTGCCGCAGCGGTCCGTTGCCAGCGCCAGGTCGTGATAGAGCCCGATGGCCATGCCGGCTTCTTTGGTCGAGAACTCCTGCGCTTCGGTTAGCTGCCTGCTGATGAGCCACTGAACGTAACTGTAAAATTCAATCTGCCCGGCATTTTGGTCTTGGAATTGGCGCGTTTCGGTAGACTCCGGATCCTGGTAACCTGCCGGCCAATCCGGCCAGACCCAGAGATCGGGATTATCCGAATGCAGTGCCTCATCGAGCGCGCTATGAGTGGCGAAGCGCCGCAGCAAGTCACCTTCCGCCTTGATGAATCGGTCTAGCTCCTGGCGTGGACCGTGCGTTTCGAACCAGGCGAACATCAGCCGCAACATGCGAAGCTTCAGTGCGTGCACGCGCTCATACTCCACATGCGTTGTGGCACGCAACTCACGAAGCTCAGTCTGCGTTTCAGCGCTGCGAAACATCTCTACCGCACCCGCAAAATCGTCAAAGGCCTCCAGATCGAGATAGATGAAGTTCTGGTAGAAGATGCTATTGGGCAGGTAAGGGCTTGCGTTATAAGGCTGCCGGTTATGAATGGCGTGCAGCGGATTCAACGCGATGAAGCTGACACCTAATTCGGTCGCGGCCCACATCGAAAGATCGCGCAGATCGCGAAAGTCGCCGCAACCCCAGTTCCTTGCCGATCGCACTCCATAAAGAGTGACGGCGAACCCGGCAGACTTGCCTCCCCGTTGCAGTACCGGGGGCAGATAGGCGCGGTCCGGAGTGACGATCAATTGACACGTGGACGCGCGGCCGCCCGAACGCACCGTAAGTTCGTGATAGCCGAGCGGCAGGCCCTCAGGCATTTGAATTTCGCCATGCACATCGGGAGCGGTGGTCCAGTGTGCGGTTTCGCCGCCTTCACGTTTCAGTTCAAGTTCAATGGCGCCATCCACGGAACGCACCGGAATGCGAACAGGCTGCTGATTGACGCTGGCTACCCGGCATCCTTCAATCAAGTCACTTTCGCGTTTTTCATTTTCCGCGCGCAACGCATTTTCAATTGCCTCTTTCGACTCCGCCGTTATGCCAAGCGCTTCCACAATGGCCCGCTTGGTTTCGATGGACGTCACATGGCGGTTGCCGAAGATATCCCAGAATTCGGGTTCGATGCCGCAGTGTTGCGCCGCATGGTTCAGGGCGTCTTCATAAGAGTGGAAAGTCATGTCCGGAGGCGGAAGGCGTAGCTTAAGTCTATCAACGCGTTGTGCGAGAATCGGGGTATGCAAACACCTTTGGCCAGTGGTCCCGCGGAGCTTTTCGCCCGGATCGACAATGCTGCCGTGGAGCACGCCGCGGCGGCTGAAGGCATTGTGACCACACGGCTCGATCAAGCCATCAACTGGGCCCGTAAGAATTCTATCTGGCCGATGTCGTTCGGCCTTGCCTGCTGCGCGATTGAGATGATGTCGATGAGTTCGTCGCGCTTCGATATCGCGCGTTTCGGAGCTGAAGTTTTCCGCGGATCACCAAGGCAGAGCGACCTGATGATTATTGCCGGGCGCGTATCGAATAAAATGGCTCCCGTGATTCGAACCCTTTACGAGCAGATGCCGGAACCGAAGTGGGTGATCTCCATGGGCGCGTGCGCCACGTCTACCGGCGTGTTCAACAATTATGCTTTAGTTCCCGTGAACCAGGTGGTGCCGGTGGATGTTTATGTTCCCGGGTGCCCGCCCAGGCCTGAGCAGTTGATTCATGCATTGCTGATGCTTCAGGACAAAATCCAGGCCGAGACCGGTACCTTGAAGCAAGTGCTCCGGCTCGCGTAACGCATGCGGAAATCACTTCCGGTTGCAGCCCTTCTTTTTGCCTTAGTCTCTTCGACCGTCTCCTCAACCAATGCTCAGCGGAACCTTTCGGGCAGCCCACAGATTTCTCTCGCGCTAGACCGGTTGACCGTGCTTGGCAGCGTGCTGATGATTGCGGCGCATCCCGATGATGAGAATACGGCCGCACTGGCCTATTGGGCTCGCGGCCGCAAGCTGCAGACCGCATATCTTTCCGCAACGCGGGGTGAGGGCGGGCAAAACCTGATCGGGTCGGAGCAGGGCGATATGCTCGGCGTAATCCGTACGCAGGAGTTACTGGGTGCCCGGCGTGTGGATGGCGCGGAGCAATTCTTTACGCGCGCGATCGATTTTGGATTCTCAAAGACGCCACAAGAGACGATTTCGAAGTGGGGACACGACGAAACGCTCTCAGATATGGTGTGGGTGATCCGTCGCTATCAGCCCGATGTCGTAGTGCTGCGTTTTTCCGGTACGCCGCGAGATGGACACGGGCAGCATCAGGCTTCCGCGATCCTGGGGAAAGAGGCTTATTTTGCCGCGGGCGATAAGACCAAGTTTCCAGAACAGTTGAAATACGTGCAGGCCTGGTCTGCTAAGCGTCTGCTCTTCAACACATTCAACTTTACGCCGGAAATGGAGAAGGAAGCGGCGGCCATGCCCAACCGCATTGAATTCGATACGGGTGAGTACAACCCAGTGCTGGGAAAATCTTACAGTGAGATCGCCGGGCTCAGCCGCGATGAGCATCGCAGCCAGGCGATGGGCTCACCCGAACGGCGTGGCTCGTCGAAGAATACGTTGGTTACCATCGCAGGCGACCCCGCGCGGAAAGATCTGCTGGACGGTATCGATATCACCTGGAGCCGGCTGCCGGGCGGTGCCAGAATAGGCCAATTACTGGAACGCGCCGCACACGATTTTATTCCGGCGCATCCGGAAAAAACGGTGCCGCTTCTGCTGGAGGCGAGGCCCTTAATTGCGCCGCTCGCGAAGGCTAATAACATTTGGGCAGCGCGGAAGTTGCATGATCTGGACGAGGCCATCGCTTTGTGTTCCGGCCTCTGGGTGGATGCGGAGGCCGACCGATACGCCGTCACGCCGGGCGCGAAGTTTACGGTGACGATGAATGCGATCAACCGGTCCGCTTATGCGATTGGGTCCGTTCGGGCAAGGGTTGCGGACAAATCAGTTGAGGTTGCGAACGCTTTGGCCGATAACCAGCTCATTACAAAAAAGCTGGAACTCACTGTGCCCGCGAACTCGGCGTATTCGCAGCCCTTTTGGCTGGCGCAAAAACCGGAAGGCAGCCGTTACAAGATTGACGATCAGTTGTTGATCGGGCGCCCGGACCCCGTGCCCGCGATGGTAGCCGAATTTGCCGTTCAAGCGGGTGGCCAGGAACTGCATCTCTCCCGCCCTGTGCATTACCGTTATGTGGACAGGCTGCAGGGCGAACTGATTCGACCGTTTACCATCGTGCCACCCGTAGCGGTGGATTTGCCGAATCCCGTTCTTGTGTTTACGAATGGAGACTCCAGACCGCTTGTGATTCAGGTGAAATCGAACGTGGGCGCGGCTCAGGGCGAGGTTCGGCTGGAGACTGACCCCGGTTGGCGGGCCGAACCCTCCACGCGAGCGTTTCAGTTAAAAAGCATTGGAGAACAGCAGGAGCTGACGTTTACGGTGACGCCTCTCGCGTTCGGTCCTGAGACGGCGGCCGCGCCTTCTCACTTCCGTGCCGTGGCAAGCTTGGGTGGGGCTGAGGTTCGCGCCGGAGTCCAGGTGATTGCTTATTCACACATTGAGCCGCAAACCCTGATTGTTCCTTCCACAGGTTCCCTTCGCAAGGCGCCGCTCGAGGTGTTAGCGAAGCGAGTGGGTTATGTGATGGGTGCGGGCGATGAAGTGCCGGAAGCTTTGAGGCAGATGGGTTGCGAAGTATCGTTACTGACCCGCGACGACCTGTCGAGCGGAAATCTGGGGCGCTTCGATGCAATTGTCACTGGAGTGCGTGCCTACAACCTGCGCTCCGACCTGCTGGCCAATCAGGGCCGGCTGCTGGACTACGTAAAAAACGGCGGCACGTTACTGGTGCAGTACAACGTGGTGGAGGACCGGCGGTTCAACCCGCGCGCGGAGCCGGGGCTGGACCGCTTGGGCCCCTATCCGTTCAAGATCGGCCGCGACCGTGTGACGGTTGAAGAAGCGCCTATGGAGTTCGTGAGCACGAAAGGTCCGTTGCTGCGCGCACCCAACGCCATCACAGCGAAAGATTTCGAAGGCTGGGTGCAGGAGCGGGGCCTGTATTTTGCCTCGGAGTGGGATCCGCATTATGAAACAGTTCTGGCCACGCACGATCCGAATGAGAAGAGCCTGGCGGGGGGCACTCTGTTTACACGGTACGGCAAGGGTGCGTATATATTTTCTTCGTACTCCTGGTTCCGTCAGTTGCCTGCGGGTGTTCCTGGTGCGTACCGGCTATTTGCGAACCTGCTGAGCGCGGCGAAAGTGCAGTAAGACAGCGCGCCGCAACTCCCGGCAAGTATTTTTGATATTATCTGTCTCACTTCCGCTCCGGTTTTTAAGCCAGAGCGGCAAAGGAGACGTCAAGATGGCGTGGAGTTTCGCAATTGCCGATCCACAGCGGCGGCTTGGATTCTGGACCAACGTTTGTTTGATTATCGCGGTGATCATAGGTCTCCTGGTGGCTTACGGCCATGGCGGAAATTTCACCTGTGCCTTCGCCTGGTGTGGCGCGGCAATTGGGGCCGGAGGGTTGCTCGGCTTCCTTTTCGGAATCCCGGGCCGGCCCGGAAGGCAGATCAATATCGATCAGCCCGGTGTAGTAGCTTTCGGTCCAGGGAACCGGGGCGCTGGCAAAGGCGGGGTGGGTTCCTCTCAAGCAGGCCTGGCAGCGGACCCCGGGCAGCCTCAATCGAAAGTTGATGGAAGTGGTGCCGGCAAGGAGAACCTGACTGCCGATCTTCTGGCAGGCGGCGAGGCAGATACCGTCAAGACCGATACCGGTAAGGACGGTCAGGATCAGCCGGTTAAAGCTAGTTCCGAAGAATCGAACCTGGTGCAGGTATCGGATTGGGTGACCAAGTTGTTGCTGGGTGGCGGCCTCACTCAACTACAGGTAATTCCAGGGAAGATTTGGGAATTGGCCGGCTGGGTGGCTGTGGGAATGAGGCTTGGCACAGCGGCGGACGCCAACCAAGCCAGCTTGGCGGCAAACCAGTCATTCGCGGCGGGCTTTCTGATTTACTTTTCCATCCTCGGCTTCTTCGGCGGGTACTTTATTACCCAGCTACAATTCCGCAAGCGGATTGGCTTCTAAAATTCGTTAAAAAGCCGCGAATTCGCTCCGATATGTCTTTATGACCGCTTTTCTGAAAAATGCACAGCAGATGTTCGAAGTTGCGCGGCAATCGGACGAGCCGGAAGACATTACGATTCACTTGAACAGTTCAAGCTACCGGATTACCCGGGCGCAGGGGCGTACTTCGGTCGAGGGACGTACTGGAAACCAAACCTGTCTACTGCAAACCGCGAATCTGCGCCAGCTTACGCTGCCGGACCAGCCGCTCTATTTACTAGCTTGCTGATTGGATTGGAGGAAGCAGCCGATCTCGAAAACGCGGATATCGAGCCAGGAGCATGCCAAAGAGCAGGTGGCCCACAAAGATATTCCGCTCCGGCGCATAGATAGCACCGAGCGGGGTGAAACTGCGCCACGCCCACTTGAAAAGCACGTAATATGCGACGACTCCGGTGAGGAGAGCAGCCATAAACCACGCTGCCCCGCCAGGCCGATCGCGCCAAATCAGACCGAAGAAAACCCCGATGGTTCCATACACGAAAACAGCCAAGGCTGCGCCTGCAATGGTGTACCGGCCAAAGGAATAGTTTAGGGACGTTTCACCGTAAAACGCGCTGCTCAGCAAGTTCGCCACCCACCACACACTTTTTCCGAAGAAACGCGACGCGAGCGACATCCAAAGGAGTAGGCCGACGGAGCCCGAGATTCCGGCCTGTAGGCCAGCCAGCGCATATCGCGCGTTTTGGCTCATTGCGCGGTTCCTGGCGGGACGCTCATGTAAATCAGCCTATACTGACGGTAGTTAAAAACGCAAAAAACATAAATGAAACGCCGCGTCGTGATCACAGGAATCGGGGCGGTTAGCCCGAACGGAATCGGGAGAGAAAACTTTTGGGAAGCAACCAGCCAAGGCAGGAGCGGAGTAAGCAGGATAACGCGCTTCGACCCTTCCGGCCATGCGGTTCAAATTGCGGGAGAGGTGAAGGGCTTTGATGAAACTTTGTGGGTGGACCCGAAAGACCGCCCCCATGTTTCTCGTGTAGTTCCCTTAGGCGCGGCGGCTGCGGCGGAATCTTTGCAGGACGCCGGGTTGGATTGGAAGGCCATGTCTCGCGAGGAATTGCGCGGGATAGGAGTAATTGTCGGGTCTGGCGGTGGAAGCCAGGAGTTTTCCGAAGAGCAATACCGCCTTTATTACGCGGGGCTTATTAAACAGTGCAGCGTCTATACGATCCCCACGGGAACCATCGGGACGCTATCGAGCGAGATCTCGATGCGTTTTGGATTCCGAGGCATGAGCCACATCGTCTCGACCGGCTGCACTTCGTCCACGGACGCCATCGGTTACGCTTACCGGAACATCCAGGCGGGAATGCTGAACACAATGCTGACGGGCGGCGTGGATGCCCCGATCGCACCGTTGATCCTGCGGGGATTCATGCTGATGCGCATCCTGACCACCAGCTGGAATTCTGAACCTGAACGCGGGTCGCGGCCCTTCTCACGGGATCGCGACGGTTTTGTATTGGGCGAAGGCGCGTGGTTCTTTGTGTTGGAAGAGATGGAACACGCCAAGGCCCGGGGCGCGCATATTTACGGCGAGATTGTCGGATACGGGTCGACGTGCGAAGCGTTCCACCGGGTTCGTTTGGAAGAATGCGGGGAGGAACCCGCGCGCACTATCGGAATGGCGATTGAAGAAGCGGGCATCGGACCCGAGGCGATCGGCTACATCAGTTACCATGGGACGTCAACCGGATTGAACGACAAGATTGAGACCCGTGCGATGAAGCTGGCCTTTAACAGCCACACGCCGAAAGTTCCCGGTTCTTCACTTAAGAGCATGATCGGACATCCACAAGGGGCGTGTGGGGCAGCCGGCATCGCGGCAATTTTACTCGCGATGAGGGATGGCATTGCGCCACCCACGTTGAATCTGGAAGATTCCGATCCGGAGTGCGATCTCGATTATATCCCCCAAACCGCTCGTAAGCTGGATTTTGAGTATGCACTTGCCAATTGCATCGCGTTCGGAAGCAAGAACAGCGCGATGGTGCTTCGTAAGCTGTAGCGCACTTGGGTTTTTGCTCGCGGGTTGCACGCGCCATTACCGCGCCGATGGCATGGTGCTGCGCGTGAATGCGCAACAGCATTCGGTGCTGATTTCGCATCGCGATATTCAGGGCTTTATGCCAGCGATGTCGATGGAATTCACGGCGGCTAAATCCGAATCGCTTGACTCTCTTGAGCCCGGGGCCCGCATCCGTTTTCAGCTTGCGGTATCGAAACGAGGCTCTTCCGTTTCGCACATTCGAATCAGTGCTCCGCCAGCCGAATACCCTCGTGAACAGCCGAAGCACCCGGCCATCGGCTCAACGGTTCCTGACTTCACGCTCACAAACGAAGCCAAAGAGCGCGTCAGCCTTTCGAGCTTGCGGGGGCAGGTGGTAGCGGTCGATTTCATCTACACCCGCTGTCCCCTGCCGGACGTGTGCCCTCGGCTGTCCGCCAACTTCCGCCGTCTCCAGCGCCGCTTTGGCGGCCGCGTGAAATTGCTTTCCATTACAATCGATCCGCAGTTTGACACAGCTGAGGTACTCGCCCGATACGCTAAACTTTGGAATGCGGATCCGGGGAGTTGGCATTTTCTAACCGGGAGCCCGGAGGCCATCGAAGCTGTCGCAAGATCGTTCGGTCTCTTCTATTTTCCTGAAGAAGGTTCTATGACACACACCACTGCAACGGCGGTAATTGACCGATCGGGGCGATTGGCAGGGATGGTGGAGGGGCCCGGATACGCGGTGTCTCAGTTGGGTGATTTGATTTCCGCCGAGTTGGAGGGCAAATGAAACGAAGCAGTCTGGTTATAGTTTTCGCATGCGGCGCGCTGGTGGCGGCCGAGAGCAAATCCTCGAAAGAAAAAGACATGTGCTCACCGCCCCCCGGCAGCATTGCACCGGCGTTACCGGCGCACCTGATGAGTGGTCAGGGTGACATTCACTTTGCCATCACAACCAGTAACCCGGATGCGCAGAAGTTCTTCGACCAGGGCGTCGCGCAGATGCACTCGTTCTGGGCGACCGAGGCCGAACGGAGTTTTCTGCAAGCAGCAGCGCTGGACCCGGAAGCACCAATGCCATGGTGGGGTGTGGCCATGGTCGCGGCTGGGGATTATCGTCCAAGGCACCAACTGGAACGCGATGCACCGGCCAAGCCTGGTGCGGAAGCAAAGAAATCAAACGAACTAAAAGGCGGACCTCTTCGCGCTCAACAGGCTGCGGAGAAAGCCGTTAAGCTCAGCCTGGTACCGGCAAAGGCTACTGAACTCGAGAAGCTTTACATTGCCTCCGTTGCCGGGCGGCGTCAGGCAAAGGATTCGAACGAGGCCTATATTGCAGGGCTCCGCGCAATTCTGGCGGCGCATCCGGACCAGGTAGAAGCGGGAAGCTATCTGGCGCTGCATCTGATGCGCGGGTATGTCCTTCCGGAGCGCACGCCGCGGGAAGGAACCATGGAGGCTGTGAATCTGCTGCGCGGTTTGGCCACCAAGTTCCCGAACCACGCCGGTGTTCACCATTACATTATTCACGGTTGGGAAGGCGCCACCTTCGCCGCCGAGGCTTGGCCGAGTTGCGAACGCTATCCGCAGCTGGTCACCAATATTCCCCATGCGCTGCACATGCCCGGGCACATCTGGGCACAGACCGGCAGGTGGGCTGAAGGCGAAAAGAGCTTCACCGATGCGGCCGTCAATGAGATTGGCTATATGAAAGCCGACGCTTTGTACGGTAACTATCACCACGCGCACAATATTGAGTTTCTGATCACTACTTACGGCTTCGACGGCAAGTTCGAGGAAGCGATGAAAGCGGCCCGGGACCTGATGGCGTTCACTGAGAATCCGAGGCAGGCAGCTGACCCAGACGATCCTTACACGGCCTATCGAATGGGCTGGTTCGGCCTGATGCGAACCCTGGTGACATTCGAAAAATGGGATGCGATTCTGGATGGATCCACGCTTCCCGTTCTAAACACGACGAGGGAGCGGGCTTGGCGCAGTTGGGCAATGGGAGTAGCTTATGCAAATACGGGTAATGCCCGGAAAGCGCGCGCTCAATACAAGCTGCTGGAAGCGGCAATGAAGGAGTTCGCCACGAAGTTGGATAAGCCGGCACCGCCGCCGCTGAAAGTCGCCTTGGAGGAATTGTCGGGCCAAATTGCTATCGCGGAAAAACACGCTGATAAGGGTCTTAAGCTGCTTGCGGAAGCTGGAGCTCATGAGCGGGCGCTTCGTTATACGGAACCGCCGTCTTATCCCCGGCCCGTGCTGGACGCGCTAGGGAAACGAGCCACCGCGGCGGGTAAGCCGGATA
>Ga0123338_10005601_pt1 | contig 10712 bp, 6 predicted proteins | sample grotaG_FD_89793 | JGI IMG/M metagenome (GOLD analysis project Ga0123338, IMG submission 89793) | Glacier valley bacterial and archeal communities from Borup Fiord, Nunavut, Canada, to study Microbial Dark Matter (Phase II) -... | ecosystem: Environmental > Aquatic > Freshwater > Ice > Glacier ...
CGGTGGTGTGGTGTGCCGAAACGATCGCGTGCTGCTTGACATATGGCCCGACGACGAACGCGACGGAGCGGTGGGCGTCGACGTGATCGGCACCGTCCTGCGCGTCGTCCTCGATGACGAAGATCAGCGTGTCGGCGGCGTAGCGGCTGTGCGCGATCTTTTCGATGATCCGCCCGAGCGCATAGTCGTTGTCCGCCATCATCGTTTCGATCGTATCGACGCCGTCGATCGCCTGCTTGAACTGGCCGAAATGGTCGTGCGGCAGCCGGATCAGCGACAGGTCGGGCAATGTTGCGGACGCCGCATAAGCGTCGAACTCGCGCTCCCATTCCTTGAAGCGCCAATAATCGGGAAACGCCTGGTCGAAGCCGCGGTAATAGGGATCGGTGATCGGCTGCAGCACCGCCTTGCTGGCATAGAAAACCTGTAGCTTCGCAGTGAACGGATCACGTTCGAGCGGGATCAGCTGACCGGTTTTTTCGGGCACATAATAACGCGACAGGTCGCCGTAGAAGCCATAGTTGCGCACCGTCTTGCCGGCCTTGAGCGCGGCGTTCCAAAGATAGCCGTTGCCGGCGTCACCGCCCGGGCCATCAGGCGCCCCGACATCGGCGCCGCCTGCGAGCAAATTGGGGTCGGGCGGTGTCAGCGGATTGGCGGCGAGCCGCGCGGCATGGTCGGCATAGCCGACGTTGATGTTGCGGTTGTCGCCTTCCTGATCATATTGCAGCCCGCGCCCGGCATAGTTGACCGGGGCCTCGCGCTCGGTCCAATCGGTGGTGCGTGCCGCTGTGGTCCAGTTCCAGCCGGTGTTGCTGCTTTCGCCCGAATCGAAGAACGCGTCGAGCGTCACGAACTGCCGCGCCAGCGCATGATGGTTTGGCGTGATCGCCTCGCCGAGCAGGGTCAGCTTGGGGTCGCCGTTGCCCGCACCCAGATCACCCAGCACCTGATCATAGCCACGGTTTTCCTTAACGATGTAAAGCACATGCTTGATATGATCGCGCACGAACGCCATCGTCGCGGCGTCCTTCGGCGCAGGCTCGGCACCGGGGAAATGGTCGTTGACCGCGACCTGCTGCGTCAGCCGCGCAAGTTCGGCCCCCGACGGCATCGGCAGCGACTGCAGCCCGCCTTTTTCAAGCTGCCAGACATATTGGTTCGCCGCCTGGCACGAGCGGTCGTCATCGACCGCGACGGTGGTCTTGCGGCAGCCGCCGGGGTTGGGGCCGGGCTGGCTTTTGTTGTTGCTGACGAACAGCATGCCGTTGGCGCGCACCGCAACGCCGGTCGGATACCATGCGGTCGGGATCAGCCCGACGACTTCGGACTTGGCGCGGCGGCCATGCGCGGCGCCGCTGGCGAGATCGCTGAGCGCGACCACGGCGACGGCGTTCTCGCCGCCGTTGCTGACCAATAGCGTGCGCCCGTCGGGGCTGAGCGCGAGCGCATTGCTGCCCGCGCCGCCCAGTTGCGCCGGGTTCGCCCAGACGGCCTTGGGCGCTGTCGTGGCAAAGCTGCCGAGCAGGCGCGCGCGGGCGGCGTCGATCACCGCAACGCCGTCGCTGTTCGACTGCGCGACATACAGCCGGGTGCGGAGCGCGTTGGGCAGCAGCGCCACCGGCTGGCCGCGCGTCGCGATCCGCGTGCCCACGGTGACCGTGGTGCCGACGTTGAGCGCGATGACTTCGCGGTCGCGTTCGCTGGTGACGAAGGCGCTGGTGTTCGACGCCCATGCGACGGCGCGCGGGAAGGTGCCGCCGGGCTTGCCGCCGCCGGGGCGCAGGTCGGTTTCGCCGACGCTGCCGGAAGCAAGGTCGATCAAGCTGACCGAATCGTTCTGGACGTTGGCAACGAGCAGCCGGGTGCCGTCGGGGCTGACCGCCAGCCCGGCGCTCGCCGGCTTGACCGCAAGGCCCAGTCCCGCCTTGTGACCGAGCGCGAACGTCCGCGCGGCGACGAAGCCCGCCGCTCCGGCGCGATATTCGCGGACCATGTCGTCGACGCCGCCCGAGACGTAAAAGGCATCGCCACGCGGGGCCCACGCAATGCCGAGGAAGCTGTTGGGCAGCGCAATGACCTGCCGCTGTACCGGCGTTGGCCCGGTCACGTCATAGACGAAGACATATTCGTTCGATGCGGCGGGGATGGCTTTGCCGTCGGCACCGTTGATGCGGTTATAGCCGCTGGTCAGCACCAGCAGCGTGCGCTGATCGGGCGACAGCACCAGCGCCGCCGCCTGCCCCGCGATATAATCGGGGTGGTCGGCTAGCCCGGGATTGAGCGTCGTGAAGCTGGCCCCGGCGGCGGCGAGCGGCGTCACCGACTGGCCGGTGGGCAGTGGCCCGGCACCGGCGGTGACCGCCGCGCCCAATGCCATGATCCCGATCGCTACGCTGCGCATCATCTGCTCCCCACTACTGCCGCGCTGGTACACGCCGGTTTGCGACAGAATGATGAACGGCGTCAGCGCGGCGCGGGGCCGGCAAAGCTGATGATGCTTTCGGCACCGTCGGCGGACAGCGCGGCGACGCCGAAGCTGTGGTCGTCGATGTTGACGTGCGGCAGGTCGATCACGGTTGTCCCGGCGGCGACGTCGCGCGCGTCGGTCCAGTCGAAGCCGTCGGCGCGCCGCCAGCGGACGCGGTAGCCAGCGGCTCCGGGCACTGCAGCCCACGCCACGCGCGTGTCGTCGCTGACGGCGCCTGCGATGGTGACGCCGGCGGGTGCGGCAGGCGCGCGCGCGAGTTCGCGGATCACCGCCACATTGACCGCCGTCACCTTCGCCAGATACGCAAAGTCGATGAAGGCGAGCGTGTCGCCGTAAACGCGCCCGGCCTCGGTGCGGATATTCTGGTGTTCGCGGTCGTAATTCTCGACCGCCTCGGTGAAGCGCACGGCGGGATAGCCGGCTTCGAGGAACGGGGTGTGGTCGCCGCCGCGCTGGAAGCGGTCGGGTCGGCGCATTGCGACGACCTCGAGGCCGAGCGCGGGTTGCGCTGCGGCGACGCGCCGCACGGCCTTGGCGAGCGAGCGCGACGGCGAATCGTCCTCGCCGCCGTTGCTGCGCTGCGCCAGCGTCGCGGCCGGGTCGGCGGCGGCGCGGATGCCTTCGCTGAACACGCGTACAAGCCCGTCGACATGCTCGCCGCCCTGGCCGTGCGTGCCGCCGACGATGTCGTTGTTGAGCACTGCCGCCACCTGCCAGCCGCGCGCCTTGGCGGTGCGTGCGAGCAACTGTCCGCCCCACAGCCCCTGTTCCTCGCCCGAATTGATCGAATAGACGATCGTTGCAGCGAACTTCTCGCGCGACAGCAGCCGCGCCACCTCGATCACCAGCGCCACGCCCGACCCATCGTCGTTCGCGCCGGGCGCATCGGTCACCGCATCGAGCGGATCGCTGGCGCGGCTGTCGATATGGCCCATGACGATGATGACGCGGTTCGGGTCGCCGGTGCCGCGCTGGACGGCGACGACATCCTCGACACGGACGCCGCCGGGCGCGCGCGGGCCGGTGAACTGGTCGCCGATCGTTTCGATCGCAAGGCATTTGTTGCAGGCGTCGCCGATCCGCGCCAGCCGCGCCGCCGCCCAGCGCCGCGCCGCACCGATGCCGCGTTTGGGATCGGTGGTCGTCGAGGCCGTATGGCGCGTGCCGAAACCGACGAGCGCGGTGATCGTCGCGCGCTGGTCGGCGGGGTCGGGGGCGGGCGCGGCGGCGGTGCCGAGCAGCGCGACGATCGTCAGATATGCAAGTTTCATGGCCGCCAACCTGCATCGGTTCGCAGGCGCGCGCAACCGCACACGTTGACGGCGCGCCCGCAGGCCTTAGGGATGCGCGGATGACCCAGAGCACCCTTCCAGACGACACCATAGCCGAGGCGAGCCCGCATGATGCGCGCGCACTGCGCAGTGCCTTCGGCTGCTTCGCCACCGGCGTCACCGTCGTGACCGGGTGCAGCGCCGACGGCACCCGCGTCGGGCTGACCGCGAACAGCCTGACCTCGGTGTCGTTGAAGCCGCCGCTGCTGCTGTTCTGCCCGGCGCTGACCGCCTCGGCGCTGCCCGCGCTGCGCGCCAGCGGGCGCTTTGTCGTCAATGTGCTGACCACGCACGAGCAGGCGGTCGCCGACCGCTTTGCGCAGCGCGATGTCGACCGCTTCGCCGACGCCGAATGGCACGACTGGGACGGGCTGCCGGTGCTGGCGAACGCGATGGCGAGCTTTGTCTGCACGCTCCACGCCGACCATGACGGCGGCGACCATGCGATCATCGTCGGCCGTGTCGAGCGGCTGCGCTTCCGCAGCGCGCCCGATCCGTTGCTCTATTTCCAGGGCCGCTACCGCCAGGTTCATGTCCCGCACTGAGCTTGCAATGCCGTCGGTGCCCGCCGACGAGACCGCAGTGCTCGCCAACGGCGGGCGGGTCAGTTTCGGCGGGTTCCTGCTGCGGCTGATGGCGCGGCTGCCGTTCCTGTTCATTGCGGCGCGGCTATACGGTGCGGCGGCGACCGGGCGCTTTGCCTATGCGATCATGGTCGTCGAGCTGACCGCGATGCTGGCGACGCTGGGGCTGAAGCGCGGGCTGGCGGAGGAACTGGCGCGCGGCGCGCGGCCCGATGCGCAGGTCGTCGTCGATGCGTTGCTGCTGGCGTGGGCGAGCGCGGCGGCGGGTGCGCTGCTGCTGATCGCACTGCCGACGCTGGTGTTCCCATCGACGCCGATTTCGCGTTTCGACCGGCTGTTCCCGTTGATCGCGCTGGCGATCGTCGCGTCCGATGTCAGCCTTGCGGCGCTGGCGTTCCGGCATGATATCACAGCACAGGTCCGCGCGCGCTCGGTGGTCGAGCCGTGGACGCTGACGATCGTCGCGGTGGTGCTCGGCTTTACCCCGTTCAAGCCCGATGGGCTGTTGATCGGCTATGTCGTGTCGCTGGTGGCGGCGATGCTGGCGTCGCTCGGGCCGTGCCTGCGCAGCTTCGGCTGGCCGCGCGGCTGGCGGCCGCATGTCGCGCGGATGGTGGGCATGGCGCGCAGCAACATCCCGCTCGCCGGGGCGGACATCGCCGACTGGGGGTCGCGGCGGCTCGACATCTTCATCCTCGGGCGGTTTGCCAGCGCCGAGGTGATCGGCATTTATTTCGTCGCACAGAATATCGCCTCGCTGCCCGCCAAGCTGAAAAACAGCTTCGATCCGATCCTTGCGCCGCTGCTGACCACCAACCTTGCGCGCGGCGACCGCATCACGGCGGCAAAGCACATTGCACAAGTGGCGTTCTGGGTGATCGCGGCGCAGTTGGGGACGGTGCTGGCGCTCGGGCTGCCGGGGCGCGCCGGGATGGGGCTGTTCGGCCCGGCGTTCGCGGGCGGGGCGATGGTGCTTGCGCTGCTGCTGACCGTCGAGCTGCTCGCCGCGCAGGCGACGGTCGCAGAAGCCGCGCTGATCTATGTGCGCCGCAACGCCAATCTCGCGTGGTCGCTTGGCGGCATCGCGCTGCAGGCAGCGATTACTTTGCTGTTCGTGCAGCGATGGGGGGGCATCGCTGCTGCAGGCGGGCTGGCGGTCGCGGTGCTGTTCCAGTCGATCGCGAAATCCCGCGTGCTGTCGCGGGCGCTCGGCGCGCCGGTCAACGGCTGGCGCTGGTCGATGGTCGCAGCCGCGGTCCCGGCGTTCGCGATCGGGCTCGGCGTTCAGCGGTTGCCCGAATGGGCGCAGCTGGGGATCGGCATGTGGGTCGTGCTCGGCGTCTATTGCGCAGCGGTGTGGTTCTGGTCGTTTCGCGGTGCAGACCGGATGTTGTTTGCACGCGCGACGCGCTAGACTGCCGCGATATCCCCGGGAGAGATCGTCATGGCCACCAACCGCACCGTCCGCCTTGCGCAGCGTCCGACCGGGCTGCCGTCGCCCGACACCTGGGCGATCGCCGACGAGGCAGCCCCGGTCGCCGGCCCCGGCGAGGTGCTGGTCCAGGTCGATTATATCTCGCTCGACCCGGCGATGCGCGGCTGGATCAACGCCGGGCGGTCGTACATCGAACCCGTCGAAGTCGGCGCGGTGATGCGCGCCGGTGCGGTCGGCACCGTGCTCGCCTCGCACGATCCGGCGTTTCAGGCGGGCGACGCAGTCGAGGGCATGTTCGGCGTCCAGCGGCTTGCGGCGGTCGGCCCGAAAGCCACCGGCATGCACATGATCGACCTCGGCCTCGCGCCTGCCCCGACATGGCTCGGCGTGCTCGGGATGCCCGGCATGACCGCCTATTTCGGTCTGCTCGACGTCGGCAAGCTAAGCAGCGGCGAAACGGTCGTGGTCTCGGCCGCCAGCGGCGCGGTCGGTGCGCTCGTCGGGCAGATCGCCAAATTGAAGGGTGCACACGTGATCGGCCTCGCCGGTGGCCCGGACAAGTGCGCCTATGTCACCGGCACGCTCGGCTTCGACGCCTGCATCGATTACAAGGCGGGCGACATCCGCAAGGCGCTCGCCGCTGCTGCACCGGGCGGCATCGACATTTATTTCGACAATGTCGGCGGCGAAATCCTCGAAGCCGCGATGGCGCTGTTGCGGCGCAAGGCGCGCGTCGTGCTGTGCGGCGCGATCGTCGGCTATAACGACCCGACGAAAATGGTCGCACCGCGCAACTACATGAACCTGCTGGTGCAGCGCGCGCGCATGGAGGGCTTCGTGGTGTTCGACTATGCCGACCGCTTCGCCGCCGCGCAGCACGACATTGCGGGCTGGATCAAGGCCGGGCAGGTCCACCCGCGCGAGGACATCCAGGCCGGCATCGACCGCTTCCCCGAGGTGCTCAACATGCTTTACGCCGGTACCAATTTCGGTAAGCTGGTGCTCAAGCTCTGACCGCGCCCGCGCCACCGCCGCGCCCCAAGGACGCCGCGACGCTGCTCATCGTGCGCCGCGACGGTACCGCGCCGCGGGTGCTGATGGGGCGGCGTAGTGCCGGGCATGCGTTCATGCCCGACAAATGGGTGTTTCCCGGCGGGCGTATCCATGCGAGCGACTTTCGCGTTCCATCCGCGAGCGAACTTACGCCGGACACTGCCGCCGCGATGGCGCGGACGACGACACCCGCGCGCGCGCGGGCTATTGCGCTCGCCGCGATTCGCGAGACATTCGAAGAAACCGGGCTGCGGCTGGCGCGGCCTGCGCCGCCGGTGCGCAGCCGCGGCGAGTGGCGGCATTTCCTCGGCAGCGGCGCGCTGCCCGACCTTGGCGCGCTCGAACTGGTGGCGCGCGCGATCACGCCGCCGGCGCGGACGCGGCGGTTCGATGCGCGGTTTTTCGTGGCCGATGCGCGCGCGCTGCTGTCGCTCGATCCCGGCACCGGGTCGGGCGAGCTCGACGAGCTGGCATGGTTCGACTGGGACGCGGCAGCCGCGCTCGACCTGCCGCAGATCACGCGCGCGATCCTGACCGAGGTGGCGCTGCGGATGGGCGACCCCGGGCGACCGATCCCGTTCCACCGCTTTGCCCGGGGCGGCCACCGGCTCGACAGCGTCTAGGTCGGCGGCGCATCCGGCGGCGGGTCGAGCCTGCGGCGCGCTTCGCTCAGGCGCCGCGCCGCCGCCGCCGCACGGTCGAGATCGAGGCTGCCGTCGCTGGCGCCCTGCACCACATCGCCGACCGCATCGACGGCATCCTGCACCGCCGGGCCGGCAATCGCGTTCAGCACGTCGCCAATCCCGCGCGGCGGCGGCGGCACGCGCAGCAATCCTTCGCGGCTTAGCGCGCTGACCATGAAGCGGTGCCACAGCCGCGCGGGGACGCTGCCGCCGACAACGCCGCGCATCGGCGCATTGTCGTCATTGCCGACCCAGACGCCGACCACGAGATCGCCGGCAAACCCCACGAACAGCGCGTCGCGGTGCTCCTGCGTCGTGCCGGTCTTGCCATAGGTTGCGATCGGCAGCCGCGCGGCGGTGCCGGTGCCGTTGCGTACCGCCGACGCCAGCAGGTCGAGCATCGGGCCGCGCGACGGCCATGGCCGCACCGCGCTCACCGTCCGTGCAAGGTCGGCGACGAGGCTCGACCGGTGTTCGGCGAGCCCCGTCGCACGCACCGGATAGCGCCCGGCGCTGAGCGCGGCATAGGCCTGCGTCAGTTCGATCAGGCTCACCCCCGACGTGCCGAGCGCGATCGTCGGATTGTCGTCGAGCGGCGCGGTGATGCCGAGCTTGCGCGCCTCGCCGATCACCGCCTTAGTCCCGACCTGCTGCGTTAGCCGCGCGGCGGCGACATTGCTCGATGCGGCGAACGCAGTGGCGAGCGTCACCGCGCCACGGTAGCGCCCCTCGTCGTTCTTGGGCGACCAGTTGCCGATCGTTACCGGCCGGTCCTGCACGATGCTGTCGGGCATCGCGCCCGCGTCGAGCGCGGCCAGATAGACGAAAAGCTTGAACGCCGATCCGGGCTGGCGCAGGCCCTGCGTCGCGCGGTTGAACGGCGTCGCGGCATAGCCGGTGCCGCCGACCATCGCGACGACGCGGCCATCGGGGCGCATCGCAACCAGCGCCGCCTGGTGCACGCCCGCACCTTGCGCGCTGCGCAGCGCCTCGGTCACGGCGCGCTCGGCGTCGCGCTGCATCGCGCGGTCGAGCGTGGTGCGGATCACCGTGTCGCCGTAGCGCGGCGCGTCGCCGGGTTCGGCCGCCGCACGCGCCTCGGGCAGCACCCAGTCGGCGAAATAAGATCCGGTCGGCAGCACGCTGCGCCCTGGGCGGTAGCGCGCCGGGGCGGCGGCATCGGCGCGCTCGCGGCTGATCGCATGGGTTTCGACCATCGCGTCGAGCACGAGGTCGGCGCGGTCGCGCGCGTCGCTCAGATGGCGGCTCGGCGCGAGCCGCGAGGGGGCCTGCACCAGCCCGGCGAGCAGCGCCGCCTCGCCGAGCGTCAGTTGCCGCGGGTCCTTGTCGAAATAGGTCCGCGCGGCGGCGCGCAGGCCGTACGCACCGTCGCCGTAATAAACGCTCGACAGATAGCGCGACAGGATCTCGTCCTTCGACAGCCGCGCCTCGAGCCAGAAGGCGATGATGACCTCCTGCAGCTTGCGTTTCAGCGTGCGGTCGCCGGTCAGGAAGCTGGTCTTCGCCAGCTGCTGCGTCAGCGTCGAGCCGCCCTGCTTGGGGCCCGAACCGCGCAGGTTCGACCACAGTGCGCGCGCGATGCCGCGCGGATCGATGCCCCAGTGCGAATAAAACCGCCGGTCCTCGATCGCGATCAGCGCGGCGGGCACATAGGGCGGCAGCTCGGCGATGGTGACCGGGGCCTCCTTGTAATCGCCGCGCCGCGCGAACGGCCGCCCGTCGGCAGCGAGCAGCACGAGGCTCGGCTCGCGCCGCGGCTCGAGCGCGCGGCCGAGCGGCGCGGTGATCAGCAGCCATGCGAGCGTCACGACGAACAGCAGTGTCAGCGCGATCAGCAGCCCGCGCCAGTGCCGCCGGACGAAGCCGCGCGGACGCTGGCGTTGCTCCGGCGACGGCGGGATCAGCAGGTCGTCGAGTGCGCTGGTTCGGGTCGACGACCACATCGGATACGCCTTCGCTTTACTGTTCTACGACTACAACACACCTATGACTGGCACAAGGCGGTGCGACGCAAACCCGGCTTCTCTCCTCCCCATCAAGGGAGAGGCGTGGCTCACGCCCGCTCGCGCGTTGCGGTGAAGCGCAGCGCCTTTTCGCGCTGTTCGGTATAGTTCAGTTCCCACTGGTCGCGGGCCATGAACACCGGGGCGCCGTCGCGGTCCTCGGCCATCGCGCCGCGGTGGTTGTCGATGAACGTCTTGAGGTCGGCGGGGTCGTCGGCGGCGATCCAGCGCGCGGTGTCATAGGGCGACGGCTCGAGCCCGGCGGCGACGTTATACTCCGCCCCCAGTCGCGACACGAGCACGTCCAATTGCAGCTGCCCGACGACACCGATGATCCAGCCTGCGCCGATCAGCGGCTTGAACAGTTGCGTCACGCCTTCCTCAGCCATGTCGGTCAGCGCGCCACGCAGCTGCTTCGCCTTGGTCGGATCGCCGAGCTTCACCCGTCGCAGGATTTCGGGTGCGAAATTCGGGATGCCGGTGAAGCTCAACGGCTCGCCTTCGGTCAGCGTGTCGCCGACGCGCAGCACGCCGTGGTTGGGGATGCCGATGATATCGCCGGGGAACGCCTCGTCGGCAATTTCGCGGTCCTGCGCGAAAAAGAAGATCGGCGAGTTGATCGCGATGACCTTGCCCGTCGCCACCTGTTTCAGTTTCATGCCGCGCCGGAACTTGCCCGAGCAGACGCGCAGGAACGCAATGCGGTCGCGGTGCTGCGGGTTCATGTTCGCCTGCACCTTGAACACGAAGCCGGTGACGGCGGGCTCGTCGGGCTTCACGTCACGCGGGCTGGCATGCTGGATGCGCGGCGGCGGCGCATATTCGGCCAGCGCATCGATCAGCGCCTCGACGCCGAAATCCTTGAGCGCCGACCCGAACAGCACCGGCGTCAGTGCGCCCTTGCGGTACAGGTCGACATCGAGCGTCGCATAACCGCCGAGCGCCAGTTCGGCCTGCGCCTGCAACTGCGCGAGCTCGTCGGCGCTCATCGCCGCCGCAAGTCGTGGGTCGTGCAGCCCGTCCATCTGCACCGTCGTGCCCGCCGTCTTGCTGTCGCCCACCGGCGGCGTGAAGCGGTTGCGGCGCAAATCCCACAGCCCGCGAAACTGCC
>Ga0123338_10005605_pt1 | contig 10705 bp, 10 predicted proteins | sample grotaG_FD_89793 | JGI IMG/M metagenome (GOLD analysis project Ga0123338, IMG submission 89793) | Glacier valley bacterial and archeal communities from Borup Fiord, Nunavut, Canada, to study Microbial Dark Matter (Phase II) -... | ecosystem: Environmental > Aquatic > Freshwater > Ice > Glacier ...
CAATGTCGGACGTCACATAAATAATCGTAAATTTTCGTTAAAACTTGTTGACTCACACGCCACCTGTCGCCTACATGTTTTATTATGGTGACGTAACCATACGCTATGTGTCCCAAACAGCGTCCTTCTATCGCGCCCGTGCCGTGCCGCCTGGATCGACCCGACGTGGAGGTTCGCCATGCCTGTCAACCACACCATGCACCAGTTACCTGCGACAGCCCTGCCCACGGACTGCGCCGCCCTGCATACCCTGTGCATCTCGGAGCGCCGGGCGCCGCGCGGAACGTGCATCTTGCGTGCCGACGACACCGGGCCGCGGCTGCGGACGATAATCACTGGATGGGCCATACGCTGCCGCATGTTCAGCGACGGCCGGCGCCAGATCGTCGGCTTGCTCCTGCCCGGTGATGCGTTCGGCCTCGAAACCCTGTTCGAAGGCTTGCTGGACCACATGGTCTGGTCTGCTTCGGCCGTCACCTACGAAGTGCTCGACGGCGACGCCGCGGCCCAGCGGTTCGATGCCGACCCTCTGTTCCGCCGCTACTTGCTGCGCTTGCTCACCGAGGAGAAGGTGGCATCCGAGCGCTGGATGACCCAACTCGGGCGTTGCGATGCGGAGGAGCGGACGGCTTCCCTGCTGATGCAGTTGTACGAACGCCTATCTGTGCTGGGGCTTGCCACGTCCCGCCGCTTCCACCTGGAACTGACGCAGCAGGACCTGGCGGACGTGCTTGGCCTCCACCTGATCCACCTGAACCGCATCCTGTCCCGCCTGCGTGCCCGCGGGCTGATCCTGATGCACGGGCAGGACATCACGCTTCTGGACCTGGAAGGTTTGGCCGAGCTGGTCCCGATGGCAAGCCACATGGGCCGGCTCACCAGCATGTGCTGACCTGTGTCAGCGGCGGCTTATCCGAGCGGCTCCGCCTGCACGCCCATTGTGGCGGCCAGGCGGTCCAGCCGGCGCTGGATCGCGTCACCGGCAAAGACGCCGCTACCTTCCGCCAGGCGCAGGGACACGCGGCCTGGAATCACCCGCAGGCTGGCGCCCGCCAGCAGCGCCGGGGTGCCGGCGGACAAGGTGTAAGCCAGGCGGAGCGCCGTACCCAGTACCTCGGCCTGCGCCGCGGCGGCCGGATCCAGCAAGCTGCGGGCGGGATGCAGGAAGGGCGCATCCGGCTCGGCCTCGTAGCGCAGCGCCATCGTGAGTGCCAGGGCCGCGCGGTCGGGATGGGCCAGCGCGATGCCGGGTTGGCGCAGGATGCGCAGGAAGGCTTGCTCCGCCCGGTAGTCCGGATGGTCGTGGCTGCCCACGTCGGACATCCAGCACGCGGCCTCCCGCAGGCGGGCGGCAGCGGCACTTTCCCCAGGGAACAGCGGGGCCGTCCAAGCCACTAGCGCCGGGGGCAGGCGGGTATCGCGGCCATACTGGGCCGCGATCTCGTGCCCGGCGGCAAGGACCGGGTCCAGCATGCGGACCGACGCGGGGACGTGCTGCATGAACCAGCCCTCACGGATGCCGTTGGCGCTGAACACCACCCGGCGCGCCCCCGTCCGACGCAACAGGTGCCGCAGCACGGTCGCGGCAAAGGGCAGGTCCTCGGTCCGGCGGCGGGGTGCGCCCGCGATCCGCTCCCCGCTCCGCCGCAGCGGCATCAACAGGGACGCCGCCAGCTCCCGCGCGTCCGCCTGGTCCAGGGTGTAGTGATGCACGATGGACAGGGGGTAGCCGACCGCCTGCATGTGGACCCGGGCCAGCGCCCGCCAGGCGCCACCGACCAGGTAAAGGTCGCGGCCTGCCCCGTCCGGTAGCCACGTGACGGCGGCAAGGTCGGCTTCCGCCACCATGCGGGCGCGGTCCAGGTCGCCCTCCGCCCGGTCGGACAGGCGGATCACGCCCAGGCCCAGGCTGGTGCTGTTGCGGACCCGGCCGCCCTCGATCCGCACCAGCTCCAGCGACCCGCCGCCGATGTCGGCCACGATGCCGTCCGCGCCGGGGATGCCGCACAGCACGCCGGCGCAGGACAGCGCCGCCTCCTCCTGCCCCGACAGCACGCGGATGGGGACGCCGGGCATGCGGGCCTGCAGGGAGCCTACGAACTCCGCGCCGTTGCTGGCATCCCGCACGGCGGCGGTGGCCAGCACCTCGAACGGGTCGGCGCCCATCGCCCGGGCGATGGCGTTGTAGCGGGCCATGACGCGGAGGGCGAGGACTACTCCGGCCTCGTTCAGCCGTCCGGTTGTTTGCAGGCCGCGGCCCAGGCGCAGCACCGCCTTCTCGTTGAAGATCGCGACGGGGTTGCGCCCCAGCCCCTCGAACACCACAAGCCGGACGGAGTTGGAGCCGAGGTCCACGATGGCCGAACGCGGGGCCGAAGGGGCGGCGTTTTGCGCCAGGACGGAGTGGATCGGGGTGTCCGGCATGGGCTAGTCCTGGTTGACCCGGTCCTGCCGCCGGTGGCCGTTGTCCTGAAGCACGCCGCCGTGCAAGGCAGTGCCGCGGCCGGACAGGGACGGGTTGGTCATGAAGTACTCGTGCGCCGACACCGGGCGGTTGCCCGCCGCCAGCCGCCGCCAGGCACCATCTTCCCCAAGCTCCCAAGATTGCAGGGTGTCGCGCAGGTTCACCACCATGATCTGCTCCAGCACCTGGGCGTGGACGGTGCGGTTGTGAATGGGCACCAGGGTCTCCACCCGCCACTCCATGTTGCGCGCCATCCAGTCGGCGCTGCTGATGAACAGGGTGGCGTGGCGGCTGGGCAGGCGGTGTCCGCTGCCGAAGGCGTAGATGCGGGCGTGCTCCAGAAAGCGGCCGACGATGCTTTTCACCCGGATGTTGTCGGACAGGCCGGGCACGCCGGGGCGCAGGCAGCAGATGCCGCGGATGATGCACATGACCTTCACCCCGGCGCGCGATGCGTCGTACAGCCGGTCAATCAACTGGTCGTCCACAAGGCTGTTCATCTTGAGCCAGATCGCGGCGGGGCGCCCGGCGTGGGCATGGGCGATCTCGGCGTCAATCAGCCCCTCTAGCGTGCTGCGGGTGGTCAGCGGGCTGAACGCCAGGCTGTCCATGCGCTCCGGCTGGGCGTAGCCGGTCATGTAGTTGAACAGCCGCGCGCTGTCCCGGCACAGGTCGGGGTCGGACGTGAAGAAGCTCAGGTCGGTGTAGATGCGCGCGGTGATCGGGTGGTAGTTGCCGGTGCCGAAATGCGCGTAGCTGCGCATGGACCCGCCCTCCCGCCGGACGACCAGGGACAGCTTGGCGTGGGTCTTCAGCTCCATGAAGCCATAGACGACCTGGACGCCGGCGGCCTCCATCGTGCGGGCCAGGCGGATGTTCGCTTCCTCGTCGAAGCGGGCGCGCAGCTCGATCATGGCGGTGACGGACTTGCCGGCCTCCGCGGCCTCGATCAAGGCTTTGACGATGGGGCTGTCGCGGCTGGTGCGGTACAGCGTCTGCTTGACCGCGACGACGTTGGGGTCTGCCGCGGCCTGGCGCAGGAACTGCACGACGACGTCGAAGCTCTCGAACGGGTGGTGGACGATGATGTCCTTGGCGCGGATGGCGGCGAAGCAGTCGCCGGCGAAGTCGCGGATGCGCTCGGGGAAGCGCGGGGTGTAGGGCGGGAACAGCAGGTCCGGGCGGTCGTCCACGATCATCTGCTTCAGGTCGGCGGCGCCCAGCAGGCCCTGCTGGATCACCACCTCCTCGCCAGGGATTGCTTGGTCGTCCACGCCCAGTTCGTCAATCACCAGGTCGCGCAGGTCGTCGGGCATGGCGGCATCCACGGACAGGTGGATGGCCACGCCCCGGCGGCGGCGCTTCAGCGCGGTCTCGTAGGAGCGCACGAGGTCTTCCGCCTCCTCCTCGAACTCGACACCGGTGTCGCGGATCAGGCGGAACATGCCCTTGGCGAGCATCTCGAAGCCTGGGAACAGGCGGCCTAGGAACAGGCTGACCAGGTCCTCCAGCAGCACGAAGCGGATGTGACCGGCACCGCCGGCGTCAGTAGGGTGCCGGGCGGGCAGGCGGATGAAGCGCTCGACCTGGCTGGGCAACGGGATCAAGGCGTTCATGCTGTGCCCGTCCGCCGGCCGGTGCAGCCGAAGCACCTTGACCAGGCCCATGTTGGGGATGAACGGGAAGGGATGGGCCGGGTCAATCGCCAGCGGCGTGAGCACGGGGAACACGCGCTCCATGAACCAGGCGTCGAGCCAGGCCAGGTCGTCCGGGGACAGGGCTGCGGCGTCGCACAGCTCGATCCCGGCGCCGTGCAACTGGCCGCGCAGGTCCAGCCAGACCTGCTGCTGCTTGGCGATCAGCGCCTGGGCACGGGGTTGGACTTTGCCGAGCTGTTGCGCGGGGGTGCAGCCGTCCGCGCTGAGCGCCGTGACGCCCGCCTTGGCCTGGCCGATCAGCCCGGCAACGCGGACGCTGAAGAACTCGTCCAGGTTGGAGGCGCTGATGGAGACGAAGCGCAGGCGCTCCAGCAGGGGGTGGCGGCGGTTCTCGGCCTCCTCGACGACGCGGTGGTTGAAGTCGAGCCAGGAGAGCTCGCGGTTGATGAAGCGGTCGGGGCTGTCCGGGGCCATCGCTTCGGCTGGTGCGGCGGGGCTTATCCGGTTCATGGGTGAAGTCCTTGGGTTCGGGGCCACCGAGCCGGGTTTGGGTGCGGCATGGCGCCGTGCCGACCGGGCCATGTCTAAAACAATCCCGGGCCGGACGGCCAGGCGTCGGCGGCGTCGGTATCGGAAGTGTCATGGATAAGGTCCGCCAGCGCCGCGGCCGCCAGCGCCCGCGTGACGGGCGTGCCGGCGGCCAGCGCGGCGCGGTCCAGCCGGGCCGCGGCCTCCCGCATCGTGGCCGCGGTCCGGGGCAGGCGGGCCAGCAGCCAGTCCTGCACCGCGTCGGGCACCACAAGCTGACGGTCGGACAGCAGCCGGGCCAGTAGCGTGCGCAGGAAGGCGTCGTCGGCCGCGCGCAACTCTACGGCCGTCGTGGCACGCAGGCGGCTGGCCAGGTCCGGCAGGCGGGTGGACCAGCGGGCGGGCGGGGCCTGCGCGGCGAGCAGGACGGGGTGGCAGGCCTCGGCGGCGGCGTTCAGGAGGTGCAGCAAAGCATGTTCATCCGTGGCCAGGTCGGCATCGTCCACGGCCACCGGACCACAGGGCCAGTGCGGGGTGGCCGCGGGCAGCAGGGTGGCGCGGTGCTGCCCGGCCCAGACGTGCAGCAGGTGCGTCTTGCCGGCGCCGGCCTCCCCCCACAGCACCAGGCGTCCGGCGGGCCAGCCGGCGGGCCGCGCCAGCCAAGCCAGTGCCGCCCCCGCGCCGGGGCCAGGCAAGAAGTCGGCGGCGGTGAAGCCGGGCGCATGTACAAAAGGAAGCGCAAGCTGGCGGACAGCGGTCATCCGCCTGCTGGCGGGTCAAGATACAAAGGACTTGACAGGTAGCGCCGCAGCCAGAACCGCAGCAGCACCCCCAGCGCCGCTGCTACCGGCACGGCCATCAGCACGCCCAGAAACCCGAACGCCGCGCCGCCTGCGAACAGCGCGAAGATCACCCACACCGCATGAAGCTCCACCCGGTCCCCCAGAAAGCGCGGGTAGATCACGTAGCCCTCCAGCAACTGCCCGGCCACGAACACGCCTCCCACCGTCGCCACCCCCGTCCAGGTCGGAAACTGCGCCATCGCCAGGCCGAGGCTCGCCACGCCGCCGGTGATGGTGCCGACATAGGGGATGAAGGAGAGCAGCCCGGCGCTGAGGCCCACGATCAGGCCGAGGTCCAACCCGACCGCGGACAGCCCCAAGGCGTAGAACATCGCCAGCGCCACGCAGCACAGCGCCTGGCCGCGCAGCCAGGCCGACAGGATGCGGTCCACCTCCCGCGCCTGCGCCCGCAGCACGCCGGCGTAGCGCCGGGGCAGCCAGCTATCTACCCGCGCCACCGCCCGCCGCCAGTCCCGCAGCAGGTAGAACGCGACCACCGGCGTCACGACCATCAGGGACAGCACATTGAACAGCGCAAAGCCGCCGCCGACGATGCGGCTGAGCGCGCCGGCGACGAAGGCCAGCATGGCGCCGGCCTGGCCGCCGACCAGGTCCCGCAGCTTCTCGTCAACGAAGTCGGACCCAAGGCGCTCCTGCAGGTGGCTGATGACCTCGCCGGCCCACAGCCGCACGGCATAGACGTAGGACGGCACCCGGCCGATCAGCAGGCCGACCTGCGCCAGCACCAGCGGATACAGCAGCAGCGCGAACAGCAGGCAGGCGGCGACCAGCGCCACGACCATCAGCATGGCCGCCATCCCGCGCGGCATCCCGGCCCGGGTCAGCCGCGTGGTGGGCGGGTCCAGGAAGTAGGCGATGCCGGCCGCCACGACGAAGGGCAGCAGGATGGACGCGAACAGGTGCAGCGCCAGGTAGGCCGCCACCAGCAGGCCCGCCAGCAGCCCTATGCGCTGCATCCGCGTAGCGGTCCGGACCGGGGCGGGCAACACGCCAGGGGGCATGGATGTGGGCAGGCCCGCCAGCGGCGGGGTGGGGCGGGGCAGGTCGAGCATGGTCATCGTGGCCCTTGATACCCTCCGTTCCCCGGCGGGCGCGACGCCCGCCACACGTACACGACGCCCGATGCCAGCGTCGTCGCGGCGGCCAGCCACAGCAGGGCTGTCCGCAGCCCCGGCGCCTGCAGGCCGAGCGATTCCAAGCCGAGCATCGCGCACACCAGGAGGATTTGCACCGCCGTGTTGGCCTTGCCCAGCATCAACGGACGGATGCGTATGGGCCGGCCGCGCCACCACATCGCGGCGATGCCGCCCAGTATCACCAGGTCCCGCCCGACCACCAGCGCCGCCATCCAGCCCGGCACCAGCCCGGTGACGGCCAGGGCTACGAACATGCCGACCAGCAGCGCCTTGTCCGCCGCCGGGTCCATCCAGGTGCCCAGCACGCTGCCGCCGTGGCGCCGGGCCAGCCAGCCGTCCAGGGCATCCGATGCGCCCGCCAGCGCGAACATCGCCAGCGCCCATGCAATTTTCTGATCCAGCACCAGCCACACCGCCACCGGCACCGCGCACAGCCGGCCGAAGGTGATGGCGTTCGGCAGGTTCAGCACCGCCCCGCCCCAGCCGTGCGTTGCCGTCGCCGGGCCGCTGTGGTTGTGTCCGCCGACTTGTTCCGGACGCTGCATGGCCCGGACCCTAACGCATCTGCGCCGGGAACGCATCCGGACGCCGCACGAGGCCCCCCGCCATGACACATCCTGCATGACCCACCCGCCGCAAGGTGCCACCTACCGCCAGGCCGGCGTGGACATCGCGGCCGGGGATGCCCTGGTGGACCGCATCAAGCCGCTTGCCCGTGCCACTGCGCGCCCCGGCGTGATGGGCGGGCTGGGCGGCTTCGGCGCGCTGTTCGACCTGAAGGCAGCCGGCTTCACAGACCCTGTGCTGGTCAGCAGCACGGACGGCGTCGGCACCAAGCTGCGCCTGGCCATCGAGACCGGGCGGCATGGCACGGTCGGCATTGACCTCGTGGCCATGTGCGTCAACGACCTGGTGGTGCAGGGCGCGGAGCCGCTGTTCTTCCTGGACTACTTCGCCACGGGTGGCCTGGACGTGGACCAGGCGGCGTCCGTCGTGGCCGGCATCGCCGAGGGGTGCCGCCAGGCTGGCTGCGCCCTGGTGGGCGGGGAAACGGCGGAGATGCCCGGCATGTACGCCCCGGGCGACTACGACCTGGCCGGCTTCAGCGTCGGCGCCGCCGAGCGCGGCGCGCTGCTGCCGGCCGGCGTGCAGGCCGGCGATGCGCTGATCGGGCTGCCCAGCAGCGGTGTCCATAGCAACGGCTTTTCCCTCGTGCGTCGGCTTGTCGAGATGTCCGGCGCGCAGCTGGACGCGCCCGCGCCGTTTGCGCCTGGCCTGACGCTAGGGGAGGCGCTGATGACGCCGACCCGCATCTACGCCGCACCGCTGCTGGCGCTGCACCGGGCCGGGCTGCTGCGGGCGGCGGCGCACATCACCGGCGGCGGCCTGCCTGGCAACGTGCCCCGCATGTTGCCGGACGGGCTGCATGCGGAACTGGACGCGGGCGCCTGGCCGCTGCCGCCCGTGTTCCGCTGGCTGGCGCGGGCCGGCGGCGTTGCGGACGCGGAGATGCTGCGGGTGTTCAACTGCGGGCTGGGCATGGTGCTGGCCGTGTCCGACCGGGACGCGGCGCTGGCGCTGCTGGCATCGTTGGGGGAAGACGCGCATGTCGTAGGCCAGGTCGTCAGTGGGGACGGCCCGGCGGAGGCGCGCGTCGCCGTGCCCGAGGGCTGGCTGGCGTGAGGGGCTGTCCGCCCCCTCTGCCTCCGGGGTCAAACCGTGAAACGGTTTACAGCGGGACGGTTTACAGCGGGGGTGACGGGGTTTTGGCTGCGGAGCCGGGCGCGTCCGTTGCAGCCGGACCAACGTTGCTTTGCGCCACGGACCGCGCTTGCCCGCCCCTTCACCCCAACCGTAAGCCGTTTCACGGTTCGACCCCGAGGGGAGAGGGGACAGGACCGGCATGAGTCCGCCCGTCCGCACTGCGGTCCTCATCAGCGGACGGGGCAGCAACATGGTGTCGCTGCTGGATGCCGCGGCGGAGCCGGGCTACCCGGCCGAGATCGTGCTGGTGCTGTCCAACCGGCCGGACGCCACCGGGCTGGGCCACGCCCGGGCGCGCGGAGTCGAGGCGTTGTGCGTGGACCACCGCCTCCACGGCCGTGACCGCGCGGCGCACGAGGCAGCGCTCCAGGCCGCCCTGCAGGCCCGCGGCATCGGGCTGGTGTGCCTGGCCGGCTACATGCGGCTGCTGACGCCGTACTTCGTGAACGCCTGGGCCGGGCGGATGCTCAATATCCATCCCAGCCTGCTGCCGGCCTTTCCCGGCCTGGACACCCACGCCCGCGCGTTGGCGGCCGGCTGCAAGCTGCATGGCTGCACCGTCCACCTGGTGACGGAGGCCGTGGACGCCGGCCCCATCCTGGCCCAAGCCGCCGTCCCCGTGCTGCCCGGCGACGACGCGGATTCCCTGGCTGCCCGTGTGCTCCGGCAGGAACACTTGCTGTATCCCCTCGCGCTGCGCCTCTTTACGGCGGGACTGGCCGGGCGGTCTGACGCCGCTGCAAGCTTGCAAAACCCCCTGCCGCCCTTGCCCGGGCCTGCCACCGGGACGTAGAACCGGGTAACAGAACGAGGCGCATCATGGCATCCATGGACACCGCAAGCACGGGACCTGCGAGTACGGAACCTGCAAACACGGGCATTTTGAACTCAGGCAATGCGGAAACACGCGCTGCGGACACAGCCAACGCGGACACAGCCAACGCGGACATGGGCAACGTGGACATGGGCAACGCGGACCTGCACACTGCGAACACGGGCCTAGCCGACATGGGCACTGCAAACACGGGCACAGCCGGCACGGCCACGGCGGCAAATCCCCGCCAGAACTTCGGCGCCGCCGTGCCGCCGGCACCCTCAAGCCCCGCCAACACGGAAGTGCCGGCCGCCGGGATTGACGAGGCGTTCCTCGCCGACCGCAATATGTTCTGGTCCCGGTTCACCACGTTCACGACCGGGGCGGTGATCGCCGTGGTTGCATTGCTGATCGGCATGGCGATTTTCCTGCGGTAGGCCTTGCTTTCCCCCGCGGGCTTGAGCCGCGACGCGGACCAGGGCCGGGGCAAGGAGGGTGGCAAGCGCCGCCTCGTCTGGTAGAGAGCCATAGTCTTTCCATGCGCGCGCTTGGGCGGCGCTGAAGCTCCGTTTCAGCCCGTTCCTTCCGCGGATGGAAGTTGGCCAGGCTGGACCGGAGCGCCTCACGGCTTGTAGCCTGCCGCGGTGTCCGTACCGCACCCTGCTGCCGTCCGCGTCCTGGCCGTCCTGCGCCGGGCAGGGCGCATGGTGGTGGACGTGCTGCTGCCGCCGCACTGCCTGACCTGCGACAGCCCAGTGAGCGCGCCCGGCCAGTTCTGCCTCGCCTGCTTCGCCCGCACCGGCTTCGTCACCGCTCCCCTGTGCGACTGCTGCGGCGTGCCGTTCGAGGCCGCGGGGCAAGGCGGGCTGGACTCGGTGTGCGAGGGATGCCGGCTGCGTCCCCCACCCTGGGGCGCCGCCCGCGCCGCCTTGCGCTACGACGACCAGGCCCGGCGTATCCTGATGCCGTTCAAGTACGGGGACCGGGTGGAGGTCGCCCGGGCGCTTGCGCCGCACATGGCGCGGGCCGGCGGCGCCCTGCTGCGACAGGCGGACCTGCTGGTTCCCGTGCCGCTGCACCGCCGCCGGCTGCTGTCCCGGCGCTACAACCAGGCGGCGCTGCTGGTGCAGGCGCTGTCCCGGATATCCGGGCGGCCCGCGGTCCTGGACGGGTTGCAGCGGGTGCGGCCCACGGCTTCGCTGGGCCTAAGCTCGGCGGCGCAGCGGCGGGCGGAGGTGGCCGGGGCGTTCCGGGCCAGGCCGTCCCGCCTGGCGATCCTGGCCGACGCCCGGGTGCTGCTGGTGGACGACGTGCTGACCTCCGGCGCCACGGCGGAGGCCTGCGTGCGCGCGTTGCTGGCGGCGGGCGTGGCGCGGGTGGACGTGCTGGCGGCGGCGCGCGTGCCGGACCCGCGGATGGGCTGACCCGCGGATGGGCTGACCCGCGGGTGGGCTGACCGGCGCACGGGCTGACCCACG
>Ga0123338_10005610_pt1 | contig 10698 bp, 6 predicted proteins | sample grotaG_FD_89793 | JGI IMG/M metagenome (GOLD analysis project Ga0123338, IMG submission 89793) | Glacier valley bacterial and archeal communities from Borup Fiord, Nunavut, Canada, to study Microbial Dark Matter (Phase II) -... | ecosystem: Environmental > Aquatic > Freshwater > Ice > Glacier ...
CAAGAGATTCCAGTTTTTGATTTTTCAGGAGTTCGTTTTGCGTCATCCGCTGCTCTGTAACATCTTCCCCGGAAAACAGCACACCACTAATTCCGTTGTCATCATGCAGAAGCGTGTTGTGAAAGGCGATGAGTCTTTCTTCGCCATTTTGGTTGATAACCGAGTTTTCATAGAACTCGACAGGAGTAATCTCTCCGGCAAGTTGGAGTGCAAAGACCGTTTTCACCTTTTCTTGACAGTTTTCAGGAAGGCACACATCAAACCAGTTCTGCCCTATCAACTCATTGTCACTATAACCGAGAATTTCGGAGCCTTTCTTGTTTATCATGACGATATCACCAGCTCTGTTCAGGGCACAGAACATGACTCCAGCGATGTCCAGGTAGCGCTGGGCGGTCTCCTTTTCATGGACAACCGCTTCAAGCGCCAGTTGGCGCTCCGTTATATCACGGGCGACGCCGATTACGCCGGCTATATGTCCTAAAGCATCATAAAATGGGGTTTTGAGTACTTCAACAAGGGCCTTACGCCCATTGGCATGAACGATCCACGGTTTTAGTGTCTGGGGAGTGCCAGACGCCATGACCTGAGAATCCGATTCGATGTATTTTCTGACCAGCTCTTGATTGGAGATAAAATCCATGTCGCGGTGACCGATAATTCGATCCTTTGGCAGGCCGATGTAACGTGATGCATAGGCTTCATTACAACCGAGGAAGATACCGTTTTTATCTTTAAAGAAAATAAAGTCGGAGATGGAATCAAGTATGGTCTGCAAAAAGCGCTGATCTTCTTCACGCTTAAGTGCCAATTGCTGGTAGGCGGAAATATCTTCAAGAATGCCCAGAACATAATCGATAGCGCCGTCAGGGTGGCGGACGCAGCCAACTGAAAGATTGGAGTGGACAATCATGCCATCTTTACGAATTATCCGTTTTTCTATGGAATAGTTGTCAATTCCACCTGACAGGAGGAGATTGAACTTTTCAAGCTCCATGGGGAGATCTTCCGGATGTGTGAGGTCTACCCATGATTTGGTTACCAGCTCTTCACGGTTATAGCCCAGCATCTGGCATAGTTTATCGTTTACCTGCAGCCAGCCCTTCTCGGGTGATGTTATTGCCATACCAATCAATTGGCTTTCAAAGAAAAGACGCGTCCGCTCATTGCTCTTGCGTAATTCTTCCTCCGCCTGCTTACGCTCAGTAATGTCAATAACATTCCAGAGTACACTCGCCTCGCCATTAGGCAGCTGCATCTTAACACCTGCAAAGAAGCACCATAAAACCGTACCGTCCTTGCGTCGCCAGGGGTAATCAGTACTGGCAAGAGGAAGTCCATCCTTGGCCTCCTGGAAGCAAGGCGCCCAATCCTCATAATGTTGCTGATCAATATGCAGAACCTGAGCACTTTGCCCCACCAGTTCATCATGGCCGTAGCCGAACAGGTTGCAAAACTGACCATTTACCTGCAGGATTTGTCTGGTGGAGGAGACAATAAGCATGCCGGAACCATTTACCTCAAACAGACTTTGCAGATGACTGCGCTCTGCAGCCAACTCATCCTCTGTCTGCTTACGGTCGCTGACGTCAGTCAGATTCCAGACAACTCCGGTATCACCATCAGGCATTACCAGTGCCCCACCGGAGATGACAGCCCAGAACGCACTCCCATCCTTGCGGCGATACTGGTATTCAATCTGTACCATCGGTTCATCCGCATGGGCGCTGGCGAACCACTGTCCGAATCGCTCAAACTGTGCCCGATCAAGATGCATAATCTCTGCACTTTGGCCTATCAGTTCATCCCGGCTGTAGCCGTACATTTCGCACAACCGCCGGTTTACCTCAACAATCCTACGGTCTGACGACACGATGAGAATGCCGGCCGTGGTGCGTTCCAGCATGTCATGCCAGAATTTAGCCTGCCTCTGCAGACGGCGGTTCTGCATATGGGATACCAGCAATAGACCGATCATTAAAATAATGACAATTGTAAAAGAAAGGATAAGCACCGGAACCTCGTTATTCATTATCCACTCATGTAATTAATATCTAATATCAGATTTATTACATCGTCGTGGAAAGTCTGTAACTATTCAGAACAAAGGACTATTAGGTATTTACAAGGCGGAGCAATACCTGTTTGTATATTACGCGGAGTCACAATATCCATCACATGCGCCCGAGTATTCCTAGCTACCAATTGCAACAATGTCAAGAGTCAATTCGAGAGTTTCGGAGTGTGACATCTCTCATTCTATGCAAGAGTTTGGCTTACTTAGCATGAACCTTTATGGTTAGCAAAAACACATAGTTGTAAGTTTAAGGCCTCTGGGGGGCACCAGAAGAGAAGGGGTGACTTGAACACCCCGTGATCATGGTATGTCGCGTGATGAATGAGGCGACAATATTGATCTTGCGCATGATGTAATCTAACCGTTCCTAGAGTCAAGCAGATTAACGGGAGTGAAGCACAGCGGCGCAGTAGCGCGAGGTTCATCTGCCATCGGATGGTTAACCACTTTCATTAATGTTGTTCAAATAATGCTAAACGGACACCGAGTGCTATAAGTATTGAGCCGAGAAGGCGGTCGAGCCAGACAGAAGTTTTGCGATGTTGTCTGAAGAAACCTGAGGTTCGTGAAGCTGCAACAACAAATAAGGATTCGACAGGTATTGCAACAAAGATAACCAGCGCACCAAGCCCAACCAGTTGAAGGGATGGGTTGCCATGGTCAGGTCTAACGAACTGAGGCAGAAACGCCATGAAAAAGATGGCGACTTTGGGATTAAGCACATCCACCAAGATACCCTGGCGATATGCTTGTGCTGGGGTTAGTTTTGGTCCCTTGTTCAAGGGGAGATCAAAGTTTACTCCTCGTGATCGCAGTGCCTGTATTCCCAGATAAGCCAAATAGGCAGCACCAATATACTTTATAACAGTAAACGCATTAGCAGAAGCCATCAGGATAGTAGAAAGGCCGAAAGCTACTCCGAGGACGTGTATAAGTGCGCCTGTCCAAAGCCCTGCGGCTGATGCCAGGCCAATTTTTGTGCCATGGGCGATGCTTCTTGAAATTATATAGATCAGATCTGGGCCTGGCGAGATACTTAACGCGAATGCTGCGCCAAAGAAGAGCATCCAGTAAGTGAAGTCAGTCATTTATTGTCTCCAGTTGTGGTTAACGGGTAACGATAACCTGCGGTGGCAAGAATTTGCGTTATCTGCCGCAATACAGGTTTTGTCTGTTTAAACCACAGTTCATAAAAAACTGGCCGGCTCTTTACGAATGCTGCAGTTTTTGATCAGCATCGCGCGTTTTGCTTCGATCATTGGATCCTTTAGCTCTCTCGCACTCTCAGGGCAGTATTTGACGCAGGCGCAACACATGATGCAGTTCTCCGCATCAGTTGTGACCTCACCATCCATCTTGATGACAAAGGTTGGGCAAACTTTGGCGCAGGTGCCGCAAAGAGTACATAGGTCACTGTTGGTCTCGGGGGCGATTCCACCCAGCGGGACTCTATCCCTGTAGGGCACGTTGCCAGGAATCTCCGCGCCTGGCTTACCAATCTTTTCCTGTAGTTCCTTCGCGATATTTACTCCAAATTCTTTCGCCTTTTGCAGATCAGCAGCATCGGGGCGGTTGGCGGCAATTGGCTGTTGGTTTGTTGAATAAGAATGCTCCCCAATAAAGGCGCCGGCAGCGATCACCACAAACCCTCTGGAGACAACAACATCCCGCAGCTCAACAAGCGCATCCTCGAATGCGCGGTTGCCATAGAGGGCTACCAGCACGGCAGGAATACCGACCGCTGAAATCTTTTCTATTCGGTTCAGGAAAACTTCCGGGACACGCCCCGCGTAGACCGGAGTGCCGATGATGGCAAGACAATCGACAAATTGCCTGTCAAGACCTGGCTCCATCAGTGTTAGGTCGTAATGTTCAATATCGAGGATATTGATCCCTGCCGCAATTTGTTCAACAATTTTCTTAGTTGTTTTAGTTGGGGAAAAATAGATCAGTTTGGTTTTGGATATCATATTTCCTCTCGATTCTCAGGTGTCTATCACCAAAGCTCACGATCCAGGTACACCGGCGTAACTTTTTCGATAGACAGGGCTGGTAATGTCTGTAGCGCTATTTAATTAATTAGTTCAATATATTTCATTTAAACGGGCGGGGAAAATCACCGGCGAGCTACTAATATAGAAAGTTGAATAACTAACGTAAAGAGAAATTAGTAAATGATATATATGAGTGAACGGGTAGGGGGGTAATGTGCTTAAGACCGTTAATTCTCTATTGACAAAAAATGACGGGTGCTGTTCTATACTTTTTTTGCAAGCTTGCCGATTACTGGTATAGGTACAACATAGTCGTTAAAAACTCCTGGAGGAAAACAATGAACCCATTGGCACAAGAACTGAACGATCTGCTTACCCAGCACAGCCCGCATGTCTTAGAAATGCTGTCAGATCTTGGAAAGAATATGTTCTTTCCGAAGGGAATTCTGACCCAATCGGCCGAAGCCAAGGATAAAGCCCACAAATATAACGCCACCATCGGCATCGCCACCGAAAACGGCGGCCCGATGTTCCTGCAGTGCATTCAGGACAAGCTGTCCGCCTTTGACCCCAAGGACATCTATCCCTATGCCCCGCCAGCTGGCAAGCCGGAACTGCGCTCACTGTGGCGTGAAAAGATGCTGCGGGAAAACCCCAGCCAGAACGGCAAACACTTCAGCAATCCCATCGTTACCAATGCGCTGACCCACGGCCTCTCCATCGTTTCCGACCTGTTCATCGACAAGGGCGATCACCTGATCCTTCCAGACATGCTCTGGGGCAATTATAACCTGACCTTCGGCACCTGCAGTGGCGCAATCGTCAAAAAACACCCGACTTTCACCGTAACCGGCGGCTATGACGTTGACGCCTTCAAAGCGGTTCTTAAAAACACTGCCGAAGAAAAAGGCAAAGCTGTTGTCCTGCTCAACTTTCCCAACAACCCGAGCGGCTACACCCCTACCGTTGCTGAGGGTGATGCCATTGTGGCAGCTATCAAGGAAGTCGCCGAAGCCGGCTGCAACATCGTCGCCGTGGCCGATGACGCCTACTTCGGGCTCTTTTACGAGGACAGCCTCAAGGAATCACTGTTTGGCAAACTCGCCAACCTCCACCCGCGCATCCTGGCGATCAAGCTGGACGGCGCAACCAAAGAAGAGTTTGTCTGGGGCTTCCGTACCGGCTTCATCACCTTCGCCGATGGCAACGAATATGAAAATACACCGGTTATGACAGCTCTTGAAAAGAAGGCGATGGGCATCATCCGTGCGCGCATCTCCAACTGTCCGCACCCTTCCCAGACCTTTGTCATCGAGGCGCTCCGTTCGCCACAGTTCTTGGCCCAGAAGGAAGAGAAGTTCCAGGTCATGAAGGGGCGTGCCCTGAAAACCAAGGAAGTGCTGGGTAACGCCAAATACGAAAAAGCCTGGGATTATTACCCGTTCAACTCCGGCTACTTCATGTGTTTGAAGCTGAAAACGGTGGAAGCCGAAAAACTGCGCCTCCATCTGCTGGATAAGTACGGCGTCGGTGCCATCTCCATCACCAAGACCGACCTGCGCATCGCCTTCTCCTGCATCGCCGAGGAGAATATTCAGGAACTGTTCGACATCATCTTCCAGGGAGTTCAGGATCTGGTCTGAGCCACTGATTGACCTGATGATCGATTGAAACTAAAAAGGGCCCACATTATGTGAGCCCTTTTTTTGTGCCTGGTTGAAACAGCAGCAATTAGCGGAAGTAGAACCGTGCTCCTATGGCCCCGTTGATGTCGAACTTGGTGTCGGGGACAATGTCAAGAACTGGTACGATCTCGGCAAATACATCGACCGGCGCTTTTGCAAAGATATAGGAGATGCCGAACGGAACGCGGACACCAAGCAGCGTGTCGTTATTGTTGCGCCCACTCCTGTTGTCGTTGTTTTCAAACTTGATTCTTGCGCCAATACCGTAATAAACCGGCAGCCTCTTACCAACCGTTACGTCGCTCAGTACTCCGAAATTGTGAATCAGATAGTCAGCGTGAAGTTGAAAACTGTCATTCTCCGAGAATGACCAGGCAGCCGCTGCATCAATGGCCTGATCCTGACTTATCCATTTCTTGACGCTTATCCCGGTCGGTTCGCCAAGGATGGCTCCGACCCCTATGCCGTCCTCCGCACCCGCCACTGTAGTTACAGCCAGGAGTGCCGCTATTACCAAACTTGTTATTCTTGATTTCATGTAATCTCCTCTCGAATAAACCACGGTTGTTATTGTTAATACACACCACTGGTCGTACCGTCAGCTCTTGATAGAGAGCGCCCCGTTTTCCAACTCCACCCTCAATGTTCCCCCTTCAAGTACTTCGCCGCCGATAATCGCCCTGGCAACCCTGGTTTCCAGTTCGCGTTGCAGATAGCGTTTGAGCGGCCTGGCACCGTAGACCGGATCATAGCCAGCCTTGGCTATAAAGCTGAGAGCTTCCTTGCTAATCTCAAGTGTTATGCGCTGATCTTTCAAGCGCTGCTTAAGCTGCTCTGCCAACAGATCGGCAATTTTCATCACCTCATCGATATGCAGCGGTTTGAAAAGCACGATGTCATCGACACGGTTCAGAAATTCGGGACGGAAACCGGCTTTGAGTTCGTTCATGACGCTTTTGCGTGCGTCTTCCCTGATGTCGCCGTTAGCTGTGATCCCCTCCAACAGAAATGATGAGCCGATGTTGGAAGTCATGATGATGACGGTATTCTTGAAGCTGACCGTCCGACCATGGCTGTCGGTTACCCGCCCGTCATCCAATATCTGCAGTAGGATGTTGAACACGTCCGGGTGAGCTTTTTCAATTTCGTCGAAAAGAAGTACGCTGTAGGGTTTGCGCCTGACCGCCTCGGTTAGCTGTCCACCCTCCTCATAGCCGACGTAGCCGGGGGGGGCGCCGATAAGGCGCGAGACAGCAAATTTTTCCATGTACTCGGACATGTCGATGCGCACCATGTTCTCTTCGGAATCGAACAGCGCCTCTGCCAGGGTGCGGGCCAGTTCGGTCTTGCCGACACCGGTCGGGCCGAGGAAGATGAATGAGCCGATCGGGCGGCGCGGGTCCTTGATGCCGGAGCGGGCGCGGAGCACAGCATCCGAGACCAGTTGCACCGCCTCGTCCTGTCCGATGACCCGCTGGTGCAGGATGTCCTCGAGTCGCAGCAGCTTTTCCCGTTCACCTTCCACAAGGCGGAGTACAGGGATTCCGGTCCAATGAGCGACAATCTCGGCTATTTCATCTTCTGTGACCTCTTCACGCAACAGTTTCTGCCCGCCCTGTTTATGGTTCAAGGCGGTTTCTTCGTTCTTCAAAGCCGTTTCAAGGCCGGGCAGTTCGGAATATTTCAGCTTTGAGGCCTGTTCCAGATTACCTGCACGTTCGGCCTGTTCAATCTCACGACGAGTCTTCTCCAGTTGTTCCCGCAGACCCTGTACCCGCTGAATCGCGATCTTTTCCGAATCATACTGTGCACGCATTGTATTGGCTTTTTCGCGATCATTGGCCAGCTCCTTGCGCAGAGTTTCAAGGCGCTCAATGCTGGCTTTATCCTTCTCTTTTTTCAGGGCAACTTCTTCAATCTCCAACTGCATGACCCGGCGAGAGATCGTGTCCAGTTCCGACGGTAATGAGTCAATTTCAGTCCGAAGCATTGCACAGGCTTCATCCACCAGATCGATTGCTTTGTCAGGCAGAAAACGCTCGGTTATATAGCGGTTGGAGAGAGTAGCAGCGGCGACCAGAGCGTTGTCCTGAATCCTGACTCCGTGGTGAACTTCAAAACGCTCTCTTAAGCCGCGCAGGATCGACACTGTATCCTCAACTGTCGGCTGCTCGACCAAAACTGGCTGAAAACGACGCTCCAGTGCGGCATCCTTCTCAATATGCATGCGGTATTCATCTAGGGTTGTGGCACCGATACAGTGCAATTCGCCTCTGGCCAGCATCGGTTTCAGCATGTTGCCCGCATCCATTGAACCCTCGGCCTTGCCGGCACCGACGATTGTGTGCAGTTCGTCGATAAAGAGGATGATCCTCCCCTCGGCCTCCTTGACCTCGTTCAGCACCGCTTTCAGCCGCTCCTCGAACTCGCCGCGATATTTGGCTCCGGCAATCAGTGCCCCCATATCAAGGGCAAAGATGATCTTGTCTTTTAGACCCTCAGGTACATCACCACGCACAATTCGTTGGGCCAGCCCTTCGACAATAGCGGTCTTGCCGACTCCAGGTTCACCAATTAACACAGGATTGTTCTTGGTTTTGCGGGATAATACCCTAATCACCCGGCGTACCTCTTCATCCCGACCAATGACCGGATCAAGTTTATCGGTACGGGCCATTTTAACCAGGTCACGACCATATTTCTCCAGCGCTTCATAGGTGGCCTCGGGGTTAGCGCTCTGCACCCGCTGGCTACCGCGCACATCGGTCAGTGTTTTTAAAAAGCGTTCGTGATTGATTCCCGCCTGCTTGAGAATCCGCCCGGAAGGAACTTTGTCACCCTCAGCCAGCAGCGACATAAACAGATGCTCAACCGAAACATATTCATCTTTGAGCCGCTTTGCCTCATTTTCTGCCGCCACCAGTATGCGGTTCAGCCTCTGAGAAACATATATTTTCCCCGCCTCCGCACCGGGGCCGGAAACTCTTGGTATCCTGTCAAGTTCTGCTAGAACCTCTTTTTTGATCATTTCCGGGCGAATATCCATCCGCTGCAACAGGCGTGATACCAATCCGTCTGGCTGGTCAAGCAGAGCCCAGAGCAGATGTTCACTATCCACTTCGACATGGCCGAAGGAAACTGCTTTGTTTTGTGCTTCAGTAAAGGCTTCCTGAGATTTTTGCGTAAGTTTGTTGAAGTCCATGATCTTGCCTCTTTTGTTACGTTTATATACATCGCTTATCTATGAGTTAAGCACGGCAGGCCATGAAGTCAAGCTGGCGACTCAGTAAATTGCTTAAGCAGATAGAACTGTAGGCCTGATTTCATGCCTGCCTTGTTGATTATTTATAATATAGCTACTGTTTAATAATTATCTGTTTTGCGGTATTATATCGTTGTTCTAGTTTGCGTTAGGAGGATGTATGCCGGAAGTAACTAATAAAGGTCTCTCTCTGAAATCAAAAACAACTATTTACGCAACAATTATTGTAATTGTGCTGCTGGTTGTGGCTTTTATCATTACCTTCCAGACCTTGGGCATTCAGTTCAGGCCTACCATTTCAGAAAATCAGTTGCAGCCATTTTATTCATCCATTCAATTCACAATAATAGCCATGTTCATCGGCATTGTTTTAGTGGCATCACTCCTGTTCTGGGTCATGCTAGGCAGGTTGCTGGCACCGCTGCAGGATCTAATCAATCATATCAGTTCCATGTCCGGCAGACCGGGTGAAGAACGTTTCCTGCCAAACCGCTATGACGGCGATTATGGACTTTTGACACGGGTATTTAACACTCTTGTTGAAGAGTTGGGCAATCAGCAGGAGAAGATGCGCCTTTCCCGGGATACGTATCGTATAGTTGCGGAATCTACGCCTGAAGTTACTTTCTGGCGCAAGCACGATGGCGGTATTCAGTTCATGTCATCAAACTGTTTTGAACTTACCGGATATACTGAAGGAGAGTTCTATGCAAATCCAGATCTGCTTAACCAAATAGTGCACCCGGAATATCAGGGTGTTTGGCAGGATCACAGACATGAATCCGATGCAACTACCGGAAAAACTTTGAGTTTGGATCTTGTTATTGTGACCAAAAATGGTGAATTCCGCTGGGTCTCCCATATATGTCATCAGGTATTGAGCAATGATGGCAGCCTCCTGGGAATTAGGGGCAATTTTACCGATATCACGGTTACCAAACAGTTGCAGAATGCTCTGGAAGAACAGAAAAAATTTGCAGAGAATCTATTGAACAAGGCCGCAGTGCCGCTTATTGTAATCAGCGCTGACCACCGGGTTATTGTCTGGAACAGCGCTATGGAAGATCTGACCGGGTTAAAAGCCATTGATATGGTGGGGAGTGACAGACACTGGAGCGCGTTTTACGACCATGAAAGGCCAATACTGGCAGATATAATAATTTCTCGTGATAGTGACGCGCTGGAACGGCACTATAGTAGTATGAGCAAGTCGCTGCGCGTGAATGGCGGTATCAGGTACGAAGGGTGGTTCGACAATATTGGCGGGCAGCGGCGGTACCTGTATTTCGATGCGGCACCGGTTCTGGACGACCACCATAAAATTGTTGCCGCTGTTGAGACGATTCAGGATATCACCGACCAGAAGTTGGCTGAAGAGGAACAACGCAAACTCTCCAGAGCGGTGTCAGAAAACCCCTGTTCGATTGTCATAACTGATCCTGACGGCACTATTGAATATGTTAATAGAAAATTCTGCGAACTCACCGGGTATACCGCTGAGGAGGCGATCGGGCAGAATCCGCGCATTCTCAAATCAGGTGAAATGCCCGTCAAAAACTATGCTGAGATGTGGTACGAAATTTCGCATGGCAGAACCTGGCGCGGCGAGTTCCACAACAGAAAGAAGAACGGCGAGTTGTATTGGGAAATCGTCTCTATTTCGCCTGTCAAGGATGAAGA
>Ga0123338_10005611_pt1 | contig 10697 bp, 9 predicted proteins | sample grotaG_FD_89793 | JGI IMG/M metagenome (GOLD analysis project Ga0123338, IMG submission 89793) | Glacier valley bacterial and archeal communities from Borup Fiord, Nunavut, Canada, to study Microbial Dark Matter (Phase II) -... | ecosystem: Environmental > Aquatic > Freshwater > Ice > Glacier ...
CGACGATCGGCGACATGATGAAGCTGCCGACGCCCATGCCGGCGGTCGCAAACCCAGCCGAGGTTGCAGTGTAGCCGAGCACGGTCTGCAGGTACTGCGGGATGAGAACGAGCGTGGCGAAGAACACCGCATAGCCGAACGATTGCGCCCCGACCGCCGCGGCAAACCCGCGGTGGCGGAATACCCGCAGGTCGACGACCGGGTTCTTCTCGGTCATTTCCCACGCGACGAACACCGCGAACGCTACCGCCGAGATGAGACTGAGCACGACGATTATGCTGCTGCCGAACCAGTCGTGCTCGCGGCCGAGGTCGAGGACGAGCTGTAGCGCGCCGACGAAGACGATGAGCAACCCGAGACCGACGGTATCGATCGACAGCTTGGCCTTGGCCGTCTCGATCACGCCGAGCCGCTTGACCACGCCGAAGATGACGAACGCGGCGACGGGGATATTGATGAAGAAGATCCAGCTCCAGCTGTAGTTGTCGCTGATGATCCCGCCGAAGATCGGCCCGAGCACCGGTGCAATGACGGTCGTCACCGACCAGATGCCCATCGCATTGCCTGACTTTTCGCGTCCGAAGATGCGCAGCAGCAGCGTCTGGCTGAGCGGCATGATCGGCCCGGCGAACAGCCCCTGGCCGATGCGCGCGACGATCAGCATGACGAAGCTCGACGACAGGCCGCACAGCACCGAGAAGACAGTGAACCCGATCATGCAGTAGAGGAACGACTTGACCCCGCCGAACCGGCCAGCGAGCCAGCCGGTCAGCGGCACCGACACCGCCTCGGCGACCGCATAGGAAGTGATGATCCAGATGCCCTGCGACGGCGAGATGCCGAGCGACCCCGCCATATGCGGCACCGAGACGTTGGCGATGGTCGTATCGAGCACCACCATGAAGTTGGCGAGCGCCAGCGTGATGGCGGCAAATCCGAGTGCCGCCCCCGACAGCTGGCCGTCCTCTGCCTGAGCTTCGACTTTCGTGTTCATGGCCATTAGTCCTTTGCGATGTCGACGTCGGCTTCCATCGAAAGGCCGACGCGAAGGGGGTTCTGGGCGAGTTCACGCGCGTCGAGCGCGATGCGGACGGGCAGGCGCTGGACCACCTTGATCCAGTTGCCGGTCGCGTTCTGCGCCGGGATCAGCGCGAACGATGATCCGGTACCGCCCGAGAAGCCGGTGACGCGGCCGTGGTAGACGACGTCGCTGCCATACAGGTCCGATTTTAGCGTTACGCGCTCGCCGGGGCGGACCTTGGCGAGCTGACCTTCCTTGAAGTTGGCATCGACGAAGACCTGTTCGGTCGGCACGATCATCATCGCCGGCGCACCGATGGCGAGCCGCTGACCGACCTGGATCGTCCGCCGCGTGACGACGCCCGCGACCGGCGCACGGACGACGGTGCGCGACATATCGAGCCGCGCCTGGTCGACCCGCGCCTGCGCCGCCAGCACATCGGGGCTGGTCGACGCGGTGACGCCCGAGGTTAGCGCGCGGTTGGCGGCGAGATCGCCTTCGGCCGACTGCCGGGTGGCCTGCGCCTGGGCGAGGCCGGCCTGCGCGGTCGCCATCGCGGCCTGGGCATTGGCGAGCGAACTCGTCGACGAGGTCAGTTCGTCGCCCGAGACCGCGCCGGTCCGCGCCAGCGCCTGCCGCCGCTGAAAGTTGACCTGCGCCTTGGTTACATCGGCCGCTGCCGCGACGACCTGGGCGCGGGCGCGGACGATGTCGGCATCGCGGGCGCCGACCTGCGACCCGAGCGCATTGCCGCTCGCCGAGGTCTGAACGAACTGGCGCCGCATCTTGGCGAGATCGGCCTCGGCCTGTGCCAGCGCGATCCGCGCATCGGACGCATCGATGCGGAACAGGATGTCGCCCTTGCGGACGGTTTGCGCGTCGCCGACGGCGACATCGGTGACCTGGCCGCCGATCATCGGCGTGACCGTCGCCGTATATGCACCGACATAGGCATTGTCGGTCGAGACGTGCCGGCTGCCAATGAAGTGGTCGTACGCACCGTAGCCGGCGGCGCCGAGGACGACGACGGAGGCGATGCCGAGCAGCGCCTTCTTGCGTGTGCCCTTGGCCTTGGCGGCTTTCTCGGCGGCGGCGACTTCGGCGAGCTTCTCGGGCGAGGTGTTGTCGAGCATGGTCATGTCCTTCTTCCTTCGGGGGTGATCGTTTTTTAGCGGGCGCTGGCGATCGCGACCGCCGGGGTGAAGCCGCCGCCGAGCGCGCGTACCAGCGCGACATCGAGCGCGAAGCCGCGCGTGGTCAGCTCGGCGACGCTGCGGCGGGCGGTGAGCACGGTCTGCTGCGCGGTCAGCACGTCGAGGTAGGCCGACAGCCCGCCCTCGTAGCGCTGGCGGGCGATGGCATAGCCGCGCTCCGACTGGGCGAGCGCGGCCGCCGCCTCGCGCAGCCGCCCGACCAGCGACTGGCGGGCGGCAGCGGCATCGGCGGCCTCGCGGAACGCACCGACGACGGTCCTATCGTAGGTCGCGACCGCTTCGTCATAGCTCGCACGCGCCTGGCCGTAGCGGCCGGCGATCGCACCGCCGTCGAAGATCGGCAGGCTGATCGCCGGGCCAGCATTGCCGAAGGTCGATCCGGACGCGAAGACATTGCCCAAGCCGAGCGCGGTGAAGCCGATCATCGCGCTGATGTTGACCGACGGGTAGAAGGCGGCGTGCGCTTGCTTGATGCGGTTGTTCGACGCCTCGACGCGGGCGAGCGCCGCGCGAATGTCGGGACGGCGGCCGATGAGATCGGTGGTGACGCCGACGGGCAGGTCGTGGATCGCCGGCGGCGTCGCACCGATCACGATGTCGAGGCCGCGGTCGGGGCCTTGTCCGAGCAACGCTGCAATTTGATGCCGGACAGTGACGATCGTTTCGTCGATCGCCAACACTTCGCCGCGCGCCGCGGGGACTGCTGCCTGCGCCTGAGCCAGCTCGGCTTGCGTATCGACGCCGTTCGCGACGCGGTTGCGCACCAGCGTCTCGGTATCGGTGCGCAGTGTGACCGCTGCCAGCGCCACGTCGCGCACCGCGTTCAGCTGCACGAGTTGCGCATAGGCGTCGGCGATGCCGGTCGCCAGAACCAGACGCGCCTGTGCCACTTCAAGCTCGGCCGCGTCCGCGTCGGACGATGCGGCGCGCGTCGCCGCGCGTTTGCCGCCCCACAGGTCGAGGTCGAAGCTGAGGCCACCGCTGACGCTCCCGGTCTCGTTCCAGCCGCGCGGCACGAACTGCGGCGGAATGCCGGTGTTGTAGCTCTGCCTGACGACACCGCTCGACGCCTGCGCCGTCACCTGCGGCAGCTGCGCCGCGCGCGCCTGCCGGACGAGGGCGTTGGCGGCGCGGAAACGTGCCAGCGTGATCGTCAGGTCGGGAGATCCGGCGATCGCCTCCTCGATCAGGCCGTCGAGCGTCGCATCGTTATAAGCGAGCCACCATTTGTCGGTCGGCCACTGCCCCGCGTTCGACGGCAGCGAGCGCGTGGCTGCCAGCTCGGACACGGGCCGTACGACAGGCGCCTTGCCGAGGGTCGGGACGGTGGCGCACCCCGACAGGGCGATGATCAGCGCCGCCGTGCTGGGATCGCGGAGAGGGCGGTAGAGGGTCTTCATGAGATCAGTCTCCGGGTTTCAAAATCGGTTAAAGCTGGCAGGCAAAGTTCGACTGTTCCCCGCAAACACCTGTTTTCGCGGAGCTATTTGATGATCGGCGATCCGGTCTGATCGCGAATCGGTGGCTAGAACTGAAACTCTCTTGCGGTTTTTATTGACACAGCGATTTAAATGGCGCAATAGAAAAAGAACAAGGTCGTACGTTTTAATCGCTTTTATCGTAAAGGTTCCGGACATGACCGAGGCTACTGCCCGCCGCCCTCGGGGGCGCCCACCAGGCAGCAAGAACAACGTGACCGCTGTGAAGGGCGCAGATACAGGGGCCGCCCCCGTCTCCTCGCGCAAGGATGCCGTTCTAAACCGTGAAAAGCTGATCGCCGCCGCCAGCCAGATCATGCGGGAAACGGGCGGTGACGTGCCGTTCGAGGCGATTGCGGTTCAGGCCGGCGTGACGCGAGGCACGCTGTATCGCAATTTTACCGACCGTCAGGCGCTGTACGAAGCGGTGCTCGATCACGATCTCGACGCGATGATCGACGAGATCGCGGCGCTGGCCGACGACGACATCCTCGGCTTCCTACGCGTGCTGACCGAGATGATGATGGTCTACGACAAGTTCCTGTCGGTATTCCCGGCGCAGCCCGATTATCAGGCGGATGGGGTCAGCGAGGCCAAGATTTCGGCGGTCATCGCGCTTCCGCTCGCCCGCGCCAAGCGCAAGGGCGTGCTCCGTGAGGATCTCACCGGCGACGACATCCAACTTGCCTCGCGGATGATGGCCGCGAACTGGCGGCTCGATTACAAGGCGACCTTCCGCGAGGCGTTCGACGACCGGTTGAAGTTGTTCATGGGCGGCCTCGGCGGCCCTCAAGCCGGCACGGCAATGGCGGCTCGAACGCGAAGAGGGTAGACGCGACGGCGCGGCGGTCTGCGACTATCGCGATCGGGTAGGCTAGTCTGCGAAAGTGCCGGTAGACGCTGACGTTGCTCCGTCACGATACCGCTATAACAAGCGTGTGCTACCTATCGTCGAGTGAGAAGCTTCCAGTCAGATAGGCTCCCGAACCGCGCCGTCTCCCATCACAGGCGCTTGGCTCGGTCGGTTGGGCTGGGTCGATCTACCTCATTTGAACGGGCATTTCCCTGATGAAGTCGATGAAGGCGCGCAGCGGGGGCGGCACCAAGCGACGGTCGGAATAGAAGAGAAAGGGGCCGGAAAACGGCTGCCACCATTCATGTAGCACCGGCTCCAACGCACCGTTGTCGAGATGCGGACGGAGCCAATCTTCGAATAATGAGATGATCCCGACGCCGGAGATGGCGGCCTCGACGGCGAGGTCGGTCGCACCGCCGACCTGCACGACGAGCGGCCCACGGGGTTCGACCCGGACGATTTCACCGGCGCGTTCGAATTCCCAAGGGCTCGTCAGCGCGCCGCTCGCGAAACGTCCCAGCAGACATGCGTGGTCGAGCAAGTCGCGCGGATGGCTGGGGCGGCCATGACGATCGAGATAGCTCGGCGCGGCGGCGGTCGCCATCCGCTGGACGCGTGGCCCGATCGCAACCGCGATCATGTCCTGCTCCAGCCGGTCGTCGTAGCGGATGCCCGCGTCGCACCTCGCAGCGAGCACGTCGACGAAGCTGTCCTCCGCGACGATCTCCACCTTGATGCCGGGATGCGCGGCGAGGAAGCCCGGCAGGATTGCCGGTAGCACCAGCCGTGCGGCACTCACCGGCACGTTGAGGCGGAGCGATCCGCCTGAACCGCCCCGGAAGCCGCCGACCGCGTCCAGCGCGGCGTCGACCTCGCCAAGCGCCGGTGTCAGCCGCTCGACCAGCCGCGCACCTGCCTCGGTCGGCGTCACGCTGCGCGTGGTCCGGTGGAGCAGGCGCACGCCGAGCCGCGTCTCGAGACGTCGCACGGCTTCGCTCAGCGTCGAGGCGCTGGTCCCGCTCGTCCGCGCCGCGTCGCGAAAGCCGCGCGCCTTCGCCACGGCGAGAAACGCGGCAAGGTCGCCGAGGTCAACGTCCATCGTCCGGCTTTCCGTACACCCTGTGCGGATCTTGTGGGATTATCGCGCACTCCGGCAAGATCTATCTGGTGGGCGCAGAGGAGAACGACATGCAAACGATCGATCAAGCGGGCACCTTCCGGCTCGGCGACCGCGAGGTAAAGCGGCTCGGCTATGGCGCGATGCAACTTGCCGGCCCCGGCGTGTTCGGCCCTCCGCGCGACCGCGCCGCTGCGCTGGCCGTGCTGCGCGACGCCGTCGCGAGCGGCGTCGACCACATCGATACCAGCGACTTTTATGGGCCGCACATCACCAACCAGATCATCCGCGAGGCGCTCCATCCCTACAGCGACAGGCTGACGATCGTGACGAAGGTCGGTGCCGTGCGCGGTGCCGATGGATCATGGAACCCGGCGCAGGACGCCGCAGCGCTGACGGCGGCGGTGCACGACAACCTGCGCAACCTCGGCTTGGACGTGCTCGAGGTCGTCAACATGCGCCTGATGGGTGGCGGTACCGGACACGGACCGGCGGAGGGTCCGGTCGAGCCGCAGCTCGCCGCGCTTGCCAAGCTCCAGGAGCAAGGACTGATCCGACACATCGGACTGAGCAACGCGACGCCCAAGCAGGTCGACGCGGCGCGCGGCATCGTCGATCTCGTCTGCGTGCAGAACCAGTACAACCTCGCTCATCGCAACGACGATGCGATGATAGACGCACTGGCGGCGGACGGCATCGCCTATATCCCCTTCTTCCCGCTCGGCGGCTTCAGCCCGCTGCAGTCGAGCGGGCTGTCCGATGTGGCCGCGCGCCGCGGGGCGACGCCGATGCAGGTGGCGCTCGCCTGGCTGCTGCAGCGTTCGCCGAACATCCTGCTCATCCCCGGCACATCATCGGTCGCCCATCTCCGCGAGAACCTTGCAGCGGCGTCGCTGGCGCTGCCCGAGGAAGCGGTGACGACGTTGGACGGCATTGGGCAAGGAGGCGAAGCAGCCTGAGTTACCTTACCTCGCGTTTCGTCAGCAGCGATGCTGCTCTCGACCGGAATGCGGTTCGACCCGTTGCTCGCTGGCTCGGGGAATGGCCGGTCGGCGATCGTCGATGGTCGATCAAGCCTCGGTAAACGTCTGAAAGTCCATGCCAGCCAGGTCGGTGAGCAAATCGGGGCCGGTCGGCTCCCATCCGAGCCGCGCACGCGTCCAGGCGTTGGACGCGCTCATGTCGAGCCCTGCAAACGGTGCCATCCAGCCGAAATAGCGCTCGATTTCGTCGGCCCCAACGGAGCGTACCGGCAGCCCGGTACGCGTGCCGATCGCTTCGGCGATGGCGCGTGCCGTGACGCCCTCCTCGACCGAGGCATTGTACCGCGCGCCCGGCTCGCCCTTCTCCAGCGCCAGGACGTAAAGCGTTGCCACGTCGCCGACGTGCGCCGCGGACCAGCGCGTCTGCCCTTCGCCGAGATATGCCACCGCGCCAGCACGGCGCGCCTCGGCGATCAGCGGCGTGATCAGCCCGGCCTTGGTGGTATCGTGGACCTGCGGCAGCCGGATGGTGCGAACGTCGATGCGTCGCGCGGTCAGCGCAGCGCCGGCAAGCTCGGTCGCGATGCGCGGGTTGGCGTGGCGTGGGTTGAGCACGTCCTCGGTCGCAGGACCGCCGTTAAGGGGCGTGCCGAGGCCGACGCCCGAAGTGATCAGGATCGGTTTCGACGTCCCTTCGAGCGCCTCGCCCATTGCGGCGATGTTGCGTTCGTCCTTCTGGGTGTTCTCGAAGAAGGTCGCGAAATTATGGTCGAATGCGCAGTGGATCACTGCGTCGGCCGCCGCGACGCCGCTGGCGAGCGTATCGGGCTGTTCCAGGTCGCCGCGATGGACTTCGGCGCCGGCCGCTTCGAGCTGCCGGGCGCTGGCGTCGGAGCGGGTGAGGCCGAGCACCTGATGGCCGCGTTCGAGCAGTTCGGGAATGACGTGCGAGCCGATAAAGCCGGTTGCGCCAGTAAGAAACACGCGCATGGAAATCTCCTCTTCGTTCGGGAGCGACGTATCGCGATCTGCCAGAACATGTTAAAGTAGTGACCATATCATGGTATAACGTGCAACAGGATCGGTCATGCCCAGCGACGTCCCCAACCAGCTCGGCATCTATTTGCGCGATCGCCGCACACGCCTCGACCCAGCGGCGTTCGGGTTTAGCGGCGGCCGCAGACGCACGCCGGGACTACGCCGCGAGGAGGTGGCAAGCCGAGCGAACATTAGCTCGACCTGGTACACTTGGCTCGAGCAGGGACGCGGCGGTGCTCCTTCGGCTGACGTGCTCGACCGCATTGCCAAGGGGCTGATGCTGACCGAGCCGGAGCGCGAGCACCTGTATATGCTGGGCCTCGGCCGGCCGCCCGAGGCGCGCTATCAACCGGTCGATGGCATCTCCCCGCGACTACAGCGCGTCCTCGACGCGATGGTGCTGAGCCCGGCGATCATCAAGACGGCGATGTGGGATGTCGTCGGCTGGAACCGGGCGGCGGCACTCCTGCTGACCGACTATGCCAAGCTGCCGCGCGACGGACGCAACATCCTGCGCCTCATGTTCGGCAGCGACCACGCGCGCGCCCGGAACGAGGATTGGGACAGCATCGCCCGTTTCGTCGTCAGTGCCTCTCGCGCCGACGTCGCGCGCGCGGGTGCCCACAACAGCGCGGCCGCTATCAAGCTGGTCGCCGAGCTCTCACGCCTCAGCCCCGAATTCGAGGCCCTGTGGCAGGACAACGACGTGGTCGCTCACGGCGAGGGGGTCAAACGTATCCATCATCCCGACGCCGGACTGCTGGCGATGGAGTTCTCCTCGTTCGCCGTCGAAGGGCGGCCGGAACTCGGTATGATCGTCTACAACCCAGCGTCGCCAGCGGATGGCGAGCGACTGCGGCTGCTGCTGGATGTCCGCGACGACTGACGTGGGACGGACGACTTTGGCGCGGGCCAAAAGGTCGATCGCGGCCGCCAAGTCGTGGGTTGTCGACCGGCCGGTTCGAAATGAAATCCTCATCATTCTACCGCGCTGCGGCAAGATGCGCTTGCGGCTGCAGGGGCAAACGCCCGATCGATCGTGTATCGTCGCGCCATGACCACGATGAGCGCCGATCCCTTGCCCGAACTGCCGGCCGGTGCCTTCGGAAAGCAGGATGCGGGTGACGACCTCGCCTTCTATGCCCCGCCGCGGCTGGTCATGCACATCGACGATGCCGCGATCGCCGCGCTGACGCGCTATTACCGGACGGTCGTTCCCGTCGGCGGACGCGTGCTCGACCTCATGTCGAGCTGGGTCAGCCACCTGCCGCCCGAGCAAGCGTATGCGCGCGTCGTCGGCCACGGCATGAACGCCGACGAGCTCGCCGCCAACCCGCGGCTGACCGAATGGTTCGTGCAGAACCTCAACCGGTCGTCGGCGCTGCCTTTCGCCGACGCGAGCTTCGATGCGGCGCTGTGCTGCGTCGGGGTGCAGTATCTGCAGCAGCCGGTCGCGGTCTTCGCCGAGGTGCGGCGGGTGCTCGCGCCGGGCGCACCGTTCGCGGTCAGCTTCTCCAACCGCTGCTTCCCGACCAAGGCGGTGGCGATCTGGCGCGCGCTCGACACGTCGGGTCAGGCCGCGCTGATCCGGCTCTACCTCGAACGCGCACGCTTCGCGCCGATCGACGCCGAGGTCCTCGTCGACGGCAGCCGCAGCGATCCGCTCGTCGTCGTCACGGGGCGCGCATGACCCCGCGCGATCCCGCCCTGCCAGGTCAGACGAGCGTCTGGGACTATCCGCGCCCGCCGGTCGCCGTGCCAAGCGACAAGCGGGTCGTCATCGTCCATCGCGGGGTGACGATCGCCGACACGACGCGCGCGATCCGCACGCTCGAGACGAGCCATCCGCCGACCTATTATCTTCCGCCCGACGACGTGCTGATGGCGGCACTCCAGCCGGCCGCCGGCTCATCCTTCTGCGAGTGGAAAGGCCATGCCCGCTACTTCGACGTCGTCGTCGACGGGCAGCGGATCGAACGCGCGGCGTGGTCGTACCCCGCGCCGACCGAGGCCTTCGCGGCCTTGCGCGATCACCTCGCCTTCTACGCCGCGCCGTTCGACGGCTGCTTCGTCGGGGGCGAGGCAGTGACGCCGCAACCGGGCGGGTTCTACGGCGGCTGGATCACCGCCGATCTCGCCGGGCCGTTCAAGGGCATCCCCGGCAGTCGCTTCTGGTAGCCGATTATTTCGCCACAGCGACGAGGTTGTCGTCGGAGTTGCGGTCGATGTGGGTGTTGTACGGGTCGACCCCGACCCAGGTCGGCGCGCGGTCGGCGACGAAGCGCAATACCTGCCTGCCGCTGACGACGGGAACGCGCTTGAACAGGACCACCGCCTTCGCATCGAACGCCTTGCGCCCCGGCTCGGCGGTAAACAGGCCGGTGTCGATCGGTTCGGCCAGCGGCGTCTCGGTCTCCTTGCCGGTGCCGTCGGCGTACAGCTTGCGCGCGGTGACGGTGAAGGCGACGTCGAAGCGGCCGTCGCTGCGCTTCGTGACGGCTGCGTCGCTGGCCTTCAGGTCCCAGATGGTGATCCGTTCGAGCAGGTCGGTGATCAGCGGCTGGACGTCGGGCGCGGCCTCGGCGCGCAGCGCGGCGACGAGCTCGGTCGACATCGCGTACGGCGCACCCTTGAAGCGGTAGCGGTCGAGGACGGTCCGCAGCGCGCGGTTGACCGCCGCCTCGCCCATTCGCTCCTTGAGCAGGTACATGACGAGGCTGCCCTTACGGTAATGGATATAGCCCTGGTTCGCCTCAACGCGGACGAGCGGCAGCTCCTCGACCCGCTCGGAGCCCCGGCTGCGCAGGTAATTGTCGAGTTCGAACTTGAGGAAGCGGCGCATCGCGTCGCGACCGTACAGATGCTCCATGACCATCAGCGCCGAATATTGCGCGAGCGTCTCGGACAGCAGCGTCGTGCCCTGCATGTCCGCCCCGACGAGCTGATGCGCCCACCATTGGTGCCCGACCTCGTGCGCGGTGACGTAGGTC